>Ga0209509_1000266_pt1 | contig 54918 bp, 51 predicted proteins | sample BioC13SIPDNA_FD_185743 | JGI IMG/M metagenome (GOLD analysis project Ga0209509, IMG submission 185743) | Anaerobic biogas reactor microbial communites from Washington, USA - Biogas_R1_A C13 SIP DNA (SPAdes) (version 2) | ecosystem: Engineered > Bioreactor > Anaerobic > Unclassified | place...
TTCTTCCTCCTCTGCTATGATAAAAGCTGTTTTATTTCCAGCTCTATCATAGCGGTTTTGGAGGATTGTGGTAAATACTGTTCATTCTTATTTGTTGTTTTCTGTCCATTTTAGTTTAGCGGTTACACCCTTTTGTTTCGGAGCAGGTATCACAGAAAAAACCATTTCATCTTTGAATGATTTATAGTTCTTAGCTTTAAACTCGAGCAGCATATCATCGCCCCCATTTTGCAATCATTTTGCAAATTCGTATTTATATTATATGGTATATTCTGCCCTTGTGCCAATAAAATAATACCGTTTTGCAAAAAAACTGCAATATATATTATTATTAAACAATCAAACCGCAAATAAAAAAAGGGCCTATAGCCCTTTAGTATCTTATTTGGCGGAAGCGTGTGGGAATCGAACCCACCCACGACGGGATCACCGCCGCGCAAACTGGATTTGAAGTCCAGGCGACCCACCAGGACCGATCCGCTTCCATTATGATTATTGCCCGCGATAATGAGTATATATTCGTTTGCGATAAATGTCAAATTTTCACGGTTCCGGACCCGGGTGCTCAACCCAATGCTTAAAGTTCTGTTTCATACTGGTCAGGCTTGTTAGTTTCTGGTAAGAGTTTTCTGGAGTGTCCAGTTGCTTGCGGGGTTACCTCTTACCTCTTACCCCTTACTCTAGAAAATTGATTAACTTCTAAATTCGAAGTCATTTACAAGACAGTTTTGTTAGTATCGCCTATTTCTTATTAATCATTTCCATCCCGAACTATAACTGACTCCACCTCATAGCCTTTATCTTTTAATTCTGCTACTACCGGTTCATAGTTTAGCTCTTCGATGCGCAGAATCATTTTGTATTTGCTTTTTCGCTTTTCATAATATACTACGGTATTTATGATATTGATACCCCGGGCAGCAACTAAACCGGTAACTTCAGCCAAACTACCAGGTGGATCCTTAAGAAAGATATCTATACGGGTATGTTGTCTTCTAACCCCCAATATATCAATGAGAGCGTCAAAAATATCGGTTTCCGTTACGATGCCTACCAGTTTGCCGTCTTCTACCACGGGTAAACCGCTGATGGTGTTTTCCCGCATGATTTTAGCAGCTGTTTCAATATAGTTTTCCGGGCCAATAGTAATTAACTTCTGTTTTTTAGGGATGATATCCCGGATTTTAGTCTTGGCCAGCAAATAGTTAAGTTCATGAATACTGAGCGATGTAGCTGATGAGGGCGAAGCCTGGTTAAGGTCAGTTAAGGTTACTATTCCCGCCAGTTTACCTTTATCCATTACCGGTAAGCGGCGAATTTTGTTATCCTTCATCAAACGAAAAGCCTCGGTAATACTGCTTTCCACGTCCACTGTCTTAACACCTGTAGCCATACGGTCTTTTACCTTCATGGTTAATCCCCCTTCCGTTAATCGGTTCACAGGCTCAAGGGGTTAGAATGACTAACCTCCCAGATAAGCTTTTTTAACTTCAGGACTATTCATTAACTCCTGGGCATTGCCCTGTAAAACAATTTCTCCAGTTTCTATAACATAGGCTTTATCTGCAATAGATAGAGCCATGTTAGCATTTTGCTCTACCAGCAATATGGTAGTTCCCCGTTCATTTATGTCTTTAACAATGGAAAATATTTCTTTAACCAAAAGGGGTGCCAGCCCCATGGAGGGTTCATCCATCAGCATGAGCTGAGGCCTGGCCATCAAAGCCCGCCCAATCGCCAGCATCTGCTGCTCTCCACCGCTTAAGGTACCGGCTAACTGTTTGCGCCTTTCCTTTAAACGGGGAAAACGAGTAAAGACGTTTTCCATATCGTCTGCCATGCCCTTTTTATCTCTACGCAGGTAGGCCCCCATTTCCAGGTTTTCCATAACCGTCATAGTAGAAAATACCCGACGCCCCTCCGGTACCTGAGATATACCCAGACCCACTATTTTCTCCGGAGCAACCTTGTTAATATCAGTACCTTTAAATACTATGCTGCCAGTCTTAGGTCGCAGCAGTCCGGATATACTTTTTAAGGTAGTGGTTTTGCCAGCCCCATTAGCGCCAATTAAAGTTACGATACTACCCTGTTCAACTTCCAGGGATAATTTTTTAAGTGCGTGAATGGCGCCATAATAAACATCGATTTCCTTTACCTGTAGCACTACCCTACCTCCTCTCCCAGATAAGCTTCTATTACCCGCTTGTTATTACGAATTTCTTCCGGTATGCCTTCAGCAATAATTTGGCCGTAATCGAGTACATAAATGCGCTCGCAAACTCCCATAACCAGTGACATATCATGCTCTATCAACAGTATAGTAAGTTTAAACTCGTCTCTAATCCAGTTAATAAGCTCCATTAGTTCCCTGGTCTCATTAGGGTTCATGCCAGCTGCCGGTTCATCCAAAATTAAGAGGGTAGGCCGGGTAGCCAGAGCGCGGGCAATTTCTAAGCGCCTCTGTTCACCATAGGGCAGGCTGGAGGCTATTTCATCCTTAATTGGGTCCAGTCCAAATATCTTCAAGTATTCTAAAGCCTGCTGGTGCATCTTTTCCTCGCCCCGGAAAAAAGAAGGCAACCTTAATATGCTAGCCGGTAAGCTGTAAGGAACATCTGTATGCAGGGCAATTTTGACATTGTCCAGAACGCTTAAATCATTAAACAACCGGATATTCTGAAAGGTGCGGGCTATCCCTTTTTTGCATATATCATAGGGAGGCAGGCCGGTTATGTCTTTTCCCTCCAGGTATATTTTACCCTGGTCCGGTTTATAAACCCCGGTTATTAAGTTAAACACGGTAGTTTTACCTGCTCCATTGGGACCAATCAGGCCAACCAGTTCTTCTTTGGCAATAGTAAAATCGAAATCCAATACTGCGCTTAACCCGCCAAATGATTTGCTCAAGTTATTTATTTGCAGATGAGACATGTTTTCCACCCCAAATCCTGTCAAAGCTCTTACGGGTCAGTTCCTTGTTCCCCAGCAAACCCTGAGGCCGGTATATCATAACAATAATTAGTATCAGGGCATAAATAATCATTCTAACGGCTGCATATTCCTGCAGGAAGGCATTTAATACGGTTATAAACATAGCAGCTATAACTGCTCCGGTAGTACTGCCCAGTCCGCCCAGGACTACCATTACCAGTATGTCAAATGATTTAAGGAAGTTAAAGGTCTCCGGCTTAATAATATAAAAATAATGGGCATATAACGCTCCCGCCAGGCCGGCAAAAGCTGCCCCCACTACAAAAGCCAGAACCTTATATTTGGTGGTATTAATACCCATTATTTCTGCGGCTACTTCATCTTCACGCACTGATATAATGGCTCTTCCATAGCTGGAGTTAATCATATTGACTATAACTACTATGGTTACTACCACAGCTATAAATAGAACCGGCCAGGTAGTCATTTTAGCAATACCACTAATTCCTGCCGGACCTCCGGTATAATCTATATTCTGCAGGACTACCCGGATAATCTCCCCAAACCCCAGGGTAGCAATGGCCAGGTAATCTCCTTTTAGTCTTAATGTAGGTACTCCAATTATAAATCCTGCCACCGCTGCTGCCAACATGGCAATAATAATCCCTATTATAAAGGGATATTCCAGCATAGTAGTCATTATTACCGAGGCAAAAGCGCCTATAGCCATAAATCCGGCATGTCCCAGGGACAACTGTCCGGTAAATCCATTAATCAGGTTAAGGCTTACTGCCAGTATCACATTTATCCCCATAAGGGTAAGGTTAATCTGATAATAGCGGTTTAATATTCCGGTGGTAATAAAGTATTGTACCAGGGTAAACAGAGCTACCAGGAAAATAACCTCTAATATGAACTTACCCCATGTGCGTTTTTTATCTTGCATAGCTCTCACCTACACTTTTTCCCCGGTATTCTTCCCAAATAAACCGGTTGGTTTTATAAGTAATATCAGGATTAACACCCCGAATGCAACGGCATCGCGGTACATACTGCTCCAATAACCGCTAACCAGGGTTTCCAAAATCCCCATTAAAAAGCCGCCTACCATGGCGCCGGGTATTAACCCGATCCCACCCAGTACGGCAGCTACAAAAGCCTTTAGACCTGGTATTATCCCCATCAGGGGGTTAATCGCGTTATAATAAAGACCAATCATAACCCCTGCAGCTGCTGCCAAGGCTGAGCCGATGGCAAAGGTGATGGATACGATATTGTCCACACTGATACCCATGAGTACGGCAGCTTCCTGATCCAGGGATACTGCCCGCATGGCTTTTCCGGTCTTAGTCCTTTTAATAATATACTGCAGGATTATCATCAGAATAACGGCTGATACAATAATAAAAATGTCTTTATTGGAAATAACCAGGCCGGCTATTTCGTATTTATGCAGCGGAAATGCACTGGCTGGATAAACCCGCTGCTGAGCAGTTAAAAAATACAAGGTTACGTATTCCAGAAATAGCGACATCCCTATAGCTGTAATTAAGGCCGCTATACGGGTCGAGTTACGCAAAGGCCGGTAGGCCACTTTCTCAATTACCACTCCCAGGAGGGCACAGGTAACCATAGCAAAAACCATTGCTACAATAATGTTACTGCCTAAAAGAGATATAGAAAAAAACCCAACATAGGCTCCTACCATCATAATATCGCCGTGAGCAAAGTTTATTAACAGTATTATTCCGTATACCATGGTATAGCCTAGAGCAATTAGCGCATAAATAGCTCCCAGCGATAGTCCGTTAATTAATTGTTGTGTAAATTCGAGCAAATAGAGCCACATCCTTACATTCAGGATAAAGAGAGGGTTTTACCCCTCCCTTTACCTGTCCTTACGGGTTATCTGGATACTAATTTTCCATCCTTGTATTCTATAATCACTATGTTTTTAACCGGGTTATGCTGTTGGTCAATACTCATAGTTCCGGTAATTCCAGCAAAATCCTTGGTTTGTTCCAGGGCTTCTTTAATCTTAATAGGATCTGCTGATCCTGCCCGGGTAATAGCATCAGCCAATAATTTTACGGCATCATAGCCCAGAGCGGCAAAGGAATCGGGAGCCTTTTTATGCTTGGCCTCATAAGCCTTAACGAAAGCCTGGATAGCGGGATTAGGATCCTCAACTGAATAGTGGTTGGTAAAATAAGTATCGTTAAGCGCTTCAGCACCGGCTACTTTAACCATGTCCGGAGAATCCCAGCCGTCACCGCCACCGATAGGAACAGTTATACCCAATTCACGCGCCTGTTTAATAAGCACCGAAACTTCTGTATAATATCCGGGTACATAGATAAACTCAGGATTTTTACCTCTTATCTTGGTCAGGGTACCCCGGAATTCCTTATCCAGGTTCATGAAACCTTCTTCAGCTACTATAGTACCACCTTTAGCCTCAAATTCTTCTTTGAAATATTTGGCTAAACCTTTGGCGTAATCATCCGAGGTACTGCCAAAGATAGCTGCTTTCTTAACTTTCAGGTCGTTTAGGGCAAAATCAGCCATACGCTGACCCTGGTCGGAATCGCGGTAACATACCCGGAAAATATAATCTCTAACCTTGCCGGTTTTTTCATCAACGGTTACTTTGTTGGCTGTTGCTGCCGGAGCAATCAGAGGAATCTGATTTTCCATCATAACCGAGGTGCTTCCTTCTACCGTACCACTGGTAAGGGGCCCAATCTGGGCAACCATGCCTTCATCTACTAGAGCTGCACTAACGTTCATGGCTTCATCCGTCTTAGATTGGCAATCTCTTACCAGAGGCTCTAATTGTTTGCCTAAAACTCCACCGGCTTTGTTGATTTCATCGATAGCTATCATAGCGCCATTTCTGGAGTTATCGCCATAACTGGCAACCTGGCCGGATAGTTCACAGTTAATTCCAACCTTGATGGTATCTTTGCCGGCAGCCTTATCTCCGCCTGGTGTCTTGTCCGCGCCGCCACCACAACCTGCTACTACTACCAGCATAAAAACTGCCAGTACCAACAGGGCGCTTTTTTTAGCCCACTTTTTTTTCAGCACTTTGCATCCTCCCTATTCTTTATTAGTTTTAATGCGGTTTTGTTGTTTAAACATGAGAAACTTAGCCGCTATAGTTTCCCTGTTCTTACCCTCCCCCCTTTACCCATACCACGTCTACATATTTCCCTTTATTATCACACTTTTTTAGTTTCGTTTCTATAATAAATTCCTTTAATATCATTGGAATATTTTACACAATTAAACGCCATGGGCGTGCGCCCATAATCTGTAGGGGCGAACCCGTGTGTTCGCCCGCGGTTAGCTCATCTATGTCTATCGTGCTTTAAACCGTGGTCGGCTGGGCAGACACATGGGTCTGCCCCTACATACCTTACCCACCATTCCTCACTTATACAACATGTAATTCCCACTTACCGCAGCGGTCTCCCCAGCGCGCCAGTAATTCACTATTTTCATAAAATTGTACTACTTCACAGGCGTTGGAACAGCCTTTGCATTCAAAGCTGCTGGTTTTAAAGTTTATTTCCTGAATGTTAAATCCCTTAAATGAGGTCTTTCCTTTTTTACGGCTGGCGTCTCGCGCCAGTATGGCTGCTCCTATCGCACCCATTACCCCATAATGCTGGGGAACTATGACCTCAAGCCCCAGGTATTTATTAAAAGCTCGTACCAAACCCTGGTTGGCTGCTACCCCACCCTGGAACATTACTGGGGCCAAAATCTCCTTGCCTTTGCCCACATTATTCATATAATTCCTGACCAGGGCTTCACAGAGCCCGGCAACTATATCTTCCGTATTATATCCCAGTTGCTGTTTATGAACCATATCGGATTCGGCAAAAACAGCACAGCGCCCGGCAATCCTTACCGGGTTTTTAGCCTTTAAGGCATAATTGCCAAATTCCTCAATGGGAATAAGGAGACGACTGGCCTGCTGGTCCAGAAAGGAGCCGGTTCCGGCGGCACATACTGTATTCATGGCAAAATCAGTTACTACCCCATCACGCAGTATTATGATTTTGGAATCCTGGCCGCCAATCTCAATTATAGTTTTTACATCTTCGGCCAGAGCGGAAGAAGCTATAGCATGGGCAGTAATTTCATTTTTCACTATATCTGCCCCCACAATCAGGCTGGTCAAATAGCGGGCACTGCCGGTAGTAGCTGCACCTGCTATCTTAACATCAGCAGGCAGTTCCTGGCCTATGGCATGTAATCCTTCTTGAACTGTTTGTATAGGCTTGCCATTGGTACGCAGGTATTGTTCTACTAGCAATTGATCCTGGTCGTCAATTACTACCAGATTGGTACTTACCGAGCCTACATCTACTCCCAAATATCCCTTAATCATATTACCAACCTCTCGATTCCCCGTTTTGCTTTGACCTCCCGCCGTTTTTCCAGTAAATCAACAAAGGCTTCCAGCCTGGTCTGCACCCCGGCTTTCCCCGTTTGTTCATCTATAAATAAGGTTAAAACCGGTATACCATAATCTTTACTGACCGCCGGTATAATGCTCTTGGCTACTATCTCCGGTATACAGGCAAAGGGTGCCAGCTGAACTACCCCATCGAAACCGTGGCGGGCATAAAGAATAGTTTCCCCGATGCTGTTGGCTCCATGTCCGCCTATGGGCGCCTCCCCTAAATAAGGTTTGGCGATCTGAAATACGTCTCCTTCCAGGTTTACGATGGTGTTTTTTCTAGTGTAGGAAGTAAGGTAAATGGAGCGATCGGTCTGTACCCCCATTTCTCCCAGCATTATTTGAATATAATGGTTGGCTGCTGGTTCCAATACCACATAAATCTCACCTATAATTCCAATTTTTAGAGGATTGCGGCTGCGGTCCTGAGCAACATCACGCAGAAGCTTTAGCCCTTCCTGCATGGCATCCTGGATTTCTGCCTCGTTATTAGCCTTATCCAGCATCTCCAGAGCCTGCCATAGTTTCCTGGTAGTTTCACCCCGGTTAGTCTCGTAAGGCCTTATTTCATGGGATAATATTTCCACCTCGTCTATAGCCTTGATTTTTTCCCAGGTAATGCGCAAGACCTGGACAAATTCTTTTACTGATAAGCCTCCGGTTCTTCTTACCCAGCGTAATTTTTTTATAAAATCCTTAAGATCACACAGGGGGGGCTCAAAGGCTATTACCTTAACGCCGGTATTGAGTTCGTCCAGGATGTATTGATGCATTACCCAGTACAGCCCGGCTCGGCAAGGTCCCATGCCTCCGGAAGTCAATATCACCTCCGCACCTTTCTCTGCTACTTCCAGATAGGTTCCCATCAGGATTTTAAAAGGAATACAGGCAAACTCCGGAGCATGACGCACCCCCAGGTCCAGGGTACGGCTGCTGGGTTCCGGAGGTACAATACATTCGTGCCCTGTATTTTCTACCAGCCATTTTAGTGCCAGATAAGAATAGCCCATATGGGGAAAGCTTATTTTCACGATTTATCCCTCCTGAAACGCAACATGTCCAAAAATGCCTCAACCCGGGTCCTTACCCCAGCATCACCGGTATGCTCGTCCACTGCAATGGCAAGATAAGGTATTTGCCCATGCCTCCGAGCCTCAATCTCCAGCAGGCGATCTACTATGGAGTCGGGACCACAGGCAAAGGCAGTTATATGAATTATCCCATCTATGTTTTTTTGTTGCATAAAATGAAGAGCCCCATATACTGCCCGATTAGAAAAGTACCAGAACATGCTCTTGGGCAGGTTGCGCGCCTGTCGGTTCATCATTTTATCGCTTAGCATGTCCTGGGTATATACCCTTACATTTTCTTTCTCCAGCAAACTTAAGATGCGACCGTTAATATAGTCATCATATATAGCATAAGGGTAACCTACCACCGCTATCTGTAAATCCGGTTGGATTAGTAAAGGTTTCCTCTCCCCATTGGCAAATAAGATCTCTATGGCTTCTTCCGGCATCATGTTCTGAGAAAGCAGTTTCTTAAAACGTTTTTGAACAAGTAATGCCCTCTGGTAAGCCTTCTTTATTTCTGCTTCCGATTTCCCCAGTAATTCCCCCACCTGGGAACAAACATTTAGTAATTCGTCCTTCCCTTGTTTCAGGTCAACCCGAACATCTATTATAGGAGGAAGATTATCCATAGCCAGGCGAACCATATCAGGAAGACCCAAGAATTTGGGACAAAAGGTTTCGGTGCCAAAATCGCCATGTTTGCGAACGCTTACCAAACGAGGGCAGAATATGTAATCTACTTTAGAAGCAAGATCAGCGACGTGACCATGGTAAAGTTTGATAGGTATACAGGCATCATTGACTGCTTCCCTTACTCCGTCATCCAATATATCTCTGGTAGTAGGGGAAGAAACGATAACTTCTTGATTAAGTTCTTCAAAAAAAGTTTTCCAAAAAGGAAAATAAATAAAATACGCCAGTGAACGCGGAATACCTATTTTAGACACTTATGTAAATCCTCCTAAAACTCCCCGGCATAGCTCATACTGTAAGCGCTCTTCTAAAGCTTTACCCTCATATCCCCAACCCGGCGGGTAAAGCGAATTCTATCATAATATTCTATCAGAGGTAGCGCATACTTTCGAGTAGTTTTCAATATATCCCGGGCAGTTGCCAGGCTCAGTTCCTTTTCCTGCGCAAAATAAGCGGCAATTATTTTTTTTCCTTCCTCTATAGCCTGGCTTGAAAATACGATTTCCTGGTTTATTTTTACTAAGATGCCAATCTCAATCATATAGGCCAATACTTCATTAAAATCCTGTTCGGAAAGTCCGCTTATACTGCTTAGCTCATCTATCCCCGGGGGAGTAAACATCTGTTCCTCCATTATGTGGTTGATTTTTTCGATAATTTCCTTTTCCCGCGCTCCGGGTTGGGCTACTCGCCCGGGCAAGCTTAACTGGTTAGTCCGACTTGATATGGTCCCGCTTTCTTCCAACTGTTTAAGTACCAGGTTAAAATCTTTGGGGTTAATCTTTTTAAAAAAGCGGCTACGCATATCTTCCCGGGGGTAACCTGAACGCATCGGGTACTGGCGGTGGTATTTATCCAGGGTTTCGACTATACGGGCATTAATAGCTTCCAGGGCATAGGAGCCCATGTAAACCTGATCTTTAATTATAATGGCTTTTTCATCTTCCACCAGCTGCTGTAGTTCCTGTATTAACTGCTCCCGGTTACTGCCGGTAAGTTTACTTAGTTCGTCAATACTCAGCAATTCTTCGGGATGGGATTCCAGTTCATGCAACACCACATCATAAAGGCTGCCTTCCTCTTTTATAGCCAGTTCATCCAGAACCTCTTCCTTAAATCTCTTCTGTTTGGGGGCGTTGCCGTCAATTATGATTCCCCCCCCAATAGTGGTAACCGGGGAATAGTATCTTATTACAAAACGGTCACCTTTATAGGCGACTACCGGTTTTTCCATAACAATCTGTACAAAAGCTTCATCTCCCGGCTGTAATTCGTCCCGATCCAGTAATACTACCCGACCCAGGGTCTCATCAGTACCCAGGTGAAAGCGTACCCGGTTCCAGTTTTTTAAGGTTCGCTTGCTGGAACTGAGCAAACGCAGGCGGGTATCTACCCGATAGCTGGGGGTAAGATAAGCCGGGGTAGCCAGGAGGTAGCCCCGTTTAATTTCACTTACTTCCACCCCTTGCAGGTTTACCGCTACCCGCTGACCGGCATAAGCGGTATCAGTTTTTTCGTTATGTACCTGCAGAGTTCTTATCCGTACCGGTTTTTGTACCGGCATTAGCTCTACGGTTTCACCCTGTTTTAATTGCCCTGACCACAGGGTTCCAGTTACCACGGTACCAAAGCCTGAAATAGTAAAAACCCGGTCTATAGGCAGACGGGCTTGACCAAAGGCAGGTTTTTCTTCCACTTCTGAAACCAGCTTTTCTATCAATGCTAATAATTCCGGTATTCCTTCTTTAGTTACTGCTGATACGGCAACCAGTGGCGCATCCTTTAATATAGTGGTGTTAAGATATTCCCGTACTTCCTCTTCTACCAGCATTAGCCATTCTTCATCTACCAGGTCCTTCTTAGTTAACACGATAATACCGTTGTTTACACCCAGCAGTTCTATTATGTCCATATGTTCACGGGTCTGGGGCATTACCCCTTCGTCGGCAGCAATGGTCAGTAACACAATATCTATACCAAAGGCTCCGGCCAGCATATGCCGGATAAATCGTTCGTGTCCGGGCATATCTACAATAGCGGCCTTTTGTCCTGAGGGCAGGGTAAAAGGGGCAAATCCCAGTTCTATGGATATGCCCCGCTGTTTCTCCTCTTTTAGCCTATCCGTATCTAAACCAGTCATGGCTTTGACCAGGGTAGTTTTACCATGGTCAATATGCCCTGCCGTACCTATAATAAACCTCTTCATTAATTACCTCTTCCTTTTCGCCGCGGATTACCGCCACCCTCCGACGTCTGTTGACAGTACCCCCGCGATTAAGTCAACCAGTAACTCAGCGTCACCCTTCAGCAACGTCCTTACACTGATTCTCATTTTGTCATCCTGCTTCCTGGTTACCAGAGCGGGACTGCCCAGGCGCAGTTCCCGGGCTACTTTTTCCAGGGCATTGTCGTGAAACTCAATATCCACCCCAAAACCGGGAATTTTATAGGTAGGATAGGCTCCTCCTCCTACCATGTCTTCCAGATCTACCAGGGTTAAAGAGGCCACTTGTGGTAAAGCGCCTATACGGTTTTGCAAATCATTTAGAAGTTCTTCGGCCTGATATTGAAGTTGTTCTGAACTACGGCATAACATACGAATCACCGGAATAGTCTCCTCCGGTTTACCCTCCAAATACTCCAAAAGGGTAGCCTCCAGGGCGGCAATAGTTAACTTGTCCACCCTTAAAGCCCGGGTAAGCTGGTTCTTTTTCATGGCCTCAATATATTTCTTGCGGCCTACGATAATTCCGGCCTGGGGTCCACCTAGCAACTTATCTCCGCTAAAGGTAATTATATCGACTCCAGCAGCTACACATTCCTGCACCGTGGGTTCATCTTTTAAACCCCAGTCTTCCATATTGTATAGTATTCCGCTGCCCAGATCCTGCATAACTGGAATACCGTGTTCCTGCCCCAATTTAACTAATTCAGATAGCTTTACCTCTTCACTAAAACCAATAATTTTATAATTGGATGTATGGGCGGTAAAAAGCAGTGCCGTTTCTTCTGCAATAACTCCGGCAAAATCACTAATATAGGTCTTATTAGTTGTCCCTACTTCCACCAGCCCGGCTCCACTCAGTTTCATAACTTCGGGAATCCGAAAAGCGCCGCCAATTTCTACCAGCTGCCCCCGGGATACAATAACTTGCCGGTCTCTTGCCATAGTATTAAGCCCGAGCATCACCGCAGCTGCGTTGTTATTTACTACCAGAGCTGCTTCAGCGCCGGTTAGGCGGGTTAATATTTCTTCTACATGAACATAGCGCGAACCTCTTTCACCACGTTCCAGGTCCATTTCCAGGTTATTATAATTGACTGCCATAGCTGACATATAATTTAGGGCCCTTTCCCCCATTGGTGCCCGTCCCAGATTAGTATGCAGGACCACACCGGTACCATTTATAACTTTTTCCAGGGTTCCCCGGGAGGACTGTTCCACTTTTTTTTGTAATCGTTTTATGACTTCCTGTTTTATTGCATCCCGCTCTATTTCTTCCTGCAGAGAACGTAATTCTTCTCTAATATCATCTATTGCTGTTCTTAAAAGGTTTATTACATAGTCCCGGTTAAACCTGGTTAGCAATCCCTGCACATCTTCATGCAATAATATTTCATCTACCGGGGGAATTTTTTTAAGATTTACCATTTTCAGGCTCACGCCTCCTTACGATGTGTAATATACTGCATTATATAATAATATAACGCTATGGCCATGTCTTTGGTAGTCCTGTAAATAAGTGTAGTTATTATTAATATTCCTAGTATCCCAAAAACAGGGTATATTTTACTCACCAGGCTGGAAAAACTGCGCATGGAGACGGGTAGAGCCAGGGTCATGCAAAGTATCAGGCAGAACCGGTAATTTAAGCCGGTTAGACCGGCTAAACGCTGGGTGATTCCATAAGCATTAGCAATAGCTGTGGTCAAAATACCTATCCATAACACCAGGGTGTAAATATATTTAGCTGGGATTGAAATTTTTCCTGCTACATAAAGCATAGGGACTTCATAGTGCATAACAACCGGTACAAATTTACATAAGGCCGTATAATTAACCAGAACCAGTACTCCCAGTATTAATCCCCCCCAGATAGCCCCGGTTATTCCATCTCCTGGTCGTCCCAGGGTTTGGTATTCGCTTAAGACCACCATAGCCAGCGAAAAATTATAAGCTACATAGAGTACTGCAGACAATAACCAGAAACGGGTTTCAGTCGGACATATAAAAGCAGTATATATTTCCATCGATTGTTTTTCTACAAAAAAGGCAGCATATCCGCTTATGATAAGCAGCAATATTATCTTAAGCGGTACCAGTACATTAAAGGATATAATCAGGCCCTGTTTTCCAGTAAGTAGAAAAGCTACTACCAGAACATAGGCCAGGAGAATACCCGTGTTTTTGGGTAAATAGAGATGTTCATAAAACACCGCCCCACTGGCAGACATCATAGTACTTATGCCCAGGAATAGAAATAGGGCTAATAAAAAGTCGATAAGTAGTCCGGTTCGCTCTCCCATCATTCTTTTTAACATATCCTGATAATTGGATACCTGCCAGCGATGGGCCAGATAAAGTAACATTCCGCCACAAAGAGCAAAAAGTCCGGTAGCTACCAAACCACCCTTTATACCGTATAATCCGTAAGCTACAAAAAATTGTACTATTTCCTGGCCGGAAGCGAAACCGGCACCAATGACTGCTCCCAGATAGCCCATTACCAGCATAAGGCGAACTTTTATCGCTCTCATCCCCTTCTCCCTGCCCCTGTCAATGATATCTATTTCATAAATATTCCTGGAAGCAGTCAAATACAGCATAAAAATATTCCCAGTAGTCAAGAATATCCAATAGACGCTGCTAAATAGCTGAGGATTTTGCATAATTAGTATTTCCCATAAATCGCCTGGTAATTTGTGGTTGTCATCCTGAGGCAAAGCCGAAGGATCTTAGACTCTTCGCTATCGCTCAGAGTGACATATAAGGAATATTGAATTATGCAAAACTCTAAATCATGAACTGGGAGGTAGGACATTTGTACAAAGCTGAAACTGCCATACAGGACAGGTTCTCCTGTCATTATGAAGATCCACTTTGTTTTAATAAAATTGAAAAGGCTATTTATGCCAGGATGCGAGATGTAGAATCGGGAAGAGAACTAGTTTTCCTTTGTATCGGTACTGACCGGGCTACAGGGGATTGTCTGGGGCCTCTAGTAGGTAGCAGGCTTAAGAGCCTTAGTCCCTCGGTTGCTGTCTTCGGTACCCTGGAAACGCCGGTACATGCTACCAACCTGCAGGAAACACTGGATGAAATATTCTCCGTTTATACTAATCCTTTTATCATAGCTGTGGATGCCTGTCTGGGAAATGTAGACCGAATTGGCTATATAAATGTTCGCCGGGGCAGCCTGAGACCAGGTACAGCCCTTAATAAGACTTTACCTGAAGTAGGTGATTTTCATATTTCAGGGGTGGTAAATGTAGGTGGGTTCTTTGAACACATGGTATTGCAGAATACCCGGCTATTTATTGTTTATAAAATGGCAGATATTATTGCCAAGGGACTTTATTTAGCACGGGTAAAATCTCTTTCCGGCCGGCTAAGCAGAGAAATTGAAGGAGAACCTGTGGAGAGTTAAACTGCCTTCATTTAGTTCTTTTCGTGATATGACCGTTTTAGGATATCAATTACTTCCCTATCCTCTACTTCTGTAAAATCTTGATAGACCTGGCTGACTGCATAAAAATTATCTGGTATTTCCAGGGCTATTAACTGGTCTACCTCTTCTAGTAAATTAAGATAAGCATTTTTCGAACTGACTGGTACCGCCACGGTAATCTTTCCATCAGTTTGCCGCTGTAAATATTTTACAGCGGCCTTAAGAGTAAACCCGGTAGCTATGCCATCGTCTACCAGCAATATATTCTTTCCCTGCAGGTCATGCGGGGGCCGATGACCCCGATAGCGTTTCAATCGACCATCAATATTTTCCTTTACCTTTCGTGCCAATACTTCCATAGCAGTACTATCCGTATTAATTATTTTCTGAGCTCGTTCAGGTATTAGAGTCTCTCCATCTGGTGTAACTGCTCCTATAGCAAACTCATCCCAACCAGGTGAAGCGATTTTTTTAGCCATAACCACGTCCAGGGGGCAGTTAAAATAAGATGCAATTACCTCTGCAACGGCTACCCCTCCCCGAGGAATTCCCAGAACCACATCAAATTCAATCTGCTTATCCTCCAGAGTCCTGGCTAATAAATGCCCGGCTTCCTTCCGGTTAGTAAACACCCCAGATCCTCCTTGCTATTTTTCCTTATATTTATCCTTCTTGAAATTAAGTACGCGCTCATTATCATTATTATGCTCTTTGGTACGGGTCATCCGACTGTTGCCATCAAGTGTACCACCCTCATCAATAATCAAGGTGGTAGCATTTATATCACCGGTGATAGACCCGGTCGCAGCAATTTCAAAACGGGTTCCGGCAGCAGCTTTTCCCTCGAGTTTGCCCGCTATTATAATATTTTCGGCTCTCACTTCACCCTTAATTTTACCCTTTTCCCCCAGAATCAGATCACCCTTAATATTAATGTTACCTTCCACCTGTCCATCAATCCTGATGGAGCCCTGGGAGTTTATGTCACCCTTTATTTCCACTCCGGAAGATATTAGGCTTTCAATATTTTGAAAACTGCGATCCTTTTTTCTCAATACTTATTCCTCCTGCTCTTGATATCTTACAAGGAAACTTTTCCCTAATCGCCTATTGTAGCCGGCAATTTAGGGTAAGTATATCCGGGGATCCTGGGATTCTCCGTCCTTTATTACTTCAAAATGCAAGTGTGGTCCTGTACTCCTGCCGGTGGTACCCATCCGGGCAATTTCCTGGCCCTTTTTAACTTTATCTCCCTCATTTACCAGCAAGGTAGAATTATGACCATATGCAGTTTTATAGCCATAGCCATGGTTTATTTCCAGCAGTTTACCATAAGCGCCTTTCCACCCGGCAAAAACAACGGTACCATCTGCAGCAGCTACTATTGGTACTCCGGAATCGTTGGCTATATCAATTCCTCCATGAAAACTGCTTCCCCCACCACCAAATGGAGAACTGCGCCAACCGAATTCAGAGCTAATATCGCCCTGGACTGGCCATTGGTTGGGTATACTGCGAAAATATGCCTTGTTGTTATTTACCCGGGCTAACAGTTCGTCCAGTTCCTTTTCCTGTATGGCCAATTGGGTCCGGATTTCCACAGTCTGTTGTAAAACTTCATTACCGCCTGTATTTCTGGCAGGGTAGTCCAGCCCGCCTTTTCCACCACGGGAGACTTCAACCGGACGATTGTTTTCGCTCTTAATGCCCATAATCCGTTTTAGCTGTATTTGTTTTTGAGCTATTTCATCCTGTTGTTTTTCAATCTTGTCTATTTCCTGGTTTAGCAGCTCTATGGTCTCTATCTTGTCACGATTATCCTGTTTAATCTGGTTAACGTGGCGAATATCATCTTGACTTACATAAAACCATACACCAATACCGCTAAAACAAATTATTAATAAAGCAAAAACTACGGCTACACCAGAAATCCATTTCCTGGACATGCTCCACTGTAAAGGCCGGGCTGTGCTATGGGGAATAAGCATAAAAGTCATCTGCTGGTTATGCTTCTTTTTCCTTTTCATCGCCTGTCCTCGTTTAAATGTAGTATATATTTAATTATTGCCATTTTTTAAGATATCATATCAATTTTCCCGCACTTTGTAAAACTTGCTCCCTTATAAGCATGTCCACCTGATCATAAAATGTTTCACGTGAAACATTTTATAGATAGGTTAATGGCCATACGAGTTACCTTCTCTATGATTACGATAAATATGTAGGGAACGACCCCTGTGTCGTTCCGAGCGATTTTGTTGATACAACACGACGGAACGGCACAGGGGTCGTTCCCTACAATCTATCGAGGTATATTAGCCTCGCCGGTCTAGCAACAAAACATTGCCGGGTGCAATTGCCAGCCTTAAATTGTCGTCATATGTGTCTGTTCTCTGGCCTGTTTCGTATCAAAAAATTCAGTGCTTTTAATAAGAAATCATTTTTGTCAGTGTCACAAAATCCCTATTTGCCTATCAACATTTCCAGCAATGTTTCACGTGAAACAATTTATAGATAAATCCCCGATAGTTCACGGGAGAAAGCTATCACCAATAAAAATTGCAGATAGGTTAATGGCCATACGAGTTACCTTCTCTATGATTACGATAAATATGTAGGGAACGACCCCTGTGTCGTTCCGAGCGATTTTGTTGATACAACACGACGGAACGGCACAGGGGCCGTTCCCTACAATCTATCGAGGTATATTAGTCTCGCCGGTCTGGGAATAAAACATTGCCAGCCTTAAATTGTCGTCATATGTGTCTATTCCCTGACCTGTTTCGTATCAAAAAATTCAGTGCTTTTCACAAGAAATCATTTTTGTCGGTGTCACAAAATCCCTATTTGCCTATCAACATTTCCAGAATTGTTTCACGTGAAACATTTTATAGATAAACCCCCGATAGTTTACGGGAGAAAGCAGTCACCAATAAAAATTGCAGCTAGGTTAATGGCCATGCGAGTTACCTTCTCTATGATTACGATAAATATGTAGGGAACGACCCCTGTGTCGTTCCGAGCGATTTTGTTGATACAACACGACGGAACGGCACAGGGGCCGTTCCCTACAATCTATCGAGGTATATTAGCCTCGCCGGTCTAGCAACAAAACATTGCCGGGTGCAATTGCCAGCCTTAAATTGTCGTCATATGTGTCTGTTCTCTGGCTTGTTTCGTATCAAAAAATTCAGTGCTTTTCATAAAAAATCTTTTTTGTCAGTGTCACACAATCCCTATTTGCCTATCAACATTTCCAGAATTGTTTCACGTGAAACATTTTATAGATAAACCCCCGATAGTTTACGGGAGAAAGCAGTCACCAATTAAAATTTCAAATAGGTTAATGGCCATACGAGTTACCTTCTCTATGATTTCCATAAATATGTAGGGAACGACCCCTGTGTCGTTCCGAGCGATTTTGTTGATACAACACGACGGAACGGCACAGGGCCCGTTCCCTACAATCTATCGAGGTATATTAGTCTCGCCGGTCTGGGAATAAAACATTGCCAGCCTTAAATTGTCGTCATATGTGTCTATTCCCTGACCTGTTTCGTATCAAAAAATTCAGTGCTTTTCACAAGAAATCTTTTTTGTCATTGTCACAAAATCCCTATTTGCCTATCAACATTTCCATGATTCGTTCCAATTCTTCATTACTATAGTAGCTTATTATTATTCTTCCGCCTTCGCTGTGACTAAATATTTCCGCTTTAGTTCCAAAATGTTTCTGCAGTTTTTCTTCTAAATCTAATACCTCTGCGGGCTTCTCAAAAACAAACTCCTGAATTACCTTGCGGGGCTTGGTCCTCTTTTCCGCTTCTCGTACCGACATGCCCTTTGCCGCTATTTCCCGGGCAGCAGCTAATTGTTCCTTCTGCCCCGGCAGGGAAAGAAGGGCGCGGGCATGTCCTGCACTTATCTTCCTGGACTCAATCATTTCCAGAATACTTGAGGGCAGGTTAAGAATTCTCAAGGTGTTAGCTATATGGGAGCGGCTTTTACCTATTTTTTGAGATAGCATCTCCTGGGTATATTGATAACGATCTATCATCTGACGATAGGCCTGAGCCTCTTCTACCGCGGTAAGGTCCTCCCTCTGCAGGTTTTCAATTAAAGATAGCTCACCCGCTTGAGAATCGTCCAATTGCCGAATTATCGCTGGTACAGATTGTAAGCCGGCGATCTGTGCTGCTCGCCAACGCCGCTCACCAGCGATAATTTCATATTTATCTCCCTTTCCTCTTACTAGTACCGGCTGTAAGACCCCATGCTCAGCCAGGGATCCGGCCAGTTCTTTAAGGCTCTCTTCATCAAAGCTTTTACGGGGTTGGTCTTCCCGGGGTATTATCATATTAATATCCAATTCCGTAATTTCTATCTGCCCTTCATTTTCCAGGCTAAACAAAGCGTCCAGCCCTCGCCCCAGTCCTCTTTCCTTCTTAGGCACGTTCTAACACCTCCCGAGCCAGTTCTCTATAGACTTCAGCACCTCTGGAACGGGGATCATATGTAACGGCAGGCATTCCATGGCTGGGTGCTTCACTTAATCTAATATTTCGAGGAATAATGGTTTTATAAACTTGCTGGCGGAAGTGCCTTTTCACTTCATCTACCACCTGGATAGACAGGTTGGTGCGCCCATCAAACATGGTGAAGACTATCCCCTCTACCTTGAGCATGGGGTTCAATCGTTTCTTAACCAGACTGATTGTATCCATTAGCAAGCTCAGGCCTTCCAGAGCATAATACTCACACTGTAAAGGAATAATAACCGAATTACTGGCGGTCAGGGCATTGATGGTAAGCAGTCCCAGGGAAGGTGGGCAATCCAAAATTATATACTCATAATCATTTATAACCTGATCCAGGGCATTTTTTATTCGCTGCTCGCGGTTTTCGGCGCTAGCCAGTTCTACTTCTGCCCCGGCCAGTTGAATAGTAGCCGGGATAATATCTAGATTTTTTATCCGGGTCTTATGTATAACGGTTCTGCTTTCCATCTCATCAATAATCAAATTATAAATGCAATAATGTAAACGCCTGCGCTCAATTCCCAGCCCACTGCTGGCATTACCCTGGGGATCACAGTCCAGCAACAGTACCCGGTAGTCTTCCATGGCTATAGACGCTGCTAGATTAACCGCCGTTGTAGTTTTCCCCACGCCGCCTTTCTGATTGGCCAGGGAAATAATTTTACCCAAACCATTACCACCTCTTTCAATTGCTACCTACTATATTTCATCTTGCCGCTCGGAAAATCCTCCCTGTAATTAGAAAATAGACTCTGAAAATGTTTCACGTGAAACAATTTCTGATCACAGAATAATTTTTCCATAAAAAAAAGAGCGGTTTCCCGCTCAAGAAGTGGGGCCTTATTTATATGGTTCATGCCAGGGCTTGCTTTTTACGCTTCTCTTTATTTATCCGAATAATAATTTCATACTGTTCTTCCTCATCGTTTTCCATCATTAATATATCAACACCGGTTTGTCGTGCTCGCCTAACTGTTTCCTTAATGGTATTAACAAATATACGATCATCCCTAATAATCATGGAGACGTTCTGATTATGGCTTCCCGGTTTTATCTCCGCAGGAATATTATTTGCACTTAACTGTTCTACTAACGCTTTGGTCTCCTTTACCGTAAGTTCTTTTTCATACACCTGCTTAATTACCTCTTCTTGCATATGGCTATCATTAAGCTTTAATAATTCCTGTGCATGTTTTTCACTTAGTACCTGAGGATTAATTATATTACGAATATATTCGGGCAGTTTAAGAAATCGCAATTTATCGGCAATAGCCGGTTGGCTGCAACCTGTTTCCTTTGCCAATTCCTCCCGGGTAAGACCAAACCCGTTAATCAGAAGGCTATAGGCCTCAGCTTCTTCAATATAGGTTAGTTCCTGATGCTGCAGGTTCTCAGTCAGCGATAATGCCGCCGCTTCTTCATCATCCATCTCTCGAATTATGGCTGCTATTTCACTCTTGCCCAATAGATAGCAGGCCCTAAACCTTCTTTCTCCGGCCACAATTTGATATTTATTTTCGCAGGGTCTAACGATTATGGGCTGAATTAGGCCATAAATCATTATTGACCGGGCTAAATCAACTATACTAGTTTCCTCAAAACCATGACGGAGCTGTAATTGGTTGCTAATAGTTTTATTCAGGGGAATATACGTAATCTTATCTCCCCCGTCCTTTCCCAGTATTTTTTGCAGGTGTTTTCGGACCAAATTGAATACCTCCTTATAAAGGCCGCTTAGCAGGAATTCCTATCCGCCGAGGATATTTCTCCGGTGTAGGCTTTTCCTTTCTAACGATCACTATCGCCCGGTCCCGCTCTTCCATCAAGGTATAGCAATAAACATCCTCCAGCAATCCCCCCAGTATAGCCAGTGCTGTTTGGGCCTGGTCTATTTCCTGCTGATAATTCCTACCCTTCCAAAGTAACATTCGCCCGCCTGGACATAGCAGCGGTAAACCGTATTCCAGCAATACATTCATGGATGCTACCGCCCGACTGCTGCAGAGGCTAAAACTACCTCTATATCTATTGTCCTGCCCCAGTTCCTCCACCCGGGCACAGATTACCTCAACATTGGTTAATGCCAGTTCCCGGGAAACATCTTCTAGAAATTGACTTTTCTTACGGTCGGATTCCACCAGGGTAATTCCCGCCTGGGGGCAGGCCATAGCTATTATCATTCCAGGAAATCCTGCGCCGCTACCAATGTCAACCAGTTTCTCCCCGGTTAAGTCTAAAATATCTTTAATCTTTAAACTATCTTCTATATGCTTATTAATTTCATAGGCCGTGTTTTTCCTGCTAATTAAATTTTGCTTTTGGTTTTCCAGGGTTAGCATTTCTATATACTTATTTACATTATATTCCATATCCGTTTCTTATTTCCTTCTTTTTTTCTCTAGAAAAATTAAAAGAATATTTATATCAGCCGGATTAATACCAAAAACCCGGGATGCCTGCCCTATGGATTCCGGCCTTATCTGCTTAAATTTATATCGTGCTTCATTGGATAGGCCAAATATTTCATCATAATCTATATCCTCGGGGATAAGCTTGCTTTCCATTTTTTCAAACCGCCTGACCTGTTCTTCCTGTTTTTTTATATACCCCTCGTATTTTGACTGTATTTCCAGTTGTTCCAAAATATCCTCATCCTGTTGCTCAAGCCATCCCCTTTTTATATAATCTTCTATACGTATTTCTGGACGCCGCAACAATTCCCACAGGGAAATCCGGTCTTTCAGGGCAGCACTGCCCAGGGATTGTAAGAAACTGCTCATTTCCTGGTCTGCCGGCGTATAACTCCGTTCCTTTAATCCCGCTATTTCACGCTCCAAAATGTTTTTCTTTTCGTTGAATAAGCTCCAGCGTTCGTCACTTACCAGACCAATTTTTCTGCCCTTTTCGGTTAGCCTTAAATCAGCATTATCCTGACGCAGCAGCAACCGATATTCCGCCCGGGAGGTGAGAAGGCGATAAGGTTCATCAATGTCTCCGGTAATCAGGTCATCCACCAGTACACCTATAAAGGCTTCACTGCGTTTTAAAACCAGGGGCTCTTCTTCCTGTACTTTCAGAGCCGCATTTATACCGGCTATCAGTCCTTGCGCCGCTGCTTCTTCATAGCCGGAGGTGCCATTAATCTGCCCGGCGGTAAACAAACCTTCAACCTGTCGTGTTTCCAGGCTGGAGCGCAGTTGCGCCGGTGGCAGATAGTCATACTCTATGGCATATCCGGTTCTAATAATAGCTACGTTTTCCAAACCGGGAATGCTTTTTAAGACTTTTACCTGTACATCCTCGGGCAAACTGGTATTAAGACCCTGAATATACATTTCTTCTGTATCTCGTCCTTCCGGCTCTATAAATATCTGGTGTGAGTCCTTGTGGGCAAAACGTACTACCTTGTCTTCAAAAGAAGGGCAGTAACGCGGTCCCTTCCCCTTAATAACCCCGGTAAACATAGGGGCTCTATCCAGGTTGTCCATAACTATCTTATGGGTAGCCGCGGTACTGTGAGTAAGCCAGCATGAATACTGAGTCCGTTTTACTCTGGGACTCATATAAGAAAAACGCAAAGGCCGATCATCGCCTGGCTGTTCAATCATTTTGGAGAAATCAACTGAACGCCGGTAGATACGGGGAGGGGTTCCGGTTTTAAAACGACCTAGCTCCAATCCCAGGTTGCGCAGGTTGTCGGAAAGTTTAATGGCTGGAAATTGGTTTCCCGGTCCCCCGTCGTACATAACTTCCCCGATTATTATGCGTCCCTTCAAATAGGTACCTGAAGTTATTACTACCGCCCGGCAGCTAAACCTGGCTCCGGTACGGGTAATCACAGCACTAACTGCCCCGCCGCTGGTCTCAATTTCCTCGGCTTCCGCCATAATGATTTTTAGCCGGGGTTGGTTCAGCAGAGTCTTAAGCATTTTGTTATGATATTCATGTTTATCGCACTGAGCCCGTATGGCTTGAACTGCTGGACCTTTACCGGTATTTATAACCCTCATCTGAATAGCGGATAGGTCAACATTAATAGCCATCTCTCCCCCCAGAGCATCAATCTCCCTTACCAACTGGGCCTTGGCCGGGCCACCAATAGACGGATTACAGGGCATCAGAGCTACATTTTCCATGCTTAAGGTAATCATCAGGGTTTCGCATCCCATACGCGCAGATGCCAGGGCCGCCTCACACCCGGCATGCCCTCCCCCGATTACAATTACATCATAACTGCCTGCATTATAAATCATGCCAGCCTCCAAAATAGATTTTTAATTCACGCGGATAAGCATTTATTATGCCAAACCATTTACATGCGATTATGTTGATATAACATGACGGAACGGCACAGGGGCCGTTCCCTACAGGAATATTAACCTCGCCGGCCTCCAACAAAACATTGCCAGCCTGAAATTAGTCGTCATTATTTAAAAGAACAGCCGGATATGAATTCGATATATGTGTAGGGAACGACCCCCGTGTCGTTCCGAATCATTAATCTATTTCCCAATACAAAAATCATGGAACATTCTATCAATAACCTCTTCCCGCAGGTTTTTGCCGGTTATTTCGCCCAGGGCTTCCAGGGCTCCCCAGATATCTACTCCCAGGCAATCCAGCGGCACCTGGTTTAACTCTTTTAATGCATCCTGTAAATGGTGGTGGGCTCTTAGCAATGCTTCCCGTTGACGTAGATTAATCATTATTTCTAAATCATCTGATTGTAGTTTTCCCCCCAGGACCATCTCTTCAATATTATCCTCCAGTTCATCAATGCCCAGTTCCTCTTTGGCTGAGACTTTTATAACCTTTACTCCGGGGAAATATTGCTCCATATCCCGGTTGGTTATATTCTTCTCCTCCAGATCCTCCTTATTGACCAGAATAATCAGGTTCTGATTTCCAATGTTTCTATATATGTTAAGGTCATCACCGGTAATACCATCTCCTGCATCAAGTAGAAAAAGCACTAAATCAGCATCCGCGATAACTTCCTGGGATTTTTCCACCCCAATCTTTTCTACCACATCTGAGGTGATATGTATACCGGCGGTATCCATTAACCTTACCGGTATACCTTTGATAATCAGTTGCTCTTCTATAACATCCCGGGTAGTTCCCGGTATGCTGGTAACAATAGCTCTATCTTTTCTTAGCAGAGTATTTAAAAGGCTGGATTTGCCTACATTGGGTTTTCCACAAATGGCTATACCTATTCCCTCCCTGTAAATATCCGCCCTTTTCCCCGCCCGGATGATCCGATCAATTACCTCGGTTGATTCAAGCATTATGACTTCAGCCCGATTATACTCCAAATCCCCTACCTCTTCCGGAAAATCCAAACTGGCTTCCACCATAGCATTTAGTTCCAGCAGACGGTCTTCAAGGGTGTGAATATATTCGCTGTTACGACCACCCAGTTGCTTTAAAGCCAACTTCATGCTCTTATCGCTCTTGGCCCGGATTATTTCTATAACCGCCTCCGCCTGAGTGGCATCCAGGCGCCCATTCAAAAAGGCTCGCCGGGTAAACTCCCCCGGTTCCGCAATGCGGACTCCCTGGCGCAAAACTGCTTCCAGGCAGCGTCGTGCCGGCAAAATCCCTCCGTGACAATGAATTTCTACCACATCTTCACCCGTATAACTACGGGGAGCACGCATTAAAGCCAGCAAAACTTCATCTACGGTTTCACCGTCGGCATCTATTATCCACCCCAGGGTCAAAGAATAACCTTCTTTTTTCCGAATATCAATCTCGTCTCGGCGGGGTTTAAAAATCTGAGCTGCTTTTTCTATGACCTCATTACCACTTAACCTGATGATGGCAATCCCCCCCTCACCGGGAGGAGTAGATATGGCAGCTATGTCATCGTACATAATACTCACCTGCTTTTAGACACTATTTAGACACTAAATCGAAACCTTAGAGGGGCTGACGCGGAATACCTGGTCGGCAGGGCAGACACATACGTCTGCCCCTACACCCCCCATGCCTCACTTTTTAGCAATAAAAGAAATGCGCCAGCATTTCAACCATAATTCAAAATTCAAAATTAAGAATTCTTAATTAACCCCGTATTTTAGGTTACCCCTGAACTCAGGTATACCTATATCCTCTGCTACCAGCACCTACTTTCTTACTATTATCTTACCAAAATTCCCCGCCCTCCACACAATAGTAAGGCCTAAAGTTTGCCATTAAAAAAAGGCCCGCTTTAGGGGCCTTTTTGTTCTCTTATTTCTTTAGTGAAATAACTACCTTGCGGTTAGGTTCATCCCCCATAGAATAGGTGCTAATCTGGGGGTCGCCCTGTAAAGCGGTATGAACTATTCTACGCTCCTGCGAACTCATGGGTCTCATTACTACGCTCTTGCGGGTTTTCTTTACCCTATCTGATAGCCTCAAGGCCAGGGCCTCCAAAGATTCTTCTCTCTTTTTCCGGTAGTCTTCTACATCCAGGACTACCCTTACCCTCTCTTCCCGGTTACGATTAACTATTAGTCCCAGTACAAATTGTACCGCATTCAGGGTTTCTCCTTTACGCCCTATAAGTAATCCCATATCCTTACCGGTTATGTTTATTCTTACCCTGCCTTCTTCCCACTCCACATTGGTTATCCGGTAATCCAATTTCATCTTATTAAGCAGGTCTTCCAGTGTCTGGCGCACATCTTCTTCCGGTTTTTCTCTTACCGAAACTTTTACTATTGCAGGTTTCTTAACTAAACCTAACAGGCCTTTACTTGGTTCCTCTATAACTTCGATAACCACATCATCAATCTCGCAACTTAATTCATCCAGGGCCGCCTTAATGGCTTCGTCAACGCTTTTTCCCTTTTTTTCTACGGTTTGGACTTCCATTCTTCTTTCCTCCTTTGTCCCTCCCTGCTACCTTTTTTTCGGTGGATGTCTTGGGTTCTACTGTTTCCACTACTTTTCCTTCTGCCTCAACACTTAATTCTATCCCGTTTCCGGTTGCAAGTTTGGCTTTTTGGTGCGAGTAATTTACATATAGTTGCTGCAATATCCCTAATATGTTGAACGTTACCCAGTATAAGGGCAGGCCTGCAGGTAGCTTGATGGCAATATAGGCCATAAAAAGTGGCATAAAGTACAGCATTGATCTTTGGGTGGGATCTTTAGTGTCTACCATGGTAACTCTTTGCTGTAAATAAGTTGTAAGTGCTGCCAAGACTGCTAAAATATAAAACGGGTCTGGTGCACCTATATTGGGTATCCATAAAAACTTGGCATGCTCTACAACCTTAAAAGGGAATTTAAACAATGACTGGTAAAAAGCTATAAATATTGGCATTTGAATGATTAATGGCAAACAGCCCCCAAACGGATTTACCCCATGCTCCTTATACATCTCCATGACTTTAACCTGCATGGTCTGGGGATCATCCTTATATTTTTCCTGCAAATATTTAAGCTTCGGTTGAATTTCCTGCATACCCCGCATAGATTTAAGCTGTTTTTGGGTAAGCGGAAATAGTACCAGCTTAATGGCTATGGTCATAAAAATAATGGCCAGTCCATAATTAGGCACACCCATTGTTGCTGTTAAATCATACATGAATTGAATTACATTAGAAAACCACTGTACAAACGATTGCCACAAAACTACTCCTGCGTATCATTGCTGATAGCAGGGTTCACCTCCCTTAGTGCTCTAAGCTAAGCGAATATTCCCTGCCCTTGTCGGTCATCTCTACCTGGTTATAATAAATAACCCGAATTCTAAAACACCTGCTGTCTGGCTAGAATAGCTTGTCTTATCTAACCATAACTTCAGGGTACCGGGTCATACCCACCACTATTATAAGGATGACACCTGGATATTCTTCTTGCAGCCAACCATCCCCCTTTGATCGCTCCATATTTTTCAATCGCCTCAATGGAATAACTTGAACAGGAAGGATAAAAACGGCAAGAAGGAGGCTTAAAAAAGGTTGCTTTTTGATATATTTTTATAAAAAAAATCATTAATCTTTTTAACATAACCGGGCCTTCTTCATCACCGAATAAAAATCTTTCTCTATCCTATTATAATCAGCCCCAACCATACTTTGCCGGGCTATCATTACAATATCATATCCCCGGCTTAACTTGTCCTGGCTCTCCCGGGCTATGGCCCGCAGGCGCCTTTTAGCTTTATTGCGTTTAACTGCATTACCTACCTTCTTACTGGCCACAACCCCAAAGCGGTTCTTGTCCATGCCATTAGCACAGATATAGGCGATAATATATTTCCCTGGAACTTTAAGGCCCTTTTTGTATGTATGCTGATAATCTTTGCTCTTGCTTATACGAAATGTCCGATTAAGCATAGCTGACCTCTTTTCCCAGGTAAAATAATAGGTCGCAAATACGACCTATGCAGATAAGGATTTTCTACCTTTCTTTCTCCGGTTAGCCAGTATCTTTCTGCCGCTGGCGGTAGACATCCGTTTTCTAAAACCGTGCTCTTTTTTTCTTTGCCGGTTTTTGGGTTGAAATGTTCTCTTCATTATTTCCAAGCCTCCTCGATTTTTCCAGCACTTTATAATTATATTGATTGTATGCCCCTAATGTCAAGATTTCGTCGCATTGTAAATACTTCAAAAATCTTTGCCAATCTGCTATGATTATACTATATTTTCATCTATCACCTTAAGCGTTTTGCTTATATTTTGCATTATCCCCGACAATATCCACAATATTTTGTTTTTCAACAGCTGTTTTTTCCACAAGTTCACAGGAGGAATCGATTAATGACCCAGGAGTATAACTTTTCAGCCATCTGGAATCAAGTGTTACAGTCATTGGCTGGGGAGATAGATGCAAGTAGTTTTGATATCTGGTTTTCCATGGTTAATTTTGAAACCGTTCGTAATGGTCGGGTATATATCAGTGTTCCTAATTCGCTTACTAAGGAATGGATTGAATCCCGTTACCTTGATAACTTACAAAATAAATTACGCAGCCTTACCAGCCAGGAAATTGAATTGGTTATTAACACTGAATCCCAGATTGAAAAAGATGGCATGTTTCCCGCTTTTAATCACAAATATACCTTTGATACCTTTGTGGTTGGTAATAGCAATCGCTTTGCTCATGCTGCCTGTTATGCAGTAGGGGAATCTCCCTCCAAAGCCTATAATCCTCTTTTTATTTACGGCGGAGTAGGCCTGGGGAAAACTCATCTGATGCAGGCTATTGGCCATCATATTATAAAGAAAAGACCCGGCTATACCGTGGTATATGTATCTTCCGAACAATTTACCAATGAACTTATTGGGTCGATTAAGGATGATAACATGGCTGGTTTCCGCAACAAATACCGTGGGGTAGATGTCTTATTAGTAGATGATATTCAATTTTTAGCCGGCAAGGAGAGAACCCAGGAAGAATTTTTCCATACCTTTAATACCCTTTATGAATCGGATAAACAGGTAGTCATTTCCAGTGACCGCCCCCCTCGTAATATTCCTACGCTGGAGGATCGCTTACGCTCCCGTTTTGAATGGGGCTTAATAACCGATATTCAGCCTCCTGACCTGGAAACTCGGGTGGCAATATTAAGGAAAAAAGCCCAAATTGAAGATTTTAATGTTCCTTACGATATATTAGATTATATAGCCAATTACATTGACAGTAATATTCGTGAGTTGGAAGGGGCTCTAGTCCGTCTGGTAGCATATGCCACTATTACTAATAAACCCCTTAATATGAATACTGCCACTGAGGCTTTGAAAGATATACTACCTCCACCCCAACCAAAAAAAATAACTATAGAATCTATTCAAAACGCGGTTTCTACTTTTTATGGTATTGAAATAAGCGAATTATTATCGAAAAAACGTAATAAGCACGTGGTTTATCCCCGACAAATAGCTATGTACCTCTGTCGCCGCCTGACTGATGCCTCATTCCCCCAAATCGGGGAACAGTTTGGAGGGCGTGATCATACTACAGTTATGCATGCTAATGAAAAAATAGAGCGGGATTTACAATCTGATAGGGAACTAGCTGCTGCAGTTAATGATTTATGTAAAAAAATAGACCCCAACTTCGTCACCTGACCAGACCTTCTTTTCCACAAGTTTATCCAGGGGACAAGCTAAGCAGCTGCAATACTTTAAAAGGTTTATCCACATATTCTAAGGCCCTACTACTACTACTACTGAATTGTTAATAAATAAATAAATAAGACCAGGCTTGCTTTAAGTGGCCAAAAAGTTATTGGAGGTAAATAATCATGAAAGTAACTATGGAAAAAAGGGATTTATCCTCTCTTACTACCCTGGTTTATCGGGCAGCATCTACTAAAAATACTATACCCGTTTTAGCAGGATTACTTATTGAGGCCAGCACTGATAAAGGACTATTAATGACCGCCACCGATATGGAAATAGGCATAAAGGCCTCTAGTAGTAGTGTTGAAATTATTGAGCCTGGTTCGGTACTGGTAAATGCCCATTATTTTGCTGATTTCATTAAACTATTACCCGACGGTCCAATTACTTTAGAATTAAATAAGGACAATGCTAAACTACATATAAACTACGGACGCTCATCGGGGTCTATCAACACCTACCGGGATTATGAATACCCTGACCTGCCTCTGGAGAAGATGCAAGAAAAAATGACTATTTCATCAAGAATACTGAAGGAGGCTTTGCGTAAAACTTCCTTTGCCGCTGCCGCTACTCATTTTCGTCAGGTTTTTACCGGAGTTCTTTTTGATATAATAAACAGTAACACCCTTAAGGTAGTAGCTTCAGATACTCATCGCCTGGCTTGTTTTTCCCATGCCTTGAAAGAAGATGAAATAGAACCTTTTAAATTCATAATTCCTACTCGTTCCGTTAATGAACTATTACGGATACTGGATGATAATGATCAAGTTATAACTATTGCTTTTAGTGAAAACAACGTAATATTTGCCAAAGATAATTTTATGCTTCTTTCCCGTTTAATCGAAGGGCAGTATCCCAATTATGACCAGGTCATACCTTCATCGTTTAATACATCATTTAAAGTTAATACCGCCGTTTTAGCAGATACTTTGGAAAGAGCCCGTACCATGCCTACTGATGATAAACTTAAAATTCAATATGTTCGTTTTAATATTAACGGTAGCGAAATAATGGTAAATGCATATTCAGAAATGATGGGTGAGATAGAAGAGGTAATTGAGGACATAAAGCTAAGTGGAGATGATGATATCCAAATAGCTTTTAACACCAATTATTTTCTTGATGTAATAAAGATTTTAATAGGGGAATGTGAAGAAATCGAAATTCAGTTATCAGGGGCATTAGGCCCGGCTCTGATTCAAAACCCCAAAAAGGATAATTATCTTTACGTTCTAGTTCCCCTGCGAACAACTAACTAGGAGAGTGATTTTCATACTTTGAAACTTAGGCAAGTAGAAGCCAGGGATTTTCGTAATCTTGCCCGGCTGGATTACCAACCTGGACCCGGGTTAAATATATTGCTGGGAGATAACGCTCAGGGTAAAACCAATATACTGGAATCAATTTATGTACTAAGTACAGGTAGTTCCTTTCGTACCGGCCAGGATAAGAACATGGTTGCGTATGAAAAAGAAGCTTTTATTTTACGTGGTCGTTATGACTACAACGATAGGGATTTTGAAACAGTTTTAAGTTATAATTTAAAAGAAGGGAAAAATTTTACCCTTAACTCCAAAAAAACTAGTTTTAACAATAGCGATCGTCTGCGGGTGGTGCTTTTTACTCCAGACGATTTGTATTTGATTAAAGGATCACCAGGAAAGCGCCGGCAATTCCTGGATTTTATTCTGGGTCAAATAAGAAGTGAATATGGTTATAACTTGGCTAATTATGTAAAAATACTAAAAAAGAGGAATTTATTATTAAAAAGAGAACAATCTAGTACCAGATCTTTTAAAATTATAGAAGATATTTTTATAGAAAATGCCGCCCGGGTAATACTGGCACGAATTAACCTGATAAATATACTGGATGAAAGCAGTTCCTCAATTTACAGACAAATTAGCCGTGAAGGCCAGTTAAAAACTCGATATGCCATTACATTTCCGATTGATAGTGGTAAAATTAATCTGGATATCTTAAAAACTGCTCTAAAAAAACAAATCCAAGAAAAAGCAGAGGAAGAAATAAGAAGAAAGAGTAGTCTGGTAGGCCCGCACCTGGATGATATACATATCTACCAGGATGGAAAAATGGCAAGGTATTTTGCCTCCCAGGGTCAACAGAGAAATATTGCTGTAGCCCTGAAACTAGCAGAACTCTATACTTTCAGGAAAATTAGCGGTTACTATCCTATTTTCTTACTAGACGAAGTTTTATCTGAGTTAGATGCACAAAAAAGACAATTGCTGCTGGATCACCTGCAGGAAGCAGAATTTCAAAGCTTTCTAACTTCAGTAAATTTAAGTGATATAGAATACGGCCAGGCAGCAATTTCTATAGTAGAAAAAGGCAGCCTGCAGTGAAAGGGGTATTACTATGTACATTCACTTGGGAAACAATCATATAATATCGGCGCAGAGTGTTGTAGCAATTTTAAATATTGAACCCCCCATAGCAGAAGATCTTATAGATATTATAGATACTGCCAAAATGGATAAAAAACTAATTAATATTAGCAAGAAGGGAAAAGAAAAAGCCCTGATTGTTTGTGATAATAAAGTTTATTTATCGCCCATTTCATCAACTACCCTTTATAAGCGGGCGTTCAGCCACTACAAGGAGGTTTAAATTTGAACGGGGAAAATGGTTACAATGCCTCTGACATTCAGATATTAGAAGGATTGGAGGCAGTTCGCAAAAGACCGGGTATGTATATAGGATCAACAGGTCCCAAAGGTTTGCATCACCTGGTTTTTGAAATTGTAGACAACAGCATAGATGAGGCCGTAGCCGGTTACTGTGACCAGATAAATGTGGTTATTCATCCTGATAATAGTGTCAGCGAAAGCGATAATGGTCGGGGAATACCGGTAGATGAGCATCCCGCTATGGGTATCCCGGCTCTGGAGGTTATATTGACCACCCTGCACTCGGGAGGGAAATTTGGGGGCAGTGGCTATACCATATCCGGGGGATTGCATGGGGTAGGTATGTCGGTAGTTAGTGCTCTATCCAGCCGTATGGAAGTGACGGTTAAACGGGATGGACACATCTATACCCAAACTTATGCCCAGGGTAAACCGATTGAAGCACTTAAAGAAATAGGGAATACAAATGAAACTGGTACTACAATACGTTTCTACCCTGATCCGGAAATATTTGAAGAAACCGTATTTGATAGGGAAATTATTATCCAGCGCCTGCGGGAATTATCATTTCTTAACCGCGGCCTGAAGATAGTATTTATCGATGAAAGGGAAGAGGAAATCTTTAAGAAGGAGTTACATTACTCCGAAGGACTGCGGGACTTTGTGGCTTATGTAAACAAAAAAAAGGAAGTAATAAATAGTGATCCGGTTTATTTTGAAAAAAAGAAAGACGATGTAGTTGTCCAGGTAGCTGTTCAGTATAATAACGGCTATAATGAGAACCTGTATTCTTTTGCCAACAATATCCGCACCCAGGAAGGCGGCACCCATGAAGTAGGGTTCAAAAATGGCCTCACCCGGGTGGTTAACGAGTATGCTAAAAAGAACAACATTCTCAAGGAAAATGATGCCAACTTGAGTGGTGAAGACATTAGAGAAGGAATGGTCGGCATTATATCAGTGCTGGTAAAAGATCCCCAGTTCGAAGGCCAGACCAAGACTAAATTAGGTAATACTTACATCAGGGGTATAGTAGAGAGTACCGTCTACGAAAGCATGGAGGATTATCTTAATGAAAATCCAGCCATAGCCAGGAAAATTCTGGACAAAGCAGTATCAGCCCGCCGGGCCCGCGAAGCAGCCAAAAAGGCCCGGGAATTAACCCGGCGCAAAAGTGCCCTGGAATCAACTGCCCTGCCGGGTAAACTGGCTGATTGCAGTAATAAAGACCCGGCCATGTGTGAGCTATTTATAGTGGAGGGTGACTCTGCCGGAGGTTCAGCCAAACAAGGGCGTGATCGTAATTTCCAGGCCATACTCCCGCTAAGGGGTAAAATCCTTAATGTAGAAAAAGCCCGCCTGGATCGGGTGCTGTCCAACGAGGAAATCAGAGCCCTGATTACCGCTATCGGAACCGGGATAGACGAAGATTTTGATATTAAGAAAGCCCGCTACCATCGGTTGTTTATCATGACTGATGCCGATGTAGACGGTTCTCACATTCGGGTATTGCTCTTAACCTTCTTTTACCGTTTCATGCGAGAACTGGTTGAACAAGGATATGTCTATATCGCCCAGCCTCCCCTGTACGGGTTAAAGCGGGGTAATGAAATACACTATTTCCATGAGGAAGAAAAATTAAACCGTTTTGTAGAGGAGTCTAATAAGAAATGGACTATCCAGCGTTATAAAGGTCTGGGTGAAATGGATCCTGAACAATTATGGGAAACTACTATGGATCCGGACAACCGCACAGTTTTACAGGTCACCGTAGAGGATGCCATTAAGGCCGATGAAATATTCTCCGATTTGATGGGCGATAATGTCCAGCCCCGCAGGGAGTTTATCCAGGCCAACGCCAGATATGTGACCAACCTGGATATATAAGGGGTGATAATGTTTGTCAGAAGGTAATTTATTCAGTCGCGTAGTGCAAATGGATATTGAAAAAGAAGTAAAAAAATCATTCCTGGATTATTCCATGAGTGTTATCGTTTCCCGTGCCATTCCCGATGTCAGAGATGGGCTTAAGCCGGTACACCGGCGGATACTTTATGCCCTTTATGACCAGGGAATAACTCATGAAAAAGCCCATAAGAAGTCGGCCAATATAGTGGGCGAAGTTATGGGTAAATATCATCCTCATGGGGATTCGGCCATATATGAAACCATGGTTAAAATGGCCCAGGATTTTTCCATGCGTTACCCTTTAATTGATGGCCATGGTAACTTCGGCTCCATTGACGGTGATGCGGCTGCGGCTATGCGTTACACTGAAAGCCGTATGGCTCGTATAGCCGGGGAAATGCTGCAGGATATCGAGAAAGATACGGTTAATTGGCGAGCCAACTATGATGATACCCGGCAGGAACCCCAGGTTCTTCCGGCCCGTATCCCTAATTTACTAATAAATGGTTCTGCCGGTATTGCTGTGGGTATGGCTACTAACATTCCGCCTCATAACCTGGGCGAAGTAGTGGAAGGGCTGGAACTGCTGATAGATAACCCGGAGGCTAGCCTGGAAGAATTAATGGAAAAGGTACCTGGGCCGGATTTGCCCACTGCCGGGATAATCATGGGCGATGATGGTATTAAAAAAGCCTATGCCACCGGTCGAGGCAGCTTTAAAACCCGGGCTCGTTACCACATAGAGGAAAAAAAGGGTGGCCGAAATGCCATTATTGTTACCGAAATCCCCTACCAGGTTAATAAAGCCCGCCTGGTGGAAAAAATAGCGGAATTAGTTCGCGATAAAAAAATAGAAGGCATTGTAGAACTGAGGGATGAATCTGACCGTCATGGTATCCGCATAGTTATCGAGGTCAGGAAAGATGCTAATGTAAACATAATAGTTAACAAACTGTTCCGCCATACCCAGATGGAAGATAGCTTTGGTATTATCATGTTGGCCCTGGTAAACGGACAACCCCGGGTACTAAGTTTAAAAGAGATGATGCAAAACTATATCGACCATCGCCAAGAGGTTATTACCCGGCGGACCCGTTTTGACTTGAAAGTAGCCCGGGACCGCTTGCATATAGTGGAAGGTTTACTCAAGGCCCTGGACCACCTGGACGAAGTAATTGACCTAATCCGCAATAGTAAAGACCGAGAAGAAGCCCGGCAAGGCTTAATCGCCCGTTTTCAGTTGAGCGAGATTCAAGCCAATGCCATACTGGATATGCGCCTGGCCCAGCTAACCGGCCTGGAGCGTAATAAACTGGAAGACGAGCACGGAGAATTATTGGACCGTATTGCCGATTTTGAAGATATCCTGGCTCGCCCCGAGCGCATACGGGCTATAATCAAACAGGACCTGGAAGAAGTTAAACGCAAATATGCTGACCCGCGCCGAACCGAGATCAGCCAGGAATTAAGCGATTACGATATTGAAGATTTAATTGATGATCATGAGGTTATGATAACCTTGAGCGATCGGGGATATGTTAAAAGGCAACCGCTGGATACCTATAAATCACAACGACGGGGCGGCAAAGGGGTAAGTTCCGCTACCATCCGGGCTGAGGACGTAGTAAGCAGTGTCATTGTAACCAGTGTTCTGGCCAATATACTGTTCTTTACCAATACCGGGCGGGTCTTTTCTACCAAAGCGTATCGCTTGCCGGAATCATCCCGCCAGGCCAAAGGTATGCCCTTAATCAATTTCCTGGAATTAAGACCGGAAGAAAGAGTAACCACCATGGTGGCTGCTCGTCATCTGGATCCCCGCCGTCACCTGGTAATGGTAACCCGCCAGGGGATTATTAAAAAGGTACCTCTTTCCGCTTTTGAAAATATCCGTAGAAATGGTCTGATTGCCGTAAACTTACGAGAAGATGATGAGTTAATGGGGGTAAAAAGGGTTGAAAAAGGTGACCGCATTATGGTTTTCACCTCCTACGGTTTATCCATAATGTTTGATGAAAAGCAGGTGCGGGCCATGGGTAGAACTGCTACCGGGGTAAAAGCCATTCGTTTAACCCAAGGAGATATAGTTATCGGTATAGATAAATACCGCGAAGGTGCTGACGCTTTACTGGTAACTGAGAACGGATATGGCAAAAGAACACCCACCAGCGAATTCCGGCAGCAGAATCGCGGTGGTAAAGGATTAAAAGCCATAGATATTACTAATAAAAATGGTAAATTGGTGGCTTTTCGCGTAGTTACTGAAGATGAAGAACTACTGCTTCTAACCGGTGAAGGACAGGCTATTCGCCTGGAAGCAGAGGACATATCCCGACAAAAACGTTATTCCCGGGGAGTATTACTGATGCGCCTCCCGGAGAATGACCAGATTGTGAGTATGGCTCGTTTTAAAGTGGAAAAAGAAGAATAGGGTTATACTTTAGAAAAATTGATAGATAATAAAACCATGGTCTTTCCCTTAAATTCAGTGGAGGTGTTTTAGAATGGCAGAACAGGATAGTGTTAAAGTGAGATCAGGTAATATAGCTCAAAAACTAATGGGTAGAGTAATAATGGATGTAACTACACCGGAACAGGCCAGAATAGCTGAAGAGGCCGGAGCAGGTGCGGTCATGGCCCTGGAAAGAGTTCCGGCCGATATTCGTGCCACCGGGGGAATTGCCCGCATGGCCGATCCCAGCGTTATTTTACGTATAATGGATGCAGTTTCTATACCGGTGATGGCCAAGTGTCGTATAGGGCATTTCGTTGAGGCCCAGATATTAGAGACCCTGGGAATTGATTATATAGATGAGAGTGAAGTTTTGACCCCGGCGGATGATAAACATCACGTCAACAAAAAAATGTTTAAAGTACCTTTCGTATGCGGGGCCCGTAATCTGGGAGAAGCACTGCGTCGTTTAGGTGAAGGGGCCGACATGATTAGAACCAAGGGAGAGGCCGGCACCGGTAACGTGATAGAAGCGGTACGACATATTCGCCAGGTGATGGATGAAATCAGGTGGGTGGGCAACCTGCCTCCAGAAGAGCTAATGGCCGCGGCTAAAGAATTACAGGCTCCATATGAACTGGTAGTGGAAACGGCTACGCTTAAAAGATTGCCGGTAGTTAATTTTGCCGCTGGCGGTATTGCTACTCCAGCTGATGCCGCATTAATGATGCAGTTGGGCTGTGATGGCATATTCGTAGGCTCCGGGATATTTAAATCTGGTGACCCCATGAAACGAGCCCGAGCTATTGTAGCAGCTACCAACCATTACAATGACCCTGCCGTTTTGGCCGAAGTTTCCAAAGACCTGGGTGAGCCCATGGTAGGAATTGATATTAACACCATTAGGCCGGAAGAGAGAATGCAAGAACGAGGTTGGTAAGACAGCAAACAGGGGGACGTTCTTTTTGTTTGCTTGGCACAAGCAAACAAAAAGAACGTCCCCCTGTTTGCCCTTGCCAAAGCGCGATTTATGTAATATAATGATAGCCAATCTTTTAAATAGATATTTATTGCGATGAAAGGGATTAGTAAAAATATTAGGCTGGAGTAAGAGAACTGGTGGCAGGTGTAAACCAGTGCAGCTTTATTTTGAATCCACCCTGGATGCAGGCTGTGAAAGCAGTACCGGTGGTACCGATATAACCTTTAAGCTGGGTGTTATCATAACATCAAGTAGGGTGGCAACGCGGGAAATAACCTCTCGTCCCTTAATGGGCGAGGGGTTTTTTTATTATAGTTTAAGTTTTATTTTAAGGAGGGTTACTAAGCAGATGATAGTGGGCGAACAGTTTTTGCTGCTTCCCGGCCCCACCCCCGTACCGGAAAGAGTAGTACGGGCAATGTCCAAACCGGTTATAAATCACCGGGGACCCGAGTTTAAACAAATACTGAGTGAAGTAATTGAAGGGGTTAAACAAATTTATCGTACCTCGCATAATGTACTAATTTATCCAGCTTCAGGAACCGGAGGATTGGAAGCGGCGGTGGTAAACTTCATATCCCCGGGAGACCGGGTATTGGCCGTCTCCATCGGCGTGTTTGGCGACCGTTTTGCCTCGATAGCGGATGAGTTTGGAGCCCGGGTGGAAAAAATTGATTTTCCCTGGGGACAGGCGGCTGATCCAGAAATAATTAAAGAAAAGATTACGACCGACGTTAATCATGAAATAAAAGCTATACTAATTACCCATAACGAGACTTCCACCGGTGTATGCAATGATATTAAGAGTATTCGCCAGGCCGTCGGGGATCATCCCGCCCTTTTCATGGTTGATGCCGTCAGCAGCCTGGCAGCAGCGGATTTATATATGGATAAATGGAATTTGGACGTAGTGGTGAGTGGTTCCCAGAAAGCATTTATGATTCCTCCAGGACTTGCCTTTTTAGCATTTAATGATAGAGCCTGGCAGGTTTTTGAGCAAAACCAAAATCACAAATTCTACTGGGACATAGGCAAGGGACTTGATTACCTTAAAAAGGGGCAAACTCCTTTTACACCACCAGTTTCGCTGTATTACGGATTACAGGAGGCCCTGCACATAATGCAGGAAGAGGGCCTGGAAAATATAATTAGCCGACATGCCCGCTGTCGTTATATGGTACGGGAAGCGGTAAAAGAAATGGGGCTAAACTTATTGGCAGCAGATGAAAACGCCTCTCCAGCCCTGACCTCGGTTATTGCCCCACCTGAGCTGGGGGCTAATCGCATACGCCAGGCGATGAAAGAAGAATTTAATATAGTAATGGCCGGGGGCCAGCAGCGCCTGGATGATATTATTTTCCGTATAGGGCATCTGGGCTATGTAAGAGAACTTGACTTACTGTCTGTTTTGGCAGCTTTGGAGATTATTCTGATAAAGCAAGGTTTTAATATAAAGAGTGGCACCGGGATTAGAAAAGCCCGGGAAATATTATTACAAACCCACCAAAAAGCATAGAAAGGGGAATGGAAAATGGGAAAAAAGCGGGTTATTGTTACCGAAAGGATAGCCGATGAAGGGATAGCACTATTAAAAACCGCGCTGGAGGTAGATTACCGGGATGGTATTTCCCGGGATGAACTGCTAAATATCATAGAACAATACGATGCCTTGATTGTCCGCAGTGTTACCAAAGTGGATGAGGAACTGATTAGCCGGGGAACTCGCCTGAAAGTCGTAGGCCGGGCGGGAAACGGTATCGACAACATTGATGTTGAGGTCTGCACCCGTTACGGAGTCATTGTAGCCAATACTCCAGACAGCAATACTATTTCAGCAGCAGAGCAAACCATCAGCCTGTTGCTCTCCTCGGTACGAAACACTGCCTGGGCTAATAATGTGGTCAAAGGAGGCATCTGGGATCGCAAACCTTTCCGGGGGATGGAGCTTTACGGCAAGACTGTAGGTGTAGTTGGTTTAGGTCGAATTGGTTCCATGGTAGCTACCCGGCTGAAATCCTTTAACATGAAAGTAATCGCCTATGACCCTTATATTGCAGATGAGCGCTTTGAACGCTTCGGGGCGGAAAAGAAAACCACCCTGGAAGAGTTGGTGAAGGAATCCGATATTATAACGGTTCACACTCCCCGTAATGAAGAAACTATGCACATGATAAATGAAGAAATGTTTGCCCTGGCCAAGGATGGAGTAAGAGTAGTTAACTGTGCCCGCGGCGGAATAATAAAGGAAGCAGCATTGTTAAAGGCTCTGGAATCAGGCAAAGTTGCCAGTGCCGGGCTGGACGTTTTTGAAAAAGAACCGGCTACTGACAATCCCTTGTTTAAATTCAACAATGTGGTATGTACCCCGCATCTGGGAGCCGATACCTTTGAGGCTCAGAAACGGGTGGGTGAGAATATAGCTGAGCAGGTAATGAAGGCCCTTAAGGGTGATATAGTCCCCAACATGGTTAACCTGCCTAGCATGATGAGTGAGGAATTGGACTACCTGCGCCCCTATATCCTGTTGGCTGAAAAAATGGGCAGTTTCTATTATCAACTGGAAAAGTCAGCGGTAAGCCGAGTAGAGTTAACTTACAGCGGCCCTATCAGCATGAACGAAACCGAAATATTAACCGTGGGATTCTTAAAAGGCCTTTTCAAACCAGTTATGGACTCGAAAGTCAACTATGTAAACGCCCGACTGGTAGCTGAAGACCGGGGTATCCAGGTTTATGAGAAAAAAGAAGATCAGAGTTCCAAGCGCTATAAAAACATCATTACGGCCAAAGTATTTAACCATAACCACCAGCTGGAAATATCCGGCACCGTATCCCGAGGCCACGATCCCCTGCTGGTAGAAATCAACGGTTATGAAACCGAAACCGTACTGGAAGGCTATGTAATAATGGTGGAAAACCATGATCGTCCCCGGGTTATCGGACCTTTTGCTACCGCTCTGGGCGATGAAAATGTAAATATTGCCTCCATGAAAGTAGCCCGTAAGACCAGGGGTGAGATTGCTATTATGTTAATCAATGTGGATAACCATATAAGTGATAATGTACTGGAGAAACTTAAAGACCTGGATGGAATAAAAGAGCGCCCCCGCTTGCTGGAATTTTAGCGCAAAAACAGACGGGAATGGACGCGGACTCACTTCGCTCGCACGGATTAATACGGATTTTGAAATCGAGGCTGGAGGTATTGTAGGGACGAACTCATGTGTTAGCCCCCAATAGGTAGCTTTATATGCAATGGGATTAACCCTTTGGGAGTCAGTGGTTGGCCGGGTAGACAACCCTACAAAAACGAATAGATCTCCACAGTCGGGGGCATATGCAGAAAAATACTTATTAAAAATCCGTTAAAAAATCCGCGGGAATCCTTATTGTTCCGCGTTATCCGCGTCTATTAAAGGGCCTATTTCAATAAGTATTTGAGAAGTAAAGAAGGTGTTAATATGCTGGATGCTCGTAAAATAAGGGCCAATCCAGAGGAAGTGGCAAAACAACTAGAAAAACGCGGACTAAGCGGAGTGCTGGACCAATTCCTGTTGCTGGATGAAAAACGCCGGGCTATATTGGGACAGGTGGAAGAATTAAAAAACTTCCGTAATACTTCTTCCCAGCAGGTAGGAAAAATGAAAAAGCAGGGGCAGGACCCGGCAGAGTTAATGGAGAAAGTGCGCCAGGCCGGTCAGGAAATAAAAGTACTGGACGAGAGCCTTAAGGCAGTAGAGGAGGAAATAGATAAAATACTCCTTAACCTGCCTAATATTCCTCATGAATCAGTACCGGTAGGGCCGGACGAAAGCGCCAATGTGGAGGTACGGCGCTGGGGCGAACCCAGGCAGTTCGATTTTGAACCCCAGGCCCATTGGGATATTGGACCTAATCTGGATATACTGGATTTTGAACGGGCGGCTAAACTATCCGGGGCCCGGTTTACCGTTTATAAAGGTATGGGTGCCCGTCTGGAAAGGGCAGTTATAAACTTCTACCTGGATATCCATACCTCGGAACATGGCTATCAGGAAATATTGCCCCCCTTCATGGTAAGCGCCGACTGTATGATGGGTACTGGTCAACTACCCAAATTTGCCGAAGATATGTTTAAAGTCCAGGGGCGGGAAATGTATTTAATTCCTACTGCTGAAGTACCATTGACTAACCTTTACCGGGAGGAAATTCTGGAGGCCAAAGATTTGCCCCAATACGTTACCGCTTATACTCCTTGTTTCCGCGCCGAAGCCGGATCGCACGGGCGGGATACCCGGGGCATCATTCGCCAGCACCAGTTTAACAAAGTAGAACTGGTCAAGATAGTAACCCCGGAGAGCTCTTATGAGGAACTGGAAAAACTAACTGCCAATGCCGAAAAAGTATTGCAATTATTGGGTTTACCTTATCGGGCAATGTTGCTCTCCACCGGAGATATGGGCTTTTCTTCAGCCAAAACCTATGACCTGGAAGTGTGGATGCCGGGTTACAATGACTATAAAGAAATATCTTCCTGTTCCAACTGTGAGGACTTCCAGGCCCGGCGGGCTAATATCCGTTACCGGCCTGCACCTAAAGACAAACTGCAGTATGTGCATACCCTGAATGGCTCCGGGGTAGCCATTGGCCGAACCGTTGCTGCCATACTAGAAAATTACCAGCAAGAGGACGGGTCCGTAGCAGTTCCAGAAGTATTAAGACCTTATATGGGTGGTTTAGAAGTAATAAAAAGGCAGGGTAAGCAGTAAACTACAGGGGCTCAAGCCTTATTGACAACGACAAAAGCCTGTGCTATACTTTCATTTGCATTGACGAGATTCATGCATCCTTCAGTGTGGAGGGGTGTCCGAGCGGTTGAAGGAGGCGGTCTTGAAAACCGTTGAACCTTTGCGGGTTCCGTGGGTTCGAATCCCACCTCCTCCGCCATTAAAAATTAATAATAACTGTGGAGAGATGGCCGAGATGGCTGAAGGCGCTCGCCTGCTAAGCGAGTAAGCGGTTTGTAGCTGCTTCGAGGGTTCGAATCCCTCTCTCTCCGCCATGTGCGCCCGTAGCTCAGCTGGATAGAGTAACAGACTACGAATCTGGAGGTCGCAGGTTCGAATCCTGCCGGGCGCGCCATTTTATAGCCTGCTAAAGCCCGAAGTATCGGGCTTTTTGTATTGTGAGAAAAACTTCCGGAGGTTTGATACTTTACCATAAGAATCCAATTAAAACAAAATAGCAAGATTTTGAAGAGACCTGGTGTAAAGCGGGTCTTTTTTCTATGGGAGGATTATCGACTTATTAATAGAACCGTCAATATTGAAAGGTAAGCACAATACAAAGCAACACAGAAGGGATGAGGGTCATGATTACATTAACCAAGCTTTTAGGAATTGACGAGAAAGACATAGATCAGTATAAAATCCATTTTGCCATTGGAGACAAGTCCAACAACAGAACTGAACCCTTAACCGCTTATAGAAACAATACCTTCAAAGAATGGCAGGAACGCCAGAGTAAAAAGAACTTTGAGCGGACCTATATTCTATCGCTTATATATTACAAAACGGATCAATGGTTATTCGGAGGAGTATATAAGAGCAAAGGGTGCCATAAGAAGGGAGACAAGTATTATTACGATACGGAACTTCTTGATATTCAACAAGACCTAATCGGAAGAGTTATTGTCGAATACAAGAAATCATTTAGGCAGTCTTATCCGTTATTAGAGACCTGTTATTCTGGATCTTATTGTTAAAGGGATGCTGGAAAAGCCATCGATGATTAAAGAATTTCCGGGCTACAATAACGTTAATATCGACTACGAAGATCTCAAAACCATAGTAAAAACCGAAGAGCCAACCTGGAAAAATGCGTTGTCAATAATGAAGGGTATTTATTTAATAGTAGACAAAAGTAATGGCAAGCAATATGTCGGTAGCGCCTATGGTGAAGAGAAACTATGGAGCCGGTGGGTAGAGTACATTAAGACCGGGCATGGAAATAATGTCGGTTTGAATGAACTGGTAAATGAAAAAGGTCTCAAGCATGTAAAGCAGTTTAAGTTTTCAATATTGGAAATCGCAGGAATAAACATAGACGAAGAGTTTATCAAGAAAAGGGAAACGTTTTGGAAAGAGGTTCTTTTGTCAAGAGAGTTCGGTTATAACAAAAACTAATGCCTGATTGTACTAGTTTGTTCAATGATAAATAGGCAGGAAGCATTAATAACACCAATCAGCAATCAATTAGATAATTATAAGAACGTAAAAGGCAGGCATCCCTACCTCAGATAGAGCGGAGGGAAGTCTGCCTTTATTCTACTGATAGCAACTGACCCGTTCTGTTTACAGTGGGAATATACAGCCGGAATACCATTAATTAAACCAACGGCTCTGCGGTATCTAGCCATTATACGTTATATAAACGTTCAAATAGATAAAACAATAAAATTACTGAATAGGCTTAGGGAATCTAACGCACAGCCGGTAGACGTAAGTTAAACAGAGCGACTGATGGGGCTGTAGGAACTGAATTAGTTAGGAAAAAGTCGAATCTTAAGCCTATTTAGGTTAATAATGATGAAAATAGGCTAGGTGTCCTGGTGTAAAATAATGGTAGGTGTCGGAATCTGTTTCCATAATTAATTAACTAAGGGGCATCAGTTACGGTGGGGGATAACCAATGGCAATAGGTGAGTATATAAATATATTCTTTGATCAATTAGAAATCTGGGAAGACAATTACGGAAAAAAAGAGAATCACAAAGATAGAATATATACAGCCATTAGGAAATTCCAAGAAAATTCGACTACAGAGGCTGCACAGGATGTCTACGAAAGTTTTTTCCGTAGTTATTGGATTGGGATACAAACGGAAGTTAATCCTTTTATTGAACTATTAAATAAAATGAAAAACTATGAACAACAGGCAGGACAATTACTTAAATCTCATAGAGATCACTATGTGCATTCAGTAAATGTGTTTTTACTGGGGCTAGCTATTTATGCTACTAATCCGTATTTTCAAAGGGTTTTTTCAGAAAAAGTAATGAATAAGGCCGAATATCCAGATAGTTATGATACCAAAAATGAGGAGTTTTTTTACCGCTGGGGTTTAGCATCTTTGTTTCATGATATGGCTTATCCATTGGATATAACATTAAAACAGGCTAATCAATATATCAAGTTTGTATGTTCTTACCCTATGGGTGATTACACTGTAGTAAGAATAAGAATGAGATTTCCTGAATTTACTGATAATAATGAACTCTCTCCGTTATTGCCTGTTCCGGAGTATGAAGGAGAATTTGCCCAAAAGTACCCAGGGATTATGAAGCTAGATGGTACTTCAAGTGGGGACATATACTCCTTAATAGCGATTAAGTTACATGAGTGCTTTGGCTTAGATTATGAACTACTTAGGGCTCAGTTACGCAAACATGTGGATAGTATTGAAGAGCGGGGAATGATAGATCATGGATATTGTAGTGCGGTGATAATGCTATGGTGGTATCATTACTTATTTAAATCTACGCGATGGAACCCGGCATATTTCTATTTTCCTGTAGTTGACGCAGCGTCAGCAATCTTATTACATACCTTTTACCCGCACTTATTCATGAAAGAACCATTTAACCTTGGGAAAATATATCCTGAAAACCATCCCATCGCCTATCTATTGATTCTATGTGATGAACTGCAAGATTGGGATAGGAAAACATACGGGACATCTGCTAGAGATCAATATAAGTGCGATTTGAATCTATCAGGAAATAATATGCAATTAATATACTACGAAACAGAAAAGGATATTTTGGAGCATATTAAAAAGAAGCGAGGTGATATCGATAAAATACTTCAATTAGAATGCTTATTTCCGGAGGGCTGTGCGTTCTTGATTCAAACAGGGAGGGAAAACAATGGCTAAGAAAACGGTATTTGTCAGTTTTGATTATGACAATGACAGGCATTATAAATTTTTAATGCAAGCATGGGATGCTAATGATAAATTCGACTTTGTTTTTGATGATAAATCATCACAAGAAATTAATAGTAATAATATTGCCACTGTAAAGGCTGGTCTAACCATAAAGATTAAAGAGGCAGACTACCTATTGGTTATTGTTGGTAAATACGCAAATAAAAAACACAAAGACTCCGAATTGATAGGAGATATTAACTGGATCAACTGGGAAATCAACAAAGCCAAAGAACTTAAGAAAAAACTGGTAGGAGTTAAAATTGATAGAAGCTATGAATCACCAGATGCAATCTTAGGCAGTGGTGCTTCATGGGCATATACCTTTTCCCAGGAGGCAATTATAAAGGCACTAAATGACGCTTAATTGTCGGTACTTTGCTATGAGCGAGCTTTTAATATAATTGTTATGTAGGGGGTTAGGATGGGTATACTAAGTAAATTGGTGTTTGGAGACTAATAAAAGGTGGAATCGAGCTGTTTAACGAAGCGGAATTAGCAGAACAACTAAAAGAACATATGGAGCTATCCCTGGAAACTGAGTGGCTGGAATTCAAAGAGGCTAAGGGCCAGTTTGATTTTGAAACCCTGGGACGGTATTTCTCTGCACTCAGTAACGAAGCCAATTTAAAGGGGATCCGTTGTGGGTGGCTGATTTTCGGTGTTACAGATAAACCACCACGGCAAATTGTAGGTACTGCATACAAAAACACGCAGGCCAGTCTGGATAAATTAAAAGCCCAAATTGCTCAATATACTACTAGCCAGATTAGTTTTACAGAAATCTACGAATTAAAATTATCGGAGGGTAGGGTTTTGATGTTTCAGATTCCGGCAGCTCCACGGGGACTGCCAGTTGAGTGGAAGGGTTGTTTATATGGCCGGGTTGGGGAAAATATCGGCCCGTTAAACCAGCAGGAAATCGACTACATACGGAACCAGCCGCGTAGGCGGGATTGGTCAGCAGAATATTGCCCAGGTGCTACTGTAAATGATCTGGACCCAGCGGCCATGGTTCGTGCTCGGCAGGAGTTTAAGATCAAAAATTCTCGCCTGGGTGCTGAAACAGATAACTGGGATGACTTGCTTTTTCTAAGTAAGATGAGACTAGCAGTAGACGGAAGAATAACTCGTGCTGCGATTATATTATTAGGGCGGGATGAGGCCCAGCATTTTATTAGTCCAGGTCAGGCCTGGATTACTTGGATTCTGAAGGATGAACATGGTATTGAAAAGGATTACCAACATTTTGGACCGCCATTTCTGCTTAATTCTGATTCGGTTTTTGCTATGATCCGCAACCTGACTTATCGCTATTTACCCGGAAATACTTTGTTCCCTAATGAAATCCCCCAATACGAGGAATATGTACTGAGGGAGACCTTGCATAATTGTATTGCCCACCAGGATTATGAGTTGGCCGGAAGAATCAATGTGGTGGAGAGCCCAGATCAACTGCTTTTTACGAATGTAGGTACATTTTTGCCAGGGTCGGTCGAAGAAGTCATCACTCGTGATGCTCCTCCCGAGAGTTATCGCAACCCTTTGCTAGTACAGGCGATGGTTCAGTTAAATATGATTGATGCCTATGGGAGTGGCATCAAACGCATGTTTATTAAACAAAGAGAACGCAATTTTCCCATGCCCGACTATGATTTAAGTGAAGCGGAGCGGGTTAAAGTTAGAATCTGGGGGCGGATTATTGATGAAAACTATACCCGTATGTTGTTAAACAATATGGATTTAGAACTACCGACCGTTATATGTCTAGATAAGGTACAAAAGGGCAAAGGACGGGAATTAAAGCCCGAGGAAGTCAAAGAATTAAGAACCAGAAAACTTATTGAGGGACGAAAACCGAATTTTTATGTATCCGCCAAGATTGCTGCAATTACGGATAACAGGTCAGGATATATTAAGAACAGGGCATTTGATGATGAGTATTATAAGGACCTAATTATTTCATACCTTGAAAAGTATAAATCGGCTAGTCGAAAGGATTTAAGTGACCTATTGCATGATAAGTTATCAGATGCACTGGGACCGGAGCAAAAAGAAAATAAAATAAGGAATTTGATTTTTGCCATGTCTGGAAAAGATAAAACCATCGTAAACCGAGGAACCAACCGGAAGCCGATCTGGGTTTTAAACAAAAAATAATCCAAGCAATTGTAGATTAAGTTTAACTAAAATTAAAGTAATTTAAATAAATTTAGTTAAACTTTAGTTAAAAAACTTAAAAGATAATACTACGTAAAGCCTATATATAGGGAAATATGAGATTTACTAAAATTAAAAGGTTTTTTCCCGACTTTGATAGTTGAAGTAAAAAACCGATAAAAAACCCTCACAAAGCCCAATTTTACAGTACCGTGTTTACTATAATGCCCTGCCATAATAAATTTGGCAGGGTTTTTTTATGCAGTTTATCAGTAAATCTCTACGAATTATTATTTATGGTATATTCGGGAATTGCCCGCACCTAAGTATCAATGCTTTTTTCCCGCTGCCGGTCGGTGGAAAAGCGGGTATAGACTACAGCTTTCGTGATAATTATTAAAAATATTGCAGGAATATTCATAATACCCCTAGAAATAAACAATACGATACAAAACCAAACGACCATTAACTATACGGGAATGATTTTGTAAACATTATCAAACCAAAAACAACAAGAATGAAATATGTTCCCGGGTATTTAATCAATCAGTTTAAAAAAGATCATGGGTTTGTAGTCTACGGCTATTTTGGGGGTGATATCAGACACTTATCTTTTTATAAATACGAGTGAGATATGTTCATTTTATTGAGCGAAAGGGGACCAATTTATATGAGGAAAAGGCTTTTTAACCGCAAATTTATTCCGATTGTATTATGTCTCATGTTAGTAATGACCGGGATAGCCGGTTGTTCCAACACTGAAAAGGCAAGTAAAACTGACTCTGAGCCAGAAGTTACTACCCTTACCATAACTGACATGGCGGGTCGGGATGTAGTTGTTCCCAAAGAGATTAAGAAAATATTTTCGGCAGTTCCCATTGGAACGGTCATGCTATATACAATTAACCCGGACCTGCTGGCAGCCAAGAATTTTAAATTATCAGAACTGGAGAAAAAATATACCACCGAAGCGTACCATAATTTACCCGTATTAGGTACCTACATTATGGGTGACACGGCCAATGAAGAGGATATATTAAAGCTAGCTCCGGATGTGATAATATATGCCGGTTTTATAGATGACTCCTGGAAAGCAAAAGTGGATGAAGCTCAAAAAAGGCTGGAAATACCGGTTATTATGGTAGATGGAGACCTTAAAGGCGCACCGGCAGCCTATGAATTCCTGGGCAAGTTATTGGGAGAAGAGGAAAAGGCCCAGAAATTAAGCAAGTATTGCCAGAACACCCTGACTGAGGCTGAAAAAATAGCCAGTCAAATACCGGAAGAAAAAAGACTCCGGATGTATTATGCCAGTGGTGAAGATGGTTTAATGACATATGCCGCAGGGAATCTACATGCAGAGCTTATCGATATAGTGGGCGGGAAGAACTTTGCTGATGCCAAGTTGGGTAGCCCTTACCAGAATACCCGGTTATCAGCGGAGCAATTGATAAAATGGAACCCACAGATAATAGTAGCCAATAAGGTAGAAGCTCGGGGAGGAGAAGGGGGAGCAGCATCGTTACGTGCCAGGATATTAGGCAACAGTGCCCTTAATAATCTGGACGCAGTAAAAAATGGACAAGTATACGAAATACCATGTGCTCCATTTAGTTGGTTTGGGCAGCCGCCATCAGTAGCTCGTATACTGGGAATAAAATGGCTGGGGAATTTAACTTATCCAGACCAATTCAAATATGACATTGAAAAGGAGACCAAAGAATTCTATAAAACCTTCTATTCCTATGATTTATCTGATAAGGATTTTGCCGAACTGACCAGCAATGCCCTGCGCAAATAGTAAATCCTAAGAAGCATACGCCCTGACTGTCAATGGTTTTAAGATAGTCCGGGCGCATGTTGTTTTAAACGTAGTCAATAAAAAGTCGATATAAAGGAGTGCTTAAATGATGATAACTGGCGAACATACGATTGGTAATATTTTAAACAACTATCCTGAATTATATGAAGTGTTTTGGGAGAATGGATTTAATTACAGCTCTGCCGACCAGCTGGTTAGCTCTTTAGGGGCAGATACTATGCTGCGCACGGTTTTAACCGCCAAAGGTATAAATATTGAGCTCTTTACCAACATGATAAATAGAAGAATTAACAATGAGTGTCAAATGGAGGGCCTGCAATACGATTTTTACAATCCGGATTTACCCGTAAATCTGCTGGTGAAAACGGCCTGTGCAGTTAGTGAACACTTTAAAGAAGAATTAGCCCAGACCTTAAAAGCCCGCCGGGAACTAACCGGGGAAATGCCCAATGTATTCATTGTCGATGGTTGTCATGCCCCCCATGATTTCCAAAACTTTCATGATATTGAAAGCATTGATAAACTGCCCGATATTATAATGTCCATGTCTTTTGATGAAGTATATGACAAGCGTTTCATAGACAAATATGTGAGTCAGGGGTATTTTACCAGCGTCTTGGACCCTAAGCAGGAGAATCTACCGGAGTGTATGGATGATAGCTACACGCTAAATGCCGGACTGGCAATGGTTTTCTTAGTAGATGAGAAGAAACTGGGGGATTTACCCCGACCCGAAAAATGGGAAGATTTGCTTAATCCCATCTATGAGAATAGCATAATTGCATTTGGGGATGATTCCAAAGGCATATTTGAATATCCTTTATATTATTTCTACAAAGAATTTGGTATGGAAAGCATGAAAAAGCTGGCCCATAATGTCAAAGATATTCAACACGCTGCCAAAGCAGCTCGGCTGGCGGGTACTAACAGTAAGGAAGCAGGGGCTATATATTATATGCCCTTAACCTTTGCCCAGCTTTGTGAAAATAAAGATGTTTCCATAGTTTTCCCTGAAGATGGGGCCTTAATAATCCCTATCGCCTTTCTGGTTAAGAAGGATAAAGTGGATGAGTTGGATTACCTTATTAATCTTTTGTTAAACGGTTACGGACAAATGTGTGCCAACATAAATGCTGCCGTATTTAATCCCAATATTGAGAGTAAAATTCCCGAAGGAACCAGGATTAAATGGTTAGGTTGGGATTATATCAGGGCCCATGATATTCCGGCTCTGGGGGAAAAACTGCATGAAGAATTTCATAAAGCCTGGGATGAAAAACAAAAATCATAAGGGAGTGTAATAGTTGAAAATCATTACCGTTTCCGGGCCCCCCTCATCAGGAAAGACTTCGGTTATAATAAAAGCCATAGAATATCTGAAAAAAGATAACCTGGAGATAGGCGTAATTAAGTTTGACAGTTTATCAACCTATGATGATGTGCTTTACAAAAAAATAGGGGTGAAAGTTAAAGTCGGCCTTTCCGGCAATATTTGTCCGGATCATTATTATATGACCAATATAGAGGATTGCGTTAAGTGGGGGATGAGCGAAAACCTGGATATGCTTATAAGCGAAAGCGCCGGTTTATGCAACCGCTGTTCTCCGCATATACGAGATGTATTGGCAATATGCGTTGTAGATAATTTATCCGGAATAAACACTCCTAAGAAAATCGGGCCTATGTTAAGACTGGCAGATATTGTGGTAATAACCAAAGGGGATATAGTATCCCAGGCGGAGCGGGAAGTATTTGCATTTAGAGTAAAGCAATCTAACCCCAGGGCTTCTATAATTTTCATAAATGGCATAACCGGGCAGGGGGCCTATGATTTGAGCCTGCACCTGAAAGAAGCTAATGAGTATGAAAGCGTTACCGATAAAAAACTAAGATTCTCAATGCCGGCGGCAGTATGTTCCTATTGTACCGGAGATATTAGAATAGGGGATAAGTATCAAACCGGGAACATTAGGAAAATAAAGCTCTAGTTACGGAAGGAGTATTATGTTAGCAAAAGAAGATCTGGCTTCATTTAAGCTGGAGCAGATATTGGCAAAATACACCTATGCCAGGGATTTTTTTATATCCCTTGGTATAAATGAGATTGACCCTAACCTCACCGTAAAGGATTTTGCCGGGGAAATAAATTACGATGTGCTGGAAGATGCCGGGCTTAACCGAGAACAATTGATAGTTAACTTCCTGGCATTTATTAGCCGCATGGAAGCATTAAAAAAGAGCTCCCGCAATGTTGTCGAATCAATAACCATAATTGGCGGCAATGATAAGTTTGGCAATGCTGAACACATCAACCTGGAATTAAAAGTGGGGGAAGTAATTTCGATAGTCGGGCCCACCGGCTCAGGAAAAAGCCGGTTGCTGGCAGATATCGAATGCCTGGCCCAACGAGATACCCCTACCAACCGCCAGATTCTGCTAAACGGAGAGGTCCCGGATATAAACAAAAGATTTTCTATGGAAAACAAACTGGTGGCACAATTATCCCAAAATATGAATTTTGTAATGGACCTTTCCGTGCAGGAATTTATCAGGTTTCATGCAGAAAGCAGAATGGTGGCAAACATAGAAACAATTATTCACGAAATAGTAAGCTGTGGCAATGAGTTAGCCGGGGAAAAATTTGATCAGGATACTCCTCTTACCCAACTAAGCGGAGGGCAATCGCGGGCTTTAATGATAGCTGATACTGCTCTGTTAAGCCTTTCCCCGATTGTCTTAATTGATGAAATCGAAAATGCTGGCATTGACAGGCGAAATGCCATTGAATTATTAGTAAAAGAAGAAAAACTGGTTTTGATTTCAACCCACGATCCGGTCTTAGCCCTTATGGGAGATAAGAGACTGGTTATAAAAAATGGGGGGATAAGCAAAATTATAGATTTATCCGAGGAAGAAAAATATTATATAGACATCCTGGAAAAGGTTGATAAAAAAATGCTTAACATAAGAAACCATTTAAGAACCGGTGGGGTTATAGACGATAAGATAATTTCGGGGTTAACGGGGCAATAAGACTGTTTCTCATTTCTACTTATATCAAGATTTTGATTAACTTACTGCATCAATGAGCACAGCAGGACATGAAAAAGAGAAGGGAAACGGCCTCTTTAGCAACAACGATCTGCAAGGGGTTGCAAAAAGGGCAGCAGCAGTATAGAATGTAGTAGTATCGGATACTTAAGGAGTATTCATATAGATTCGAACCAGCTTGATTGGTTGAAGCATTTTATATGCGCCCGTGGCTCAGTAGGATAGAGCAACGGTTTCCTAAACCGTGGGCCGGGGGTTCGAGTCCCTCCGGGCGCACCATTATAACAACTATGTCCCACAAGCAATTGTGGGATTTGTTTTTTATGTTTATACGTATACCTGGAATAGGATAGCCCTTCTTGACACCATATGGGCTATATCCTACAATCTTAATTGCAGGTTAAGGGGATTAAACCATGATCCGCCATGAAGAGTATATGAAAATAGCCCTCAGCCTGGCCCAGGAAGCCAGGGATAACGGGGAAATCCCCGTAGGGGCGATAGTAGTTGTAAACGGGGAAATAATTGCTAAGGCCTGCAATGAGAAAGAAATGCGGGGCGATGCTACCGCCCATGCAGAAATACTGGCTCTGCAAAGAGCAGCCAAAAAGGTTGGCCATTGGCGGCTATCCGATGCTACCATGTATGTCACTCTGGAGCCCTGCTCCATGTGTGCCGGCGCCATGGTCCAGGCCCGATTAGGGAACCTGGTTTTTGGAGCTTATGATCTCAAGGCGGGAGCAGCCGGATCGGTGGTAGATCTTCTGGACCATCCGGCATTTAATCATCGGGTAATAGTGAAATCCGGCGTATTGGCGAAAGAATGCGGGCAAATACTGAAGGAGTTTTTTGATACTAGAAGAAGATAGTGATATATCACTAGGCAAAAAAGGGGGAAGAGCGATTGAATAATGGGGAACACTTACTTAACTGTCCCCTCACTCCTCACCCTTCACGCCTCACTCTAAACAGTTAGTCAAGTTAATAGATTCGAAGTTATTCACTCGACAACTTCATTATTAACGCCTATTTATGTATTAAATTGGAGAGATGGCTGAGTTCGGTTGAAAGCGCACGACTCGAAATCGTGTGAGCCGTTTGTAGCGGCTCCGTGGGTTCGAATCCCACTCTCTCCGCCATATAGAAACAACAGGGTTCCGCTTCCCAAGCAGAGCCCTTTATTTTTTGCCTCTGTTATACATCCCCAATCTTATCTACAGATACAAATATCCCTGTGTGGGCAAATCCTCTTCGGGTATAATTTGTTCAAATCCGGCCGCTGTAGAAATAACATTTGTCAATGCATTTTGTGTAATATATGGTAAAATAAGATAAATTTTAATGTGAGGATGCAATGGATGCTTGAAGTGCAGCGTTTTCTTATTTTAATTTTCCCATATATAGTGTGTACTACACTTTCGGCCTTAATCATTTGGGGTGAGGATTGGCGAGCATATGCCAAACCGCTATTGCTGTATTCTATTGTAGCTGCTATTACTCAAACCTTAAGCTACCAGATGCAAAATGAAGCTATTCGATTTCCTCTGGAAATTATAAGCGGTTTTCTGCTGACCTGGTTTATTTTTAGAAAATCATTTAAATGGGTTACAAAAATATTTACCACTTCTTACGTGATAGGGATACCGCTGGCGTTACTATCCTTTACTATTGCCACATTTTTTTTAGGATCAACTCCGCAGGAAATATCCATTAATAGCAATGGGGAATGGCCCATAATAAATATGCCGGTACTGATTCTGGGACTTGTGGTAATAGTACTGATAAGAAAATTAGTTACTATAAAAAAATATAACATACCATCCTTTGAAAACATTAGAGGATGGTATGTGGTGGCAGCAGCCCTGCTTTTACAAATGGCAGTTAGTATAGGTTTGATTAGTTCATTGATAATAATGCAAAGTGATCACTCCTGGAATATCATGACTTGTGCAGGTTGCTTAATGGTATTTATGATTAGCTTACTGGTTATGGGGACTTATATTAAGTGTGAATTCTCACATTAATCCTGCCATAATTCTCAAATTAAAACCACCTCATATTGAGCCATTAGCACTTAATTTTGCAAATTAACCCGGTAAAAATATTTCATTTCTCATTTTAAAGTGGTATCCAATTTGATTAAACCAAAAGCCGCCAGAATCAAATAACTCCAGCGGCTGATCGGTAGTAAGATTAGAAATTCAATTCACTCTGAGCTTGATAAACGGTTTCTTCATCAACCTGTCTTTGCTTTTTCTCACAGGCATAGAGGAGGCAATTTGTAGCCAGGCTGTTTACCAGCCGTGGCACTCCACTGGTAACACCGTGGATAGCTTCCGTCGATGGTGCCGTAAAAAGCTCTTCATGTGTACCACCAAAGGCCAGACGGGTTTTCAGGTACTCTCCTAATTCATCTTTTT
>Ga0209509_1000272_pt1 | contig 53933 bp, 59 predicted proteins | sample BioC13SIPDNA_FD_185743 | JGI IMG/M metagenome (GOLD analysis project Ga0209509, IMG submission 185743) | Anaerobic biogas reactor microbial communites from Washington, USA - Biogas_R1_A C13 SIP DNA (SPAdes) (version 2) | ecosystem: Engineered > Bioreactor > Anaerobic > Unclassified | place...
TGCTCATTAAAGCTTATTTTATGGAAGAACGAGAAGTTATGGAGGAATTGCAAAATTGCCTGAAGGCAGTCAAAGAGAACTTTAATGTTGAGTGTAAAGTCTTTATTGATGAGGTTAGAGATGAAGACTGGGAGAGCTCCTGGAAAAAATATTATCACCGTTTCAAAATAGGCGAGCGCCTGGTAATCAAGCCCTCCTGGGAAGAATACCAACCCCAAAACGGGGAAGTAGTTATAGATATAGACCCGGGTATGGCTTTTGGCACCGGTATCCATGCGTCCACCCGCTTTTGCATGAAGTTTATTGACCATTATGTAAAAGGGGGAGAAAAGCTTATTGACGCCGGTTGTGGTTCCGGTATCCTGTCCATCGCCGCGGCCAAATTGGGAGCGGCCCGGGTCTTGGCCATGGATGTTGAGGAATTGTCGGTAAAAATCGCCCGGGAAAATGTTGAGTTAAACGGACTGAGCGACATTATTACAGTCAAGCTCGGGAATATTGTGGAGGAAATTCAAACATTCGTGGCAGATATGGTTGCGGCCAATATTACGGCCGAGGTGGTCACTTGCTTAATTCCGGAAGCCGCCAAAGTCTTAAAGAGCGGGGGCTATTTTTTTGGTTCTGGAATTGTCGACAGCCGCTGGCCGGGAGTGGAGAAGCAATTAAAAACCCATGGCTTTGTTATTGAGCAGGTTCTCCAGGATGTTGATTGGATAGGAGTAGCGGCGCGGAAAGAATAAACCGGGAATGGGGTGCTAGTCTTTGCCTCGTTTTTTTGTTTCTGCTGATAATATCAAGGGTAATAGTGTCTTGATTGATGAGGAGCAGACCCGGCATATAGAAAAGGTCTTGCGTCTCAAGTCCGGTGATATAGTCAAGGTTTTTGATGGAAACGGGAATGAATACCAGGTGCGCTTGCAGGAAAAAAAGCAGAAGATCTTGCAGGCCGAGATACTTGCCCAGGAGACAACAGCGGAGGACCTGGCCATTAATCTTACTCTGGTTCAAGGTATAGCCCGGAGCGAGAAGATGGATTTTATTATTCAGAAAGCGGTAGAACTGGGAGTAAGAAGCATTATTCCCCTGCAAAGTGAGCATAGTGTGGCTCGCTTCGACAAGGAAAAAGAAGGGAAGAAGGTAAAACGCTGGCAGAAGATTGCACAGGAAGCCTGCAAGCAGTGTGGCCGCAACCATATTCCAGAAGTTAAGCCTATCTTGGATTTTCCCGCTCTTATGGCTCAAATAGGGGATAAACCGGCCCTGCTCTGCTATGAACAGGAGCGGGAAGCCTATTTTCGTACGCTATTAAGGGAGCAGCGGGAAAATTTTTGCACCCGGGGTCTTTTTCTCATGATAGGGCCGGAAGGGGGCTTTTCCCCGGCAGAAGTCGAAACAGCCAGAAGACAGGGTTGGTTCATTGCGGGCCTGGGCCCCAGGACTTTGCGAACGGAAACCGCCAGCCTGCTCGCTTGCGGCATCATCATGTACGAATATGGTGAACTCGGATGAAGCAAAGGGTCGTTTTGAGTGCATGAGACGGGAGTCAATTATGAAAAAAGTAGCTTTTCATACCCTGGGATGCAAAGTAAACCAGGTGGAAACAGAACAACTGAAGGAAAAGTTCATACAAAGAGGCTATCAACTGGTAGACTTCAATGAAAGTGCGGATTTGTACATCGTCAACACCTGCACCGTGACCCACAGCAGTGACCGCAAATCCAGGGCTATGCTGCGCCGGGCCGCCAGGAGGAATCCAGGAGCGCTGGTCGTTGCTACGGGTTGCCTGGCCCAGGTAGATGCCGCGCAACTGGCGGCCATACCCGGACTGAATCTAATAGCAGGCAGCCAGCAAAAAGAAGATATTCTCGATTTAATTGAAGGACAGGTCATCAGCAGGAGCGAGTCGGAGCCCCTTGTTGTATGCCCACCGCTGGTGGCGGAAAAGAAACTGCCCCCGGTTATCTATTCTAAGCGGCATGAAAGATCCCGGGCTTTTGTCAAGATTCAGGATGGATGCCAGAGTTATTGTTCTTACTGCATCGTTCCTTTTGCCCGCGGTCCTTCCCGGAGCAAACTGCCGGAGGATGTGGCAGCCGAGTTGCAGCAACTGGTGGATCTGGGTTATCACGAAATAGTATTGACCGGTATTCATACCGGGCTTTATGGAAATGACCTGGAAGATTGGAACCTTAGTAGATTGCTGCGATTGCTTTTCGCCCGGGTGGAAGGTGATTACCGTATCAGGCTGAGTTCCCTGGAGCCTGTGGAGATAGACGAGGAGTTGCTGGAGATGGCAGCCGGTGGAGAAAGACTTTGCCGTCACTTTCACATCCCCTTGCAGAGCGGAAGCAGCCGCATATTGCGAGCCATGAACCGCCGTTATGACCGGGAATTCTATTACAAACTGGTTCAGGATATAGTGCAGAGGGTGAAGGGAGTGGCCATAACCGCCGATGTAATGGTGGGCTTCCCCGGTGAAGAAAAAAAGGATTATCAGGATACCCTGGCTTTGTTACAGGATTTACCCCTTTTGGACTTGCATGTATTCAAATACTCAAAACGACCGGGAACGGCCGCCGCTAAAATGGAGCCTCAGGTCAGTGATGGGGAAAAAGAAATGAGAAGTGCCGAACTAATACAACTGGCTGAAGCAAAAAAGCGGAGTTTCATAAACCGGCGACTGGGACAGGAACTAGAGGTGTTGGTAGAGCAGAGGGTAGGAGAAGACTCTTTCCGGAGTCTTAGCGATAACTATTTAGAACTGGAGTTTTCTTCCCCCCGGGAACTGATTGATGAGCTGACCGGTGAGTTGGTTATGGTCAAGCTGGAGGCTATGGAAAACAGCATCGCCCGGGGGAGGCTATTATATGGCTCTTTTCTAATAGAACCCTACTGCCACGATACTAACCAGGAAGGATAGGATTACCAGTCCAACCAGGATATAAACCAGCTTTTTTTGCCGGGGATTACGCATACCTTTGTTCATAAAACCCATCTTTAAATCATCCCTCATTTTAATTTTATAAATGCTTTGCATTATCTTTATTACTTTATGCCAAAATCATATCATAAACAATCTGTGTTTGCGCGTCAAATTAATCAGCGCCAATTCCATTTAACAGCTTAATCAGCCAAAATATCAAAGAGTCTGGTAAAGCTTTACTTACCAGACTCTTAAAACACTTTATTCTATTATCGTTCTGGTACTGGAAGCACCGTAGTTGCTGAATTTCAGCTATTGAGCGGTATTAGAATCTTTTCTTTTTGCGGGCCGCTTCTGATTTTTTCTTTTTCTTAATACTCGGTTTTTCATAGTGCTCGTGTTTCCTAATATCTTGTAAAACACCTGCCTTCTGACAGGAACGTTTAAATCTCTTTAAGGCACTGTCAAGGGATTCGTTTTTCCCGACTTTTACTTCGCTCATTATTTCCCTCCCCTCAACCGACCAGCTTTAAGTAAATACCACTCTATTTTACTATTTAATATGCTTGGTAGTCAAGATTAGCCTGGCGGCCAAGCCAGTTGCCTACCACCCAGCAAATGATAGTGCAGGTGTAAAACCGACTGACCTCCCCATTCTCCGCAGTTGTTTACCAGGCGATAACCCTTGTCAGCTATGCCCAGCTCCCGAGCCAGTTTAGCCGCAGTCGTCTGAATGCAACCCAACAACTCTACATTTTCATTGGAAGCCTGATCCAGAGAAACGATGTGCTCACGGGGGATTAGCAAAATATGTACCGGAGCAGCCGGATTGATATCCTTAATCGCCACTATTCTCTCGTCTTCATAAACAAGCTCAGCGGGAATCTCGCGGTTTACAATTTTGCAGAACAAGCAATCGCTTTTATTCAAGTTCTCACCTCCATCAATCATAGTCTCTTCATGAGCTATGGTTTTGGAATCTGTTGCGGGTTCAAGTTAAATCAGATGATGCCTTAATTCTATCAGAAAATGCGCTTAAGTCAAAAGTTGTTTAGTGATAAGATAGTGGCTTTTCTTTGCCAAAAAATACAATTACCGTCCCGGCTATCATTTTCAGGGATATGGTGGAGTAATTCTTGATGATTTCTGGTCTAAAAAATTCTATCTTCCTCAAATTCTACAACATAACGGTGTTCCTCTGCCACCTGCTTCATATATTTCTTTGATTAAAAAACAACGTCCCTTTGTATTTGTGGTATTTATTGGGAGTGATCATGTTTTGTGATATGATGTTCTTACAAAATGATGTAAACAAAATCCGGTACGGTTATAATGAATATAGTTATATCACTGGAGAATTAAGCTCAGGAAGGGAGTGAATTTATGTCTATCCCCATTCAAGAAATCGAGCAGCTTATCAAGCGATTACCTCCGGATACACTTAAATTAGCTTTGGAATATCTTCGTGCGTTAGAAAAAGAAGATGGTGTATGGGAAGATATCAAAGAAGGTCATAAACATTTTCTACCTTATGATAGGGTTAAATTAACCAGTGAAGAAAAACAGATTCTGGCAGAGGCGGAAGCAGAAATACAACGCGGGGAAGGAATCGGATTGGATGAGCTCAGGAAAAAATACGGAGTATAATCTTATCTTTTCACGCATCGCTGATAGCTACCTGGAGCGGCAACCTGCCAGAAACCGATCGCGAATAATACAGCGACTCATTTTACTTGCAAACAATCCTTATTCCAGAGAGCTGGATATCAGGCTATTAGAGGGCGAAGATGGTAAATATGCTTTAAGAGTTGGTTTTTACCGGATTATATATTCCATAGACAGGATTAGTAAATCAATTAATATATTGATGATCGGACCCAGAGGAGATGTATACAAGTGAATCAGAAGAGCTAACCGGGCGACATATTCCGGTCTGGCAACATTACCCTCAAATTAGGTTGGCAGGAGCAAGAATTGTACCGCAAGCTCGAACAGGAAATTGTCCGGCTTTACGGAGACCGGGATGAGTTTGCCCCGGTTTATCGTGTTATGGGACATCCAGGTATTATTCAGCATGATATGCAGCTGGAATGCCAGCAGGTTTGCAATGGTTTTGAACCTTATAACTTTAATGATCCCAAAGTGGCAAAAGAGTATGGAAAAGCATGGGATTGGATATTGCTAATGCAGGTGGATTCCGATGAGAGCAACAACGGTATGATGTGGGGAGATTGCGGCAGGCTCTACTTCTGGATACCCCGGCAGGCTCTGCGGGAAAAGGATTTACAGCAGGTATGGACCATTCTCCAGTGCTATTAGTAAGGAAATAAACTCTTTATGTCTATAGTAATTCCCTGTAATACCACTATTTTCATCGGTGGTTGTGGCCCCCGGCCATGGGGGGTTAGTAAGAAAATATACTTTTTGATGCTTAAGGATGAAGTTGTCAACAACCCCGTCCCTATGACAATAGTTTACATACATGGGGTGCAATGCTTGAAGTTGCACTTTATAAACATTATTTTTGCAAAGGGTAAAAAAGGAGCCGGGTGAATAACCCGGCTCTTTGCTATACCCCAAGTTTTTCCTTTAAAGCATCCTGCAATATTTTGGATAAGCTAACGCCAGCTTCGCTTGCTTTTACATCCAACCACATGGGAATACTAACCGTACGGCGTATAGCGCGATTATCACGAATCTCAGTCCGGACAAGATTAATAAATTGATTATTCAATGGCTTAATGCTTTTAATATCGCTTGGAATCGGAACAGGCTCTTTTGCTTCCAGTAAAAATTCAATCCATTGCGTTAAGGCGTTTTGCGCCATATAGATTGCATTACCCAATGTTTTACCTTCGCTGATACAACCGGGTAAATCAGGATAAGTTATAGTAATACTGCCATCGCTGTTTTGTTCAAATACAGCTGGGTAAACATATTCCATGTTTAAACCTCCTCTTTTTGCTTATATATTTTGGCTTTAAAAGTTATTTTAATCCAGCATCCTTTAAGATTCGTCGGGCTGTATTTTCGTTAATCTCTCGGTGCCTGGGGACTTGTACGGCTCTTTTGCCAAAAGCTTGGTAAATGGCATGGTCTCCATTATCTCTTATTTTACTATAGCCATTAGCTTCAAGTTTCTTTATCAAGTCCCGTTGTTTCATGTCTTATGTGCCACCCTTCTTATTTCCTATTATAATTATGCAAATTACTTAAAATCAATCATAAATTACTCCAATTATTCTTTTTGCCGGATATCGTAGCCTTCAAAATAGGCAATTCCTGCTATGAAGTCCAAAGTCTTCACAAGCATGTAGTCAGGGCAGGAAGCATATAATTTTATGAAGCTAAAGCCCAATATAGGAACAGAAGCGGGAATAATAACAGGAAGCAAAAAGAACGTCCTCTTGCTTCAAGAAAGGAATGGTTATATGGAGCGGCGCCGAGAATTGTTGAACAAAGCCATGGCGGAATTCCTGGAACTGCCCGGGGACCTGGTGCTGGATCTGCCCAAAATAACAGTTATGGGAAGAAATGAATTATATCTGGAAAACCATCGGGGTATTATTGAGTACGCTTTAAATCGTCTGCGCATTAATCTCAGCCGGGGATTCCTGGAGATAGAAGGGGAAGAACTGCAGATAAAAACGCTCATGCCGGAAGAAATGGGAATCAGCGGGGAAATTCATTCCATCAGGTTTTTGGATTAGCTTGGAGGAGGAGAGAGCATGTCCAATCGCTTTCTGAACCAGCTCGCTGGCATCATTAAGGTAAATATACGGGGAGAGAGGCCAGAAAAGATAATTAACCTGGCCCTTAGCCGGGGAATACATATTTGGGATATAAAGAAAACTGATGATGGAATGCACATGAAGGTAAAAATCAGTGGTTTTGAGGCGCTTGAAAATATCTGTGAGGAAAAAAACTATTCATTGGAAATAGTCAAGCAGGAAGGAGTGCCTTTTTTAAAGGGTCTTTTTGTCAGGCGCCTGGGATTCTGGGTGGGGGCGGTGATTTTTATTGCCGCCCTCTATTTTATGGCTTCATTTATCTGGTTTATTGATGTAAGCGGCAACCAAAAAGTAGACAAGAGCCGGATAATTATGACGGCAGCTAGGTATGGGGTATACCCGGGTGCTCCAAGATGGACTTTTAGCCGTAGTGAGGTTGAAGGAGCCATGCTGCGGGAATTGAGCGAATTAGCCTATGTAAAAATTGACATTAAGGGGGTAAAGGCTACTGTAGAAGTGGTGGAGAAAATATTCCCCCGTGAGGAGATTAGCGGACCTTGCCACATAGTGGCAGCCAAAGAAGGCGTGGTGGAAGAAGTGCTGGTCCTGGCCGGTGAGGCCCAGGTTAATGCAGGTAAAGCTGTGTCCAAGGGAGATATTCTGATTTCTGGAGTGGTTTATCCCCAGAAAAACCCCTTTATGGAGGGAGTGGAAGAGGAATTGGAAGAAAAGCCTTCTCTAGTCAGGGCCCGGGGTCGGGTAAAAGCCCGGGTGTGGTATCAGGGATATGGAGAGTGCCGTCTACGTACGGAAAAAATGCTTTTAAGCGGTAAGGAAAGTAGTGAAATAAAATTGGAGATAGGGGGTAAAACCATACCCCTTAAGAAAGCAAAAACAAAGGATTATGATTATTCTATTTATGAAATGAAACAAAAGGAAATAAAAACTCCACTGGGGCTGGTTCGAGTAGATAAAACCCGCTGGCAGGAACAGCTTAAAAAAATAACGATATATAATGAAGAAGAAGCACTATCTATTGCTCAGGAAAAGGCTATGAAAAGCCTCCTGAAGAAAATGGGGAAAGATAAGAAAATTGTTGACCAGAAAAAAAGACTTTTATCATCACCCAGTGATTCTATTATTAGAGTTCAGCTATCAGTTGAAACTATTGAAGATATAGCTCGGGCTGAACCTATAAATGTCAGTCCCAATGGCAATTGAATCTACCATATGATATAATAACAACGACCTTTGTACTCCGCTAAATAGACGGATAGAAGGTAGTTCCTTTTACTTCGGGCGTAGATATTATTGGATGGATATTTCGATAGGGGGACTGAATGTTTGGCAGAAAAGGAAAGTAGAATTGCCTTATCGGACAACCAGCAAGCAGCGGTTTTTTTTGGTCCCGGCGACGAAAATTTTCGCCATCTGCGGAGTATTTCCCCGGCAGAAATATATGCCCGGGGAGCAGAGCTATTTATTAAAGGCCAGGAAGATGATGTTAAGCAAAGCTTTGACTTGATTCAGAATCTGCTGGAGGTAGTAGACCGAGAACAGCAATTGAATATAAATGACATTGATTACCGTTACATGCTAATTAAAAAAGGAGAGAAGTCCAGGCATCAGGACATTGTATCTTCCCCAATTTTGAATACCGCCCGGGGCAAAGCTATCAAAGCCAAAACCCTGGGACAAAAGAAATATATCAAATCAATACTGAAGGATGATGTGGTTTTTGCCATCGGACCAGCAGGGACGGGTAAAACTTACCTGGCGGTGGTAATGGCGGTCCGAGCCCTTAAACATAAAGAAGTGGAACGAATAATTCTGGTGCGACCGGCGGTGGAGGCCGGTGAAAAACTGGGATTCTTACCGGGAGATTTTATTGAAAAAGTTAACCCCTATCTTCGACCTTTGTATGATGGGCTTTTTGATATACTTGGGGTGGAAATAACTCAACGCTATTTGGAGAAGAATATCATTGAAGTAGCCCCCCTGGCCTATATGCGGGGGCGGACTTTAAATGATGCTTTTATTATTTTAGATGAAGCCCAGAACACCACCCCGCAGCAGATGAAGATGTTTTTGACTCGTCTTGGTTTTGGCTCTAAAGCAGTCATAACCGGTGATATAACTCAGGTGGATTTACCCAAAGAAGAGTATTCAGGTTTAATAGAAATTCAGAAGATTTTAGGACATGTATCCGGGGTATCCTTTGAATATTTGACTAAAGAAGATGTAATAAGGCATCCGCTGGTACAAAAGATTATAGATGCTTATGAAACTTACGAAGCCCTGGAAGGCCTCTAGAACCCCCTGGGGGTTGCGCGTAATGCGGGACAATATGCCCGACCATCCAACAAACCCCATGGCCAGGGGCTACAACCACCGATGAAAAGTGAGTTAGTAGGCGCTTGAATAGTAAGATGTAGTAGGAAATGTATTATACTCCTCACACCTTACCCCTCACCCCTCACTTTTCTTATTAATGTTCTACTTGAGGAGCGTATAAATGAAGCTTAGCACTATCCTCAACTTTGTGTGGAAGAGAATATATGGCTTTCTTAGCCAGTCTACCACCAGAAAGGTTTTAGGGGTATTACTGTTCTTTTCCATAACCATTTTTATTATTTTCTCCAAATTTACCCCCACCCAGGTTAGATTAAAACCGGATGAAGTGGCCCAACGTAATATTCAATCTAATATCACCGCAGTAGTGATTGATGAAAAGCAAAGTGATGAACTGAGAAAACAGGCCGCCAGCAAGGTACAAAAAGTTTATCAGGGTGATCAATATGCTCTTTCCAATACGGAAACAGAGATAAATAATTTCTTTTCCACTTTAACGGAAATAATGAATTCTGATGAAAGACAGGATAAGCTGGAGGATTTGCTCGATAGCAACAGTAAGCGGAAGGATTATCTAAATCTAAAACATAACCAGCAGCAACTGGTTTCTTACCTCCTCAATACTCCAATATCGGATATGGAGACTATGAGGCAGGCTTCAATAATGGTGGTTCGGGGAATAATGAGCAAACCCCTTACGGATGAGGCTATAAAGGGAGCCAGTGAGCAGATTGACAAACAGGTTGATGCGCTGGCATTTGCACCTCAGGCCCAAGAGATTATGAAGCTGGTTATTAGCAATTCTCTCAGGCCCAACTTGATATTCAATGAGGAAGCGACCAATAAGTCCATAGAAGAAGCTATGGCATCGGTGCAACCGGTGCAAAAAACCATTAAGGCGGGGGAAATAATTGTTCGGGAAGGTGACCGGGTTACTGAAGAACAGATTTCCATCCTGGAACAACTGGGTATTCAGAGGAGCAAGAGTTATCCTTTAACCATTCTAGGTGCAGGACTTTTCGTATTTTTAAGCTTTTGGCTTATTATCGAGTTCCTGCGTCGTTATTATAGGGATATTTTTGAAAATGACCGCCTTATGCTTTTAATTGGGCTGGTATTTATATTAATATTGTTAATAACCCGTTTTCTTACTATAATCAAAATTAGCAACCAGCCAGACATCAACAATCTAATGGCTTATTTGGCTCCTGTAGCTGCCGGTTCAATGTTGATTGCCATTTTACTGGACAATCGCCTGGCCTACTTTCTTACTATGATAATGGCTTTATATGTAGGATTGCTGGCGGAAGGCAACCAACTCTTTTATGCGATAACTGCTTTTGTAGGCGGTTCTGTAGGGGTATTTCAGGTCTACAAGCTTAACCAGACCTCTGACCTGGCCCGCTCCGGCCTCTATATAGCTTTGGCCAACATGGTTTCCATAATAACCCTGTTCCTGATAGGGGGCAATTGGAGCCTTAACCTGGCAATAACCGGCGTACTAATCGGGGCTATAAACGGAATTTTCTCAGCCGTTCTGATGATTGGAGCCTTGCCTTATTTGGAAAGTGCTTTTTCCATTACCAGCATGAACAAGCTTCTGGAATTATCCAACCCGAATCATTACCTTTTAAGGCGGCTTTTGCTGGAAGCGCCTGGGACTTACCATCACAGCTTGATGGTGGGCAACCTGGCTGAAGCATCCGCCGAATCCATCGGGGCAAATCCTTTGATGGTCAGGGTCGGAGCCTATTATCATGATATTGGAAAAATAAAGCGTCCCAATTATTTTGTGGAAAACCAACAAGGTTTCGATAATCCCCATGAAAAAATTGCTCCGGCCTTAAGTGCTCTCATTATCACCTCTCATGTTAAAGATGGAGTAGAAATGGCCCGGGAGGCCCGGCTTCCGCAGACAATAATCGATTTTATCGAACAGCATCATGGTACCAGCCTGACCAAATATTTTTATAACCGGGCTATGGAAGAAGACCGGGATGGAAAACTGGGCGAAGAAAGCTTCCGCTATGAAGGTCCCAAGCCCAAACGCAAGGAAGTGGCTCTGGTAATGCTGGCAGATTCCGTTGAAGCAGCGGTGCGCTCCCTGAGTGATCCTCGTCCGGAGAAAATCAGGAATATGGTTCGTTTGTTGATTAAGGACAAACTAAACGATGGACAGTTAGAGTTATGCGACCTCACTTTCAAGGATTTGGATACAATAGGCAACTCTTTTTGCAAAGTCCTGGAGGGAATGTACCATAAACGCATAGAATATCCGGAAACCATAGTAAGAGAGTTTGAAAAGAGGAGAGAAAGCCATGGAAACCATGATAATAAACCAGCAGAACAAGATTAATTATACCAAGGAAATGCAGCAGGTTATTCTCAATGTGGCCAATGCCGTGGCAAAAATGGTGAAATTGTCCCCGAATACGGAGTTAAGTGTTATGATTGTGGACAACAGCTATATTAAAGAATTGAACTTGATTTATCGTGGCGAAAATAATCCTACTGATGTTCTTTCCTTTGCCATGAATGAACTTAGTGAAGAGGAGATGGATCTCGACCTGCCGGGAGAAGTAAATGTTCTCGGAGATATCGTGGTTTCTCTGGAAAAAGCGGTCAGCCAGAGTGAAGAATATGGCCATAGCGCAGAAAGGGAACTCGGTTATTTGATTGCCCATGGTATGCTTCACCTCCTGGGCTATGATCATGAAAATGAGGAAGAACGTAACTTAATGCGTAACCTGGAAGAAAGGATCATGCATAAAGTTAAATTGGAAAGGTAGAATTTCAGGATGAAAGGGACTGGATTAAAGAGGAGTTTTGCCTGTGCCCTGGCGGGAATAGCCTATGTCTTCCAGCGGGAAAGGAATATGAAGATTCACGGAGTAGCAGCTATTATGGCTGTGGGTTTGGGTTTATTTCTGCGAGTAACCCGCTGGGAATGGGGATTATTGTTAATCACTATCTTTATCGTCCTGGTGGCAGAAACTATTAACACCGCTATTGAAAAGGCGGTGGATTTGCAGACAGAAAGCTATCACCCGCTGGCTGAAGCGGCCAAGGATCTGGCTGCCGGAGCTGTTTTATTAACCGCTATCATGGCCGTTATCATGGCCTTTCTTATTTTTGGACCATATTTGCTTAATTTGCTTAGTTTTGCAGGAGGCGGCTGAATGTGAGCAGCAGGGAAGAACTGCTTAAACGGGCTCGTGAAGCTCAAAAAAATGCCTATGCCCCTTATTCCAACTTCCAGGTAGGGGCTGCTCTCTTGTCTGCAGGGGGCAAGGTTTATACGGGGAGTAATGTGGAAAATTCCTCCTATGGTTTAAGCATTTGTGCTGAACGGGCTGCCGTATTTAAAGCAGTTAATGATGGGGAAAGAGATTTTGCACTGTTAGCCGTAGTAGCTAGCGGCCAGGGTTATGTTTTTCCCTGTGGGGCCTGTTTACAGGTTTTGGCTGAGTTTTCCCCGGAAATGAAGCTAATAATTACTGATGAAAAAGACCATTATAAGGAATATGCTTTGCAGGACATGCTGCCACAAATCTTTTCACTGGGAAAACAGGAGGAGTAAAATAGATGAAATCTGGATTTGTAAGTATTGTGGGCCGCCCCAATGTGGGAAAATCTACTCTGCTCAATACAATTATCGGAGAAAAAATCGCTATAGTATCGGAGAAGCCCCAGACAACCAGAACCAGAATTCAGGGCATATATACCTGTGAAAGGGGGCAGGTAATCTTTGTTGATACCCCTGGTATTCATAAACCCAAGCACCTCTTGGGTGAATACATGGTAAAGGTATCTGCGCGCAGCCTGGAAGAGGTAGATATAATATACTATATGACTGATGTAACCCGCCCTTTTGGCGGCGGTGAGAGCTTTATCCTGGAACAATTAAAAGACGCCAGGGTACCGGTTTTTTTACTGGTTAATAAAATTGACCTGGTTAGTGAGCAAGAAGTAAAGGATTATATTCAAATCTTTAACCAGCAGAGGAGTTTTTCTGAGGTAGTTTCTATATCAGCCGCTTGTGGTACTAATCTGCAGCTTTTGATAGACAAAACGCTGGATGCCTTGCCGGAAGGACCCCTCTATTATCCGGAGGATGACCTTACCGACCAACCCATCTATTTACTTATAGCTGAATTAATAAGGGAGAAGGCTTTAATGCTCACCCGTGATGAGGTTCCGCATTCACTGGCGGTGGAAGTGGAAGAATTCAAAAAGCAAAGCAATGGTAAGGTCTATGTTAGGGCTGCCATATATATGGAAAGGGATTCCCAAAAGGGGATATTAATCGGTAAAAAGGGTCAAATGTTAAAGACCATCGGGGAGCAGGCCCGCCAGGATATTGAAAGCTTATTGGATACGGCTGTTTATCTCGATTTATGGGTTAAGGTTAAAAAGAACTGGCGTGATAACGAGGGTACCCTGAATCAGCTCGGCTATCGTATGTAGAAGGAAGAGAAGGTAAAAACGCTAAAGGATGGCTATTATGCTGGCTAAATATCTTGATTCCACTAATTTGCAAGCTGCAGCCCGGGCCAGTGACATCGAATTGTTATGTCAAGAAGCCCGGCAGTACCAGATGGCGGCTGTTTGTGTTAATCCTTTCCGCCTGGAACTGGCCTGCCACCTCCTGAGTGGAACTCCGGTCAAGGCTTGTACGGTAATAGCTTTTCCCCTGGGAGCCGATCATTGGACGAGTAAAGTGGATTCAGCGCGGCGAGCCCTGCAAATGGGGGCAGCTGAACTTGATATGGTAATGAACATCGGTGCTTTCAAGGATAAGGATTTTCACCTGGTGGAAAGAGAGATCAAGGAACTGCTTCGTCTAAGGGAAGAATATGTTTTTCTACTCAAAGTTATCGTGGAAACAGCTTTGCTTAGCAAGGGAGAACTGCAGGATATAAGCGTTTTGCTAGGTAATAGCGAAGCAGATTTTATTAAGACTTCTACTGGATTTTCCAGCCGGGGTGTTACCCTGGAGGATATTGAGATTATTCGAGAATCCCGCCAAAGAAAGGATTTAAAGATTAAAGCCAGCGGGGGCATAAAGAGCCTGGATTTTGCCCTTGAATTACTAAAAGCAGGGGTTGACAGAATAGGGAGCAGCAGTGCAGGGGCATTGCTGGAGGAGTACCGGCAAAGGGGAGGGCAGTAAGGAGACTGCCCTTTAATGTGGATAAAGCGGATAAGCCTTTGTATTATTCTGCTAGCTTTTTATACTGCCATAATGATGAACAATCCCAGCGAATGCTTGAAAAGCCTGGGTTACAACCGGGTATTGGATTTATATGGCCGATGGGTTAGCTCATCATGCCAACTTGACTTTCTATATAATCCGGGGTTAAGGCAGACGACTATTCCTCTGCGGACCAGCAGAGTAGCGGCAGTAATTCCTGACGACACCAATCAAGGAATTAAAAATGAAATGGAAAGGCTGCTAGCTGAAAAATACCAGGTCATAATCGAGTGTTCTGCTATAGACACCTGGCATAGCAGTAAAGATGGACAGGAGTATTTACCCCGTATAGCCGCTCAAGCCTACCGGGTAGTAGTATTTGATGGAGGACACCATCTCCCCACTCTGGGGATGGCTCCAGATATTATTCTCGTTCCAGAACTGGCCGGTTTTGCGGTTCATACTTATATGCTCGATGGAATGAGAGTGGATACTATACGGAATTTGGCTGAGGAAGTTGGCTGTCCTGCAGTGATTGTCGGAATACCTCGTTTAGCCCTGGTCAAGAACCAGCACTCTCTCTCCATTATAACCCGTCGAATAATGGCTGCATCGCATTACCGTGATAGGGAAAGCCATACCGGGAAAATCATGCTGCAGAGCCGGATGAGCAAGTACAACGGGATAATTTTTGCTTATGTGAACTATGAGTATGCCCAAAACCCCGAATTATTTTGTCAGCGCTTGCGTGTTTTGGGAGTAGGGGACGCTCGTAAACTTTATCTGGCCTTTGATTATGGCTGTATCAGCCCGGAAGAGGCAGGAGAATTTATGAAGAAAGTAAGCCAGGGCAGCGGATTGCCGGCTCAAATAGTTAATGAAGCAGTAAAAGTAAGCAGTGTATTCTGGGGTGGGAAGTAAATGTATCTTCGTAGTCGGGCCATAGTAATAAAGAACATGGATTACCGGGAAAGCGACAAACTGGTTACTATGTTTTGCGAACACGAGGGGAAAATGAAAGCAGTGGCCCGCGGAATCAAAAAGCCCCGCAGCAGCTTACGGGCTTGTGTCCAGCCTTTTTGTCATTCATCGCTTTTTTTTAGCCGGGGTAAAGGGATGAATCTAATTACCCAGGGAAAATTGCTGGATTTTTATGGCAATACCCGGGAGGATTTTGAACGCTCCCTTTATGCTTTATATTTGATGGAATTGTTGGATAAGAGTTTAATGGAGGGGGTAGCCATTCCCCGCCTCTATGCCAGCACCCTGGAGGTTCTTTCCCATCTCAACCATAGCGGTTATAATCCCATGCTAATAAGGTATTTTGAGATGAATCTGCTGGTAAATCTAGGTTATAGCCCGCTGCTGGATCATTGTGTGCTTTGTGGGAAAAAGGATGACTTAAAGGTTTTTAGTCTTCCTGACGGAGGAATGTTGTGCCGGGATTGCAGCTATCAGGCTTCTGGAGCAGTCAGCCTGTCCAAAGAGACCCTGGCCTTGATAGGCCTTCTGGGAAGATCACGGCTGGCTACTGTAGAAAGGGTAAGGGTCTCAAATAAGGCCCAGAAAGAACTGGAGTATTTTTTAGAGAAATACCTGGAATATTACCTGGAAAGAAAATTTAATCTTAAGAAGGCCATGTCTATTTTGAAAAGGAGTATGCCCAGGTACTAAGCTAAATTTCTGCCACTATCCTTCCGGTTTCCTCCAAACAATAATCCCCCAGGCCCTCTAATTCCGACTTGAAGGCGGCGGAATTAAGGATATCCAAAACCGCCCTAATTTCTGCCTTGTCCAGGTCCTCTTTTCTAATTACCAGCTCGTAGCGCTCTTTTTGCAGAGGAATAAATTCAATACCCCGAACCTGCATAGCAGCCTTCTCATTACCCAAAGCCAGGTCTGCAGTTCCCCGGGCTACGGCACTGGCTACAGCCAGGTGAGATGTTTCTTCCCTGTCATAGCCATTAATCTTACGCCGATCAAGTTTCATTTGATATAGGTGCTCGTCCAAAAGCACCCGGGTACCACAACCAGGTTCCCGGTTAATGATACGAAGACCAGGAAGGGTCAAATCTTCCCAACTTTTGATTCCGAGGGGATTACCGCGGGCAACATAAAAACCTTGTTGGCGCATGGCCAGGTGTATTATCAAAGTAGGTATACCAGGAACCATGCGGCGGACATAAGGTGTGTTATAGTTTTCGCTGTCACTATCCCATAGATGAATACCAGCCATATCTGATTCACCCTGATAAAGCTGGAGAAGACCGGCAAAACTGCCAATATTATGGCGGAACGCCCGGCAACCCTGGCTATGGTTTTCCAGGTGGCGGCCCAGGATGTCTAAAAGCAAATCTTGACCACAAATCACCAGGCCTGGAGCGTTAGAAAGGTAATCCTGTCGGGCTGGTTGTGGCTTGGATGATGCTTCAAGTGTATCTATTTCTTTATATTTAAATTTTTTGCCTTGTTTTATATAAGCATCAACATCCCGCTGCTCAATCCGAATCTTCCGGCCTATGCGATAGGCAGGCAGTTCCCCTCGTTTTACCATTTCATAAACCGTGTATTTGGTTATTTTCAATATTGCGGCGACTTCTTGAGGAGTTAAAGAACTGTCTTCTTTCATAATTGTTAAAACCTCCAAACCTGATGATATTCTAGCATAATACAAGCCAGATGCAAAGTTGTGTTATCTTCTGTTGAAATATGTTATATTAATAAACATAACCACATATAAACCTAGTAAAGGCAACATAAGCTAAAACCCGATATAATTCTATGAAAAGGTATTTATGCTTTTCGAGAAGCATAAGAAAGAGCTGGTGCGAATTTATAAAAGGAGGGGGGGACAAGCCATGCCCTCTTTGTGGGGTATTTTTGTCATAAGGCATTAAATAATTAATTTTAGTTTTTATTCATTCAATCGTGCCAGACCCTTTCCAGCAATAGGTAAACAAATAAGGAGGAATTACTAAATGCGACATAACAAAAAGGCAAAAGCCCGGATTAGCATTTTAGTGGCGTTGATTTTTGTGCTCTGTATGGCGGGAAGCGCTTTTGCGGCCAATCCAGCAACTACTGGCAATCTGGTATATAAAGCCGGGGAACAATGCTCGGTCAATGCCAGTGCTCTAAACTTCAGAACCGGTCCGGGAATGAATTATAAGGTTATAAAATCCTATACCCGGGGAAGCTTGATGACCATTGCCGAAAAATCAGGTGACTGGTATAAAGTGACCGCAGCGGACGGAAAAGTCGGTTATGTATTTGGCCGTTACCTGCTTGTTACCACTCAAGCTGCTGCTCCGGTCAAGCCACTGCCCAGTGTCACTCCCAAAGCAGAAGTTACAGCAGAACCTCAGGCCAAAGCGGTATCCGGTGAACTAATTATCTCCGCTGCTGCCAGCCTTACTGATACCATGAATGAGATGAAAGGCCTCTATGAGAAGCAAAACCAAAATGTAAAACTCACTTTTAACTTCGGTTCATCGGGGGCCCTGCAGCAACAGATTGAACAGGGTGCTCCCGCTGATGTGTTTATTTCTGCTGCCACCAAGCAAATGAAGGCTCTGCAGGACAAGAAGCTCATTGTCGATGAGAGCTGCAAAAACCTCTTGAAGAACCGTTTGGTTTTGGTTGGTCCCAAAGAATCAGCCAAGGTCAAAGGCTTTAGCACGCTGAAGGAAGCTTCGCTTATCTCCATTGGCGAACCCGATTCGGTTCCCGCCGGGAAATATGCCAAGGAAACCCTTACTAAAATGGGTTTGTGGGATGCGTTAAAGGACAAGGTGGTTTATGCCAAAGATGTAAGACAGGTTCTGGCTTATGTGGAAAGCGGCAATGTTGAAGCCGGGATGGTTTATCTGACTGATGCCAAGATATCGGACAAGGTGCAGATACTCAGCATAGCTGAAGAAAATACTCATACCCCCATCGTATACCCGGCAGCAGTAGTTAAAGGCACCAAGAACCCGGAAGCGGCTCAGAGTTTTGTGGATTTCCTCAGCAGTGACGCCGCTAAAGAAGTATTCGCCAAATACGGTTTCTCGCTGGTCAAGTAGTGCTTAAGGATAGCCGGTAAGGCGGTGTAATCATGACCGAAGCCGAATTAATTCCGATATGGATTTCACTTAAAACAGCGGGCACCGCAACCTTAATTACCTTTATCCTGGGCATTGCTGCCGCTCGTTGGATGGCCTATGGAGATTTTAAGGGCAAGAACCTGCTGGATGGCTTGTTTATTCTTCCCCTGGTCTTGCCCCCCACTGTTTTAGGTTTTGGACTTTTACTTATCTTTGGGAAAAACGGCCCCCTGGGGCAATTATTGTTGTATTTTGATAAAACGGTGATATTCTCCTGGTCGGCAACAGTAATTGCTTCCACCGTGGTAGCTTTTCCTCTGATGTACCAGGCTACCCGGGCTGCTTTTGAACAAATACAGCCCAACCTGGAAGATGCGGCCCGCACCCTGGGGGCCAAGGAATGGACCGTATTTTGGAAGATCAGTATGCCGCTGGCCTGGCCGGGTATAGCTGCCGGAACCATTCTGGCCTTTGCCCGTTCCCTGGGTGAATTCGGAGCCACTTTGATGCTGGCGGGGAATATCCCGGGAAGAACCCAGACCGCGCCCCTGGCAATCTATTTCGCGGTGGAAGCCGGGCGATCGGACCAGGCTCTGAAATGGGTACTGGCCATTCTGCTAATCTCCTTTGCCAGTATCATTGCCTTGAATTACTGGAAAAGCCGCCAGTATTCTTCCTGGAGGAACGGTCAGCCCGTGGTAAAGGAGGTAGTGATTGATGCTGGATATAGAAATTAAGAAATCACTGCCTGGCTTTAAATTGGAGGTATCTTTTGCCGTGGAGCGAGAGATACTGGCTATTTTAGGACCCTCTGGCTGCGGCAAGACCATGACCTTAAAGTGTATTGCCGGTCTGATACAGGCCGATGAAGGGCGGATAGCCCTGGATGATAGACTGTTGTTTGACTCCGGCAGCGGGGTTAATATTAAGTCCCGGGAAAGAAATATGGGTTTTGTTTTTCAAAATTATGCTCTTTTTCCCCATATGGATGTTTTTAACAATATCGCCTTTGGCATACGGCAATTGCCGGTAGAGGATATTAAAGAAAAAGTCAGACTATGGCTGCAAAAAATGCGTCTATCCGGTTTGGAAAAGCGTTTTCCCGGGCAGCTGTCTGCCGGGCAACAGCAGCGGGTGGCCCTGGCACGGGCTCTGGTTTCCGAACCGGAAGTGTTGTTGCTCGATGAACCTTTTTCCGCATTGGACAGTATTGTTAAAGAGCGCCTGGAGGAAGAACTCCTGGAAATCCATGAGTTTTTCCCGGGCCATATTCTTTTTGTAACGCATAACTTGGCCGAGGCTTATAAACTGAGCTCCAAGATAGCAGTTTATGAAGCCGGGCGCTTGCTGCAATTCGGAGAAAAAGAAAAGGTGGTCAACCAGCCTTCCAACCGAGTCGCAGCTCGCCTGACCGGGGTCAGGAATTTTCTCCCGGCGGTTGTCCGGGAAGTGGAGAGTAGCAGCCTGAATCTGGAATTGAGTGGCCTGAGAACCAGGCTTAAGGTGGGAAAAGCTCCGGGAGAAGAGTGGAAAACGGGACAACAGGTGACGCTGGGTATACGCCCGGAGTATATTCAGATTAATGACAATGGAGAAAATCTCATCACAGTTCTGGTGGAAGAGGTCATAGAAGAGATATCCAGTTATATAATCCGCTGCTCGCTTGCAGGAAGCGGGGGCGAAAAGAATTTGGAAGCACGAATACCCCGAACAGAGGCAATAAACCTTAACCGAGGCGATAGCTGCCAGTTCTATTTACCAGCGGACAAAATCTTTATTATGCTTGAATAAGACGGGATTATTAATCAAGCAGTTTAATAATACAACTCTCCTTATTAGCCCCTTTCAGGGGCTTTCTTTTTAGGTGGGAGCAAAGTAAATTTTCCGATGCTTATAAAGCTATTTACGGCGGCAAACAGGTGGCTATCTACTCCATCCTGTATGGAGATAAGCTTACCAGGCCCTCACCCCGTACTTTTTCTTTACTTATTTGTAAAATTGTCTAATGATTCTACGGCATCTACCAGGCTCATAAAAGCAGAGTGGAGATTTTCCTGGCTTAGCTCCCAAACTGTTCGCTCCTCCCGGGGCAAATCATGTATCCTTTCTCAAGTGGGAATAGGGTCGGCTATATGTTCAAAACCGAAATAATCGGCCAGGATAGATAATTGCTCTATATTATGCTCCCATTCCTTGGTATTTATCTTGTTGGGCAGAATAAGGTCAATTCCGACTGCATTTATCCTTGAAGCTCGCCACAATTCCTCCAGGGTTTTTAATTCCTCCAGTTCATAAGCGGCAGCCAGATCGTTGCAGACTATTAAAGCATCGGCCATAGCACTTAGCCATTGGCAATCTTCGCTGGATGCAGGCGTTAACAACAGGTAATCATAAGCCAGTTTCTCCAGGTTAGGTGAGTAATCCGCTGCTGCATAATCCTCCGGTTTTAAACGGAGTTCCAGCAGGTCTATACCCAGGCGAGAGCTGAATATTTTGGCCTGCTTATCTTCTAAATAAGGCTTTGCCGCTTTTGTTCCAGTATCTTGCCGGTCAATACCCAGCCAATGGCGCAGTTTTTCATTATTTCCGGTATCTCCAATCAATACCCGGTATCCTTTGCGGCTTAAACCACTGGCCAGGTTAACCGCCACTGTTGTTTGCCCACAAGCGGGACGATTAGAAATAATCATTATAACTTTTATCAAAGCTAAACCTCCATGCGAGGGGGGGAACCAACCCCATCATTTTACACTCCCAGTATATCATAAACAGAATTTTGGCCATTTAATTTATCCAATTTAAGCATTGGAAGAAACTGCGGAGCAGTTTCAACACACAGCTGCAACGAAGGCGGGGGATTAGAAACCGCCGCCTGTTTTGTTAACAGGCAACCGCTTAGCGGGGGACATATTTCACCTCGTTATATTTGCTGGACTTCTGCTACCCATTCGAGAATGCTTTAAGATTTTAGCGATTAATTGTAAGTAAGTGCTTACATTTTTAATATACCCTGCGGCGGTGACTGGGCTGAGCGAAGCCTCCCTTGGCCTGTCTCGTCTCTGAATTCCTAAAAGCGGCCAGGTGAAGCACCTGCTCTTCAAAAACCAAACCAGCGGCTATATAAGATATGCTGTGCAAGCGGATATCAGTTCCCAGGCCGACAGATGGGTATTGCTCCTGTTCGGCCCCTTGTAGAGGTTTTAAAACCGTCTCAATGCCGGTAGCACTGGATATACTGGCTTTGACATTTTTCATTTCCAGAGCCTCCATAGCATAACTCCCCAGAAGCTTATTCCACAAGCGCTTCAGCACATCAGGATGACTGAAAATATCCAAACAGTTGAAGATGCCGCTAACAAAAACCCCTACTCCCACCTGCTTTTCCAGAGGCTGGAGCCCGGCGATAAAATCCGCCAGCTCACTTTCATAGCTGACGTAAACATCGTGTATGGCATCAGTTGTTGAATGGGCGTCCATAGACAGCTGTTTGCGGTCGATTTCTTCCCAAACCGCATGCTGATCCGCTTGAAACGACATGGCATGAGAGAGATTCTCGGCTACTCGGGACGCCTTGGTGCGGCGCAGTTCTGAATGCCCAAAGACCTGGGAACCCTGGAAGTGATTGCTTTCATAGCGCCAGCGACCCCTTTCCACACAACTGACCGGTATATCCAAGCTGCCTTCCGGCGGAATCAGTATAGTGGCATTGACCATGCGATTCTGTTTGGCCCCCACCAGCTCTTCACCGTCCAGAATCAAGACCGGCTGTTTACCCCGGTTGACCACTATGAGGTTGTTTACCATACCCTCTTTACTGGCTTCGCTTACTTGTAGCGTTCCTTCTTCCAAAGCTTCATCCAATAACAAATAGTTGCGCCTACCAATCTCCCAGTTAAGAAAAAGCGGTATCAAGAGGAGATTATCCTTCTGCTGACCTTCACCGCCAGACAATTGTTCAAAATATTCAAGCACAAGTGTTTTCATATAACCATCCCTCTATTATTCTGGTTTTATGACGATTGCAAAAGAGCTGCACGGCAACCATTCACCACCCCCCAATGTGTTAATGCAACAATAACAGATGTTAAGATAAGTTGTCAATAGTAATTACAGATGTTATAATCAGCATAAAAGTACTTGAGAGTAATTGAAAAGGACTGAACAGAATGACGATAAGCGAACGTATAAACAAATTGCGGAAGGAGCGCAACATGAGCCAGGCGCTGCTGGCCGAGAGAGCGGGACTGAAGGCCCCGGCCATATCCCAGTACGAATCAGGGGCCCGCTCACCCAGTTTTGAATCCCTGATTAAATTATCCAGCGCGCTGGGAGTTCCCAGTGATTACCTGCTGCTGGGCGAAGAAGCAGCACCCTACGAAGAGAGCAGTGATTCCCTGAGCCGGATGATAATGCACATATCCGGTATGCTGCCGTTTGATAAGCGGGAGATGCTGCTCGACTACGCTCTGATGTTGCTAGGAACAGGACCGACCCGCTTAAACTTGCCTTATTTCAATGATGTTCGTTCCTACGCCGATTACATCTTTCGCCAGTTGGGTGGCAACAGCTTACCGGTAGACTTAAACGGACTGTTGGAGCACTTTAAGGTAAAGCTTATCGAAAGTGAACTGGATAACTGTGAGGGGATGCTGGCTCAGGGTCATGAGAACCTGATCATCCTGGACCCCCGCCAGCAGAACCAGCAGCGCCGGCGCTTCACCCTGGCTGTTTTGCTGGGCCACCTGATCATCCCCTGGCATACGGAAACCGTTTATCGCGCTCGGGAGGAGTCGGCTTTTAAGACGGAAGATCCCCGGGAGATGGAAGCCCTGCAATTTGCCGCCTGTCTTTTGATGCCCCGTGATATTCTAGCTCAAGACCTCCCGGCTTCAGCAGTCTCCCTGCATGCCCTGCGCAAGCTGGCCGGAGAAAAATATGATGTATCCGTCTTTTCCCTGGCCAACTCTCTGGTTGACCTGTGCCCGGATAAATTCGCCGTGGTGCAGAGTGATGGGCAAAAAGCATTGAAGACCTTCCAGGGCAGCCGGCCGGTTCGCAATGATGTGGACCCGCGCAGTCTGGCCGCCGGGTTTTATAAATCACTGCCCCAAGAAAGCGAGGTTCGTACCGCCAAACTGGAAGAGAAGATCTGGTTTCAGGACGGAAAACCCGGGGCCTATGTACTGGAGGAATCAATCTATGATCCCCAGATCGGCAAGGTTTTAAGCTTACTGACAGTGCCCTAAAAGAATAGGTGGGGGATGAAGAGCATCAATAAGAGAGATTCAAATTGATTCTGGTAATGATAGAAGATTTGTTTCTGGGAAGCATCCGAAACGACAAATTGCCGTTATTTTGCAGGAATATGGAAGTTATTATAGAAATTAGTCAATAGTATATAGCAACATCTTAAAGCTACATTATCCCCTGTATGTATTGGGTGGCGGCAGTTGTTAAAAGGATTGGATTCTCCATATAATTAGCGGAGATTTTTTATTTAATTAATGTCCTTAATGACAGTTTGAATTATATGGGTTAGGAGGGTTTAAGGTGAAATTGGAAACATTGTTGGAACAAAATCGCGACAATTACTACAAGATGCTGGTTATTATTGATAATGCAAGGCAGTACGAGATGATAACGGAAGTTCTTCAACCACAGGGCTGGCAAGCTTTTAATGTAACAGATCAAATTCTGGAACTGATGGAGGGTATACCGGAGCGCGAGCGCAGGCTTCGCATCGGTAGAATAATAAAGGAATGGTTTTGGGAACTGCCGGACAAGGTTATACTTTATGATACCAATATTCTATATTCTCCCGAATTAGGCAGGTTAAATCCTATCGGAGCCTTTAAATACAAGTCCAGGGAAAAAGAAATCATTGTTATTGTGAACGGGCAGATTTATGGGGAAAGGATTCGCTATTCCGAACCGGGGCGAGATGATTACAATGAGATGGATGTGAGCGAATTGATTCACTGCCGTTTAGAAGATATTGAATTCTAACCTGATAATGTCCGAAAAAAGGAGGAACATGCCCGATGGCTAAGATTCAAGATTTATTAAACTTCGAGAAAATAAAAGAAGTTATTGATATTGATGCGATTGACGATAAACAGGCGATGGTTGAGAAATATGTTATATCCAAGGACATGCAGGAATACCTGGTTCATCTCCTGGAAGATATAAATTCGCCGCAACATAAAGCAGCCCAGATCGTAGGAGGTTACGGCTCTGGTAAATCTCACCTGCTGGCATTTTTGATTTCCATTTTATCTGAACCAGATTTGCGTCAATACATTCAGGATAAAGAGCTGCGAAAACTAGCGGAACAGATCAAAAGGAATTTTGTAATAATATACTGGGAATTACAGCCCAATGATGTTGACCTGTCCGATTACTTCTATTATGAAGTAACCTCCCAACTGGCTGCCCAATATGCTATTGACATTGACTTCAAAACTGAAGGGGTAGTGGATCACAAGAGGAATATTCTGGATTTACTGGATAAGATTAAGGCAGATGCCCCCAGCCGGGGATTAATTGTTGTTATGGATGAAATATCTGATTTTCTAAAACAAAAGAATAAGGAAAAAATTACCCGCGATATGCAGTTTATGCGGGTGCTGGGACAGGTAGCCCAGAGCAGTGACTTCACCTTTATCGGTGCCATGCAAGAACATATTTTCTCCAATCCCAGGTACATAGATGAGGCTGAGAGTTTTGGCCGGGTATCCGAGCGTTTTCAGGTAATCACCATTAAGCGCGAAGATATCAAGCGGGTTATTGCCCGCCGGGTTTTAAACAAAACACCTGAGCAGAGATTAGAACTGGAGAAACTATTTGAGGAGTATAAGAAGTATTATCCCAACATTCAAGCTAACCTGGATGAATACATAGATTTATTCCCATTGCACCCATATGTAATACAGGTTTTTAGTGAACTCCCGTATTTTGAAAAACGGGGAGTTATTCAGTTTACCGTTCAAGAAGTGGAAAAAATCCTGGATGAATCCTTTCCCTGTTTAATCACCTATGACCGTATATTTGATGAAATCAATTCTAAACATACGGTGAAAAACCTGGAGACAGTTTCACCGGTAGTCAATGCGATCCAGACCCTTGATAGCAAAATTGATTTGCTGGATAGCCGCAATCAGGGAGAAGCCAGACAGATTATTAAAGCTCTGGCGGTACTTAATCTCTTCGGCAAAACCCATAATAATGGGGCTACTCTGGAGGAACTGGCCAACACCCTCTTGTTACTGCCGGGCAACATAATGATGGAAGCCAGTGATGAAATAGGCCTGGTTCTGACCCGCCTGCGCAAAGTAACAGACGGACAGTTTATAAGCGTCACCAAAGATGGATATTACTATTTGGATCTAACTGTTCAAATTGACTACGACCAAGTCATAGAAAGACGCAGCGATAATCTCCCTGATGCCATTCAAGACGAAAGAATAATAGCAATTCTAAGAGACCAGCTAATGTTGGGGCAGGAATTACCTGGCGGAGGATACCGGGATACCTGCACCTGGAACAACCGCAGATCATTTCGTAATGGTCTGTTCATTTATGAGACTGGTAAGGGTGAAATTGTAGAAAACAATGGAGATTATCAGCTGGTTTTTGTATCTCCGTTTTGTAAGAATAGCCGCTATCAGGCTGCTCCGAATCGTATTATATGCAGTGGTTCTTTGAGTTCAGAAGCTCAGGCACTGCTGAAAAAGCTGGCGGCAGTTTATCTGCTCATTGCGGAGAAATACCAGGTCAGCATCATGGAAAAAAGACAGGTTCTATTACGCAAAGAATTTATTGTTGCACTGGTAAACTCCTACCTGGAGACCGGAATTATCGAAATCGGGAGCGAGAAAAAATCTATCAAAAGCCTGATATCGAGAGAGTTCAGGAACTTTGATGAACTATTTTCTGAAATAAAACCGGATTTGTTACAGCCACATTTTGAGGCTACCTACCCCAAACACCCGCGTTTCCCACAATTAATTAGCCGGGATAATATTAGAGGGGAATTTTCCACTGCGATCAAAGATTTAATAAATCGTAACGAAGTCCAGTCGCTCTTTGGAGGCAGCAAGGCTATTTTAAGTGCGCTGGATTTGTTGGATAAGAACGGGCAATTAAATACCGGACAATCAGAAGTTGTAGTGAATATTCTTCAGCAAGCCCGGGAACAGGAAGGTAAAAACCTAGATGTGGAAAAGCTAATAGCCCAATATGAACAGCCTCCCTATGGCTATGATTTTTTAATGACTGCTTTTATTCTGGTAGTACTTAGCTATAACGGAGAAATCGCTTTAAAAGCAGCAGGAGGAAAGACCATTACTTCATCAGAGGTAGCAGAGGTATTTGCCGGCGGTTTTGATGCTTTTGGCAATATTAAATACCTGTTTATGGAAAGCGATATAAATCCCCAACCCCTTATTCAACTTTTTACTGCCATAGGTATAGCACCCGATCAGGCCGCCAAACTCAGGAAAACTAACAAACGAGGGGAAGCTGTCCAGGATTTTCGCACCCGTTACCTGGAGATTAAGGAACAATACGAACAAGTAGAACAGCGCCTGGGTATTATATCCCTGCAGCATGGAAATATTGTTGATGTTAACGGGCTTAAAGCCAGACATGACAGTTTAAACAACCTACCTATACATGATTTTGCCCTTGTTAAAACTCCAGCTGACCTGAAAAAGATTGTCTATCCTAAAAAACAGATTCAGATTATTGCCGTAGCGGCGGAACTTTTGCAGAAGTTGGTGATACTATATGATCTGTATTTTAGCCAACTAAAAACGGAACTTGAGTATATATTAAAGGTAAAGCAAGCCCTGCAAGATTATCCCCATGTAATTGAGGTAAATGGCCTGGAGGAGATGCTAAACAATGCTCTGGCGATTCTGGCTGATGCCGAAAAACTGCTGGATCCGACCGGACGCCAGCCTCTGCTGGGGAAACTGCAACAGGTTCGGAAAAAATACCAGGCGGCTTATTACAAGGAACATGAACGTTGTGCCGGTTCCAAAGTTGATTGGAGCCGACTGCAGAATATTACTGCAGATCAAAAATATAAAAATCTTTTACTCCTGAAAAATGTTAGGATTCTAGATAAACGCCTATTTGCCAATGTGGAAAACGGCATAATAAATGCCGGTAATCTTCGCTGTGATGGCTTCGTGTTGGAATTGTTGGATAATGAAGCCTTGTGCCCCCGCTGTCATTTTCCCAGCAATTATGGGGTGGACTTAAACCAGAGACTAGATACCATAGAAGAACGCATAGCTGCCTCCTGGAAGGACTGGGAGAGTACAATTCTTATCGAGCTTAATAACTACAAGGATAATATTCAATATCTGCAGGCCGCTGAGAAAAAGGAAATAGATTATATACTGAAAAACGCTACCCTGCCCGAGGTGATAACAGCTACCCTGGTGAAAGCGCTGAATCATCTCTTCGATGAGCTGGAAGTTATCGAATTAAACCCGGAGAAACTGATGGAATACCTGTTCAAAGAATCACAGGTCCTGGATTACTACAGCCTGGAGCGGAAACTGAATGATTTTAAGCAGATACTGGTGGCAGGTAAGGATCTAGAAAAGGTTAGAATTAAACAAGCAGAAACGGAAGGTGAATAATGAATGGCTAAACAGCCTGAACTAGCGTTTAAGATGAAGGCTAAACAGCCTAATAAAGATGAGTTTGCCGAGTCCTGCCGTCCCCTGGAGGAATTGCTGGATTCGCTGCGAGATATAGAAGGATTTCCTATTGGCAAAGACGAGGATATCCTGGCCTTGTCGGACCCGCCTTATTATACTGCCTGCCCCAATCCTTATATCAACGATTTTATTATGCATTACGGTAAGCCTTATGATGCGAAAACGGATAAATATAAGCGAACCCCGTTTGTGGCCGATGTCAGTGAAGGAAAAAATGACCCTATATACAATGCTCATTCCTACCATACCAAGGTGCCTCATAAAGCGATAATGCCATTTATCAAGCATTATACTAAACCGGGAGATATTGTATTCGATGGATTTTGCGGAACCGGGATGACCGGGGTAGCTGCTCAGGAGCTTGGGAGGAGGGCGATTCTTTGTGATATTTCTTCGATAGCATCTTTTATAGCTTATAACTACAATATGCTGATAGATGTAGAAGAATTTGAGCGGGAAGCCCGCAGAATCCTGGCCGAAGTAGAAGATGAGTGTGGCTGGATGTATGAGATCTTACATACGGACGGTAAAACCAGAGGCAAGATTAATTACACCGTTTGGTCGGATGTTTTTATTTGCCCATACTGTAGCAGTGAGTATGTTTTATGGGAAGCTGCGGTAGATAAACAGACAGGAAGAACTAAAGATGAATACCTATGTTCATCCTGTAATGCTCGAATCACAAAAGGGCAATCAGAACGTGCTACTGTTGAAATATTAGACCATGTTGTTGGGAAGCCAATCATACAAACAAAGCAGATACCAATTTTCATAAGTTATATTATTGGAAATAAGCTTTATAGGAAAAAGCCTACTAAAAAAGATATCGAAACAATTAGAACTTTAGATGATTTGGTAATACCGTATTGGTATCCCACTGAACCCCTACCTATAGGAGATAAAACAAGGGAACCCATAAGAATTGGGATTACCAATGTTCATCATTTTTATACAAAAAGAAACTTATGGGTACTCAGCTCAATTTATAATCATTGTATTTCGGTTAAGGAAAGACGATTAAGGCATTTTCTACAATTGTTCTTTTCATCTTTGTACTCTAGGTCTCATAGAATGAATAGATATATGCCCAACCATAATAGGCATGTTGGCCCTCTTTCTGGAACATTATATTTTCCGCATTTCCAGGCAGAAATTAATATCATTGAGATAGCTAAAGGGAAAATTAATTCATTCTCAAAAATAAAGTTAAGCAGAATTAATGCAATTGTTTCGCTACAGTCTTCAACGTCATTAAGTCACATATTAGATAATACGGTGGATTATATTTTTACTGATCCACCTTTTGGCTCAAATATTATGTATTCTGAACTTAATTATATTTGGGAAAAATGGTTCAAAGTAACAACTAACAATAAAAACGAAGCTATTATTAATGATTCGCAAAACAAAAGTCTTTATGAGTATAAGGATCTGATGACAAGGTTTTTCCGAGAATGTTATCGTGTTATTAAGCCTAATCGATGGATAACGGTAGTTTTTCATAATTCCAAAGCTTCAATATGGAATGCTATTCAAGACTCAATATCAAAGGCAGGGTTTATTGTTGCTCAGGTAGCTGTGCTTGATAAGCAGAAAGGAACAACGAAACAACTAACATATGCTGGGACAGTTAAAAATGACCTGGTAATCAACGCCTATAAACCTAAAAAAGAATTTGAAGAGCATTTTCTGCACCTGGCGGGAGAAGGACTGGAAAAAGATTTTGTGGAGGAGCATCTGGACCACTTGCCAGTGGAAATCAATATCGAGCGCACTGAGCAGATGCTCTACTCCAAAATGCTGGCTCATTATATTCAACGAGGCTATGAGATTCGCATGAATGCCCGGCAGTTTTACGGCATGCTCCGGGATAATTTCAAGCTGATTGATGGATTCTGGTTTAATAATGACCAGGTATTGGATTATAAGGAGTGGAAAAAAGCCCAGGGCTTGGATAAAATCCGGGAGATTAAGAGCGGGGAACAACTCCTTTTTATAAGTGATGAGAAATCACTTCTAGTATGGCTTTATCAATATCTGGAGAGTCCCCAGACTTACAGCGACATTTATACTGCCTCCCGTAAGATAATAAGCGGAGTAGAGGACGATATTCCTGAATTGCGGGAACTTCTGGACCAGAACTTTATTTTGGAAAATGGTAGCTATCGCCGGCCCCGCACACGGGAAGAGGAAGAGAAAATCGAAACCCAGCGGCAGCGGGATTTACTGCGTAGTTTTGAAAAAATAGTTGATATCGCCCGCAGTAGCACTAAAAAGATTAAGGGAGTGCGCAAGGAGGCTCTAATAGTTGGATTTACCCTGGCCTATCAGGAAAAGCGTTATCAGGATATTGTGGATGTGGCCAAAAGGCTCAACTCAAAGATTATAGAAGAAAATTCCCAAATCAATGATTTCGTGGAGTTTGCCCGCTTTAAAACCGGAGAGGATCTGTAAATGAAAATTGGTGAGCAGGTTCGCTGCCCAGCAGCAAATGAAAAAGGCCTCGGGGTAATTGTAGGACAGCAGAAGCTGTTCCAGCATAGATATGTAGAGGTCTTTTTTGCTGGAAGCGGGGAGACTATAAGCTTTCCAGAAAGCGAGTTAATTGCCATCCAATCACCGGAAGAGATTTTGCACCAGCAGCAATTCTCAGCGGCCGATCGTTTCCTCTTGCGTTTGTTTAACCTGCAAGTGAAGGCCTCCTATACCGGGGATAGCCTACAGACAGCTGCTAATTTTAAGATAATCCCCTTGCCTCACCAATTGCTGGTGGTGAAATATGTATTGGATCAGCCTTCACCTCGGGTTCTTATCGCTGATGAGGTGGGATTGGGGAAAACCATAGAAGCAGCGCTGGTTTACGAGGAATTGAAGGCGCGAGGGATGGTGCAAAGGGTTCTTATCGTAGCCCCTTCCGGCCTCTGTTTACAGTGGCAGGAAGAGCTGCGCCAGAAGTTCGGAGAAGATTTTGCTATTTATGACCGGGAGACGGTGCAGACCTTAAAACAACTGCATGGACAAAGTACTAATATCTGGACATTAAAGGACCGCATAATTACTTCACTTGATTTTATAAAACCAAAAAAGATGAATGAGGAAATCCGGGAAACCTTACGGAGAAGACGCGCTTGGCATAATGAACATGTTAGCGAAGCTGCTGCTCAGGCTGCTTTTGACCTGGTAATCTTTGATGAAGCGCATAAACTGACCAAGGATATGAAAGGTGAGGAAACGGCTCGTTTTAAAGTGGGGAAGGCCCTAGCCGAAACGGTTCCGTGTTTTCTGCTCCTCACAGCTACACCTCATCAAGGGGAGTCCGTGCGTTTTCGCTACTTATTAAGCCTGATAGATCCCCATCGTTTCTATAAAGGCAGTGATCTAAACCCGGAAAATGTGAAGGCCATAAGCGTTCGTAATAATAAACGGGCGGTGGTTGATTTTCAAGGGCAGCGCCTGTTTAAACAGCGTATTACTTCGTTGTGTAGAATTAGGCGCGATAAAGCTGAGGATATAATTGAACTGCAGCTCTATGAGGCGGTCAGTCAATATGTAAGTGAGTTTTATAATCTGGCCGAGCAGCAGCAGAACCAGACCATGATGTTTTTGCTGTTGCTCTACCAGCGTATGGTCAGCAGTAGTTCGCGGGCCATCTGGAAATCGTTGAGCAAACGCTTGGCCATCTTAAATGAGCTGAAGAAGTCCTTGGAGAATGAACCTGTTGAAGGCGAAATGCTGGAGTTGGAAGCTGATGAAATTCAGGATCTGGTAGCAGAAGCCCAGATGATTTATTTAGAAAAGCAGCAACACCAGGAATTGCTGGACAATGTGCAATATTTGGAGATGGAAATCGACCTTTTGCAGAAGCTGGTAGACCTGGCCCGTCAGGCCAGCCTGGGGCGTAATGATGCTAAACTTAGAACTTTGCTGGAAATTATTGATGAGTTCAGGAGCAGGGAAAATGACCCGGAACTGAAGTTCATAATATTTACTGAGTTTGTAGAAACCCAGTTTTACTTGAATAGTTGTTTGCAGAACCTGGGTTACAAGACGGCCATGATTAATGGTCGTATGTCGGCTGAAGAGAAACAGGCAGCGAAAGAGTTTTTCCGGGAGGAGGCTCCATTTCTTATTTCTACCGATGCTGGCGGGGAAGGAATTAACCTGCAGTTTTGCCGAATACTCATCAATTATGATTTGCCCTGGAATCCGATGCGTTTGGAGCAGCGAATAGGGCGTATTGATCGAATTGGGCAAAAATACGATGTAAAAGTGCTTAATTTCCAACTGGAAGACACGGTGGAGCAGAAGGTGCGCACGGTCATTGAGGATAAGCTGGAGCGGATTCGGCTGGAATTCAATGACGGGGAAGATAAACTGGCCGATATTCTAAGTACCCTGGAGGAGGAATTCTCCTTTGAGCAAATCTATATTGATGCGGTTCAAAAGCGGCTACAGGATGCTGCCCAGTTGGACAAACTGGCGGAGGATATTTATCAGCGGGCGGTTGACATGATAGATAAAGGTGAACTGGCTTTACCCTTTTCCCAACTGGAAGAACGCTATACAGTATCTGCCTGGGAACTAGAGAAAAAGGGGGAAGAGGCCAGGCGGCTGTTAGAAGGATATTTAAGCCTATATGGTTCTTCTTTACAGGAGTACAAGGGGCGTCAGGGAGTGTATTATTTTGATGATCCGGTTAGTGGCAAGCACTGGAAAAATGTGATATTTCACCAAAGCCAGGCACTAGAAAAGGAAGAATGCGATCTGCTGGGGCCGGGCCATCATTATATTATGAATATCTCGGCAAAAATGGCCCGGGAATTAGCTATGGATGTAACTGCCCGCATGCAACTGGGAGAAAGCAAATTTGCTGGGGAAAGCGGTGTTCTATTTATTTATCAGCTGAGGTTAAGCAATTATGTGGACCGGGAGCGGTGGTTTATTATTCCCTGCTTTATCAATTCAGCCGGACAGTACAATTCCCGGATTTCCAAGTATTTTCAAGATATGCCGGAGCAGGTTCGGGATTTAATCGAAATTAAAATTTCCCTGGATTGGGAGCAGATAATGGAGACTGGACAGTTAAATGCAGAACGGCTGGCGGAAGCGGTTTATTATGAAGAGACCCTGGAGTTGGAGGATAAAATTCGTAAGCAGGAAGAAAGCCGGCATACCTATTTTCAAGCCCGTGAAAAGGCCCTGCAGCGAATCGCTGTGGACAATATTCGTAATGCCAGGCTAAAAGAACTGCAGGAAAAAAGGCGGACCTGGGAGTTGCAATTCCGTAAGCGAAGGCAACTTATCCCATTACTTAATTGTGAACAGATTGCCTATGTGGAGTTTGTATGATGCGAAAATGGTTTGATATTCTAATTAAAAAGGCCAAACGCTCCTATAGCCGACTAATAATTGTAAAGGACCTGGACCAAATGGGAAGTGACCAACTATTCCTGGAAGTGCTGAGCCAGGATTTTGCTGTGGCTTGCTTTCAGGGGGAATTAGCCTTACGCCAATTCATATGCCAGCATCAAAGCCAGCAAATCCTGATTTTAATACAACAAGAGGGGCTATATATACCCTTTGATATTGAACATAGTTCCGATTTAATTAGCTGGACTTTGGCGGATGTCTTCCCCCGCCTGGATAGTAAAGCGCTGAGGAAGTTTGAAATGGACGGCTATCAATCCATTTTCGATGTTTATCAAGAATTGGCTGGTAGTTTAACTATGCAGGATGAAATGCAGACATTGTATTTAATCAGGGATTGGATAAGCAATGGAAAGGTAATTGCCCAGGAAAAGGGTTATGGAGGAGTTGCCGGTATTAGGGTTTCCCGGAAAGATGCTGGAATAGAGGAAAGCGGGAATGCCGAGGCCAGGTGTTACTGCTTATTGAAAGAAATCACTTTGTTGTTGGAGCAGGAAGATTACGACTGGCAACTTATGGCGCAGTTCTGGGGAGAGCTGGAATACCTGCACCTGGCTGATATTTTAGATGCTGAAAGCTATTATAAATTGGATAATAAGCTCAACCGGCTTTTTCACAAATTTATTTGCCAGGAATATGAGCATTTGTTCTTTTCTAGTTACAAGAACGGCCCGACTATTATCAACCAAACCATGAGTTATCTCGGCACCCTGAAAAATGAACGGATTGCAATAATATGTTTTGATGGTATGGGATTTCCAGAATGGTTCGGTCTTAAAAAACATCTGCAGGCGAATCAACTTTGGAATTTCCGTGAAAAAGCCATATTTGCCCTTCTTCCTACATTAACAACATCATCTCGTAAGGCGCTATTCAGCGGGGAGTTAGTTCTGGATAAAATGGGTTCAGAATCATCAGGCTTCGATAAAGCCATTGATAATTTGTTTCCCCTTGGAGAAAGTAAAAGCAGGCGATTATTCATAAATACCAATGGAAAATGGAATCGGGATTATCTAAATTATGATATACTGGGGATCGTTTTTGATATCATTGATAATGCCGGACATAAAAGCATCATGTTTTCTAAAAGTAAGAAAAATATGCATGAGCAATTGCAAAAGCTCTATAAACAAACTCAGATTGCTTTAACGATTTCGACTTTACTTAGTGAAAGATACCAGGTATTCCTTACTGCTGACCACGGTTCCGTCTGGTGTTATGGTAATGGCATAAGGGCGGACAAATATCTGGTCGAAGAGCGAGCTTTACGAGTGCTGGTTTATCCAAACAGGATACTGGCGGAGGAGTTTGCGGAAAAGAATGATTTAATCCTGTTGACAAGTCCACACATTTTAGGCGAGAAAACTCTGATTTTACCACGGGGAAGAGAAATGTTCAATTCAAAAGATAAGCTAGGTATCAGCCATGGCGGAATACACATTGAAGAAGTCGTAATACCATTTGTGGAGGTTCTCCCATGATCGGATTTGATCGCCCCTTGAGGCCGCGCTGGATCTATGACAGTTTGCTGCTGGCTAAACCAGGGCAGAAATTAACTGAATTAAGTCATGCTTTTGAGGAGATTGCCTGCGAACTGACCGGTAAAGAAGGCAAAAGAAAAGTGCGTACTGTTTTGTTCCGCTGTTTCCTGCGTGATCCTTTAAACCGAATGCGGGTTAGGAAGAAATTGTGTTTAAAAGAACTAGGCCAGCAGCATGACCTGGCTTTTATGACCCCGGTATATCTTTTTTATCTAATCGCCACTACTGAAACCCTGATTATAATATCTGAACATATTTTCAGGCTTTATGAATGGGGTAGTGAGATTAACCCTGCTTTCCTCAAACGCAAAATGGTTGAAGGAAATGGGGAAAGAGATGTAGTAATTCGCTCGGTAGGTTCATTTCTAAATACGTTAATATATTTCGAAGTGATGACCCGAACAGCTAAGAAATTAATACTTAGTAAACCTCTGCAAATCGATGAGGAGCAAGCTGCCATCATGTTGCAACTGTGGTCCAGGGAACTATGCCATACGCCCCAGATTGATTTAAGTCAGCTTCCCCCTGCCATATTTGCCTGGTTCATCTGGCCAGATTTGAGAGCAGTAGCTCGCAAGTATAGTGGAGAACTATGGGACTATCAGCACCGGATGGGTGGGGAGTATTTGGTGGTGTATCGCTAATAATGCGATGAGAGTCGTGTTTTCGGAAGATAAATTGCTACCAAAATATGTTAATATATTGTATACTATTTCTATCATGTATGAAACCACAAGGATTTCTATGGCATAAGCAATAGATTTTTATATTATAGTTCCCGGAAGATGCTTAAAGGAGCTGTTTTCATGTATCTCAAATCATTAAGAATAACTGGTTACCGCCCGTTTAGGGATTTCACAGCTAACTTCGGCCAATTGGAAGTATTAGTTGGTGCCAATGGTTCGGGAAAATCCAGCCTTTTTGAGTTTCTTAAGTTTCTGCGAGATGGTATGGGCGAAGATATCCCCCCAGAGATTGTTAAGGGGGCAATTGGGCAATAAGTTTTTCACAAACCGGGTGAAGACAGATTTTGGTGGAGTATTGAAGTAGATCGCGGTTACCCTGTACCTGTGCGTTATCAAGGGGAACTCATGGGACCGGTAGGTAATAAACATGTTACTTTTGAAAGGATAGTTTCAGCATCTCCATTAGGAGATCAATACGAGAGGCCGTACCTGTTTATGAATGTTAAAGAGGGCCAGGGAATCATTCAATATCCTGAATCGAAGAAATTTAAGAGGCAGGATATTGCCTTAAAACGTCCCAACCAACTTGCATTGGGAACTATTAATAATCCAGCTATGGGGACTCTATACAATTTAAAGGAATTCATTCATGACTGGAAGTTTTATAATTCTTTTAATGTTGCCAATGAAAAAATCCGTAAATCTGTTCCTACCGAGCAGGAACCCATTTTACAAGAGGATGCTGGCAACTTGAGTTCGGTGCTTCATTATTTACTTCTGGAATATCCAGATCAATTTGATGAACTAAAACAATATCTAAAGTATATGGTCCCTGGTTTTAGGGACCTTACAGTTAAAGCACGCGGGGGACCGGGAGAGGTTATTGCCTTCTGGAGGGAAGAGGGTATGGACTATGATCTGAGTTTGGCTGATCTTTCCGATGGCATACTACGGTTGATTTGCTGGATCACTCTGTGCCTCCATCCCCAACCACCAGCACTTATGTGTATTGATGAACCGGATCAAGGAGTGCATCCCCGTACTCTTCCAATACTGGCCGGACTTTTTGAAAAGGCTTGTGAAAGAACCCAGATTATATTAGCTACTCATTCTTCATATTTTCTGGTCAATTTTCACCTGTCGCGCCTGGCTGTTTTGCGCAAACAGGAGAACAATATTGTTTTCATAAAGCCCTATACTTCGAGGATTTTGTTGTCTAATTTAGAAGACTTTGGACAGGACGAAATCGAGTTAATGCACCGTAACGATGAATTAGAGGTTTTGTTATGAACAAGGTACTGATTTATGTTGAGGGCCCATCGGATAAATATGCTATGAGCAGTTTACTGGGTCCCCTGATTAGCGAAAAACTTCAGGCAGGGATATTAATCTAGGAAGCAGGAATCGGAGGAAAGGAAAAGTGGGTAGGGTGAAAGCCAGCCTGGGAAATGAAGAATTACTAAATCTTCCTAAAACCGCTTTTCTCTGCAGCCGCCGGGTACCAGCTTCCGCTGTGCTCAAATGCTATGATTGGGCCAATGCCCAGCGTGAGGCCGGTCGCTGCGTTATCAGCGGCTTCCACAGCCAGATGGAAAAAGACGTCCTGCATTACCTTTTGAAAGGTACCCAGCCCATCATTTTAGCTCTGGCTCGCGGCCTGAAAACCCGCCTGGAACCTGAACTGAAACCCCCTTTGAAACAAGGGCGCCTGCTCATCATTACCCCCTTTGAACATTCTGTAAAATGGGTTACCGCAGAAAACGCCGCCATCCGCAACCGGATGATGATAGAGTTGGCTGATGAGATAGTGGTGGGCTATTCCAGCCCGGAAGGGCAACTGGATACGATTCTTCACTATTATAAAGATAGAATGATTGTTAGGTTGTAAGCATTGGAGTAGATATATTAGCTGGAATAATGAAAAAATATATCCAGGATAAGGAGGACTTCAGATGTTATACTTCGGAAAATTCAGCTCCAAATATCAAGAGCAGATTGAAGGGAGATTCTATGCGGCAGGACCTGAAGGGATTGACTGGTTCCCAATAGGAAAAAGTGAGATTTAACCGTTTAAACCAGAATTATAGATCACTATTAGTTCGGAAACAAATTAGTCTTATTTCTTCTTGCCAAAATAAGAGGTGAAAAATTTATGAGTATTGATAAAATTCTAAAACAAGCACTAAATCTTAAAATAGAAGAGAGATTTATACTGCTGGAAAGTTTAATCAAGAGTATTGACGAGTCTGACCAGAATCTTGATGATTTATGGGCAGAGGAAGCGGAAAAGAGGCTTGCGGCATACAGAGAAGGGCGATGGGAAGGTGTTTCAATGGAAGAGATATTCAAGAACGGAAGATGAGAGTAGTACGGCTCAAGGGGGTTATTAATGATGATCGACATTAGAAATCTGCCGAATGCATGGGAGATGATTGACCGGCTGGGTGGAGAAGAAGCCAAAGAGAAAGATGAGCTATACGATATCTATTATAGAATCTCGACCGTTCTTTTTGATTACCGGCTAAAGCATGGTCTATCGCAAAAAAAACTGGCGGATAAGCTGGGTGTTACTCAAGCTATGGTGGCTAAAATGGAGAGTGGTGACTATAATTATACGATTGAACAACTCTGGAAGATTGCTAATAAATTGGGTTTCAGATTTAGCATCGACTTTCAGGAGATAAATTCATAAAAATGCCGTAGATGAACAACCTTATTACTCTGCTGCATATTTCCATTCATCCACCCATAAAAATCCTCGTAGTTGACATCCGCAAACGGAAATGTGGTTTTACTTTATGGAATCCAGGCTTCGCGGCGGCAAAAGGCTTCGTGGCTCATTACTACCAGGTCATTTTCGCCGTTGTTGGTGATAAGAATATGGTCGTCAGTTTTATAACAGAACTTGGAGAAACCCTTATAATCCGAGCGAATCACCGATGACGGCTTAACAATCATAAGGCCGGGCCAGCGGGTTCTTCTTCGAGCCAGAGTTCAGCAGCTTCCCTGATATTATCCAGGACTTCTTCTTTCGTCTTTCCCTGAGATATACATCCGGGTAATACGGGACATTCTGCAATAATCCAGCCATCTTCCCCTGGAGTTAATATCACCGGTAACTTCATTAGTAGTTAGCTCCTTTCTTTAACTTTCTTATCCTACCCAAAGTCTATCACGGCTGTTAAGGTTGAAAAGTAAGTTAGCTCACTTTCCTTACCAACATTGCTTGTTTGCGAAATAACTCAATGATTCTTCGGCTTCTTACCAGGCTCATAAAACAACGTGGTGTTTTTCCTTGCTCAGCTAAAGAGACAGGAAATGGTTTTTTTTACTTCAGTATATCATAAACAGCCTCCTTCGTTTAATTCATCCAATTATGGAAAGAAAAATAAATATATTTGGTATAATTTATAATAGCTTTAAAAAGGGGGACGGGTATAGTGTTTAAAAAACAGGTTCTTGGAGTTATTCTCATCATTATAATGGCTCTGGGGTTAGCCGGGTGTAACAGTGCAGCAACGAAAGGCGGACAGTCGGGAGGCAAAGATGTAATTCCATTGATAATGCTTACATCAGAGCCTGCGGGCGAAAATGATGCTGGCAGCATGGAGCGGGAGGCGAGACTGGCTTCCTGGGATTTGAAGAGTGGCAAACTCTCCTGGGAGCAGGAAGCTTGTTTCCGGCAGGAGATGGGGGAGGAGTATAATCCTCGACTGATCTGGGATGGCGGCTCCCGGCTTTTTGCCTGTTCATTTGGAAGCCAGGAAACTGGTAGATTAATAAAGGGGCAAGCTAGTAAATTAAGCGTTCAGGAAATAAGAACGGACAGTATGCCTATGGTTGCAGCTATTAAGGCCTCATCCGAGCAGGATGAGCTTCTGTTGGCCTATCCCCGTTCCCCGTCAGGGGAATCACCGGATTCATTAATTCCGGAGGTGATCGTTATCGAAAGTCACCGGGGCGATTTGGTGGTGAAGCGCGAACTGCCGCTGCCGGATTATGCCGCTAAGGGTGATATTATGCCTTTACTCATTTCTGGCAATTCATCTCAATTCAAGCTGCTTCTGCTTAATAATGATATTGAAGCCGCAGAGGACGGGCTGCTTTTAGCCAAGGTCGCTGAGCAGCAGGAAGATTGGCAAAAAATAAAGGGTGAAACTTTGGGTTTAATTGTTGGCGGGGGAACGGATCTGGCCCAAACCGGAAGCAATATCTACAGGACTATACCGGAACCGGCAAAGCTCAGCTTGGTGCAGCGGGAACCGGCCTGGGAAGAATTTTCGCCCCTCAGTGACCTCCAGGCTGGTTTAAGCAAGAATATCGAAAAGGCGATGGAAAAGTATGGCGATGCTTATTGTGATCTGCGACTGGGTAGTTTCAAGGATATTTTGCTGGTAGCGGCTGACCTGCCTGAAGAACACTGGATATGGGCTTTTCGAGGCGAAAAGTGTATAGGCCGCTTGTATACTAATAATGAAACTCAAAGCATGGAGAGTTCTCCGGGGAATGAAAAGATGCAGGCAACTGCGTTTTCCGCCCGGGCAGACTGGTTTATATTGCCGGCTGATGGTTATGGGCAGTATAAATAGTCAGCCGATGTTCTCGGAAAACCAGAGGTTTTAAACGGGCTCCCGGCTTTTCCGGCCTTGGATAAAATTCAGGCCGATTCAGTAAGGCCAAGACTAATGATCTATGTGTAGATATTGCGGCAATTTACCCCGAACTATGCTTAAAAAACCCCTATCGCATAATAACCTGTGCTCCCTGGTTAATTATCAAAGTAACAATAATGCCCAGGAGCAGGGGAAGCAGGGCGGACAGCAAGGTCCAGCGAGCACTGCGGGTCTCTTTGAAAATGGTATAAAGGGTGGTGCCGCAAGGAAAATGGAGCAGTGAAAACAGCATGACGCAGAGGGCGGTAATCCAGGTCCAGCCATGATCCAGCAGTAAAATGCGCAATGCGTTTAGGCTGTCCAATTCCAGCATGCTGCCGGCAGAGATATAGCCCATGATAAGGATGGGCAGGACGATTTCATTGGCGGGTAACCCCAGGAGGAAGGCGATGAGGATAATGCCGTCCATACCCATAAGCTGGCCCAGGGGGTTTAGCCAGCCCGCTATTAATGCAAAAACGCTGGTTTCGCCAAGAAAACTATTAGCCAGTATCCAGGTCAGGGCTCCCGCCGGGGCGGCTATGACCACGGCCCGCCAGAGCACGAACAGGGTGCGGTCCAGCAGGGAACGGATAAGGATTTGACCCAGTTGGGGCCGGCGAAAGGGAGGGAGCTCCAGGACAAAAAAGGAAGGCATTCCCCGCAAAAGGGTACGAGATAGCAAAGATGAAACCAGCAGGGTGGTTGCTATACCTGTCATTATTATTCCTACCACTGCCAGGGTAGCTAGTATGGAGCTATAAGTTTGGGAAACCAGGGCACCCATAAAGATCGTGGCCAGAGCGATAAGCGTGGGAAAGCGACCGTTGCAAATGGAGAAGGTATTGGTGAGTATGGCTATCAGCCTTTCCCGGGGGGAGTCAATAATACGGCAGGAAGTGACCCCGGCGGCATTGCAGCCAAACCCCATGCACATGGTTAAACACTGCTTGCCATGAGCACCCGCCCGGCGGAAGAGATTATCCATATTAAAAGCCACCCGGGGTAGGTACCCTAGGTCTTCCAGCAGGGTAAAAAGGGGGAAGAATATGGCCATGGGAGGGAGCATAACTGAGACTACCCAGGCTAGAGAACGATACATACCCTGAATCAACAGCCCGCTCAACCAGGCTGGCGCGTTTCCGGCCAGAAAAAGGGCAGTAAGCTGCTCTTCCAGCCAGAACAGACCAGTGGCCAATAACTGTGAGGGATAGTTGGCCCCCGTTATGGTAATCCAGAGAATCAATGTTAGAAGAAGCAACATAATAGGAAAGCCCAGCCAGCGGGAGGTGAGAATATTGTCCAGTCTGGCCTCCAGGCCGGTGTACTGTGAATTTTCACTTCTAACTACCTGAGCCGAGATACTCTCAGCCTGCTGATAAATGCCGCTTACTATCCGGTCTTTTATATTGGCTGTATTAGTGGGAAGAAGAGGCTCAATTTCACGGAGTACAGATAACTCCGGGTTATTTATCGCAGACATAAGGCCACTTCCTCTTTCAATACTTGCCGGGGAAAATCATTATTCTTATGGTTGCTTATATGCTCCAGGATGCTGAAATCCCTTTCCAATACCCGCAGAGTCACCCAGCGGCTGTTAATCCAAGCTGGTAGATAAGGAGCCAGTCTTTTTTCAATTCTATTTATGGACGCTTCCAGCTCCGGATCATAAACAAGTTGCCGCGGCTGGATGGCTATTTTACCGGCCAGCATATCGTCCAGAACATTTTTTAAGCTCTCTAAACCCCTCCCGCTGCGGGCGGCGGTACCAACTACCGGTATTCCCAGCTGCCGGGCCAGCATGGCAATATCTACCTGAATTCCTTTTCTTTCGGCTTCATCCAGAAGGTTAACACAGACTACTACCCGGCTGGTAATCTCCAATATCTGCAGTACCAGGTTCAGGTTGCGCTCCAGGCAGGTGGCATCACATACTACCAGAGTGATATCGGGGCGAGAAAAACAGATGAAATCGCGAGCTACCTCTTCATCGGAAGAGCTGGTATGCAGGGAATAGGTTCCAGGCAGGTCCACCAGGGTATAATGCCGGTTGCGGTGGGAAAAAGTACCCTCAGCCTTTATTACCGTTTTCCCTGGCCAATTGCCGGTATGCTGTTTTAGCCCGGTTAGGCGGTTAAATACGGTGCTCTTGCCCACATTGGGGTTTCCGGCCAGGGCTATAACGAAATTATTTTGCTTATCCGGGTTATTTTTAGAAGATTCAGATAAAGGGGTGGTATTAATCGCCATGAAATACTCCTTTCATATTATCAATTAATCTATATCGACCAGGATTTGAGCGGCATCTTCATTGCGCAGGGCTATTATTGTACCCTTAATCAGAAATGCAGTCGGATTGCCGGAGGGGCTGCGCCGGATAATATCAATTCTTGCACCTGGTAGCAGGCCTAAATCGAGAAGCCGGCGGCGATTGCTACCTGAAGTCAAGATCTTAGCAATCCGGACGCTTACACCGATGGGGATATCTACCAGGGATAGAGTAGGAGGCATATTTCTTTCACCACTTTCGAGTAGCCGGCCAATTATTTAACCCGATGTTTTTCTATAAAGCTGTATAGCTGTATATGGGTAAAAATGTTGCCCCCGGCTAACTTTTAAAATCTAAATTAATATATTAGCCGGAAAGTAATTTGGTGTTTGTCCGCGGATAAATATGAAAAGTGTGTCGGTGGCATGCAGAATCAGGAATCACCCTAACATATCTAACTAAAAAACGCTGATGGAGTAAATGGTGTGTACATGTCGTATATTACATTAAAAATAAAGCTATCCTTAAATAACCTGAATCGGGCTTTTCAACTGAATGATTTCTGTGTCATGATAGACATAAATCTTGAGATAATAGAAAACTACAGCTGGATAATATTAAAATGAGATGTAAGGTCGGCTTATTAACAACGGCGAATTTTGAGTCTTTGAAAGGAATGATTACAAATGAGTATGCAGGAGGAATTTTATTCTGAGCTTTTGGAGCGATTTCGGAAGATAGTGGAAGACAATAATCTTCTGGAACAAGAGATTATAATCACCGGTCGGGCGCTTTCGACGGAAGAGGCCATAGGAAAACCCAAAAGACAGGATTTTCCTATTATCAAAGGTAAAGAGAAGTTAATGCAGGCTGAGTTCAAAGGGGCCAAAGGACAAGCCTTTACTGATATGGCAGGTAATTTTAAGGGAACCTTGCAGCAAGTCTTGAATATGCCGTTGACAAACAATTTTGACCGGGCGTTGCTGGTTTCCAGTATGAATGCCGTATGCCGCTATTTGGGCTTGATTGATAGGACCGTCCATTGTCATGACGAGCAACCTGAGCAATGTGCTGCCGAATTGGTTGAACAAATAAAAAGAGATTTTGGTACGCCCCGGGTAGCCCTTATTGGCTATCAACCTGCGATGCTGGAAAAACTGGCGGCATCTTTTCAGTTGCGGGTGGTGGACCTAGATCCAGATAATATTGGGAAAATCAAATCAGGTGTACAGGTAGAAGGCTATGAAGCAACTGATGAAGTACTGGAATGGTGTGATGTTATTGCGGCTACGGGTAGTACCGTGGTAAACTCCACTATTACGGCATATTGTAAACAGAAGCCGGTATACTTCTTCGGCACCTCCGGCGCCGCTGCCTGTCATCTTATGGGCTTGCAGCGCTTTTGTGCTTTGGGAGGATAAACTCCGATATTAAAGCATGGGGGTTAATCAACCCTCATGCTTTTGAAATTCGTAAAAAGCTTGTTTCCATTCGAAATTATTCTCCATGAATTCGACCAGCAGCATAATTTTTCCTATAGTTTCCGGACTGATATAATGTTCAATTTTTTCAGTTTCCTCCAACAATTGCTCTTTAACCCCTATAATGCTTAAAAAGCGTTCCAGAGTCTCATGCCTTTTTAACAAATATTGCCCGTGTTCCTGCCCCTTTTTGCTTAGTTCTATCACACCATACTTTTCAAACTGCAGGTAACCCATATCCGCCAGCTTCTGTACCATTTTACTGGCCGATGGAGGTTGCACATTAAGTGCTGATGCCAGATCACCCATACGGGTATATCCCTTTTTGCCGGCCAGGCGGTAAATCATTTCCAGATAATCTTCCATGCTGGCGGTAATAGTTTTAGTTGCCTGTTGCTTAATTTGGTAGCCCCGGACAGTGCGAAACTCGCGCCCTTGCTCTTCCATATAACCATTCCCCCAGCATATTCGTATAGGTTAATTTGGTATTGGTTAATTGCTTGACTATGGTATATATATTCGATTTTTGCTGAAGAAATACGACATTGTTTTTGGGGATGAGTATTAGGTGAATTTTAGAAAAAATACCGAAAAACATTATAGGGAAATATGTAATTTCCTTATTAGAAAGAATCTGTCCAAAAAGAGAGAAAAGAAAGCATTCAGATATTTTGCCTAGATACATGTAATAAAGGTTTTTACAGGGTGCTGACTAAATAATAAGAAGAAAATTCTCCTCCTGATAAACTGCTGATGGGGTCAGGTCCGGGAAAAAGCTGTTCAACAATTTCCGTATTGCTAAATCCTCTATTTCTTAATACCTGAGTATCTTTTTGTAGTTCCAGTAAATAATTCAACTTTTTAAGAAATAAGTTTTTAGCGTTTTTTCGGATACCGGTATGAGCACAAAATACCGTAGTGAAATCCAAGTCCAACACTTTCCTGATTGATAATATTGTATCATTCGTATTCTCATCAAACATAACACTTTTCGGCTTAAGATTGTTTAAGAGATCGCCGGAAAACAGCCAACCTTTGGTTTTCTCATGTAATACTTTATGGTAAGGGCAGTGTCCGGGTGAATCAATAACATCGAAAACATAGCTTCCGGTTTTTATTGTATCGTTTATTGGCTCGGCGTTGAATGCCTTTCTCCTACCCCATATACCCAACCGGTATTTTGCTAATTCAGGTTCTCGCCTGGCTTCTTCCAGAGAACCCTCATGCAGATAAATCGGAATTTGCATCTTTTCTTGCAACCAGTAGGCCATTCCGGCATGGTCTTCATGGATGTGCGATAAAAATACCTGCTCTATTATATGGGCATTAAAAAACTCTATGGCCTCTTTTGCTAGGGAATATGGTCCACTATCTATTAGCAAGCCATCGATAAGATAATAATAGACATTCATTTGAAAGGAAGGTTTCCAGGGCATTTCTCTGTTACCTCGGGCGCAAATTATATCCTCATAGTTGAAAACTTCGAACATATTTTATTTACCTCCTCTGCATACAGAATTCTGCATTTTGGGTAAAAAGCATCTTTAATAGTTTACCATGTCAGGCGATTGTTTTCACTTTAACCTCCATCTTGCCATATCAGCAGCGATACAAAAAAATGAAAAGGCATTTTTCACGTTAATATCTCAAACTACCTCTGTTTCAGGTCAGGGGAACAGTAATAAAAAAAGATAAGTTCATTTCAAATAGAATGAGCAATCATGAATATATGCTACCATATACTTTCCAGAGGTAATTGTGCAATAACTTATGAATACATTACCACCGGAAACGACAAACTAAGTAAAAATAAGAAAGGATGAAAGATGTGGCTTTACTTGGTGATCCCTTTGTAGCTAATTTACCCCGCCCCCTCTCCAATGAGGAATTAATACAGGCATTACGGGTTGATATTGCAGGTGAATTGGAGGCAATCATTGGCTACGAAGCTCATGTTATGGCTACTACCGATGAAAGGGTGAAAAAGGTACTCACTCATATTGCCAATGAAGAAAGGCGCCATGTAGGTCAATTACAGCAGCTTCTATTTGTTCTGAACCCGGGTGAGCAGCAATATTTTGACCAGGGACTGCAGGCCATTCAACAACAGCAATCCCAGAATTTCCAGATGCCGATGCAATAAAACAAACGGGGCAGGTCCATGTATCTGCCCCAGTGGCCTAGCCCGGTTTACCGTCTCTTTGTCGTTACATTGCGTTCGCTTAAATCAGTGATCCCTACCCTGATGGGAACTGCCCCTTCTCCTTCATTCCACAATGAAAACCTTCCTCTAGCCCCAGCTATTTTCCAGAAAACTTATGAACTATATAAAATACTGCTTGACATAATTGTACCCAGAGAAATACTATTATGATAAGCAATATGAGCATATGCTCATTAACGAAAGCCGCTTTGTAAACAGAAGCCTCAGGCTATTGTCGGGTAGATGCTTTGGTACCCCTTAATCGGAAGCTACTGTCAGCTGCTTGCTAATCTGAAAGGTGGTGAGAAGAATGTCTAAGAAAATTGCGGTTTGTTCCGCCGATTCAACCCCGTCGTCTCCAGTAGAGGGAAGATTCGGACGCTGTAAATGTTTTATGCTCTGGGACCCGGAGACCAAGCAATATGAACCTCTAGCCAATACCGGACCTGAGGCGGAACACGGCGCAGGCACAGGAGCTGTCCAGGCTCTGATACGAAACAATGTGGGAATGGTTATTTCCCAGCGGGTGGGGCCTAAAGCCTATGCAGCTTTGGAGGTAGCTGGGATAAAGGTATTTGCCGGTGCCGGTGGGAAAACGGTGGAAGAGGCCCGCCAAAGCTATGAGGCTGGTGAGCTCCATGAATTATTGACTCCTAATGCTTGAGTTTTGCGCTTGTTGCCAAAATATGGTTATTAAAAATTTAGTTAGTGGAGGTAGTATATTATGTTGATAGCCATTCCTAAAGAGGGAGATATGGTCTGTGCCCATTTCGGGCATTGTGAAGAATTTACCCTTTATGATACGAATGCCAAAACATTAAAATCAGTGGCCAATCCTGGGCACCAGCCTGGTTTTCTGCCTGGTTTTTTAAAAGAACTGGGCGTTGAATTGGTTATAGCCGGGGGCATGGGCGGAAGAGCTCAGGATCTATTTGCCACCCAGGGTATTCAGTTAATTGTTGGGATATCCGGCAGTATTGATGATGTTATTGTTCGTTTTAAAAAAGACGAGTTGGTAAGCAGCGGGGAAGTATGCTCCGAACATGCCCATGCCGGAGACTGCCACAGTTGATAAGTACGAAAGAGATTCTTTCATAACGTTTTGTGCCTTAAGAAAGGAATGGAGATAAATATGCAAATCGCTGTCGCCAGTGGCAAAGGCGGTACAGGGAAGACTTTGGTAAGTACTTGTCTGCTGCGGATTCTGGGTGATGAGAATTCAGCTTTGATTGATACTGATGTGGAAGAACCCAATGCGGGATTGGTATTAATGGCTTCGGCCCCAGAAACTGCTAATGTAAGCCGCTTAGTACCCGAAATTGACTATAATTATTGCAATTTCTGCGGAAGCTGCGCCGAAGTATGCAATTTTAATGCCCTGCTGGTACTTAACGAAAAAGTCTTGCTTTTCCATGAGCTGTGCCATTCCTGCGGAGCCTGTGCCTATCTTTGTCCCCTGGCGGCCATAAAGGAAAAAGAGCATCCTATCGGGGTTATTGAAGAAGCCCGGTTGCCAGGGCATGGCCGGGTATTGACCGGTCGGCTTAATATCGGGGAAGCTCAGGGTCCGCCGCTCATAAAAGCAGTGAAAAAGCAGGGGGAAAGAGCCGCCTTAAGAATAATCGATTGTCCTCCCGGAACTACCTGCGCCATGATTGAGTCCATAAGAGACAGTGACTATTGCCTGTTGGTGACTGAGCCTACCCCCTTTGGCTTGCATGACCTGGAACTCTCCCTGGAAGCTGTGGCAATGTTGGGGATACCCGGAGGATTGGTGATAAACCGCTGGCAGGGGGAAGATGGAGAGCTATTAGCCCTGTCCGGCCAAACCGGGGTTCCTATACTGGGGCGCATTCCCTTTAGTGTGGAATTGGCCCAGGCTTATATGCAAGGCCGGGATCCTTTGGAGGCCATGCCCGTTTTGCTTGATATCTTAAGCGATGTTTTTAGGCAGATTAAGGGGGCCTTATCATGAAAAGCATTTATTCATTAATATTTGTATTGCCAAAAGTAGCGGTGATATGGAGGTTATCATGAAGGAGATACTGTTTATAAGCGGCAAAGGAGGCACCGGCAAAACCGCGCTGACCTCTTCCTTTATACAACTGGCAGGAAATTGTATAGCCTGTGATTATGATGTCGACGCCTCTAACCTGCCTATTCTCTTAAAACCACAAAATATAAGGGCCTACCAATTCACTGCCGGATATAGCGCCCATATAGATGAGGAATCCTGTATCTCTTGTGGCCTCTGTATGGAACTCTGCCGTTTTGATGCTATCAGCTCGGAATACCAGGTTTTGCCGCTATTCTGTGAGGGATGTGGATTTTGTGAGAAGATTTGCCCGGTGGAAGCCATTGCCATGCAAGCACGGTCTTCAGGGCACTGCTTTGAGGGAGTATTCAATCAAAAAAAGCAGAACTTGTTTTTTGCCGACTTGAGACCGGGCGAGGAAAACTCCGGTAAACTGGTGGCTCAGGTTAAAAGCATGGCACGTAAAATGGCCGATATGAATAAGGCCGAGCTAATTATTGCCGACGGCCCTCCCGGAATCGGGTGCGCGGTTATTTCCTCCATGGTAGGGGTTGACCTGATAGTTTTAGTTGCCGAACCAAGCCTTTCCGGCTTCCATGATCTGCAGCGCGTTCACCAGTTAATGCAGTTACGGGGCATAAAAGGCGTATTGATTATCAATAAATGGGATCTAAATCCCCCGATCAGCCGGGAGCTAGAAAACTGGGCGCTGAAAAACTCCCTGCCCCTGGCCGGTAAAATACCTTTCAGTGCTATTATTGCCGAATCTATTGCCAAAGCTCAAATCCCAGCCACTAATCCCGAAGTGCATAAAATGCTTTTTCCCCTCTGGGAAAATATTATTGGACAGTTGAATGCGGTTTAAATTAGAGAGGAGTGGAAGCTGATGCCTAATCGAGACGGAACCGGTCCTCTGGGTAGGGGAACCGGAACTGGTCGCCTTGGAGGAAAATGTTCGGTAGGTCGCGGGTACAATTGCCCTAATCCTGGCAGGGGACGCGGGCGCAGGAACGGCAGCGGCAACGGTCCCAGGGGTATAGGAGGCGGCGGGATCCGTGAATTAAACACCCCTGAAGATACGTCCGGCAAATAAGTCAAAGAGCAGGAGGGAGAGGGGTTATTCCCTTTCTCTTCTGCTCTTCGCTTGCCGAAGAATGCGAGCGGTATATTTATATAAGCCAATGAATGCTAATAACTTTTTGCATTAGAATCAAATTAAGCAATAGAAAGAATATACGCTGCCTAGATATTGATGGTTTTGCTAAGCTAAGAACCTCTTAATTTGCTATTTATCTAAATACATCCTCCAGCTTGATTTCCAGTCCGGGAAAGAGCTTGGTGCTCAATACCTGATCGCTGGTAAATTCCCCGCTTTTTTGATATCTTCCCTCATCATCCAGGCTGTATACCACTACAACATTGAATTTGGGGAAAACCACCCAGTATTCGGGAATCCCGCTGCGTTCATAGAGATTGAATTTCTCATTTAATTCCTTCTTGGCAGTAAAGGGGGAGATAATTTCTATTACCAGGTCGGGCGCATCCTTGCAGCCCTGTTCGTCCAGTTTACTCGGATCGCAGATTACGCTCAGGTCGGGTTGTACAATATTATAGATTTCCTCGTCTTTTTCCGCGTTTAGCGGCAGGCGTACATCAAAGGGGGCGGCAAAAACCTGGCATTCTTTATCGCGCAGGTAATTTGCTATTTGTCTCCCTAATTCCATGGATATAGCTTGATGTTTGGTAGAAGGCGCCGGGCTCATATCATAGGGAACCCCATCGATTATTTCCCATCTTTCTTCATCCGGCCACTGCAGGTAGTCGGCATAGCTGTATTTTTTATCTGGTTTGGGAGAGGCTATGGACATTTCCTTCCCTCCTTTCCACAATCGACAATAGCTTCTTATTGATAATCAATTCCAAACTTTGTAATTCCTATTATACTTGAAGTTCAAAATTGAAGGCAACCAGCGCCCTCGTAAATATTTGCCCCATACGGATGTCAAGGGGACGGGGTTATTGACAACATTCCACGATGTCAAGGGGACGGGGTTATTGACAACATTCAGTCCCCCTAATCAGTTCAAAGCAGGGAAACAATGTCATGATTTCATAACCTGGTATTATTCTTGCAATTCTTAACGGCAGATAAAAAAGATTAACAACTATAACAAAAAATTATTTTACATATAATAAATATTACCAGCTATTCTGAGCATCCAAACGACCCTTCCGTCCTCACCCATTCCAGCCGGATCGTTATAAACTACAATATCTGGTGGGCATACTTGGTGCTATTGCTACCGGAAAAACGCGAGACGGCATATGGTTATTATTCATAGTATTGCTGCTAATTACCATCTTTTTAACCGCCCTACTTCTCTCCCGATATTCCTGTAAATGGCGAAGAGCTCATCGACTAGGTCAGTTCCTTGAGGGTATTAGTGATCAAGGAAAAAGCTTTCGTAAGAATTGGCTTAAGCTGGGAATTGTGGTAGCACTGTCACTACTATTTCAGATTACTGTGGTAGCCGTTAACTACAGCATTTTTTTAGCGTTTAACCTCACTAGCTTGGGTTGGTGGGATGCCTGTTATTTAATACCTGTAACCTCGGCAGTAGCAATGATACCAGTGAGCATAAATGGTTACGGAGTTAGGGAAGGCGCATATGTAGCTTTACTTGCCGGTTATCAAGTTTCATCAACTGTAGCTTTCAGTTCCTCGTTGCTTTTTGCCTTTCTGGTAAGTTTATGCAGTATATACGGAGGAATAGTGATTTTGCGCCATAATAGACAAGGGGATATAAACAATGGATACCAAGAGAGCTTTGCAAATAGCCGGTGAAGAAATGAAAAAAGGCAGGAACTGTTGTCAGGCCGCTTTACTGGCGGCTAAAGAGTATGGGACACATAGTGGCCATAGTTCGCCTGGCTATGGGGCCGGGGGTATTAGGGAATTGTACTCATGAGCCTAACACCCCGGGGGCCATAGCCGGGGCTAATCTATTTTGGGCGGAGGCAGGATTTAACCCCCGGGATACAGTTGAAAAAACTGAAGCCAGTCGCGGTTTTAATATTAAGAAATGTCAAGATATCTTTAAAGAAGCCGAATTTCCAGTATTGCAGGGACCTTCAGTTTTCTTTGCACGGGATTAAATACCAGGCGGGAGGGATTATATTGGATAAAAAAGTGTGGAAACAATGGTGGTTTAAAATAGCTTTATTGGTCATACCGGTACTTTTATACTATCTGGTGCCGGCATTCCAGGAAATTATTCAAAATGCGGTTAAGGTTTTATCAAGAGTGGATGTGGATGCAGCCCGGGAATATATCCTGTCTTTTGGTATATGGGCGCCGGTGGTATCCTTTTTCCTGATGGTGTTTCAATCATTGGCCGCACCTTTACCGGCTTTTGTAATTACCTTTGCCAACGCCGGTCTGTTCGGCTGGGCAAAAGGTGCTGCTTTATCCTGGAGCAGTGCCATGGTAGGAGCCATACTTTGTTTTGCCATCGCTCGCCTTTATGGGCGTGCTGTGGTTGAGAAATTCACAACCCGCAGGGCGCTTAAAGAAGTTGATGTGTTTTTCGAGAAGTACGGTAAATGGGCGGTGTTGATTGCCCGCCTGCTGCCCTTTGTTTCCTTTGATATTGTAAGTTATGCTGCCGGTTTAACTGCCATGGGCTGGTGGGAATTCATCTGGGCAACCGGTTTGGGGCAGCTTCCCGCTACCCTGGTATATTCCTATGTGGGAGATATGCTGGTGGGCAGTGTCCGCAATGTTGTCTTTGGTTTACTTATGTTATTTGCTCTGACCACTTTAATAATAATGGTTCGGCAGATGTGGCGGGATCGTAATGCTGCGCAGACTACCAGCGAGGAAATATGAATTTAGCTATAATCGGTATTAATAATAGTTATAAAATGGCAGTTCAAATAACAATCTCCCTGGAAACAATTCCCTGAACCGTCCCGTGACTCTTTTATTGAAATGGATTATAATGAATAGGGACTCTGGTAATTTTACTTCCAGGGGTCGCAAATCATAGGAAGGTGAAATAATGAAACCCCCCAAGAAATACCCCAACAGATTTTCTCCCCTGTAGCGAAATATTCCTCTAGCTACACATTAATTCATTGTGTCCATAATCAATATCCAATAAACGGCGGTAGTGCGTAACTAGCGCTATCCGTGTTTGTGAAAATAAAATAGGAAGGTGAAATTATGAAAGATCCAGCATATACGGTCGACTGTGCTCGGATCCTTGACATTGTGCCCATGTTAAATCTGGAAAGAAAGTATTTCGATGCTTGTTGGCACTCTGAAGCGGCGCTTATCTGCAAATTAATTGAGCAAGAACCGATGATGTTTCGGGTCTGCAAGGTAAATGGTAAAGTTAAAGGCTACTATTGGGTTTTTCCCCTGGAGCATTCTATATGGAACAAAATCATAACTGGGGAAATGTCAGAAGGAGAACTGGTGAAGCACATCAGGTCGTTTGATGAACCGGAGCTGTATCTATATATTTCTTCAGTAATCGTTGATCAGACTGATAAGCTGCATAAAAACTATACCAAAGCTCTGGTGTATGATTTTGGCCGGCGTTTTGTTCTGGGCAGAAACAACAATGCTCCAGATGTACGCGCTATTGGGGCATTTACCATATCTGAAGGCGGCCGGCGCCTTATGGAAAGGGCTAAATTTTTCTACCAGGGAAGTTTCAGGGCTCATGGAAAGGAAATGAAATCCTGGGCAATTGATTGCCGGACTCTGGCTCAACAAACCATTTCAGACCGTCAGCAGCGCCAGGTTAGGAAGACTGCGTAAGGTAAAGCAACAGGGAACGGCAAAAACGTGTTAATGTAAATCAAGCAACAGGAAGAACGTACCTTGTTAGGTTTCGATGGATTTGCTAAGCTGAGTTCAAGGAGGTGTTTTGAATGGAAACCCGGGAGGCTATTTTTGGTCGAAGGAGTATTAGAAAGTACTTGGACAAGCCGATTGAACCGGAGGTCTTACAAGATATTCTGGAAGGCGCAGTCATGGCACCATCTGCCGTCAACAATCAACCCTGGTATTTTCTGGCGATTCAGAGTCAAGAACAGATGGAAAAGTTACGGGGCATTTTTCAGGAGGTTAGTGTAAAGACCAGGGCGGTATTGGAGAAACGTTTCCCCAATAATCCCGAGGTAGTCAGCGAAACCCTGGGGTTTTTAACTAGTCTTGGCAATGCCAGGGTTTGCGTATTGGTTTTCCTGTTAAAGCCCAGCAAAGATTATGATATCATTGCGGTCGAGTCAACCTCCGCGGCGATTCAGAATCTTTGCCTGGTGGCCTATGATAAAGGGATCGGCTCCTGCTGGATGACTGCGCCTTTATCGACCGGCTTTGGCGATGTTCTGGAGAAAACGTTTGCACCTGGCAAGGGCAAGTTTATAGCTGCGGTTACGCTGGGGTATCCGGCTGTTTCTCCCCGGGCACCGAAAAGAAAAGCGGGGCGTTATGAGATTATCTGATTCCAGGCCCCCGGCTTTGAGACTGGCTGCTTTGACTGCTTGAATAAATCAGTCGCTATCCTCTTGCCACATTATAAGGATGTTTACATGATTGCCAATTATA
>Ga0209509_1000289_pt1 | contig 51032 bp, 39 predicted proteins | sample BioC13SIPDNA_FD_185743 | JGI IMG/M metagenome (GOLD analysis project Ga0209509, IMG submission 185743) | Anaerobic biogas reactor microbial communites from Washington, USA - Biogas_R1_A C13 SIP DNA (SPAdes) (version 2) | ecosystem: Engineered > Bioreactor > Anaerobic > Unclassified | place...
CTCAGGATACAAGGGAGGCAGGCTTGACTCCCTGATAATGGGGCTTGTCAACGTACAGCTCTCCTTCCCTAGCCTGCTGATCGCAATGCTTGTGCTGATCGCATTCGGAAGGGGCGTGTGGAAGATCATCCTTGCGCTCTCATTCTCGGGGTGGGTCACATACGCAAGGACAGTAAGGGGGACTGCCATGGCGGAAAAAAACAAGGAGTATGTCGAGGCCGCCAAGGTCATAGGGTTCCCTGAGAGGGTCATCCTCTTCAGACACATATTGCCGAACGTCATGACACCGGTGATAGTAATTGCCACACTTCAGATAGGCACTGTCATCCTGAGCGAGGCAACGCTCAGCTTCCTTGGCATAGGCATACCGATAACCGAACCGTCGCTCGGGCTTCTGGTGGCGCAGGGTTATAACGTACTTTTCAGCGGGCTCTGGTGGGTATCTGTATTTCCGGGACTCGTGCTGATGCTTCTGGTCGTCGGCATGAACCTGCTCGGAGATTTTCTGCGGGATGAGTTCAATCCCCGCCTTAAGTAGGTGCGACACTTATGACGATGACAGAAGAAGCAAAAAATGATAACGGAGTACTCCTCGAAGTACGGGATCTCAGTACACATTTCCACACATTCAGGGGAGTGGTGAAGGCTGTTGACGGAGTCAGCTTCTCCCTGAAAAGAGGCGAGATCCTCGGTGTGGTGGGCGAGTCCGGATGCGGTAAGTCGGTCACAGGTTTTTCGGTCCTGAGGCTTATAGATCCGCCCGGGAGGATAGCAGGCGGAGATATAATATTTGAAGGTGAGTCGCTGCTGAAAAAATCGGAGAGGGAAATGGAGAGGATAAGGGGAAATAAGATCTCGATGATCTTCCAGGACCCAATGACCTCCCTCAATCCGGTCTACACGATCAAAAGACAGATATGCGAGACGCTGGAACTGCACGAAGGGCTCAGGGGCAGGGAGGCTCATAAAAGGGCGGTGGAACTGCTTAGGCTTGTCGGGATACCATCGCCCGAGAGCAGGGTCAACTATTACCCGCACCAGTTCAGCGGAGGAATGAGGCAGAGGGTCATAATAGCGATATCACTGGCCACCTCCCCCTCTCTTATAATTGCCGATGAACCGACGACGGCGCTTGACGTGACCGTTCAGGCACAGCTGATCAAGCGGCTCTACAGCCTGGTCAGGAAAAACAACAGTTCCATGATCCTCATCACGCACGATCTCTCTCTGGTCTCCGGAGTATCGGACAACATAATAGTGATGTACTGCGGACGGGTGATCGAAAGGGGCAGCTCAGAGGCTGTCATTTCCAGGCCGGCCCATCCTTATACCGTAGGCCTGCTGGGATCGATACCCAAAATGGCAGGGGAGCGTGAGATGCTTCGCCAGATCTCAGGCATGGTCCCGAACCCCTTTGACATGCCTGCGGGCTGCGCATTCTGCCCAAGGTGTGAAATGGCACAAAGCATTTGTGAAAAAGAGTATCCCCGGATGAGGGAGATCGAAGAAGGGCACTGTGTATGCTGTCATTTTGCGGGAGGGAGGGGACTTTGATGGACAGAGACGATCTGCTTCTGGAAGTGAAAAACATGACAAAAAAATTCCCGCTGTCCCGTTCAGGTCCTTTTGAAAAGAAAAAATATGTCGATGCTGTCAAGGATTTTTCGATTTCGCTGAAGAGAAAAGAGATATTCGGACTGGTGGGGGAATCGGGCTGCGGTAAGTCCACCGCTGCGAGGACCATAATCAGGCTCTATAAACCGGATGCCGGCAAGATCATATATGACGGGACGGACATAACTGATTTGGAAGAAAGGGAACTCAGGCCATTCAGGAAAAAGATGCAGATGGTCTTCCAGAACCCCTATTCGTCTCTCAATCCGAGGCACACCGTCAAGGAGATCGTCACTCAGCCGATAATGTTCCACGGCCTTGCGGGAAGCCGCAGGGAGGCGGAGGAGAAGGCTATGTATTACCTTGACAAGGTCGGAGTCCTCAGCTCCCAGGCAGACAGGTATCCCCACCAGTTTTCAGGGGGACAGAGACAGAGGATAAGTATCGCGAGGGCGCTTGCCGTCGCCCCCGATTTCATAATAGCCGACGAACCGGTCTCGGCTCTCGACGTGTCGATACAGGCCCAGATATTGAACCTCCTTCTTGATCTGAGGGAGGAATTCGATCTCTCCCTCATGTTCATTGCACACGACCTTGCGGTTGTGAGGCATGTAAGCGACCGTGTGGGGATAATGTATCTCGGACGCCTGGTCGAGTACGGTCCTTACAGCAGTATTTTTGAAAACCCGCTGCACTCCTACACAAAGACTCTCCTGAGCGCGGTCCCCGTGCTTGGGAAACGAACGATAGACTCTGTGGTCCTGTCGGACGAAGTACCGAGCGCGCCTTCAGAGGATTTTGAGGGCTGCGTCTTCGCGCACAGGTGCGGAGGAAGCACAGAGCGCTGCCTCTGCGAGACTCCGGTGCTGAAGGAACATGACCCTGGACATTTCGTTGCGTGCTGGAGGTCTGAAATGTGACGAACCCGCATCTAACGATAAATCTCGATGCCGTGACCTGCAACGCATCCAAAGTGAGGGAGATCTGCCTTGCCAGAGGCATAAGGGCAGATTCGGTAGTAAAGTGCGTATGCGGCGACATAAAAATAGCGGAGGCGATACTTGAGGGCGGGATATATTCATTGATGGACAGCAGGATGAAGAATATCGCTGCTTTCAGAAAAGCAGGGATCAGGGCACCTCTGGGGCTCCTAAGGATACCCATGCTGAGCGAACTGCATGAGATGCTCTCCTATGCCGACTGGTCTCTCATCTCGATGCCCGGGACGATCACAGAGCTTGAAAAATTATGTGCCTCCGAGAAGAAGGAATTTGATGTCCTGCTTATGACAGACGTAGGAGATCTCAGGGAGGGCATATGGCCGGACAGGATAGGAGAGATGGCCGACCTCTTCCGAAAATGCCGGTGGATCCGGTGCATCGGAGTAGGGACAAATTTCGGATGTTTCGGCGGGGTAATGCCCTCCAAAGAGAATCTGAAAATGCTCGTCGATATATCCTCGGAACTTCAGAGAGCATTGGGAAACAATAAGTGGCTGATCTCCGGTGGCGGAACGAACCTGTTTTATGAGATGCTCAACTCGGACATAACTCCGCCTGAGATAAACCACCTCAGGATAGGCGGAGCCCTTCTCAGGGGAAGGTGCGGAACCAATGTGATAGAAGGACTGCGGCAGGACGCCTTCGTCCTTACCGCAGAATATGTAGAAATCGCACGTAAGCCCTCCAGGCCCCTTGGCCCCATCGGGACCGACGCCTTCGGCAAGGTGCCGCATTTTGAGGACAGGGGAATGAGATACAGGGCAATAGCCGCAATCGGGAAACAGGATGTCATTCCGGAGGATCTGATGCCTCTGACCCCGGGAGTAACAGTCCTCGGAGCGTCAAGCGACCATCTCGTCCTCGACATAGATGATGCCGACCCAAGACCGGAAATGGGCGGGACTCTCGACTTCTCGTTCAAAAGATACGGAGCCCTGCTCCATGCGTTCAACTCAGACTATATCGAAAGGGTATATGTAAGGGACGATCGGCGGGCATAATGCGATACTATAAAAAAAACAAGGCGGAGCGAAATTATCTGACGCTCCGCCTTGTTCTGTCATCCGGGCATCTCTTTCGCGGTTTTAACCTCCGCTGATGTTGTGTATGACCTGGACTTTTGCTCCATCGGGGATCAGCTTCGTGGAATATTCCTTCTTCTCGACCGGACGGTCATCGATCCACACGGAGATCATCCTGAAAGTGTAGTTCTCCCTTGCCAGGAGCTTCTCGACAGTGAGACCCTCTTCCCACTCTGACCGGTTCCCGTTTACTGTTATCATTTCTCTTTCTTTCCTACGCGTCCTCGAACTCATCTTCCGGTTTGAGGTGTTTCTCAAGGAGAGCAACAACTTCCGGATAGTCGATGCCAAGACGTTTAACGGTCTTCATTGTTGGGATGCCGTTCTTGTTCCATCCGCGGCGTTTGTAGACAGCGGCCTTGAGCTGGGCCCACTGGGAGCGGCGGTGCTTCTGGAGAAGAGCTATCTTCTCTTTTACCGACTTGCCTTCGATCTCCTCGCCGAATTCCTTCAGCCTGGCATCAAAGTAGTCGGGCCTTGCCATCCATTCGTCTTCCCACACAGGACCAAGTCCGCGGTCCGGTGCTTCGTGGAACTTTGAAGTGCCCTTGCCCATGCGGAGGTTGAAGATGCGCTCGAAGTTGTAGACCCTCTCAGACTGAAGGATCATACCTTCCCTGTCGAGCGGCCTGCCTGTGATGGCAGTGTATATGGTCAGGTAGTTGTTGAGGTGCTCAGGTACTCTTGCTGCCTCTATGCCCTTATATTTGATGCTGTTGTCGACGGGTTCGATGTCGTTCCACGGGAGCTTGCAGAGACCGTGGAGAGAGAACCAAAGACGGAAGTTCGGGAAGAAGTAGAGAGCCTCTGCCTTGTCTTCGTATGTCGGAAGCTGCTTGTTGACCATGTCCATGAAGATGAGCCATGCTTCGTCGTGCTGGGGACCCTTCAGTGTGAGGAAGTATCCGCCCCACTGTGCGATGGATTCCTGGCACCTGTACTCCGAGGCCTCAAGACCCTGGCACACCATTCCGATCTTCTTCATGACCTCGAGGTCGGCGCCGTAGTGCTCTGCGTAATATTCACGCGCGGCTTCTATTCCCTTGCCCGTCGCAACGACGAAGTCGTCGGAACCGGCTGCCATGCGGTGGATCAGCTCCATGAGATCCTTCTTGTTTCCGAAGGTGAGTTCAAGACCGTGTGTGTGCTCCTTGTTGATAAGTCCGAGCTCATAGCACTCACATACCCAGGCGATCGTAGTCCCAAGCGAGATCGTGTCGAATCCGTAATGGTCAGCGTAGAAGTTGGCCTCGATCGTCCAGTAAGGATCAAAGACACCTACGTTGGATCCGAGTCCGGCTGCCGTCTCATATTCCGGTCCGTCGACAACGACTTCTTTGCCCTTCCAGGGGCCGGTCTGGAGCGGGAAGTGGTCTACAGCCTTGGCGCATGCCAGTGAGCATCCGTACCAGCATCCGTCAGCCATGCCCTGACTGAAGAGTTTGGCGTATTCGTCCGAACTGATGTTGTTGATGTCCTTGTGGCTGCCGAATTTGTAGTTGTTTACGGGAGCAGTTCGTAGTCGTCCATGATCTCGGTAAGGTGCGCGGTACCTACCGAGCGCATCTTGCACTGCTCGTTGTCATGGTCGTGGATGCGCTTGTGGAGGCTTACTCCGGCCTTCATGATCGCTTCGATGTCGACGGGATCGTTTTCAGCGCCGGTGAACTTCGTGCGCTTCACGACTATTGCGACTACGTTCTTGTCGCTGAGTACGGTGCCGCCGCCGCCGCGCCCCGCCTGCTTGAGCCTGACGGCTTTTCTGCGTACGTCATAGAAGCTGAAGTTGAGCCCGACGATGTAGCTCGTCTTCGCCGCCATACCTGTGGAGATGACGGATATCGTGCGCTTGTCCTGTTCGTCCTTCGCAAAGTAGTCGTGGAGCTCCTCGGAAATGTAGTACGCGTTGTTGTCTTCGAGGGTCGACTCGAATATCTGGACTTTATAGTTGTCGCCGTCGATGAAAACTACGACAGGCCTGTCGGCCTTGCCCTGGATCTCAAGCGCGTCGAAGCCCGAGAACTTGAGGAAGGGGCCGAAGTATCCCCCTGCGTTGCTGTTGTAGGTCTGTTTCGTGGCAGGGGAGAGGAATACGGTGTATGATTTTCCCGTGCCGGGATACTGGGTGATACCGCAGAAGGGACCTCCGGCGATGACCAGCTCGTTTTCGGGGTCGTCCCACTTCGTTTTTTCTGTCACTGCGTCCCAGAGCAGCTTGAGGCCGAAGCCGCGTCCGCCCGTGAACTTTTCGATCATGTCATCGGAGACGGGGCGTTTCTCAAACTTGTAGTTGCCGTCTTTATTTCCAAGTCCGACGTAGAGTGTCTCTCTCGCGTATCCGCGATGGATCTTCGCCGGCTCGTAAGACCATTCCGATAGAAGTTTCATCTCTTTCATATCCATTTTCGTCATCCCTTCTTACTTTGATTCCGGTGTCGTAAGGAGTTCAAGAGCTCCGGTCGGGCATGCTTTTGCGCAGATGCCGCAAGAAATGCACTTGAAGGGCTCGGTCTGCTTTGTGCCGTTGAACCTCATGCTCGCGGAGGGGCAGAAACCCACACACATGAGACAGGATGTGCACTTGTCCTTACGGACCTGCACGACCCCGTTAGCGTCACGCTCGAGCGCCTGTGTCGGGCAGACTTCGATGCACGCGCCGCACTGGTTGCAGACGTTGATGTTAGGATATGTTGCTTTGTTTTCCACCGTGATCCTAGAAAGTGCTGGAGAATCTTCCTTGAACCATGCCTTGGAACATGCGGACATGCATTCTTTGCACTGTACGCACTTCTCCGTTCTTAGCTGAAGTACTTTCACACAAAATCCCTCCTGAGTTGAAGATGATTTTTCAGACCGGCGATCTCATATTAAATGCCAATCTTCCCCAATATGAAAATTTTAACATATATATCAGTTTGTTGTGCATGATTTCACTATTTTTATTCCTTAAATATAATTTTGATCACTTTTGTTCACTTATGATCATTTGATGGCCAGGTATGCAGGATATCGGGAAAATCGTTGCAGCAGCTGTAGTCCGGAGGTGCCGCAATGAGATCGGCCGTCTGCTTTGAGGAAACGGACGGTCCGGAGACAAAATGCCTTGATTTATCCTTATAGAGGAATTATTGAAAATTTTTAATATCCTCAGTGAAATATGGCAGGGGCTGCATTGCTCCCCGGCTTTGATCCGGTCAGACAGAAAAAACATTTAATAAAAGGAATGACAGCCGGATCGGCAGCGGTTATGGAATTAACTTCTTGCCAAAGATCGAACTACCTGATAAAATCCTCTGCGTTGCAAGCTCATTCAGCAAACTCAAATCACATATATGTCGGGGTGGCGGAACTGGTAGACGCGCTGGATTCAGGATCCAGTGGGCTAGCGCCCATAGGGGTTCAATTCCCCTCCTCGACACCAACAGATCAAAAACAGGCGACACCTGTCTATTGACAGTTGTCGCTTTTTTGTTAAAATACTCATTTGTACGATTGTACGATCTCACCAAATATTCCATTCAGGGAGGTTGCTCCCATGCAGGTTAAGACACCATCAGGCAAGTCTTTTGAGCAGCGCAAGGTTTTTGGGAAAGAAAAAAATCTTATCGCTCTGCCGGATCTTGTTGAGGTCCAGCGCAATTCATATCAGTGGTTCTTTCAGGCTGATACGGATCCCGACGCAAGAGCCTCGCAGGGTCTCCAGGAACTTTTCGATGAGGTTTTCCCCATCGAAAGCTACGACGGTTCATTCGCCCTTGAGTTCGTAAGATATTATGTCGATCCTGTAGTCATGAGTCTGGATGAGGCACGCAGCAGGGACCTTACATGGTCGAGACCTCTGCGCGCGACGATCCGGCTGGTCAACAGAAAGACGCGCGAGATCAAGGAAGAGGAGATCTATCTTGGCGATTTCCCCGCGATGACAGAGAGAGGAACATTCATTATCAACGGCACGGAACGTGTCGTCGTTAATCAGCTTGCGAGGTCTGCAGGCGTCTATCTGAGCGCCGAACTCGGCATTCCCGGCCAGGAATCCTTTATGGCCAAACTGATACCGGACCGTGGGGCATGGATCGAATTTGACCTGGCCCCGGGCGAAGTCCTGTCAGTGAAGATCGACAACAGGAAAAAGATCCCCGTGACCATGATGCTGAGAGCTTTCGGCATCCAGAGCACGGAAGAGCTTCTCTCCCTCTTCGGAGCGAAAGAAGTGGAAAGAGATCTTGTTGAGGACGAAGTCAGAGGCATGCTTCTGGCCGAGACGATAGTCTCCGGCGAAGGAGAAGGATCTGTCGTCATCCCCAAGAATAAAAGGCTCACCAAAGAAGATCTCGAGGTCCTCTGGGAAAGCGGCAGGACCAAGATCTGGGTCTGGGACGTGGATCCGGCAATATCCGCCACCATCGAAAGAGACAACACGACCACGCCCGACGCGGCGATACTTGAGCTCTTCCGTAAACTGAGGCCCAATGAACCGGCCAGGATGGAGAATGCCAGGGAATATATCAGCAGCATTTTCTTCGATCCCAGAAGGTACAACCTCGGAAGGGTCGGAAGGTACAAGATAAACAGAAGGCTGCAGCTCGATATCCCGAGCACGGAACGCCTTCTTACCGTTGAGGATATAGTGGCGATAATCAAGAGCCTTATAAAGCTTCGCGACGGGAACGAACACATAGACGACATAGACCACCTCGGCAACAGGAGGGTCCGCGCGGTCGGCGAACTTCTTCAGAACCAGGTCCGCATAGGCCTTCTGAGGATGGAAAGGATCGCAAGGGAGCGCATGACCACGACCCCCGACCTTGCCACGGCAATGGCCAAGGACCTTATCAACGTTCGTCCGATATCGGCTGCGCTGAGGGAATTCTTTGGTTCGGGACAGCTGTCGCAGTTTATGGACCAGACAAACCCGCTTGCCGAGCTAACGCACAGGCGCCGACTCTCGGCACTCGGTCCCGGAGGACTTAGCAGGGAACGTGCCGGATTCGAAGCCCGTGACGTCCATCATACCCACTACGGAAGGGTCTGTCCGATAGAGACTCCCGAAGGTCCCAACATAGGGCTGGTCACATCTCTTGCGACATTTGCAAGGATAAATGAGTACGGCTTCCTTGTATGTCCCAGGAGGAAAGTCGTCAACGGATACCTGACGGACGAAATAGAATACCTTTCAGCGGACGACGAAGACGAGTACTATGTCGGACGTGCCGATACGCCGATATCCGAAGACGGGAAGATCCTCCCGACGGACGGCGGCACCGGCATCTATGTCAGGCACCACGACAACACGATAGAGATACAGCCTGAGCAGCTGGAGTACATGGACATTTCTCCGAAGCAGATAGTATCCATATCGACTGCCCTTATCCCGTTCCTTGAACACGATGACGCGAACAGGGCGCTTATGGGATCTAACATGCAGCGGCAGGCTGTTCCCCTTGTCTTCCCCGACTCTCCGATAGTAGGCACCGGCATAGAACACCGTATAGCCAAGGACTCAGGTTCATGTGCCGTCTCAAGGAGAGCAGGAACAGTAACATACGTGGATTCGGACAGGATAGAGATCACCACGGAAGACAACGAAAAAGACATCTATACGATGCCGAAATTCAGAAGGTCCAACCAGGGTACGGTCATCCATCAGAGACCTATCGTCTACCACGGTCAGCAGGTAGAGGCCGGTGAGGTGATCGCTGACGGACAGGCCTGCGACGGAGGAGAACTTGCCCTCGGACGCAACGTGCTCGTCGCATTCGTCTCGTGGGAAGGATACAACTTTGAAGACGCCATACTCCTGAGCCAGAGACTTGTCAAGGAAGATTTCTACACCTCTATACATATAGAAGAGTATGAGGTCGAATCGCGAGACACGAAACTCGGCCCCGAAGAGATAACGAGGGACATCCCCAACGTTGGCGAAGATGCCCTGAAGAACCTCGACGAGGACGGAATAGTCAGGATAGGCGCAGAAGTAAAGGCTGGAGACATACTTGTCGGAAAGGTCACACCGAAAGGCGAGTCCGACCAGTCGCCTGAAGAAAAGCTTCTCAGGGCGATCTTCGGCGAGAAGGCAAGGGAAGTCCGCGACACATGTCTGAGGGTCCCGCACGGAGAGGGCGGAAAGGTCGTCGAGATCAAGAGGCTCTCCAGGGATAAGAACAGCGAGGACATGAGCCCCGGCGTGAACGAGGTCGTAAAGGTATATGTCGCCCAGTTCCGCAAGATAACCGAGGGCGACAAGATGGCCGGACGCCACGGCAACAAGGGCGTCGTATCCAGGATCATGGCAGAGGAAGATATGCCGTACCTGTCAGACGGAACGCCTGTCGATGTAGTCCTCAACCCGCTCGGAGTTCCGAGCCGAATGAACCTCGGACAGGTGCTTGAGACTGTGATGGGCTTTGTTGCCATGCAGAACGGCTGGAAGGTCGTCACGCCGGTCTTCGAATCGGTCACAGCTGAAGAGCTCATGCCTTACGTCAAGGAGATCCAGAGGACAAAGTATCCCGAGATGAGGGATGACTGCAAGATAACCCTCTATGACGGAAGAACAGGTGAACCGATGGCAAACAAGGTCGCGGTCGGGGTCATGTACATGCTCAAACTGATACACCTTGTCGACGACAAGATCCACGCCCGCTCGATAGGCCCGTACAGCCTGATAACCCAGCAGCCTCTGGGAGGAAAGACCCAGTTCGGAGGCCAGAGGTTCGGTGAAATGGAAGTCTGGGCCCTTGAAGGCTACGGTGCGGCACATATGCTTCAGGAGATGCTCACAGTCAAATCGGACGACATAAGAGGAAGGCTCAAGACTTACGAAAGGATCGTCAAGGGCGAGAACCTCGCAAAACCCGGCGTTCCCGAGAGCTTCCGGGTCCTTATCAAGGAACTTCAGGGGCTCGGGCTGGATGTCGAGATAAAGTACTCGGACGGCACGTTCGGAGAGCTAGTGCTTTCAGAAGAGGACGAGGACGGCGGCAGGGAGAACAGGCGCCATGTCTCGTTCAAGCCGGATTCGACAGTCGACAGCCTTGAGGAAGATTTCAGCCTAGGCAGACCTTCGAAGATATCTGACAGCGACCTCTTCCATGATCATGCGTTTGAATACAGCTCCATGGATCTGCACGAAACGGATGAAGAAAAAGAAGCCGAAGTCCTGAAGGATGATGTTGCGGATCTCTTCAATGACATTGTTCCTGAGAAGGATGATCAGGGGGATGATATTTAATGGCTAACTTAAATCGCGAGATCGCCGGAGTAAGGACCAAACTGTCCTCCCCCGGAAGGATCAGGGAGCTTTCGAGCGGTGAAGTCAAAAAGCCTGAAACGATAAATTACAGGACGCTTCGTCCGGAGAAAGACGGACTTTTCTGCGAAAGGATATTTGGTCCGACCCGCAGCTATGAGTGCGCCTGCGGAAAATATAAGAGAAGCGGCCCCAAGTTCAGAGGGGTCGTATGCGACCGCTGCGGAGTGGAGGTCACAGACAACCGCGTGCGCAGAGAGAGGATGGGCCATATCGAACTTGCGGCCCCGGTCGTCCATATCTGGTATCTCAGAGGGATCCCGAGCAGACTGAGTCTGCTGCTCGGAACTTCTACAAAAGAGCTTGAAAAGGTCGTATATTTCGCCCCCACACGCCGCAGGGAGAGGGTCTATAAGGTCGTCAGCGAAGGGCGCAGGATAGATCTTGCCCGCAGAGGCAAGCTGATCTCAGCATCCGAGGAGCGCATCCATCGCTTCTATGATCCCAAGTTCAAGGCAGAAGAGGCTTTCAGGATCACGAAGGTCGAGGAGATCAACGTTGATGAGGGCGATGTCATCACCGCAGCCCAGGTGAACCGGATCAGGAACGAATACGGCGACGAACTCTTCAAGACGGAGAGTGCCTACCGCGTTATAAGGGAAGACGATGATCAGTCCTCAAACACGATCGTTCCCGAATCGAAGATGAAGTCGATGAAGGAGGCAGACAGCGGACTTAAGTTTGAAAGGGCCGTCATAAACAACCAGGAGGCCTTCATAGTCACCTCTGTCGTGCATCTGCCGTTCGCCAAGAACGACGTGATCTCAGAGAGCGAGTACAGGCTTTACAGCCAGAAGTACCCCAGGCGCTTCCAGACTGTCGAAGAGACGGAGACCCTGGAAGACCCCTGCTACATAGTCATCAACGGAGGGGAATCCCCCTTTGAAAGGGCTGACATAATCCTCGAGAGGGAGCAGGCCATCTGCTCGGCGTACGACAAGACCTTTGAGGCCGGTATCGGAGCCGAAGGGGTATATACGCTCCTGGAACAGATGGATATCGACCTTCTGGTCTCCTCGTTAAGAGAAGACATCGCGGAGTGTTCGGGCCAGAAAAAGCGCAAGCTGGTCAAGAGGCTCCAGGTCGCTGAGGATTTCAGGAAGAGCGACAGCAAACCGGAATGGATGGTGCTCTCGGTTCTGCCCGTCATCCCGCCCGATCTGAGGCCGATGGTCCAGCTCGACGGCGGCCGTTTTGCGACCTCCGACCTCAATGATCTCTACCGCAGGGTAATAAACAGAAACAACCGTCTGCGCAAGCTTCAGGAGCTGAAGGCTCCTGAGATCATAGTGCGCAACGAGAAGAGGATGCTCCAGGAATCGGTCGATGCCCTGATAGACAACGGCCGCAGGGGCAAAGCGGTGCTCGGAGCAGGCAACAGGCCGCTCAAGAGCCTTACAGACCTGCTCAGGGGCAAAAAGGGACGTTTCCGTCAGAACCTGCTCGGGAAACGCGTCGACTATTCGGGACGTTCGGTCATCGTCATCGGACCGAGCCTGAAGATCTACCAGTGCGGTCTGCCGAAGCAGATGGCGCTTGAGCTCTTCAAGCCGTTCGTCATGCACAAGCTTGTCGAAAGCGGTCTCACACCCAACGTCAAGAGCGCAAGAAGATTTATCGAAAGAGGCAGGGACGAAGTCTGGGCCATACTCGAGGGCATTATCAAGGACCATCCCGTAATGCTCAACAGGGCGCCTACGCTTCACCGCCTTGGGATACAGGCTTTTGAACCCGTGCTTATCGAAGGCAAGGCTATCAGGCTCCATCCTCTGGTCTGTACCGCATTCAACGCAGACTTTGACGGAGATCAGATGGCAGTCCACGTTCCGCTTTCACTGGAGGCTCAGACAGAGGCCAGAGTGCTCATGCTCTCCTCGAACAACCTGCTCTCTCCGGCGAGCGGAAAGCCTGTCGTTATACCGACACAGGACATCATCCTCGGCGTATTCTTCCTTACCAGCATGAGGGACGGGATGAAGGGAGAAGGCCTGTACTTCAATGATGCCGAAGATGTAATGTCCGCGCTTGACCACTCTGTCGTCCACGTCAATTCAAAGATCAGGATCAAAGCCGATCCTTCGTGGAAGTGCGAAACTATCGACGGAAAGTGGATAGAGACATCGCCGGGACGCGTGCTGTTTAATTCGGCGCTTCATCCCGACCTTAGATTTATCAACAAGACTATCAATAAAAAAGAGATGGGCTCTCTTCTTGACACGGCATACGACAAGGTCGGACAGACCGCGATGGTGGAGATGCTCGATGAGATCAAGGCGCTGGGTTACCACTGGTCGACTCACAGCGGGATCAGCCTCGGCGTCGGCGACGTCATAGTGCCTCCTGAGAAGAAGGAGATACTGGCCGTGACCCTCGAACAGGAAGAGGATCTCACTTCTCAGTATGAAATGGGTATCCTGACCGAAGACGAGTACATGAGGCAGAAAGACATCCTCTGGTCTGACGCAGGAAGGCTCATCGCCGACAAGATCATGGAAAGCATGGACGAGACCAACCCGCTCAGGATCATGGTCGATTCCGGAGCCCGCGGATCTCGCGGACAGGTCGCACAGATGGCCGGTATACGCGGACTTATGGCTGACCCGTCGGGGCGCATCATCCGCTATCCGATAGTCGCGAACTTCAAAGAGGGCCTGAATACGCTTGAATACTTCATATCGACGCACGGAGCAAGGAAGGGACTTGCCGACACGGCTCTCCGTACAGCAAAGTCCGGCTACCTTACACGGCGTCTGGTCGATGTGGCCCAGGACCTCATAATAATGGATGAGGACTGCGGAACGGACAAGGGCATAGAGATCCGTCCGCTCCTGCAGCAGGATGGAAAGGCCACGATACCGATGTCCGAGCGTCTTGCGGGAAGGACCAGCCTCAGGGACGTTGTCGATCCCGAGACCGGGGAGCTCCTCCTTGCCAGGGATGAAGAGATATCTGCCGAGAAGGCCGAATACATCGAATCAAAGGGGATCAGTTCCGTCTGGGTCCGCAGCCCGCTCACATGCGGCCTCAGGCACGGTATATGCCGCGCCTGTTACGGAAGGGACCTTGCGACCAGAAAGAAGGTCGCGATCGGTGAATCTGTCGGAGTCGTAGCGGCCCAGTCAATAGGAGAACCCGGAACGCAGCTTACGATGAGAACGTTCCACACGGGAGGCGTCCGCCAGTTCACGGGAGAAGACATCACCCAGGGTCTTCCGAGGATCGAGCAGCTCTTCGAAGTCCGCAGGCCCAAAAAGGTCGCGATACTTGCCGAAGTCAGCGGCACTCTCCTTGAGATAAGGGAGACGGACGGCAAGAAAAAGCTCGTCATCGGAGTTGTAAAGGAAGACGGTACCGAGGAGAGGATATCCTACAACATACCTGCCTCTCAGAACCTGCTCTCAGGCATCGAGGAAGGCTGCACGATAACAAAGGGGATGGTCCTCACCGAGGGATACATAGATCCTCAGCAGCTTCTGGAAGTTGAAGGGCTCGAGGCGGTCCAGCACTATCTTCTGGACGGCATCCAGGAAGTCTACCGCTCGCAGGGCGTCTCGATAAACGATAAGCACATAGAGACGATACTTCGCAAGGTCGCTCCGATCAACCGTGTTCGGGTCATCGAAGAAGGAGACAGCTCCTTCGTCTCCGGCGAACTCGTATGGAAAGAAGATCTCGAAGCAAGCATCAGGCAGATATCCGAACAGAATCAGGCCTCGCTGGAAGAATCTTACAATTTCCTCAGGGACTGCAGGATCATCGACGCACCGGGAGATCTTCTCAAAAAAGACGGTGAGATCCAGGAGCATATAACGAAAGCCGCGCTCGGAGAGATGCTCAAGCCCGGCGGAGCGTCAGGAGAACTGATCGTTAAGGACAAGGAAGGCGAGCTCCGTGTCGTGCTAGGAGACGCAAGCTTCAGAAGGGCGATGGAAGGCCTTGAGCTTATCAGGGACTTTAAGTCGGAAGAGACCGGCGAGGTCCTTATAAAAGCCGGAACGAGACTATCTCCCGCGGATCTTGTCAGGATCGTATCGCTCCCGCCGCAGCCAATGCTCGTGAGGAATACCAACGTGCTTGATGAGTGCGAGGATGCCGCCTGGTTTGCGGCAGATGTTGAAAAGGACGGCAGAGTCGTTGCCCAGATGGATACGATGGTCGATTCGCTCGCGATAAAGACCCTGATAGCCAACAACATCAGTGAGATCAAGCTCTGGAAGAATCCAGAACACATCAATCTCACCGATTCGATGCACCACGTGCTGATAGAGCATTACTTCGGCAAGCCTCTCACTCAGGCGATCAACTCCGATGGAGAAGTGATCGAAAACATCACACACAGCATCGACGGTTCGATCGTGAGAGGCATCGTAGAGGGCTCGATATCCGGCATCGAAAGCGAAGGCAACATAATCACGAGAGAAAAGGTGATCAGACAGGTACTCACCGAGAGAGCCCTCGGCAAGATCCTTCTGGAGACCATCAAGGACACAAAGGGCAACACGGTCTCAGAGGCCGGTCAGGAGGTAACGAGCAAAGTCCTTGACAGCATAGCTTCCTCCGGAGCTGAGAACATAACGGTACGCCCGAAGCAGGCACCATCGGACCACAAACAGCTGATCCAGCGCGTCTCTTTCGTAAGGAGACTGAGGGAAGAACCGCAGTGGACCCCTGTCGTACACGGAGTCACGAAGGCGGCCCTTGCCACCGACAGCTTCCTCTCGGCGGCATCGTTCCAGCAGACGGCACAGGTACTTGCCGCTTCCGCGGTAAGAGGCGACGTGGACAACCTTGTCGGTCTGAAGGAGAACGTTATAATAGGACTGCTCATACCCGCGGGGACGGGGATCGAAAGATACAGGAAGGTAGTAATAACAGAGACCTCCGAATCATCTGTCCCGCAGACGGAAGAAGCGGCAGCTCAGAAAAGCTGATCGCAGCGGAAAGGTAAGTAATTCTACTTAAAATCTTTGAATCAAAAAAAATATTCAGCGGAAGCCTTGGGGTTTATTGACACCTGAGGCTTCCGCTGTTAATATACTCTGGTGCGCCTTTGCACAGGAGGTGTCCGTGTGCCTTTGAATGAACTGGCTTCATCCGGAAGGGTGGCAGGAATAAACGCAGTCCTGAGAAAACTCAAGGCGGATGAAGCAGTTAAGGTTTTTCTTTCAAAAGAAGCGGATGCGCGTCTGTTGTCAGAGATACTTGAAGAGGCAAAGAAGCGCGCAGTGCCTGTTGAGTGGGCAGAAACATCGCTGCAGTTGGGAAGGGCATGCGCCGTGACAAGAAAGACTGCTGCGGCGGCACTTCTTAAAAAGTAGAAAGAAATATCAACCAGGGAAGGAGGGAGCTATTTGCCAACAATAAGCCAGCTTATTCGCACAGGCAGAGAGAACAAGAGGCGTCGCATGAGCGCCCCTGCTCTTCAGGAGAACCCGCAGCGCCGCGGAGTTTGTACCCGCGTCTATACCGTTACTCCTAAGAAGCCGAACTCTGCTCTCCGTAAAGTCGCACGCGTGCGTCTTACCAACGGAATAGAAGTTACTGCTTATATACCGGGTGTGGGACACAATCTTCAGGAACACTCAGTAGTCCTCGTCCGCGGCGGACGTGTAAAGGACCTGCCTGGTGTCCGTTATCACATAATCAGGGGAACACTTGACTGCGGCGGCGTTGAAAACCGTCGTCAGAGCCGTTCGCTCTACGGCGCTCGCAGACCGAAGTAATTGTATTATCAAAGGGAGGTTGGCCCTATATGCCACGCAAGGGACATGTAAAAAAACGTATATCGCCGCCCGATTCAGTTTATGCGAACCCGGCAATCACAAAATTCATCAACTGCCTGATGCTCGGCGGCAAAAAGAGCACGGCTGAGAGGATTTTTTATGGAGCACTGGATCTGGCGGGAAGCAGGCTGAACATCGAGCCTGGAGAAGTATTTGAAAAGGCGATGACTAACGTTCGTCCGCTGGTCGAAGTCCGTCCGAGGAGAGTCGGCGGAGCGACATATCAGGTTCCCGTCGAGGTCAAACCTGAGAGGGCACAGGCTCTGGCGATCCGTTGGATCATCAATTTTTCACGTTCGCGCAAAGGCATCCCGATGGTGGAACGCCTTGCCCGTGAACTCACCGATGCCTGCAAAGGCGAAGGCGGTTCAGTAAAGAAGAGGGAAGATACCCACCGCATGGCGGAAGCAAACCGTGCGTTTGCACACTATCGCTGGTAGTGTGAAGAAGATCGATTTTAAAGTTTTAGTTTGGTGGTGTTGACGATGCAGGGCATCGACTTGAGTAAGGTGCGCAATATAGGAATAGCTGCGCATATAGATGCAGGTAAGACTACAACGACAGAAAGGATCCTGTTCTACACAGGCCGTAAGCACAAGCTGGGTGAGACCCACGAAGGTGCTGCTACTATGGACTGGATGGAGCAGGAGCGTGAGCGTGGCATCACGATCACGTCTGCCGCTACTACCTGTTTCTGGGGCGATTGCCTGATCAATATTATTGATACACCCGGGCACGTGGACTTTACTGTTGAAGTTGAGCGCTCCATGAGAGTGCTTGACGGAGCGGTATCCGTTTTTTGTGCAGTTGGCGGAGTCGAGCCTCAGTCAGAGACAGTCTGGCGTCAGGCAGACAAGTATCGCGTACCGAGGATAGCTTTCGTCAACAAAATGGACCGGGTGGGAGCCGACTTTTTCTCTGTAGTCGACCAGATGCGCAGACGTCTTGGCGCCAGGGCTGTCCCGATACAGATCCCCATCGGCGTCGAAGACGGATTCAGCGGGATGGTGGATCTTGTCGCCAAAAAGGCGATAATCTATGACGATACGCTCGGGACGGAATTCCATATCGCGGATGTACCGCCTCAGCTCGAAGAAGAAGTAGAGATCGCAAGGTCTGAGATGATAGAGAATCTCTCTGACTACGATGACGAGATGATGAACCTCTTCCTTGAGGGAGAGGAAGTTCCCGAAGACCTGATCAGAAAGATCATCAGGAAGGCCGTCATAAACCTCGATATCGTGCCTGTAATGTGCGGTTCGGCATTCAAAAACAAGGGTGTACAGCCGCTTCTTGACGCTGTAGTTGCATATCTTCCGAGCCCTGTCGACATGCCCCCGCTCAAGGCGCACGATCCCGATGACCCGGAAAAGGAGATAGAGATCATCCCCTCTGCCGATCAGCCTTTCGCTGCTCTTGCGTTCAAGATCATGGTCGACCCGTTTGTCGGCAGGCTTGCTTTCTGCAGGATCTATTCAGGATCCATAGAGAACGGCATGTCCATCTACAACACGAACACAAGGCGCCGTGAAAGGATAGGCAGGATACTCAGGATGCATGCAAACAAGCGCGAAGAGCTCGACAGCGCGCAGGCAGGCCTGATCGTAGCGATCCCCGGACTCAAACAGGTCCGCACGGGCGATACGCTTTGTGATGAAAAGAACCCTGTTCTGCTGGAAAACCTGGTCTTCCCGGAACCCGTCATATCGCTTTCCGTAGAACCCATGAGCAAGGCTGACCAGATTAAGCTTGCCAAGGGGCTCGACGCTCTTTCGGAAGAGGACCCGACTTTCCACGTTTCAGTCAACGAGGAGACAGGGCAGACCCTGATAAGCGGTATGGGAGAACTCCACCTTGAGATCATAGTTGACAGGCTCCGCAGGGAGTTCAACGTCGAAGTGAAGGTGGGGCGTCCTCAGGTCGCTTACAGAGAGGCGATAAGGAGACCCGCCAGGGCACAGGGCAAATTTGTCCGTCAGTCCGGAGGTAAGGGACAGTACGGAGACGTCGTCCTTGAGGTCGAACCGCTTGAAGAGGGCAAGGGATTTGAGTGGGAAGACCGCATAGTCGGCGGAGTAGTCCCGAAGGAATACATCCCCGCTGCCCAGAAGGGCGTCGAAGAGGCGCTCAACAACGGTATCCTCGGCGGCTATCCTGTGATAGGCATTAAGGTCACGATCGTCGACGGCAGCTATCACGAAGTCGACAGCTCAGAAATGGCCTTCAGGATCGCGGGCTCGATGGCGATCAAAGAGGCGCTGAAAAAGGCTGACCCCGTGCTTATGGAACCCATAATGGACGTTGAAGTCGTAGTTCCGGAAGAGTATATGGGAGATGTAATGGGCAATATTTCCTCAAGAAGAGGAAAGGTATCCGAAATGGGCACAAGGGCAAATGCAAGGGTGGTCAAGGCCTTTGTTCCGCTTGCAGAAATGTTCGGTTACGCTACGGACCTGAGGAGCAAGACATCGGGAAGGGCTTCGTACACCATGACTTTCCACCATTATGACGAAGTGCCCAGGAGCGTAGCTGAAGAACTTCTGAAAATATAGTCAATACGGAAGATCGATCAACAGATCAGGAAATATCTAAAGGAGGCAAGACAGAAATGGCAAAGGAGAAATTTGTAAGAAGCAAGCCGCACCTCAACATAGGAACGATAGGCCATATCGACCATGGAAAGACGACGCTGACTGCGGCGATCACGAAGACGCTTGCGAGACACGGCGGAGCGGACTTTACTCCGTTCGACATGATCGACAAGGCGCCGGAAGAGAGAGATCGCGGTATCACCATCAACATCTCACACGTTGAATACCAGACAGAGGCCCGCCACTATGCACACATCGACTGCCCCGGGCACGCAGACTACATCAAGAACATGATCACGGGAGCAGCGCAGATGGACGGAGCCATCCTTGTCGTATCAGCGGCAGACGGTCCCATGCCCCAGACCCGCGAGCACGTGCTTCTTGCGCGCCAGGTCAACGTGCCCGCACTCGTAGTATTCATGAACAAGTGCGACATGGTGGACGACCCCGAGCTTCTCGACCTTGTTGAAATGGAGATCAGGGATCTTCTCAACAAGTACGAGTTCCCCGGAGACGACATCCCCATCGTACGCGGCAGCGCCCTCAAGGCACTCGAGAGCGACGAGGACAACGAGTGGACAGAGAAGATCCAGGAACTCATGAAGGCATGCGATGACTACATCCCGACCCCTGTTCGCGAAGTAGACCTTCCCTTCCTCATGCCCATCGAAGACGTCTTCACGATCACCGGCCGCGGCACAGTTGTGACCGGCAGGGTAGAGAAGGGTATAATCAGGCCCGGAGACGAAGTAGCCATTGTAGGAATCAGGGACACCCAGAAGACAGTAGCCACCAGCCTTGAAATGTTCCGCAAGATCCTTGACGATGCGGAAGCCGGAGACAACGTCGGAGTACTTCTCCGCGGCGTAGGCAAAGATGACGTTGAGCGCGGCCAGGTACTGGCGAAGCCCGGAAGCATCACGCCGCACAAGCACTTCAAAGGCGAAGTTTACGTACTCAAGAAGGAAGAGGGAGGCCGCCACACGCCGTTTTTCTCAGGCTACAAGCCTCAGTTCTACTTCCGTACCACGGACGTTACCGGAGAGATCAAGCTTGCAGAGGGCATCGAGATGGTAATGCCCGGAGACAGCAGCACGTTTGAAGTCAACCTCATCGTTCCGATCGCAATGCAGCCCGGACTGCGCTTCGCGGTACGCGAAGGCGGCCGCACGGTAGGCGCAGGCGTCGTTACCGAGATCATAGACTAGCAGCTGAACTGGGGCGGCTGTAAATCAGCCGCCCATAAAAACTTTTTGTATGGAGTGAAAGAATAATGGCGGATATCGTCGGTCTTCAGTGCACAGAATGCAAGCGCCGCAACTATGTGACGCTTGTCAACAAGAAAAAAGCCACAAAAAAACTTGAAAAAAAGAAATATTGCAAGTTCTGTGACAAACATACCTTGCATAAGGAGTGCAAGTAGGGTAAAATAACCTCCGCACGCAGGTCTGTAGCTCGAACTGGTTAGAGCACCGCACTCCAAATGCGGGGGTTGAGGGTTCGAATCCTTCCAGGCCTGCCATTTTGTTTTTTCCGGTTTTTGTTTAGGTTTCAGAAATATCAAAGTTTGAGAATGAGGAGGTCGAGGTTATGGAAAAAGTCCTCGACTACATCCGGGAATCAAAAGCTGAACTGAAAAAGGTCACATGGCCCACGAAGCAGCAGTTGTGGTATTCAACGATCGTAGTCATCGTGGTAACTTTCATTGTTTCAGCCTATCTCGGGCTGGTAGATGTGCTTCTCACGGGAGTATTCTCCAAAATCGTCCGATAGCCTGGATCTGTATATGGCTTTCGAGTCTCGACTGTACCTGGAGGTGAAGGGGGCTGCGGCCCTCTTTTAGGCATGAGCGAAATATTTGGTAATACACAGGAACGAAGCTGGTATATAGTCCAGACCTATTCAGGATATGAGAATAAGGTCAAGGCGAACCTTGAGCAGAGGATCGCAACTATGGGTATGGAAGACAGGATCTTCCGTGTCCTTGTCCCCATTGAAGAGAAAGTTTACATCAAAGAGGGCAAAACAAAGCGCATCCGCAGAAAGATATTCCCGAGCTACGTGCTCGTGGAGATGATCCTCGAGGACCAGTCCTGGTATGTAGTTCGCCATACTCCGGGAGTGACGGGATTTGTCGGATCGGGGAACCACCCCATTCCCCTTACCCCGAAAGAAGTAGAGGAAATAATGAACAAGCTCGGCAAAGAGGCAAAGCCGAAGGTCGAAGTCGATTTCCAGGTGGGAGATACGATCCAGGTCAAAAGCGGACCATTTGCCGGACAGGCCGGTCCTGTCGTCGGTATCGACGCGGACAAGGGCAAGATAAAGTTCAGCGTAACGGTATTCGGACGCGAGACCATTGTCGAAGCGGACTATACTGAGCTGGAAAAGATCTGACAGAACCAGTCAATGATTTGATCCTGCATCACGCACATTGACAAACGAATGATCGCCCGATGAGGGCTTTACATAAGCAGCAAAACCAAGGAGGTAACATGTACTATGGCAAAGAAGGTAATTGGGGAGCTTAAACTGCAGCTTCCCGCAGGAAAAGCGACACCGGCGCCGCCGGTAGGGCCCGCGCTTGGACAGCGCGGCATCAACATAATGGAATTCGTCAAGGCTTTCAACGCCAAGACGGCCGACAAAGTTGGGATGATCATCCCGGTCGTTATCACAGTATACGCCGACCGCAGCTTCTCTTTCATCCTCAAGACACCCCCCGCAAGCATCCTGATCAAGAAGGCTGCAGGCAAGGAAAAGGGCTCTTCTGTCCCCAACAAGGACAAGGTAGGCAAAATAACGAAGAAGCAGGTCCAGGAGATCGCGGCTCTCAAGATGCCCGACCTCAACGCGAACGACATCGACGCTGCAATGAAGATGATCGAAGGCACGGCCCGTTCGATGGGCATCGAGGTAGTCGGTTAGAAATACCGGCTGTATGACTTCCCGGATATACGGGATGTGGGAGGAAGACTCGCGGTCTTCCGACATTACCACGAGGAGGAATAATAATGTCAAAAAAAGGTAAGCGCTACAAGGCACTGCTCGAAAAAGTCGATCTCACGAAGCAGTATTCAATCTCAGAGGCTGTCGCGATAGCTAAAGAATGTGCAACGGCAAAATTTGACGAAAGTCTCGAACTCCATGTTCGTCTCGGCGTTGATCCCCGTCATGCTGACCAGCAGGTAAGAAGCACGATCGTCCTTCCGCACGGGACAGGCCACACGAAGAGAGTGTGTGTCCTTGCACTCGGCGACAAGCAGAAGGAAGCACAGGACGCAGGCGCGGACATCGTCGGAGGCGAAGATCTTGTAAAAGAGATCGCTGACGGCAGGATGGATTTCGATGCGGTAATCGCCACACCGGACATAATGAAATCAGCCGGACGTCTCGGTAAGGTCCTCGGTCCCCGCGGACTTATGCCAAGCGCAAAGGCAAATACAGTTACGTTCGATGTTGCCGGTGCTGTCAAAGAAATCAAAGCCGGCCGAGTCGAGTTCCGTGTCGACAAAACGGCTATCACACACAATGCGGTAGGCAGAGCTTCTTTCCCGGCAGAACACCTTGAGAACAACGTCAAGGCTCTTTTCAGAGCCATCCTCAAGGCCCGCCCGGCAGCTGTAAAGGGTACCTATGTCAAAAGCATTTCCCTTGCAACGACCATGGGAGTCGGGATCTCAATAGATCCCGTCCAGGCACAGAAAGACGTAGCCGCAGAATAAATTTCTGAACTCAGGATAAAATAAAATCAAGGGGGGACGCATGTGCGTCCCCCTTGATTTTTTAACGCCTTCGCGAAACAGCGATAAGTTTATTTTTTAGGTACCCTCTTGACCGCGTTCTCCACAATATTTGTGATATGTTTCGTCAGTGTAGGCAGTGGAGTGAAAAGGTCCTCTGCGGTGGTGGCAGTTACGTTGACGCCGTAGATCAGGGTATTGTCCTTCGAGTTCCTAAGCTCGAGCCTTATGGCCCCGACTGCAGATGTTTCGTCCCATGCGGGCTTGATCTTCTGGTAGTTTACTGGTACGCTCCGCGTCTCCCATTTGCCGTTTACATATACCGATCTGTTCTCGTACCTTGTGTCCCAGACGAGCTCCTGAGGATGGTGGATGGTATTATATGCGCATTTAGTGACGGTCGCCGACAGGATCGCGTCAGCATACTCCGGCGAGAGTGAGAGCGCCTTCTCGGCAGCCTTGTCTCTGCTGAGTTTCTCCGAGGGGCCGGTGCCTTTTACAAAGTTGTCCCTTTCGATTATCTCTTCGGGGGTCTTAACGAGGAAATTGAAACCGCTCTTTTCCTGTGATGTCAGCTCCCTCCATTTCTGCTGGACAGAATCGTCCAGGAAGGGCTCGCTCGGAGGTATCGATATCTCATACATTACCGGGAGCACCAGTACTGTTTTGATCGAGGAATAATCGTATCCGCTGTTTCTGAATTCCTCTGCGACCGGCTTTGCCATCGATGGCGATACAGCAGAAATAAGGGCAAATGCAAGGATAATAGTCAATAGCCTTTTCATGTTGAGACTCCTCCGTTTATGATCACTGTTTGTGCCTTCATATCATGCTGGCTATTTTACATAAAAAAACGTATGATGCCTATAAGATCGTTGTATGTTCCAGATATTTTGCTGAATTTTGCTCCGGAGAGATATAAAAAATCGTGAGCATTATCTTTGGGGTGCTGTACAAATAATCATACTTATTGTATAATCTCACAGCTTAGACTCAAGACAGCAGGTGCGCGTGCGCTTAATTTCCTGCCGAGGTCTGCGAAGGATAACCGTGTCCCAGTAACTCGATATTACTGCACGTATTATGGCTTCCGGACTCCCTTGAGTGACGGAGGCCTTTTTTATTGCGGGCATCCGATCACAACATCAACAGGAGGTGAAATTGAATGCCAACACAAGCAAAACGTGAAATGATCGACTCCCTGGTCGCACTGCTCAACAAGAGCAACGCAGTCTTCATCACCGAGTACCGCGGACTTACAGTCAAGAAGATCAGCGACTGCCGCAAACGCATCCGCGAAGCGGGCGGAGAGATGAAGGTATGCAAGAACACTCTTATGAGGATAGCCCTTACGGAGGCGGGCATAACACATGCTCCTGAGTTCGACTCAGGTCCCAACGGTTATGTTCTGTCGTACGGAGACGTAGCTGCTGTCGCGAAAGCCATCCGCGACTTCTCGAAAGAGAAGGGAAACGAAGCCCTGATAGTGAAGGCGGCGATCCTTGACGGAAAGATCCTCACCAAGGATCAGATATTCGCGCTTGCGGAGCTTCCCTCGAAGGAAGTCCTCATCGCCCAGGTCGTCGGCACCATCGCAGCCCCTCTCAGGGGACTTGTCACAGTCCTTTCGGGACCTTCAAGGGGACTCGTCACATGTCTCTCTCAGATCAAGGACAAGAAGGAAGCGGCATAGCCGCAGATACGAGCGGCAGATCTGCCGCATAGCAGCATAAAAAATTTTAAAATATCCTAGGAGGATGAATTGATATGACACGTGAAGAAATCATCAAGGCAATTGAAGAAATGTCAGTACTTGAGCTCTCCGAGCTCGTAAAGGAACTCGAGGAGAAATTCGGCGTATCAGCAGCGGCACCCGCGATGATGATGCCCATGGCCGGCGCAGCAGCACCCGCCGCAGCAGCAGCCGAAGAAGAGAAGTCAGAGTTTGACGTAGTCCTCGCCGACCACGGCGCAAACAAGATCGGCGTCATCAAGGTCGTCCGTGAGATCACAGGCCTCGGCCTCAAAGAAGCGAAAGAGCTCGTAGACGGCGCACCCAAGACCGTAAAAGAGCAGGTAGCAAAAGAAGAAGCCGAAGAGATGAAGAAGAAGCTCGAAGAAGCCGGAGCAAAGGTAGAACTCAAGTAGTCCGATCTCTTTTAATTCCGGAACATATGAAACGGGACCCTGTCATCAGAACGGAGTCCCGTTTTTTGATAATATCGTCTGACCGGACAAGAAAGGTCAGTTTCTGACTCCCGAACCCTCCCTGAATATCAGCACACCGTATGGTATCGGACGCTCCGCATCGTTGCTGTTGCTCGGAAGGGTAAAGGTGTTTCCCATCCACCAGAGAGAGCTTGATCCGCCGCCGTCAAGGTTAAGGGCCGTTGACATCCCAAGCCATCTGCAGATCTTTCTTGTCTCCTCGATGGTCGCACCGACGCTGTGCATATTGTCCCTGCCGTCTATGACTGCCCACATGATCCTATTGTCGTCAGTCCCGACGATAGTACGCGGATGGCGCATGTTGAGGACGTTTTCTTTAATGTTCTCTGTGTTGTCCATGTATTCGCCGTTCTTCAGCAGGAGCGGACCGGCCTGGAGCATCTCTGTGTATTTGTCGAATCGTCTGTCGGAACTTATGTCAGCTGTTTCCCTGCCGTCTATAAAGACAGTCTCCCCGTTGTCGTTCCAGCCGAACGCGGACCGCTGCGGCCAGAACTTTGCGTTTTCAGTGTACCCCTGCCTGCGAAGCACGCCGATCGGTTTTGCCCCGGCGAAGTAGCCTCCGTTTATCCCGCCGATGACGCCGTAGTTTTCGACGGCTATGGTAGCGAGTGGAGCCTTGTTTGCACCGACCATGACCGCTGTAGCTATCTGGCATTTGACTGCGTTCATGTCGACTGTGATCATCGCGGCGAAGAGTGGCTCGTTGGCCCCTGTCTCCAGATTTCCGTTCGCCGGGCCTGACGGATCGCCTATCCCGTGTTTGAACATAGTCAGCGTCGTACCTTCAGAAGAGAATGAATCCTTCCAGGAGACTTTTTTCTTACAGAGTTCGAGCCAGCCCGTCAGTGCTTTTATATCTTCTTCGTTTAGGAATCTGTCTAGGTCGTTCAGGATCGACGGCGGAAGAGGCGGGGATATCTTTTTTGCTATCTCCGTGACAGGGTCCAGATGGCTCCATTCCGGCAAAATAGCGATCTGGTCATAGGCGGTTATGACGAAGCCCCAGCCCATAGATTCAAGCGTTAGTCTCAAAGCAGAGCGGCAGGTCATTTCCCCGTCGGTATCAGTAAGATATTTTTCCGGTACTTTATGTCCCAGTGATTTGAAAATATGCGGCATAAGTTCATCCTTTGTTACCGCAAATGATGAACCGGCTGAGGCAAACAAGATGCCCAAAATCAACAGCAAAATAATTGCGCAGGCCTTTGTTTTTCCTGCCGTAGTAGGTCTTTTCATGCCTTTATGATAGTATTGACACCTTTTAACCTAATCAGTATAATGGCCCATGTTCGACTTTGGGGTTTTAGCTCAGTTGGGAGAGCGCTTGAATGGCATTCAAGAGGTCAGGGGTTCGAATCCCCTAAGCTCCACCAGAAATTATCTTCCCGCCCTTCGGGGTGGGATTTTTTTGTCCCCGAAGACGTCCTAAGTTTTGCTCACGATCACCCATTCCCAGTTTTGCCTTATGCTTTGGGGTATACTTGTCAAAGAACCACAAATCGGTCAAAAGGAGCCTTGGTCGTGAAGATACTGAATTTCAAAAAGATCGATGCTTTTTACAAAGGGACGCTCTTCAGGCAACCCTGCCGGTTATGTTCTTCTTGACAGCATGGACAGCCTGAGTGAGGAAGAGATGCAGAAGCTGGCATCCGAACTGAAAGGTTTTGTGAGCGAAGTAGGCTTTGTGTTCGGAGAGGCCGGCGGATTTCATCTGAGGTACTATTCGTCTGAATGCGAGGTGGCATTCTGCGGACATGCGACTATCGCCATAATGTATGACCTCATCTCGACAGATCCTGTCCTGCTTGAGGAGAAGGAACTGCGGATCAGGGTAAAGGCGGGGACCCTGCCTGTCTTCAACCGTCTGAGAGAAGAGGATGCCGTCTACATAACAGCTCCGGAGCCGGAATTTCTTCGGAGGGATATCAGCCGAAACGAGATCGCCGAAGCGCTGGGCGCGGACGCGGATGCCGTAAAGGCGGAAAGAGCACTCAGGGTGATCGACGGCGGCCTCAGGACCCTAATAGTGCCTATGGCTTCCCTATCGGACTGTATCAAACTCTTTCCCGACCAGAAGAAGCTCAGGAATTTTTCCATTGAAAAAGATTTTGACATAGTACACGTATATACCGACGAAGTAAGCACAAAAGGGACAAAATACAGGACACGGGTCTTTGCACCCAAATACGGATACCTGGAAGACCCTGCCACGGGTTCCGGAAATTCGGCATTCGGATACTATCTTATCGACGAAGGCATGTGGGAGGATGATCTCTCAATAGAGCAGGGACCTTCACTGAACTTCCCCAATATCGTCAGGATAAAGCGTCTGACCGGAGAGAGGGCTGACAGGATACTTTTCGGAGGATCAGCCACGACCAGGATAGAGGGCAAGTATCACCTACATTGAATCAAAAAAACAAACCGGGGAGGCCTGTTTTCATTTCAGGCCTCCCCGGTTTTGTTGATACCGGAGCATCTGATCGAACCGTACCCTGCCCTCCTGCTTCGGTCATGTGACGATGTATAATCTAAGGCAGGCCATATACAGTGTAATTGCATATATCCGCGATTGAAAACATGATAGAATTACCGGGTATAACAGACGGTCACACGATAAAATGAAGATGTATCCAGAACCGCCGAGGTGCGATCTATTTTGAAAATTAAGAAAATCAACAGCAAAACCGCAAAAGCCGGAATAATCGCCGCTTTGATAACTGCAGCTGCAGGGCTTGTCTTTGTGGTCCTGACCCAGGTGAACTTCCTGGGAGATCTTGTCGTGGACCAGATCAGGAAAGCAGTAAACGACAAGCTCGGCATAGAACTTGTCATGCCTGCACTCTCCGGCAACCCCGTGGTCGGCTTCAAAGGAAAAGAAATGTCCTTTGTCCGTTCCGATGAAAAACTCCTGACTATTGATAAGGTAGAGATAAAACTTTCCCTCCAGAGCCTTCTTAAAAATTCACCACGCGTATCCGCCCTTGTGATAGAGGGGCTCAGCACCGACTATGATTCGCTGCTCAAGATGCTGCCGGAGAGATCGGGGAGCTCGGGAACAGATGATATCCCTATCAACAAGATCATAATGAACAAGGTCAGGGTCTCTTCCCAGTGGGGGCTTCTTGAGCTGGACGACAGCTCGCTCGAACTTCGCGGACTGAAGTGGTTTGCTCCCGCGCTCAGGGGCAGATTCCGCGATATCCCGTTTTCAGTATTCGGAGTAGTCAGGAAGGAGGAAGAAAGCTGGCTGCTTGACGGCTTCTCCGCCAGGCTTGACGAAGGCTCGGCAAAGATCTCGGGAAAAGTATATCCGGTCCCGGATTTCAAAGCGGATGTAGAAGATGCCGACCTGCGAACGATAGCCTCGATATTCCCCAACTTCTCGAAATATGGCGTAATGGGCAAATTGACGGCAAAGATAGAAATGAGGGGCGAGGGAAGGGACATCTTCACAGCGGGAGAAGGGACCATAAAAAAGGCCGTTCTCAGAAGGGTACCGCTTGAAGAGTTAACTGCAAAATGGCGGTACGAAGACGGTGTCCTTGATATCTCGCTTGATGAAAGCAAAGTCTTCGAATCATCCCTGCGCGGATCGATGAAACTTGATACGAGGACCCCGGGGAAATATCTTGAGCTGAAAATCAATACGCACGACCTCCGTTTCGCAGACTGGACTGACAAGATAACCCATGAGATAGCAGGGAACGCAGCGATGCTGAAAGGAAGCATCACTGCAATGGAGGCGGACCTTAAAGGCCCGTTGGATGCGCTTGTGGGGAAAGTTGAGATAGCTCCCTCAAACGTTGCGTACAACAAGATGAAATTCACGGCGATGCAGGGAAAGGTGTTCTTTGAGGGAAAACCTTCGGGGAGACTGGACCTCTCGGCTCTAAACGAGGGAAGGGAGATAAGGCTCGCGGGGACTGTCAGCATTGCTGACGGAGTGCCTGTCGACCTTAAACTGAACACCAGGTCGATAAAGCTGGAAGAGCTTGGAAAAGCGGTAAGCGAACTGGAAAAATTCGAGCTTAAAGGCACTGCCGATGTTTCTGCGAAGATCGGCGGGGACATAAGCGCGTTGAAAGTGAAGGCTGACATCAGCTCGCCCTCAGCTGAAATAAAGGGGATAGGAAAGCTGACGGCCGTCAAGGCATCCCCCGAGTACGATGTCTCGCTGGGAACTTTAAGGCTGGCGAATGCGTCTCTTCTCTGGAACGGGGCATATATCACTGCTTCGGGCAATGTGAAAGATATCGGAGGGACACCGGAGTTCTCCTTGGGCGGAGCGATAAAGAACGCCTCGCTGGGCGGCTTTCATGACACACTGAAAGTCCTCAAAACTTTGAAAATATCCGGAGATGCTTCCGGAGCATGGGCTCTCAGGGGAAAGACAGATTCTCCGGAGGTGCTGCTGAAGCTCAGGGTCCCAAACGGCAGGTTCATGGATATTGTGGTCTCAAAATTTTATACAGAAATGGCATATTCACCAGACAGGCTTGACTTCAGGAAGATGGATGGAGATATCGCAGGCGGAAGGGCGGACCTTAAAGGCAAAGTCGACTTGCCGCGCAAGACATCTGGCGGATCCTCCCCTGTCAGATGGGAGTTCGAAGGCCAGGTCAGAAAAGTGGACATCTCTGTCCTCAACGGACTTTTCGGCATGAAGCAGGATATCGAAGGCTCCTGCTCCGGTCAGATAAAGATCGGCAATGACGGAAGCGGCATAAGATGGAAAACGGATATTTCGTCAGACGGCCTCAGGTGGAAAGAGTTCTCTGCCGAAAAGGCAACAGGCAGTCTCAGCGGCGGCCCCGGGGAGATAAGGATCGGCAGTGTGAAGGTAAATTTCCTGAGGGGAGAACACGTCCTGACCGGGAATATCATCCCTTCACCGTCGGGCAGGCCCTTCTCGGAATCGACGCTGGATCTTAAGGTAGCATCCAAAAATATAAACATGTATGAGCTGCTGAGGAAACATCTGCCCGTGGTAAGGGGCGTACAGGGCCTTATCAACAGTGAAGTCCTGATCAAAGGCACGGTCGGCAAGCCTCTTTTGAGCGGCAGCGGAACGCTGGCACCTTTCAGATACAGAGGATTTTTGCTCCCGATGGTCGATGTGGCGTTCAACGGAAGCCTGACGGACATTAAAGTCTCAGAAGCCAAGGCAAGGCTTGAACACGGTGAATTGACCGCTAACGGCAGGATATATATGGAGAACGGAAAATGGCACGGGGCTATCGACACCAAAGGCAAAGATATCGACCTCAGACAGGTAGGAGCCTACCTGCCCGACCAGTTCAGGAGGAGGTTCGGAGGAAACGCCAGCTTCAAATTTACCGGCAGGGGCGAGGTCGATGATTTCAGCGGCGAAGGTTCGTTTTCTTCCGAGAGGATGAGGTTCCTCGGATTGAGGATCACCAACGTCAACGCGCCTTTCTACATCTCCGATGGCTATGCGGTCATGGAAGACGTGAAGGCTGAGACGAACGGCGGGACCGTTACGGGCGGACTTGCGATGGACATCGCGAAGAGCAGCTGGGGCGGCAACCTCACAGTGATGAGTGCCGACGTGGCTCCGATGATAAAGCAGGCTTTCCCCTCTCTTTCAGGTTCGATCTCAGGCAAAGGGGACCTCAAGATCAGGGCAGGAGGCGAACCCGGAAGGATGAGCACGGTCAATGCGGCAGGTGTGCTTTTTCTCAGGGATGGGGAGATCTCCGGCTTTGAAGCAGTAGAGGCGGCAAAAAAATATACGAAGGGCAAACCGCTCCTCTTCAAAACGATCCAGACGGCATTCACCCTTGACGAAGGATACCTGACTATCCTTCCCGGAAGCCAGGCCGTGGCTCCTTCCGGAGATCCGGTGTACCGCTATGTGATGCTTGACGGTCTGATAAACAAGAAAAAAGAGATGAGCCTGTTCGCGATGGGCAAAGTAAATATACAGGCATTGAATGCCCTTCTCGGAGCGCTGCAGGGGATCATAAACGTGGGTATGGAATTCACGGGTGAACTTGATAGGAACGCGCTGCTCCAGAACTTCCTCGGAGGAGTCCTGTCAGGCTTCACAAGGACGGATTTCCGTTTCGTTACGTTGAATGTAAACGGGACCGTAGGCTCCCCGAGCTTCAGCAACGTAAAGGTCGACAAGTCGGAGCAGATGACAAGTCCAAGAAACGTGATACCGAAATCGGCAAGCGATCCCAATGAAAAAGACTATCAGGGCCGGGATACCGTCTTCAGGCTGAAGTTCGAAATACCTGTCGGCCCCGGGATAAGCTATACCAACGGGAATGATATCAGCGGCCAGATCATAGAACAGACGTTCGGGAACATACTGCAGGGGATAGATTTTGGAAACTGACGGTGACAGGATCATTAAATCAGGGATAACCCTCATCCTGGGTGGTGCCAGAAGCGGCAAGAGCACCTTTGCGGAAAGGCTCGCAGAGGGTGCCGCCTCCCATGTCACGTATCTTGCGGCCGCGGATGCCCGGGATCCGGAGATGCGTGAACGCATCGCCATGCACAGAAAGAGAAGGCCTGCGGGATGGGAGACATTTGAGGGAGATCCGTACGAGATTTGCGCGGCTGTAAAGAAAATAGGGGGGGTCCTTCTGCTCGACTGTCTCACGATGTGGCTGACCCGCCTCCTCCTTGAGGGGGACGCCGCGGAGAAGGCCTCTGAATCCGAGTGGCAGGCAAGGGAAGCGCAAATAAGGGCGTTGACCGAAGATCTCTGCTCGACCCCCCCGGAAGGTACACATCTGATAATCGTGAGCAACGAGGTGGGTTTCGGCCTCGTTCCGACTTATATAATGGGCAGGCGGTTCAGGGATCTGCAGGGAAGGATGAACCAGCTGTGCGCCGCAAGGGCTGAAAGAGTCGCACTTGTGGTCGCGGGCTGCCCTCTGTGGGTCAAGGGATCGGCGGAGGGGATCCGGCAATGAGGAACGGGAAATTCCGGGAATATATGGACAGGCTGACTGAAGAGATCAGAAACGAAGGATCGAGGCACGACTTCATCGGCAGGTTCGTTGTCGCATGGACCCTGCTCTCGCGCATCCCTCTGCCCCGAAGGCTGTGGCCGTCCGAAATGCCGGCAGGCAACAGGATCCTTCCTCTCGCGCCCCTCGCGGGAGGACTTCTCGGCCTGCTTGTCGCGATCGAGGTATCTGTCGTCGGATCTCTGGGATTGGATCAGCCCGGAACGATTTGGACAGGCGTCTTCTTTTACTCTGTGATGGGATGGTCGCTGCACCTTGACGGGTGGGGGGACCTCTGGGACGGGGTGGGCTCGGGCAGGCAAGAAGAGGAACTTCGCTCGGTAATGAAGGACAGCAGGCTCGGAGCTTACGGGGCTGTCGGCCTCATACTCGCATTCGGACTCTGGACATCTCTGGCGGGAACTGTCCGGCCCGACAGGCTTCCGGCTGCGCTGATCGTTTCCGCTGCCTGCGGCAGATTTGCATGCTGCACGGCTGCCTATAAGGGCAGGTATCCATGGGAGAGCGGCATGGGCAAGGGTATGGTGGACACCTTCAATGGATACGACCTCTTCGTCTCATTTTTAGCGTTTTTTGTTTTCATGCCGATCGCGCCTGTCAGGTGGTCCTTTTCTGCCGCCGCCGCCATTATGATCGGTTTCGGGATGGCGGGCTGGATGAACTCCAGGCTGGGCGGAGTGAACGGCGATGTCCTGGGCGCCGCCGCAGTGGCAGCGGAGATAGCCTCTTTAGCGGTATTCTCGGCATGAGCAAATCCAGACCGCGGCTTATCGCAGTTGACATCGACGGTACGATCCTCAACAGCTCAAGCGAACTTTCGGCAAGGACAAGGAACGCGCTCAGGAGTGCAATTTCGTCCGGGATGATCGTCGTTGCCGCGACAGGGAGGATGTATCCTTCCGCCCTCCCCGTGATAAGGGAGATCGGCATAAAACATCCATCTATTTTCTACAACGGTGCCGTAGTTCGAGATCCCCTTTCCGGGAAGACCCTCCTCGAAAAGGGAGTGGGCAGGGATCTGACTGCCGAGATCCTATCCTTCTACCGGCAACAGGGATGGTACATACAGATCTACAGCGATGACAGGCTCTATGTGACGGACAGCGGTGACCCAAGGAGCAGATTCTACGAAAACATATCGAAAATACCGCCCGTATCGTTCGGCGAAAAGTTTTGGGACCTTGACATAGATTCAACGAAACTTCTGGGCATATCGCTGGATGAGGATGTTTTCCGCCTGATGGTGGATGGGACCGTCTCCCGTTTCGGCGGCAGGATCTACACAGCGACCTCGTGGGGATCTTTCGTTGAAATGACACACCCCGAAGTCAACAAGGCAAAAGGGCTTGCGCTCGTTGCGGAAAAACTCGGGATCGACAGGCGCGATGTCCTTGCGATCGGCGACGGTTCCAACGACAGAGAGATGATCGAATGGGCCGGGTACGGTGTTGCCATGGGAAATTCGCCTGCCGACGTAAAAGCGGCGGCGGACGAGATAACTTCAGACAATGACAGCGACGGTGCTGCGGCTATAGTTGAAAGATACCTGTGACGGGAGGTCTATGATGAGAGATTACTTTGAACAGGAAAGACCGACTCTGACTTTTGAAATTTTCCCTCCAAAGAGGACGGGAGAACTCTCTTCGATATTTGCGACGGTAGACGAGCTTGCAAGTCTGGCGCCTGATCTTATCAGCGTTACATACGGAGCCGGAGGTACGAGCAGGGACAACACCGTCGAGATCGCATCCCAGATACAGAACAGCTATGCCATCCCCGCCCTTGCCCACCTTACCTGCGCGGGAAACTCTGTCGAAGATGTGGAGCCCATACTGAGAACGCTCCGTGAAAACGGAGTTAAGAACATACTCGCGCTCAGGGGGGATCTGGCAGAAGGCGAGGCGCTCAAAGACTTCCGCTATGCCTCGGATCTCATAAAATACATAAGATCCAGATATGATTTCAGGATCTTCGCGGCATGCTACCCAGAAAAGCACATCGAGGCATATTCTATGGAAGATGACCTGCGCTGCCTTAAGGAAAAGGCTGACTGCGGGGTGGATGTGCTCATATCGCAGCTCTTTTTTGACAACGAGCTCTTCTACAGGTTCAGGGACCGGGCAAGGGCTATGGGGATAGCCGCTCCTATAGTTGCAGGGATCATGCCCATAACATCCTCTTCACAGATCAGCCGTATGGTATCGATGTGCGGTGCCACAGTTCCTGAAAAGGTCCGGAAGATCATACGGGCATTCGGGCACAACAACATGGCCATGAAAGAGGCTGGCATCGCATACGCAACGGCGCAGATAGTTGATCTGCTCGCTGACGGTGTTGACGGCATACACCTCTACACTATGAACCAGCCTGATATCGCAAAGAGGATATCGGAGAACATAAGGGGGATCTTGTATTCCCTCAGGGTAAAGCGCGGCTGAATTTTTTTTATGTAGATCGACGGAAACAGTTAATGAGTAAAAAATGAGGTGGATCATATGAGGTTCGGGACAGATGACAAAAGGACGGTGATCTTTGACGGTGCCATGGGTACGATGCTCCAGAAGAGAGGGCTGAAAAGCGGCGGCATACCCGAGCTGCTCAACCTGACCGATCCTGAGCTGATCAGATCCATCCATGAAGAATATCTCGACGCTGGGTGCGATGTGGTCTCGGCAAATACTTTCGGAGCGAACAGGTTCAAGGCTGAAAAGGCCGGCCGTCCGCTTGAGGATATCGTATCGTCGGGAGTCATGATCGCAAAGTCCGCGGCTTCCGCACGCAGGGGCAAGTTCACCGCTCTCGACATTGGCCCGTGCGGACGAGTACTCAGACCGGTAGGAGACCTTCCCTTTGAGGAGGCCGTCGGTGTCTTTGCCGAAATAGTGAGGGCAGGGACTGCTGCTGGAGCCGATCTGATACTCCTTGAGACATTCACCGACCTTTATGAACTCAAAGCGGCCATGATAGCGGCCAAAGAGAATTCAGACCTGCCTGTCCTTGCCACGATGAGTTTCGAAGAAAACGGGACCTCTTTCTTCGGTGCCACAGTTGAATCGATGGTGATGACGCTCCAGTCCCTCGGAGCGGATGCACTGGGAGTCAACTGCTCTCTCGGCCCCGGACAGCTCGTGCCGATAGTCGAAAGGATCCTCCGGTCGAGCAGCATACCAGTGATGGTCCAGCCGAACGCGGGGCTTCCGGTCTTCAGCGGAGGAGAGGCCGGGTATGATGTCACGGATGAAGAGTTCGCCGACTGCATCAAAGGATTTGTGGAAAAAGGAGTCTCGATCGTCGGAGGGTGTTGCGGAACGGATCCGGGGTACATCCGGCTTGTAAAGGAGAGGCTCAGGGATGTGGTCCCTTCAGGGATCAGACCGGGTTTGAAAACGGGAATCTGCTCCGCGTCAAAAACCGTCTTCTTTGGCGACGACACTGTGATCATTGGCGAAAGGCTGAACCCCACAGGGAAAAAGGCGCTGAAGGCAGCGCTTAGGGCGAAGGACATGGACTATGTGCTCAGGGAAGCGATACGGCAGCAGGAGCAGGGAGCGCATATCCTTGATGTGAACATGGGGCTCCCGGATATAGACGAACCGGAGATGCTTGAGAGAGCCGTCATCGAGATACAGTCTGTGACCTCTCTGCCGCTGCAGCTCGACTCCTCTGACCCTGAGGCTTTGGAGAGGGCAGCAAGAGTCTACAACGGAAAACCGCTTATCAACTCGGTCAACGGCAAGAAGGATTCCCTGAAGAAGATACTTCCCATAGCCAGGAAATACGGTACGGCCGTACTCGGGCTCACCCTGGACGACGACGGCATACCGTCCTCTGCGGAGGGCAGGCTAAAGATTGCCAGGACGATAGTGGATGAGGCCCAAAAGATCGGTATCCCCAGGGAGGATGTCCTTATCGACTGTCTTGTTATGACTGCCTCGGCACAGCAGGATCAGGTCCGTGAGACGCTCAGGGCTGTAAGGATGGTCAAAGAGGAGCTTGGGCTCAATACGGTGCTCGGTGTGAGCAATGTCTCCTTTGGGCTCCCTGCCCGCCCCGTTATCAACAGGACTATGCTTGCGATGGCATTGATGCAGGGCCTTGACGCTCCGATAATGGATCCCGGTGACGAGGGCATGAGAGATACCGTAGATGCATTCAGTGTCCTGATGGGCATAGACCGGCAGGCAGAGAGATTTATCGCAGGCCGTTCAGTACAGGAAGAAAAGAAGCAGGAGAGTGGATCGCTGACAGAGACCGATGCTCAGGCTGATCTCGCTCAGGCGATCATCAAAGGACTCAGCGGAGACGCAGAGAAAGCGACAGAGATCCTTCTCTCAAGGATGAAGCCTATGGAGATCATCGAAAAAGAGATAGTGCCGTCCCTTGACTTTGTTGGGAAAGAGTACGAATCATGCACCATATTCCTTCCACAGCTTATCAGGTCGGCCGAAGCAGCGCAGTCATCCTTCGAACTGATCCGAAGGCAGCTTGCGAAAGAGGGCTCCGAAGGTTCCGAAGGGAGGGGCCGTGTAGTTATCGCGACCGTTCAGGGAGACATACACGACATCGGCAAAAACATAGTAAAAGTGATAATGGAAAATTACAATTACAGGATGATAGATCTCGGGAAAGATGTCCCTCCGGAGAAGATCGTCGAGGCAGTCAGGGAAAACGGAGCCGATTTCGTTGGTCTAAGCGCCCTGATGACGACGAGCGTCTCGAGCATGAAAGCGACGATAGCCATACTGAGGGAGGCGTGTCCCGGAGTGAGGGTAATAGTCGGCGGAGCGGTGATGACCCCGTCGCTTGCGGAATATGTCGGCGCCGACCACTATGCCAAGGACGCGATGGAGGCAGTCAGGATACTGGGACACAGATGACCCTTTTCAACGTAAGGGTCTAATGGAAAAGGTCAAGAAGACTGAAGCCCTCAACGCTGTCGATTGATGAATTCCCCTTATGGACGCGGAGTTTCTTGTACTTTGCATCAGTGCCGCTGCTGTTCAGCCCGGCGGCGTAGAAGGTGAGCCCGCCGCCTTTAACGAGGCATACGACAGATTTGTCCTCCCCTTCTTTTCTCCATTCAAGCCTTGATGAGTTTTTAGCGAGCAGGAAATTCGTCAGCCCCAGTCCGGTCTCGGTCTTGTACTCCCCGGAGCGGGCCTCGACTTCGCGGACTTTGCCGTTTATGAATATCACACGAAGGCCTCTTCCGGGCATAGTCCTGCTGTAAGTCCATATCTCGGCGGTATCGTCTGAGAGGATCGATTTTCCTCCGACCTTCCTGAATTCCTTTGCCTCGGGCGCGCCTAGTTTATCCCTGACCTCATCCTTTGTATCGCCGATCCTGACCGGTCCGATGGATATACCGGGCCTGATCACGAGCCTTGGGTCCGTCGGCCGGCCAAGCATCGCCTTGGCCGCGTTTGCCCCGTGTATCCCCCGCTTATCATCGGGTGCAAGTTCAGAGAACCTCTCGTAGCCCTTGAGGGCCTCCTCCCATGCACCGAGGCCCATGAGCATCTTTGAACAGGTCAGCACCTGTTCAGGTTCTTTGAAGAGTTCGATCTCTTTCACCAGGGCCTCAACAGCCGTTTCGTAGTCCTTCGATTTTAACGCGGCCTCGCTTACAAGCGCCCAAGCATAGGGGTCTTTGAGTTTTGCCGCTCCCTCTTTGAGGGCAGCAAGCCCTTTTCCGGTATCGTCATTCTTTTGGATGTAGAGCCAACCCATCCTAAGGAGGGCCTTTCCGTCCCCGGGGATCGTCTTGAGGTGTTCTTCATAGCGGGCGATCGCTTCGTCGATCCTTCCGGTCTTCTCAAGACAGAACGCCATCTGGTAAAGTATGTTTTTCCTTTCGGGACGCAGCTTCAGAACTTTTTCGTAAAGAATATACGCTTCCGAGTATTCTTCCTGTTTGAAATGCGCCGATGCTTTCTGAAAATATTTTTCGGGAAGGACGCTTGTCCTGTAATACCACAGGCTTCCTCCGAGAAAAATTATAAGGATCAGTGCCGCTATGATCCCAAAGACATAGCGCGGTAAAGGAGGACGGGGCTCTTTTTTCAGTCCCCACTCCTGTTCCTCTTTTGTCATCCCCGTCTGCTCTTCGGGAACTATTTCAGGGCATTTTTCTTCGTTTATGGCGCAGTTATTATCTGTCAAATCTATCGATCCTTTATGAATAATTGATGCTGATACAAAATTGTAGCAGATATAAGCTCTTTTGCTATTGGCAAAAAGTGCGAAAGAGGTTTAATCTTTAACAGTACGCAGAACGGAGGGAATCGTTCTTTGCTTCAATATAATGACATCAAACTTGAAGACATCTCATTTTTCGAGTATTACTGGAAGATCACGAGCCAAAGAGCGTCAGACTACAGTTTCCCGATACTTTGGGGATGGGCGGGTGATTACGGATACCGGACAGCCAGGGAAGATGACAAGGATCTGCTCTGGATCAGGCAGACTATTCCGCGCGACTATGACCTGGCGCCGCTTGGGAATTGGGAAAGGCCTGACTGGGCTGACGTTATAAGAGAGAGATTCGGCGATGAATCTGAGTTCTGGCTCGTACCCGAAAAACTTCTCAAGATTTGGGAAGGCCAGTTTGGGAAACGTCTGGAAGCTGAAGATATGAGAGGAAGCTGGGAATACCTTTACGACATAAAGGATCTGGCGATGCTTCCCGGCAACAGGTACATGAAGAAACGCAACAGGGTAAACCATTTTCGCCGCAATTACGACCATTCTTTCAGACCGATAACGCCTGAGATAATACCTGAAGTCATGGATTTTCAGCATGCATGGTGCCAGGCCAATAACGGATGTACGAACAAGGGCCTGCTCCAGGAAAATCACGGAATATTAAGGATACTGAACAACTGGGAGACCATCCCGCGCATCGTCGGAGGGGTCATCGAAGTGTCGGGTAAGATAGCGGCCTATACGATAGGCGAACTTGCCTGCGACACTGTACTCGTACACTTCGAAAAGGCCAACCTGGAGTACAGCGCCGCATATCAGGTGATCAACAAGGAATTTATGTGCCATATGCATCAGGAACATCCCGAGCTGACTGTGGTAAACAGGGAAGAGGACCTGAACGATCCGGGGCTTCGTGAGGCGAAGATGTCATATCTGCCCATCGATTTCATAAAAAAATACAAGGTGCGGATCAAATTTTAATAGATTTGGATGATCGGGAAATATTAATGGCAGCGGTCGGACCTCCCGCGGTACTTTCGGGATCCGAAGAGTGGCTCAGGGCAGATATAAATGTTAGAATCTGCAGGACAGAAACAGACAAAAGAAGACATTGGAGGAGTAAACATGAGGATATTTTCAGCGGGCCCCGCATCGGCAGAAGAAGCACCAAAGCGTCAGACTGCAGTTTTTGAAACTTCCGCGGGCACTTTCAAGATCGAACTCTACAACGATCTTGCACCTGACACAGTGAAGAACTTCACGGATCTGATCGAAAAGAAATACTACGACGGGATAATCTTTCATCGCGTAATAGACAATTTCATGATCCAGGGAGGCTGTCCCCAGGGAACAGGCATGGGAGGCCCCGGCTACACCATACCCGATGAGTTCGGCAAAGGACTTAAACACGACAGGCCAGGGATCCTGTCAATGGCTAACGCGGGTCCGAACACAGGCGGATCGCAGTTCTTCATCACCCTTGTCCCATGTCCGTGGCTTGACGGCAAACACGCGATATTCGGACATGTCACCGAAGGGATGGATGTTGTTGAAGCGATAGGCAAGGTCCCCACGGATTCAAGGGACCGTCCGCTGAAAAAAGTAGTGATAGAAAAACTGACAGTAATTTGATCTGATACAGGACCTAAGTAAGAAGATCGATCCTAAAGGGGCAGGATGCATAGCATCCCGTCCCTTTTTTGCACTATCGGCGAAAGATATTTGCCGGCACATAAATATCTCTTTTTATGTAACAGCGATTTTATGATAATATGTTCAGATGAGGTCCTATCTCCGGAATTATTTGAAAAACCTGACATATTGATCATGCAGATCTGATGGTCTGCCCGTCTTATACTTCGTCCGAAATCAATGGGAGGATAAAAAATGAGCTTTACCATAAGCTTTAAAGACATGAAGGAGATCAAAAGCGATTTTCCTATGACTGCGAGAGAGGTACTTACAAGGACCGATTTCCCAGCGAGGGAGAGGGTCGTGGCGTGCAGGGTGAACAGAGTCCAGCGCCCGCTCTCATGGGAGATCGACATGGATTCCACTCTTGAGTTCATCACATACGACACCATAGAGGGTCTGGAAGTCTACCTGCGTACCATCTGTTTCATGCTGACCTCTGCGGCAACGAGGGTATGCGGGATAAGGCTGCACCTTCGGCAGTCGATGAATTATTCATACTACTACGACAGCCCCGACGGTCCTGTGACAGAAAAACAGAGAAAGGCCATACTGACAGAGATGCGAAGGATGGTCAAGGATGGAGTGAACCTCGTGAGGGAGGAACTTTCCCTGGATAAGGCCCGCGCCATCATGTCATGCCAGGGTTACCTGGACAAGGAGAGACTCCTGCGCTGGACCAACAGAGACCCGGTTGTCCTGTACAGATGCGAGGGCATATACGACTTTTTCGGGGGGGCGCTTGCCGACAATGCTGCCATAGTTCCCGTATTCGACCTGCACCTATATAAGGGAGGCATCTTCATATCAGGTCCTTCTTTCTCCGATCCGACAAAGGTACAGACCTTCAAAACGTCTGCAAAGACCTTCTCTCTGTTCAGGGGCTATGCCAGGTGGCTTGACAACCTCAATGTCTCAACGATGGACAATATCCATCACCTTGTGGCCAATGGTCTTTCCCGTGACTTCATAATGGTCTGCGAGGCTCTCCACACAAAGACACTGAGTGAGATATCCACGTACATTTCCAATAGGCCCGAGGTACGCCTGCTTTGCCTGGCCGGCCCCTCAAGTTCCGGCAAAACCACATCTTCAAGGCGTATACGGGTACAGCTCCTTGCCTCGTGCATAAACTCAGCCACGCTAGAACTGGACAATTATTTTGTAAACAGAGCAAGTACACCGAGAGATGCCGACGGCAATTACGATTTTGAGGCCCTGGAAGCTCTTGACATCGACCTGATAAACGAACATCTCGACGCACTGCTTAAAGGCAGGGAGATCGAAGTCCCCAAGTTCGACTTCACTACAGGCGAGAGAAAAAAAGGACACAAAATGAAGCTAGAGCAGGACCAGATACTGGTGATCGAGGGCATTCACGGACTGAACGACAAGCTCTCCGAGAGCGTTCCCGCGGAAAATAAATACAGGATATTCATCTGTCCCCTTACCGGTGCCGCGATAGATATGCATAACAGGATCGGAACTACAGATACGCGCCTTCTGAGGCGCATGCTGCGTGACTACAGGACCAGGGGGCACTCCCCCGAGGCTACCCTTATGCAGTGGCCCTCCGTGGTAAGAGGCTCTCACCGTCACATCTTCCCGTACCAGGAGAACGCCGATACGCTCTTCAACACATCTCTTGCGTACGAGATCCCAGTGCTCAAGGGTTATGTGCAGCCGCTCCTGGCTTCCGTGAAGGAAGATTCGCCCGCCTATGGCGAGGCCCAGAGGCTTCTTTCAATACTCAGTTTCGTTCCGGTAATACCATCTGACGATGTCCCGAATATTTCCATATTGAGGGAGTTCATTGGCGGAAGCTGCTTTGAATAAAGACAGTTGCGGCACGTGTGAAAAATGATAGTTTTGCATTCTTTTTTTGCAGACAATAGCTTTTTTGTGTGGGGCGAAAGCTCATTCGGATCAAATGGTCCGGACCTCCGGCATATATCCCGCGCTGTGATACCCAGGATACCGTGGGACGCGGGAAGCACCGCCGTCAACGATGCCCTGAAGCGGGCTGGCGTGCGCCACAGCAGGAAAAATCTTGCAGAATCAACAGTTGTGGCCTATCTTGACCTTCCCTCGCGAAGCGGATGTCCTTTGCCCTCTTCGCCTCTTCTGGGCGACTTTCCTGAGACAGACGGGGAACTGACTGCGGAAAGATTTTCCGTTGAAGCTCTTCGTGTTTCTCATGAAGAGCTTACCGCGCTTTTCAGGATCATAAGTGAGGGCAGAGAGAGGCTTCCCGTGCCCGGCCTTTTGTGGGGCAACGACCTGAAATATATCCTTAAAGGCCTGGGATATGCGTCAATGATGGTGATCAGGGGGACATACATCCCCGGCATGGAATCTTCGGGCGAAAACTATTTTTCCGTCTGGAAGCCGCTGCATCTGGCTAAATACCAGGATGAATACTCAGCTTTCGTAAACGCGCTCCCTCCTGTCCTGATGAGCTTTTCGCTGTCGCCCGAGAGACCGGTGGATGCGGGGCCGCAGACGATCGCGGACTCCATACTGGAGTCGTTTCTTGAGGGTATAGTACGAAAGGCCCAGGCGACGCCTGGGAGAAGGGGGAGGCAGTTAGACCAGACCAACCCCCACGATATATGGCTCCGCTCTCTTGCCTGGCCTAAGTCCGCACTCCACAGATGGAAAGACGAGATGAGCCAGCTCTCATCTCAGATAGAGGAATGGACCGATTCTGTAAGGGTAGTCACCAACCAGCCATGGAAACTTTTACTGAGACTTGAGGAGCCTTTGTCAGGGAATGGTGAGGGTATATGGACACTGTCATGGCACCTGCAGTCTGCGATGGATCCTACCCTTTCTGTCGCAGCCGAAAAAGTATGGAGTCCCGGACCTGCTGAAAGAAAGTGGTTTTCTGCCTCGGGTGCAAATCCGAGAAGATACCTGCTCCAGATGCTTGGGCAGATATCTTCCTCTGTCCCCGCGATAGCAAGAAGCCTGAACGAGCCTTTCCCGGTCTCCTGCACCATGGTGTTTGACGAACTGCTCGTCTTCCTGCACGACATCGTGCCGGACCTTCTTGACCATGGGATACAGATACAGTTCCCATCTTCATGGGGCTCCCCGTCCGACAGGCCGAAACTTGCGGTGAAGGGAAGCGTGAGGGATAGTGCCGCCTTCTCTTCAGGGAGCGGAATGGACCTTGGCGACCTGATGGACGTCGAATGGTCCGTTGCTGTCGGTGATGATGTGTTGACGGAGGAAGAACTCTTGATGCTGAGGAAGCTTAAGGCCCCCCTTGCGAACATAAGAGGGAAATGGGTCCTTGTCTACCGTGATGAACTAGAGAGGCTAATGGAAGGGATCAAAAAACTTCCGCGCAAAATATCCAGGAGAGAGGCCCTGATCTATTCCTTCAGGGAGAGCAAAGGAGATCTCCCTCTTTCCTCTGTCACCGGCTCTCCCTGGCTTGACTCAGTCAGGGCCGTTCTGACCGGGGCCGAACAGATAGAGCAGATAGAGCAGCCCAGGGGGTTCTGCGGAGAACTGAGGCCATACCAGAGAATGGGCCTTTCATGGCTCTCATGGCTCGCGGAGATCGGGCTCGGAGGATGCCTGGCTGACGACATGGGACTTGGGAAGACTGTACAGGCTTTGGCCCTGATGAAAACAAGGAAACTGAGGGGAGAAAAAAGACCGGTACTTCTCGTATGTCCCACTTCAGTCATAGAGAACTGGCGAAGGGAAGCCGAACACTTCGTTCCCGACCTTTCTGTCCGGATACACCACGGGACCGGAAGGCTGAGGGGCGAAAAGTTCTCTGAGGCAGTAAAGGGGACGGATCTCGTTATCACCTCCTATTCGCTGCTTTACAGAGACAATGATACGTTTAACAGGACCGAGTGGTCCGGAGTGATCCTGGATGAAGCCCAGAACATCAAAAATCCCGAAACACGGCAGTCAAAGGCCGCCCGCTCGATAAAGGCGAAATGGCATTTTGCCCTTACCGGTACTCCGGTCGAAAACCACGTCGGAGACATGTGGTCCATAATGGAATTCCTGATGCCCGGCCTTCTTCCGAACAAATCAAGGTTCATAAGGGACTTCATGCGTCCGATACAGGCCGGGGAGACCGGTGCGCTCCAGAAGATCAAAAAAATAACCGGGCCGTTCATCCTTAGAAGATCGAAGACAGACAAATCGATAATCTCAGATTTGCCGGAAAAAATTGAAACAGAGGTCTTTTGTTCACTGAACAGAGAACAGGCCTCGCTATACGGAGCAGTATTGGACGATCTTGAAGAGAAGCTGAAGGGGAGCAGCGGCATAAGACGCAAGGGAGCCGTACTTGCCGCTATAACCTCACTGAAACAGATCTGCGACCACCCGGCACTCTACCTCAAGGACAGGTCCGAGATATCCGGACGCTCCGGGAAACTTGCCCGCCTGACCGATATCGCGGAAGAAATGCTGAGCGTGGGAGACAGGGCCCTGATCTTCACACAATATGCCGAAATGGGTGCCATGCTGAAAAATTATCTCCAGGAAACTTTCGGGAGAGAGGCTCTGTTCCTGCATGGAGGCGTCGAGAGGGGAAAAAGGGACGAAATGGTCAGGAGGTTCCAGGATCCCCACGACGCTCCGCCCTTCTTCGTCCTCTCACTCAAAGCGGGCGGGACAGGCCTCAACCTTACAGGGGCAAACCACGTGGTAATGTTCGACAGGTGGTGGAACCCGGCAGTCGAACAGCAGGCAGTGGACAGGGCATACAGGATAGGACAGAAAGAGAGGGTCATGGTCCACTATTTCTGCTGCAAAGGGACCCTTGAAGAGAAGATTGAACTGCTGATCAAGTCGAAGAAAGAGATAGCCGACTCAGTGGTATCGGCAGGCGAGAACTGGCTGACAGAGATGTCGGACAGTGAACTGAGGCAGCTTTTCAAGCTTAGCAGGGACGCAGTGGAGGACATAGGCTAGATGTACAGAAGAAGGACATCCTGGACATACACGAAACCGCTCAGTACCAAGGGCGGGATAAAATCCCGCGTCAGCAGGGGGCACTTTCACGGCTCCAACTGGTGGTCGTTGCGCTGGATGGAAATACTCGAGAGCAGCATAGACGCTGCGCGTCTCTCAAGAGGGCGAAGCTACGCCAGACGGGGGCAGGTCGTGGATATTGAAATCGAACCGGGGCTCGTTACAGCATCTGTACAGGGGACAAGGAAAAAACCTTATCAAATAAGGCTTGGTTTCGAGACCCTGACCGATGAAGCTAAGGCGCTCCTCCTCTTCCGCTTCCGGGAGAGATCGTCCTTTGCGGCAAGGCTTCTTGCCGGAGAGATGCCGGAGGAGATGGAGAAGGTGTTCAGGGAAGCCGGGGTGGGACTGTTCCCAAATAAAACCGACCTGCGCCGCTACAAATGTACCTGCCCGGACGACGCGGCACCGTGCAAGCATATAATCGCCGTGCTTTTGCTGCTTGCCGAGGTCTTTGACGATGACCCCTTCCTTCTCCTTAAACTCAGAGGGGCCAACCGCGAAACGCTGATAAACCTTCTTACTCTTGAGTCGTCCGGTGGAAGTGAAGAGGATGACTGCGACGGAGGAGAGATCTGCGAGGACGGAGATCCGCCCGTTATTATCACGGGCGGGAGTGAGAACGATCCTGACATGCCCGAAGCCATTGCCGATCGGCCCGAAGTTTTTTCAGAGGCCAGGCACCCGTCAAAATGGTTCGGTGATGAGATACCCGGATTCAAATATAATATAGATGAAAAGGAAAGAAGGATAGCGGCGCTTGAGATCATCAACGATTTTCCATTCTGGAAGGGGGAACTTCCCTTCAGACAATCCCTCTGCCAATATTATGAACGGGCCGCCGATCTTGCCGAGGAAATACTGACGGGTGAGAAGAAAAAGTCAGTGGGACGTCCCCGTAAGCTTATCTAGGATACAAAAAGAGGAAGGGCACGGGTCCTTCCTCTCCTTCATAATGACTGTTCCTGTAAAAAACTAAAGTCCCGGGTAGTCGAAGTCCTTTACTTTGAAGGACGCGTACGTTTCGGTTATCTCTCTTATCTTGGCCTTCAGCGAGTCGGCGTTGGGAGCATTTTCCGATTCGCGCTTTATGCTGTACTTCCTGAAGAAGGCATTTTTCTCTCGTGCCCCTTCGACTCCAAAGACCTCCCTGTACATCATAAGATCGACCGGCATCTCAAAATCCTTTGCGACATCCTCATATCCGAAGAGGACCCAGATCTCTCTGAAACCGGCCCATGCAATGGCGGAAATGCACATCGAACAGGGGTCATGGCTCGCGACGAAAATGCACCTGGACGGATCGGGATGGTCCTTCATCGAAAAGAAGCGTAGGATCGTGTCGATCTCACCGTGAAAGATCGGGTTTCCCTGTCTGTTGTTAGTTCCGGCAACGACAGTCCTGCAGCTCTCGGCATCAAGGATCAGTCCGCCGAACACGTGGTTGCCCTCCTCCACTCCCTTTTTTGTAAGGGGCAGCAGATCATCTCTGATGGCGTCAAGTATTTTTTCTATCTTTGTCAAATCGATCATCTCCTTATCTGCACGGAGTCCTACAGACGCATGCTCGAAGGCTGATTTAATGTAACACCGTTTCGGACACTTTGTCCACCTCTCCCCGCTCTTTCAAAGAGACCGGTGCGGTCATGCCTGCTTTGCAGGAGGGTATCTGTGTTTGATCAGACAGATCGCGGCCGCTGTCATAAGAAGGAAAGCGCTGAAGGCGAAAAAGCTCTTTTCCATGCCAAGGAACGCCCCGCAGACCCCCCACATTATGGGACCCAGAAAGTATCCCATTCCCCAGAAGAGGTAGTATGCTCCTGATATCGTCCCCTTAAGGCTGTCGGGGGCCTTTTCATTCAAAAACGCCATAGATGAGACGAAAAAGCCGCCGAGGGATCCGGCTGAAATGCCCAGCAGTACCGTTGCGGAGAGCTTGCCGGTGTAAGGAAAGAACCCCCATGCAAGGGCGGAGCAGGTAAGTCCGAGCATCATGAATATCTCCCTGCCGAACCTGTCCGAAAGAGGCCCGTAAAAGAATTGTGCCCCTGCGATAAAGAGGTAGTAGGCGGAGAAGAGGATGCCTATGTCCATTGCCCCGTACTGCCTTGCCGTGACAAGCCAGCCTGGAGCTATGCTGAAGAGAAGGCCCTGCCCGCATCCGTACAGGAATATTCCAAGCAGGACGATCCTTACGGGGATATCGGAAAGGAGGGAGAAGGCTTTTTTTATCTCAAGTGATTCCTTCTTGCTGCCGGGTCCGGGTCTCCTGTTTTTCTGCGTAAAAAATATTATCATAAACGCAATACAGCAGAGGAAGCTGAAAAAGAGGAAGCCGCCCCGTTCACCGAAAAGATCCGGCATGCTCGGAACAAGGAGAGGTCCTGCAGCAAGCATTATGTACACGGCTGCTGTGTATATCCCTATCATCTTACCTTTGTTGCACGGATATGCTATCGAGATTATAGCCGGAGCAGTTGCCCAGACGGGTATCTCCCCCGCTCCCTGGACCGCGCGGCCGATAAATATCGGCATGGGTGATCCTGCAAAATAAAATATTATGCCCGATACGGCTGAAAGAAAATAACCGAAGAGCAGGAAGGGCTTGAATCCATAACGGTCAGAAAGGTTTCCGAAAGGGACCTGTAGGAATATATACGGCAGTGCGAAACAGGAGGCAAGGAGTCCGACAAGTGAGGCGTCGCCCCCCGAAAGCGTTATCACCCTCGCCGGGAGGCCTGAAGCTACGATCCCCACACCAAGCATTGATATCGCTGCGGCGGAGGTGATGCCGAGAAAAGTCTTCAGTCTGCTTTCAGACAAGATAATGCCCCCGAATGGATACAGAATAGTGATCGCTGAAAGTGTTATACCACAAATAAAGCCATAAGGAAGAAGACCTGAAATATTTTCAGCCCTTCCGGTCAAAAATGAGAAAAGAGTCTCAAAATATCGCCTTTTTCGATACCAAACTCATGAAAAGCCGGGTAATCATGCTCCATGACCCTTGTCAAAATGATAAAAACAGAATAACATATCCGGTATTCCACTATTAGAAATCAGGCGGGCTGATTTTGCCTGCCAACCTCAATATAAGGAGCATCAGTGAATATGATAACGAAAGAAAAAGAACTCCCTGTTTTAAGGATAGGAAAGCATCAGCCCAAATATCCGATAGTCCAGGGAGGGATGGGGGTAATGATATCAGGTCCCCGGCTCGCCGGCACAGTTGCGGCCGAGGGCGGGATAGGCACTCTTGCTTCTGTTGGTCTCGGAGTTCTCACCGAGGGATACAATGCTAAGAATTTTGCTGAACGCAACAGCATGATGCTGAAAAAATTCATCAAACAGGCAAAGGATATCGCGAAAGGCGGTGTTCTTGCGGTCAACTGCATGTGTGCCCTATGCGACTATGAGTCGCTCGTAAAGGCCTCGTGCGAAGCGGGCGCCGACATAATCGTATCGGGCGCCGGACTTCCCCTTAAGCTTCCGGAACTGACGGAAGGCTTCCCCGATGTTGCGCTGGTGCCAATCGTCAGCAGCGTAAAAGCTGCCAACATCATAATCAGCCGCTGGAAGAAACATTATGACCGCTACCCCGACGCTTTAGTCGTGGAGACGCCTAACACTGCCGGCGGGCATCTGGGAGCGAGGGACATAGAACAGGTATCAGACTCCGCGCTCTCACTGGAAGCTGTCGTTCCCGCACTGGCGGATTACCTGAAGGAAAATGAGATCGACATTCCTATCATCGCAGCCGGAGGGATATGGGACGGCGAAGACATGTCCAAGGCTTTTGCGATGGGGGCTAAAGGCGTCCAGCTTGGTTCGCGCTTTGCGGCCACGGAGGAAGGCGATGCTTCGGACAGATTCAAGCAGTCGTATGTCGACGCGAAAGAGGAAGATGTGGTGCTCATCAACAGTCCCTGCGGACTCCCGGGCCGGGCGATCAACAGCCCGATGGTGAAGCGCTACCTTGCCGGGATCCAGGAGAGGATGCCATGCAGGACTCCGTGCCTTACTCACTGTATCTGCAGGATAAAGCATGAAACTTTCTGCATAGCCGACGCTCTTGTGAACGCATATAAAGGAGACTGGGAGAACGGACTCTTCTTCTGCGGCAGCAACGTGTTCAAGATCGATTCGATCATGAAGGTAAAAGAGCTGATGAACGAATTGCTTGAGGGATTCAAGATCCCGGAACCGGTACTTCCTTCACTCTTATAAGGAGACTTAAGGGCGCCCGTGCACGGGCGCCCTTTTTAGCACAGAAAAGATCAGTTCACCTAAACGACCGCATTGGACCAATAAATTGATTGTTGATAATATCCTTTGAAATAAAGTTAATTTAACTGGAAATACCTTTAATGTAGTTCTTAGATTGACAATATGCCCCCATAATATGTAAACTTTGTATAGTATTTATCATTATATTTTTATTAGGAGGAATTGATATCATGTCCGAACAGACAGCAAAAAAACCAATCAGCCTGCCATTGAAGTCCTTATCGCAATGGTGCTAGGCGCGGCGCTCGGGTTCATAATCGGTGAGAAGGCATCATACATCCAGTTCATCGGCGATGTATTCATCCGCCTTCTCAAAATGTGCATCTATCCCCTCATCTTTGTAAGTATAATCAACGGCATTTCGCAGGTCGCGGACATGTCGCGCCTGAAGAAGGTCGGCGGCTACTTCCTGGTTTACTGGGCTGTAGCTTCGACCCTTGCCGCAACGTCGGGGCTTGTCTGGGCCTTTATCATCAAGCCGGGCATCGGCATCCAGCTCGGAGCCAAAGAAGTTCCCGAAGTGGATGTTGATCTTCTGCAGTCACTTGTCAACTGGGTCCCCAACAACCCGTTCGCAGCCTTCTCAGAAGGCAATATCCTCCAGATCATCGTATTTGCGCTTATATGCGGGTTTATCCTTGCCAGCTTCAAGGATACGGTGCATGGACAGAGGATATTTGACATGTTCGATTCACTCAACGAGTTCTTCACGCGTATAGTCGGCTGGGTGATCGCGCTGGCTCCCTACGGCGTCTTCGCACTCGTTGCCAACATCACGGGTACTCTGGGTTCCACGGTCCTCTACGGGCTTGGAAAGATGCTTATGACACAGTATCTTGCTTACGGGACAGTCATAGTCATCATATACCCGGTGATCCTGTCATTTATAGCCAAAGTCAACCCGCTGCAGCACTTCAGGAATATATATCCTGCGATGCTACTGGCTTTCTCGACATGTTCCTCCAGCGCCACCCTTCCTCTCACGATGAAGTCGACCAAGGAGAGGGCCGGTGTACCGGAAGACATGGTCAACCTGATAGCCCCTCCGGCGGCGACCATAAACATGCATGCCTGTGCTGCTGAAATGCCGATCTACGCGGTATTCGCGGCCCAGATCTACGGAGTGGACCTCCCCTTCACCAGCCTTCTGGTCATTATCGTTCTTGGCATCATCATGGCGGCCGGAGTCGCCGGTGTTCCCGGGGGCGGTATCATCATGTCGGCAGTGCTGCTTCAGGTCATGGGGCTCCCGCTTGACATAGTCCCGTGGATAGCCGGTATCTACTACCTGATAGACATGCCAAACACGATGCTCAACGTCACAGGAGATACAGTCGGAATGGTAACAGTCGCCTCACTGATGAAAGAGCTGGACCTGGGGGTCTTCAACGCAAAGAAATAGCGTAATTTATCAGGCCACAGATCACGTCCGCCGGCAAAAAATCAACAGCCATGCCGGCGGTTTTTTGTTATA
>Ga0209509_1000299_pt1 | contig 49800 bp, 65 predicted proteins | sample BioC13SIPDNA_FD_185743 | JGI IMG/M metagenome (GOLD analysis project Ga0209509, IMG submission 185743) | Anaerobic biogas reactor microbial communites from Washington, USA - Biogas_R1_A C13 SIP DNA (SPAdes) (version 2) | ecosystem: Engineered > Bioreactor > Anaerobic > Unclassified | place...
CAGCTAGCATATCAGGAGCTTCGTGAACGGTTTCGTAGTATTTCTCATAAACTCTCACATCTTTTAAACGAAAATCAGCCCCCAAATCGATGCATCGCACCCCGCCCTGGTTAAGTTCCTTCACCATGGGCACGGATAGTCCATGGGGCAGGGCTAGAAAGGCCACCTGACAGCTCTGTTTGATGCGGTCAAGATCGGTAGCTATACAGGTCAGATCATAAAACCCGTTTAGATGGGGATAGACCTCACTGATTTTCCGGCCTACATTTTCCGTGGAGAAAATGCAGTCCACCATTATTTCATCTCTTCCGGCCAAGAGGCGTAAGAGGTCTGCAGCAGTGTATCCATCTCCGATTATGGCTGCTTTGATCATGGTCACGAACCTCCTTCTTGGGGCTGTTGCTGATTGAGGGTTTTGCCTAATTCAATGGATTCCTTCCATATCATCACTCTGAGCGATAGCGAATGGTCTTGTTAATGCCGTCAATATTGTCACTCTGAGCTTTAGCGAAGAGTCTTGTATATGCCGAAGATCCTTCGCTACCGCTCAGGATGACAATCAAGAAATTACCGTGGTAATTCGGGAAAAGTTAATTATGCAAAACTCTCAATTACTTACTGGTAGAATATTAATAATTATACAGACTGATGCATAATTAATCAAGGAAAATATTACAGGCTTCTGATTCCTACCTTTGATATAGTCTGCCAGTTTTAAAATTAAAAATCCGCCGGGAGTTCCGGCGGAGAGTTTGGTCTTCTATTTTTATTCCACGGGGGCAAATTCTTCTTTGCCAGCCCCACATTCTGGGCATACCCAATCATCGGGCAAGTCTTCAAAACTGGTTCCGGCGGGCACGTCGTTGTCCGGGTCACCTTCAGCCGGATCATAAATATACCCGCATATTATGCATTCGTAACTCTGGTTCACCTCAACATCTGTCATATGATCTCCCTCCTTGATTTGTTAATCCTTTAGATGTAGCCTTGTCTGTTAATTTATACGGAACATCATTTCTCTATACCGCGCAGACGAGTAACAGGCACTTTTCGTCCGTGAGCGGGATAAAAGATGCTGGCCCCTTGTTTTATCAGCAAATCCCAGCTGGCAGTTATTTTTTCGGGCTGTTCGGCAAATATGGGGAAATTGCTGCCTGGCCCGTAACTCATAGCCAAATCCCCTACTATGGCCTGGCCATCTTCCAGTAACACTGACAAAGACCCGGGCGTATGCCCTGGTGTGGGCACTACCTTGGCGGCCACCCCATAGGGAGTTAGGTCAAGCTCCTGGTCGGTGGTGAATTCTACTCTGGTTTTGGGGAAGCGCAGTGATCGTATATTGTGTCGGCCTAGCCAGCTTACCAGCTTCCCCAGGGCGTTGGTTCCTGGTGGTATCACCACTTCCCCTGTTTCTATCAATCTGGCCTCCAGAGGATGAGCCAGTACGGGGCAATTACACAGGCTTTTGATCGAAGCCAGACTGCCTACATGATCAAAATGGGCGTGGGTTATTATTATGAGCTTGATATCACTCGGTTGGATCCCTAGTTTACCTAGACGCCGCAAAAATGACTTTGCCTGAGATCTGGTTCCGGCATCCACCAATATCCATCCGGTCGCTGTCTGGATAAGATAACAGTTGGTGTAAAACAGCGGCATCGTTACTACTTTCATATCCTTCTCCCCAATTAACTAAAAAACTTGTTATACTCTTCCTCTTTAAACCTCATTAGAACTTGATCATCTCTCACCAAAACCGGTCTGACCATCAAGCGGGGGTTTTCCATCATTAGTTCTAAGGCTTGCTGATCATCCAACTGGTCGGCCTTGATCCCCATCTTCTTGAAGGTGGGGCTTTTGGTGTTGAGCAGCTGGGCTACGGTAGATTGGCTGCGGTTGGCCAACTCTGTATATTCCTTCTGGTCAAGCGGTTCCTTAAGCAAGTCACGATACCTATATAAAATAAGATGTTCATCCAGCCAAGCCCTGGCTTTCTGACAAGTGCTTCAACTTTTTACACAATAAAAGATGGTTTCCCGTGGCAGATTATCCACCTCCTTAATCTTGCTGGCAAGCAATCTATTTCCTTATTTATAGCCATTATAAACGGGAAATGCAAACAAAATAAAGGCAGATAGTAAAGTCTGCTGAGTGTCAATAAAGGTATAAAAAGAGATCGCCACGTCGGTACGCTCCTCGCAACATTAGCCGTGAGCGACAGCGAACATCGGTAGTGCCGGAACGGCCGATGACAGAACCAGAAGCCCATCATATGTGTCATTGCGAGGCACGAAGTGCCGTGGCAATCTCGAACGTCCAACTGTTAATAAGCTTTTTTGACAGTCTGGGCAGACAGTAAAATCTGCCGTCGGCTCATGTTAAAAAAAAAGAATTTCTAGAAACTGTAACCAATCTCCTCAGGTATCATAACCTAGATATTGGGTATGATAATCGATGAACAGCTAATCCGGGATCTTTCCCGGTGGCTTTCATATAAAGATGGGGAGAGCTTGCTCTTCCCATCTCCTTTTTTTCACCAGAGAGCATTTCCTGAATTATCATGGTGATTTCTTGATTGTCATCCTGAGCGGTAGCGAAGGATCTTCGGCATTCACAAGACTCTTAGCTATCGCTCAGAGTGACTTGCGTCCGCGTACTAGCCGATTACATAGGGTACTTCGGAGCCGCATTCTTGGCAGCGGCCATTTTGCAGACCCGCCAGGCGGGTTTGATAGCCGCTGCGATCTACCAGAAGCTGACCGCATGCCAGACAGTGGGTTTGGTTATTGCCAGCGGCTATATTGCCCAGGTAGACAAATTTCAGATGCTGCTGAGCTCGCTCCTTAGCCGCCAGCATAGTTTTCTCCGGAGTAGAAGGCCTGTCAAAACGATAGGCGGGATGGTAACGGCTCAAATGCAAAGGAATGGTTTCGTCGATGGAGGCCAACCAGGCTGCTAAAGCTTCGATTTCCTCCAAAAAATCATTTTCACCGGGAATGATCAGGGTAGTCACCTCTACATGGGTCTCTTGGGCGGCTTGCTCCACCCGCTCTTTGACCTCGGCCAAACTAGCTTTGCACAATTTGCGGTAAAAATCATCCCGAAAGGCTTTAACATCAATATTCATGGCCCCGATAAAGGGCAGCAGCTCCTCTAAGGGTTCGGCTTCTATATATCCATTGGTAACCAATACTACCTGCTGGTCATGAGCCTGCATGAGCTCGGCACAGTCCCTTACATATTCAAACCAGATAGAAGGTTCATTGTAGGTGAAAGCCACTCCTACTGAACCCTGGGGCCGGTATCGCTGGGCGATCAGCAGTAAGTCCTGGGGGGATAGCCACTGGGTTTCTGGTTCCTGATGAGCGATGGCATGATTCTGACAAAACGAGCAGGCCAGGTTACAGCCGAAAGTTCCTGCCGACACGATCAGACTTCCCGGGTAAAAATGATAGAGTGGTTTTTTTTCGATTGGATCAAGGGCTAGTGAGGTAAGCTGCCCATAGTTGAGAGAGTACAACAAGCCATCCTGATTTATACGTACGCGGCAAATTCCCTTCTGACCCGGTTTAAGCAGGCAATGATGCGGACACAGACAGCATCTTACCTGCTGATCCTTTTCGGTTTGGTAATAGAGAGCTTCCTTCACCGCAAAGCTTTCTCCTTTCCCTGGCTTAGTTGTAGCGTATTACTTCAAAACGTTCTATCTTATAGTCTTCATCAGGTCGGATACCGGCTTTCTGACATGCTATCCGCAGCTGCTCCTCTACCGTGTCCACTCCTTCCAGGTCGGGCAGCAAAAGGCCGCGGCGACTTCCCTTGGTGACGATCACCCCATACTTTTTGGGATCCAGTTGATCCCGGCTGGCCGGTTCTGCTTTACCCAACACATCTACTGAATAGACCAAATCACTCAATTCGTGAGCTTCTACCGGCAAAAAACGCGGATCTCGACTGGCCGCACTGACCGCATTGCCGGCAATTTCCTCGGCTAAACTTCCGTAGGCGGGGCTTATGGTGCCGATGCACCCCCGTAGCTGGCCGTGCTTTTTCAAGGACACGAAGGTACCAGCGGTTTCCCGGCGCAAGTCTTCCAATTCGTCGGGCAGAGCTGGCCGGGAACCATTCCTGACATAGCTTTCTATGACCATGCGGGCCCATTTGACCGGCGGGCTCTCCTGTTGCCGTAGCCTGTCCTGTTCCTGGAGTCGATCAGCCTGAAGTTGCTTTAGTAAAGATTCGCCGGGGGAGCCCGGTCTCAATCCTGCTGTCAAATAGCCTACTCCAAAAGGCCCTTCATAGCTAAAAATGGTGGGTTCATAATTCAGTCCATCCAAGGCTCCCAGCATAATGACAATGGAACGGTAGCCGCATTCTCCAGCATTGTTGCATAATGATTCGGGCAGACCCAGGATACCCTCAGTATCCCCGGCAGCCAGCAGTTCTCGAACGGCTTTATCGAATGACGGCCCATCGGGATGATATTCATAAGGCCCCTCACTTTTCAGCCGGTGCGACATATCTCCCGAGGCCAGGATGGCTACTTTTCGCCCCACTTTGTCAGCCGCCTGTTTTACTATATGGCCGAAGTGGTATAGCTCCAAGGTGGATAGATAAGCTATACTGATGGCTATTATTTTCACATCAGTCAAACCTGCTTCCTGCAGGTAATGAAAAGGTACCAGAATACCGTGATCCAAATCGGGATTCAGCCGATGCTGACGGGCAGTATCCTTATCAAGGATAATGAAGGGCAGATTTGACTTAGCGGTTTGGGTGGCAATTTCCTGCAACAGTGCCAGATCATTGCTGGCTGTCCATTCCTGACGGGCTCCAAAGGCAGTAAGATCTCCTCGTAACTGAGGTTGTCCCAGACTGGAGAGAGCATCGGCAAACACATTGCCATGGGGAGTCAAAAAAATAACGGTCTCCGGCGCAGTGGCGGCCAGTTCTTGGGCCAGACGACGCATCCCCTCTACGGTGGGTTGCACATCTTGAAGTCGGCGCTGGCCTATTTCCGGTATGATCAAGGGTGGGTGGGGACTTAAGGCAGCATAAGTAATCATGGGGATTCCTCCTTAGCTGGCCTATCATGGATAGCCCATAGCCATTGTTCCGTCCTGGCTCTGTGCCTTGGCTATTCCAGCATAGATGGCATAGGCTACCTTGGCCTGATAATCAGGATCCATCAACAATTTGCCTTCTTCTGGATTGGAGATGAATCCTACTTCGACTATCACTGCCGGCATTTCAGTTTTTTGGGTTATATAATAAGTTCCCGGCAGTGCCTTACGCTTAGTATTCCCCAATACTCTAGTCAATTCCTCCTGAATGGCTACCGCAGCCGCTTTACCCTCTTCACTGCTGCCGTCATAAAAAACCTGCGCCCCGCGCCAGCGAGGACTGGGGTCGGCATTAGCATGAATGCTAACGTAGAGTTTGGCTCGGGCTTGATTGGCCTTTTCTGCGCGGCGGTTCAGATCCTGGCGCTTGCGTTCCCGCAGACTTCCGGAAAAATTCTCATCGGACAAGTCATTATCGTCTTCTCTAACCATCACCACCAGAGAGCCAGCCTCACTTAAATTCTTTTGCAGCAGTTTGCTTATGGCCAGAGTGATTCGGTCTTCGGTAATACTATCTCGCTTGGCACCAGGATCAAAGCCTCCGTGCCCGGCATCCACAGCAATGACCTTATTAGCCAGACTGTAGGACATGACCTGAACCTCATCGGGTTGACTGAGAACGGCGGCCAGACAGAGGATCAAAAACAAACCCAGGGCCGCACCGATCCTGCCCCAACGCCGGGGAATGAATAGGGCTCTATCCAGTAATATCCTCTCTGTTTTAGGATCATCCTTTGCAAATCTAATGGCCAGCCTATCTCCCAGGGTCATCCCAGCTCCTCCTAACCGACAAAATGCTATTTCTTATATATGCATAGAATGTGTTTTTTATAATGCAAGAGGGGACGGTTCTTTCTGTCATTTGTTAAAGATAATACGCTTGGTAGTATCAGCTAACCTGAAATGACAGAAAGAACCGTCCCCTCTTGCATTAAGACAGCTCGTGTCGGATCCTATCTGTTCGGGTATGCAAAAACCCCCTCGGGGTACCCGAGGGGGTTGCATAACATATTTAGCGTTTTGAGTATTGTGGCGCTTTGCGGGCTCCGTGCAGACCGTACTTTTTACGTTCCTTCATGCGCGGATCGCGGGTCAGGAATCCAGCCTTGCGCAAAACTGGTTGCACTTCTGGATTAGTTTTTACCAGCGCCCGAGCAATACCTAACCGGACAGCACCGGCCTGTCCATTAACACCGCCACCGTGTACACGGCATATGACATTAAAACGGCCTCCCATGGCGGTAAGCTCAAGGGGTTGCTGAACGATCAGTCGGCTGGTTTTGTTCGGGAAATATTCTTCAAAGCTGCGATCGTTTATGATGATCGTACCGTCTCCCGGCACTAAGCGCACTCTAGCTACAGCTTTTTTTCTTCTTCCTGTTCCCCAGTATTGTACCTTTGACATTGCCATCCTCCTTACCCTTTCAGCTCTCTTGCCACCGGTTTCTGGGCCTGATGGGGGTGCTCACTTCCACGATATACCTTGAGTTTGCCAAACATTTTGGCACCCAGGCGATTGTGGGGAAGCATGCCCTTAACTGCAACCTCAATAGCCCTTTCGGGGCGCTTTTGCAGCAGGGTTTTGTAATCTACCTCTTTCAAGCCTCCCGGATATCCGGTATGATGGCGTAATTTCTTCTGCATCAACTTGTTGCCGGTAAGCTTAATCTTCTCGGCATTGATCACAATTACGAAGTCACCAGTGTCCACATGAGGAGTATAAGTGGGTTTATGTTTGCCGCGCAGAATAGAGGCTACCTCGGAGCTGAGTCTGCCCAGAGTCTGTCCTTCGGCATCGATAACGAACCACTGCCGCTCAACTTCGGCGGGCTTTGCCATAAAGGTTTTCACACTGTTCCCTCCAGTATCAGGTTGGTTCACTTAAAGTATCCTCATCGTGTAGACTGCCAACGGGGCGGGAGGCAGACACACGTTTAGAGACTACCTTCTAATATTAGCTAAAACAAGGGCCCCTTGTCAACAAATATGCCCATTATTTCATTTTCTCAGTTGATTCTGGGTACCGCACTTCCACCAGGTACAATCCTTGAGCCGGAGCAGTTGGCCCCGCCTGGGAACGATCCTTGGCGGCCAAGATCCTCTCCATATCTGCAATTGATAGTCGGCCGCGCCCTACTTCTAACAGGGTTCCCATGATAATGCGTACCATATTATATAGAAAACCATCAGCACTTATTTCAAAATTCACGAATGCTCCCTCTTCCCACAATCGGCAGTGGGAAACATTTCGTTCAAAATTCTTTACGGAAGAGCCGCTGGCACAAAAGGAACGAAAATCATGTTGTCCTTCCAGGTATCGGGCGGCTTCCTGCATGTTTTCAAGGTTTAGCGGGTCAAAACATACATAGGCATGATGGCGGTAAAATGTAGCTCCGGCTGGCTGGCGGTATATCTGATAGCGATACAGCTTGGCTACGGCGTCAAAGCGGGGATGAAAATCAGGATGAACCTCCTGGCTGTCCAATATCCTGATATCGCCAGGTAAAACACTGTTGAGAGCATACTGCCATCGCTCGGAAGGGATCGAAGCTGCTGTATTGAAGGCTACTACCTGCCCCAGAGCATGGACGCCGGCATCGGTTCGACCCGCCAACAACAGCGAAACCTTTTCCCCGGTTAAGCGTTGGATGCACTGCTGCAGCTCGGCTTGAATGGTGTGGCCATTAGCCTGGATCTGCGAACCATGATAATTGGTACCATCATATTCGATTATCAGTTTTATCCTACCCATTATCGTACCTCTTGATATCCGTGCAAGTAGCGAACGATTCTGCGACTTGCGTTTATATCAGCTGAAATACTAGGATGACCATGGTGAGAGCTATCAGCAGCCAATCGCCTGGGTGTAAGCCCTGGGAATATAATGGTGTCTGGCCTTGACCGCCGTGATAACCTCTATTTTCCATGGCCTCAGCCAAATCTTCGGCTCGCTGCAGAGAAAGCCTTAGCATCGGTACCAGCAGAGCGATCAGATAATGCCCCTTTTGCCTTAGGGTCCCCTGATGCCAAGCAGCACCTCGAGCCAGTTGGGCCCGTTGTATCCTCTGGGTCTCTTCTACCAGTAGGGGCAGAAAACGCAGACTAAGAGTCATGATCATTACCAGTTCATGCACCGGCAAACGAAGTCGAGCCAGTGGGCTGAAGATCCTTTCCAACCCAGCGGTGAGCTGGGCGGGGCGCGTCGTGAATGTCAACCAGGCCGCCAACAGCAATATCCCAGTCAGCCGCACGAAAAGCAGGCTGGCAGCTATTAACCCTTCACGAGTTACCGATATGAGCCAGGCTGTAAATACTGCCTGCCCAGGTACTAACAATAGTTGCAAAAAAGCTGTGATAAAAACCAGGATCAGCAATATCCGCAGATTGACCAAGTAGGTGCGCAAGTTGATTTTACTCAAGGCTATCAACACCAAGATTACAACACTCACCATAGCTACATGCGGCCAATCGGGAGCTATTATCATGCTGACACTCAAACCGGTCACAGCCACTATTTTACTGCGGGAGTCCCAGCGGTGTACCGGAGCATCCAGGGGAATATACTGCCCCATTTGCAGGTAACTATTAATAATGACCTCCCTCCCCTGACTGCCAGTGGGCGGCTATAATGGCCCCGGCTTCTTCGGCTGTACGAGCAGAGGCTGGTAAATCGGGCTTTACTTTCTGCAGATGCTGCAGTAATTGGACATGAATGGGCAGAGCTATTTGCTCGGATCCATCTAACTCCTCCAGCGGTGAGCTTTGCTCTGGCCCGATAATTCCGCTGATCTGGCCCTGATGTAGCAGTACTACTCGGGAGCAATGGGGATAAACGGGACGGATCTGATGGGTGACCATAACAATAGTGATGCCTCGAGTACGATTGAGATCCACCAGATGATCGATCAACTGACAGCGCCCCTTGTGATCCAGCCCGACCAGCGGCTCATCCATCAACAGGAGTTGAGGTTGTAAAACCAGAGTGCTAGCCAGGGCTACGCGCCTTTTTTCCCCAGTGCTTAACTCCCTTATGGGGCGGTCATAGTAATGAGCAGGATCTAATCCCACCGCTGCCAATGCTTCGGCTACGGCTGATCTAAGTTCCTCACCTTTAATTCCACGATTTATGGGGCCAAAAGCTACTTCTTCACCAACCGTCAGTTCAAATATCTGCTGCTCGGGATGTTGAAAGACCAGCCCCAGGTTTGGGTGGATACCTTGTCTGGGTAGAGGCGCCTCCCCCAAGTATACCTGCCCCTGCGAGGGCTTTATCATTCCTGCCATTATCAACAGCAGGGTGGATTTACCTGACCCTTCTCCGCCAGCGATCACCAGGAATTCGTTTTCTTCTATGGACAGGGTTATGTTTCGCAAAGCCGCCTGGGCGAAAACCGTCCTGGGCTGATAGGTATGGCTTACCGACTCCAGTTTCATCAACACAGAGCTTCCACCACCTTGTCCAGAGAGTCTCCACGCCAGTCCGGCGAAAGCAGGCCTTGTTTTTTCAATAGGGCTACCAGATGATAGAATTCTGGTTGCTCCAGGTGGTATTGGTTTAGCAACTCCTGATTTTCAGCCAGAGCGCGAAAAGGTAAATTCGCAGCTATCTGTCCCGCCTGCATAACTATCACCTGATCAGCCTGACAGGCCTCCTCCAAGTCTTGGGTGATGAGAATTATGCCCAGTTTACTTTCCTGACGCAGTTTCTCTAAGATCTGCAGTATCTGGCGACGTCCCTGGGGGTCAAGCATGGAAGTTGCTTCATCCAGTATTATGTAACGCGGCTGCATAGCCAGAATACCAGCCAAACAGACGCGTTGCTTTTGACCACCGGACAAAAGATAAGGAGGATATTGGGCATAATCCTCCATTGATACCATTCTCAGAGCGGTATCCACTCTTTTATAAATTTCTTCGCGTTCCAAGCCAAGATTCTGTGGGCCGAAGGCCACATCATCCGCGACCAGGTTGGACACAAACTGGTGATCCGGAACCGAACCCACCAAGCCGACCCGGCCTCGTACCTGGCTACGCTGTGATCTGTCACTGGTATGCAGACCATCAACGATCACACTGCCCTTATCAGGAAGCAATTGACCGTTAATTAATCGAGCCAGGGTTGATTTTCCGGAGCCATTGGCACCGACGATCGCCATCCACTGACCTGCTTCCAGAGTAAAGGAAAGGTTGTGAACGGCTGGCCTGGAAAACTGCTCAGAAGTATAGCTGAAGCTAACCTGGTCCAGCCGGATCATTGCCTAGTCGACCAATTCTACAATTACCATGGGAGCACCGTCACCACGGCGATATCCGGCTTTAATCACGCGGGTATATCCACCCTGACGATTGGTATATTTATCCGCCAGATTGGTAAACAGTTTCTGTACCACATCTTCACGGGTCAGGTAAGCTATAGCCTGACGTCTTGCGTGCAGATCCCCTCTTTTGCCAAGGGTGATCATCTGGTCGGCCAGTCTTTTAATATCTTTAGCTCTTGTTTCCGTAGTAGTTATCCGGCCGCTGTCCAATAGTGAAGTTACTGAATTGCGCAGCATGGCTCGACGATGATCACTACGGAGCCCAAATCTATGGTAGCTCACTGCAAGGGTCCTCCTTTTTTAACTAATCTTCTGGATTCTTGAATCCTAGTTCCAGTTCCTTGAGTTTGCGTTCGATCTCTTCCAAGGATTTTTGGCCCAGGTTGCGTATCTTGCTCATTTCTTCACGGGTCTTTTCAATCAGGTCACCTACGGTATTGATATTAGCCCGTTTCAAACCATTGGAGGCACGTACGGATAGCTCTAATTCCTCGATGGACATTTCTAGAACCTTATCCTTCTTCTCTTCTTCCTTTTCCACCAGTATCTCTACTTCTGCAAAAGAGTCATCGATTTCGGTGAACAGCTTCAAGTATTCGATCAATATCTGAGCGGAAAGGCTAATAGCCTCTTCTGGGCTTATGCTACCATTGGTCCACACTTCCAGAGTCAGGCTGTCGTAATCAGTACGTTTGCCTACCCGGGCATTTTCCACGGTGTAATTAACTCTGGTGACCGGAGTATAAAGGGAATCGATGGGGATCTGTCCCACTATCTCATCACTCTTATTGGGTTGCTGATCGGCACTTACATAGCCGCGGCCTCGTTCAACCGTCATTTCCATGACCAGTTTGGCATCCTTATCCAAGGTAGCGATGTGCAAGTCGGGAGTAAGTACTTCTACCTCCGCATCAACTTCTATGTCACTGGCTGTAACCACTTTTGGTCCAGTCTGTTCGAGTCTTAAAATTTTACGTTCACTGCCATCATAGTTTAAGATCAGATGCTTGATATTAAGAATTATCTCGGTAGTATCTTCAACTATGTTGGGAATGGTAGAAAACTCGTGTAGTACTCCATCGATCTTGACAGATGACACTGCCGCTCCCGGAAGCGAGGATAGCAAAACCCGACGCAGGGAGTTCCCCAGGGTGGTTCCATATCCTCTTTCCAGTGGTTCAATCACAAATTTGCCATAGTTGGTGCTGGCATCTTTCTCCACACACTCTATGCGCGGCTTTTCCATCTCTAGCATGCATGAATCCCTCCTTCATATTAGAGGTGTGCTTATCTGGAGTACAGTTCGACAATAAGCTGTTCGTTCACGGCGGTGTCGATCTGTTCCCGGTTCGGGTAAGCCAGCACACTGCCAGTCAAGTTATCGGCATCTACCGTTAGCCACTCCGGAGGAGTCCTATAGGCTGCCTGGTCTTTTATCTCCTGGAACTTGGGCGAATCCTTGCTGGTATCCCTTACCTGTATCACATCTCCGGGTTTCAGCAGCATGGAAGGTATAGTCGCTTTCTTTCCATTCACAGTAAAGTGTCCATGGTTGACTAGCTGACGAGCTTCCTTGCGTGAGCCTCCAAAGCCCATCCGGAAGACTACGTTGTCCATGCGGCGCTCCAGTAATATTAATAGATTCTCACCGGTTACACCGGGTTGGCGGTCAGCCTTCTTAAAGTAATTGCGGAATTGTTTTTCCAACAAGCCATAAATACGCTTGGTCTTTTGCTTTTCTCTCAGCTGAATACCATATTCGCTAGGTTTTTGACGACGTCCCTGGCCGTGAGCCCCCGGAGGGAAAGGTCTTCTTTCTACCGCACACTTTTCTGAGTAACAGCGGTCACCTTTCAGGAAGAGTTTTTCACCTTCACGACGGCACTGCCGACAAACCGAATCTGTATATCTTCCCACTTTCTCTTACGACCTCCTTATACCCTTCTTCTCTTGGGTGGTCTACACCCATTGTGTGGAATGGGAGTAACGTCCTTGATAGCGCTGACTTCCAGTCCTGCTGCCTGCAGTGAACGGATAGCAGCTTCACGACCAGCTCCCGGTCCTTTTACATAGCATTCGACTTCCTTGAGGCCATGCTCCATGGCTGCTCGTGCAGCTGTTTCGGCTGCCTGCTGAGCGGCAAAGGGAGTGCTCTTACGAGAACCCTTAAAACCGGATGTTCCGGCACTAGCCCAGGAAATAGCGTTGCCATGCTTATCGGTAATAGAAATGATGGTATTATTAAAGGTCGATTTAATATGAGCAATTCCATGTTCAATATTTTTCTTTTCGCGTCTCTTGACCCTGGTTGTTGTCCTTTTGGCCACCTGGTTAACCCTCCTTTATGACTATTTTTTCTTACCGGCCACAGTACGCTTCGGTCCCTTGCGGGTTCGCGCATTGTTCTTGGTGTTTTGACCACGGACCGGCAGACCACGACGATGGCGGAGCCCCCGGTAGCAGCCTAAGTCCATCAACCGTTTGATGTCCATACTGACCTGACGGCGAAGGTCACCTTCTACCGTATAGGCCTTTTCAATAACATCCCTTAATTTGGCAACTTCTTCTTCCGTTAAATCTTTGACTCTGGTATCTGGATTTATACCCGCCTCGGCCAGTATTTTCTGAGACGAAGAGCGACCAATTCCATATATATAGGTGAGAGAAACCTCGACACGCTTTTCACGCGGTAGATCAACGCCCGCTATTCTCGCCAAATTCGTTCACCTCCTAAATTTAACCTTGAGTTTGTTTATGCTTGGGATTCTGGCAAATTACCATAACCTTGCCATGTCTTTTAATTACTTTGCATTTTTCACACATTGGCTTTACCGATGGCTTTACCTTCAACCTGTTAACCTCCTTAACTTGCTTGCCGACTACCTACTTAAAACGATATGTGATCCTGCCACGACTCAAATCGTAAGGCGATAATTCCACCATTACCCGGTCACCGGGCAGTATCTTTATAAAGTTCATGCGCATTTTTCCAGAAATATGGGCGAGGACCTTATGGCCATTTTGTAGCTCTACCCTAAACATAGCATTGGGGAGTGGTTCCAAAACAACCCCTTCCACTTCGATCACATCATCCTTCGCCATTACCAGACCCCCTTCCCATTTGATTTCTGACTTCGATTCGTTTCAAGCTTTTTCTAATAACATGATTGAACGGTAATTCTCCTCTGGCCAGATGATCAGCCACTTCATCTGCTCTATAATTGGTCATCTGCAGGTGACGAATGTTTTTCATCTTGGGATTCTCGATCTTGCGTAAATCTCCATCCACTATCAGTACAAAACGTTCATTCACCACTTTGACTATTACAAACATCCTCCCCTGGTCTCGGCCCGATTTAGAAATTACCACTCGAGCTAGTAAATCACTCAAATGACCACCCCCCTACCTTAAGGTAAGGATTTCTGGACCATGGCTGGTCACAGCCACGGTGTGTTCGAAATGAGCCGAATGTTTACCATCCTGAGTGACGACTGTCCAATCATCTATTTTGGTAAATACTTTATAGGTGCCCATGTTGAGCATCGGTTCAATAGCCAGAGTCATGCCTTCCTTCAATACCGGTCCCCGGTCAGGTCTGCCATAATTGGGAACCGGTGGATCTTCATGCATAGCCCGGCCAATTCCATGTCCAACATATTCTCTGACTACCGAGAAGCCATTCTTTTCTGCCCATTGCTGTACTGCTTGGGATACTCTGCCCAAGCGATGTCCGGGCAAGGCTTGTTGAATGCCTTTCATCAAAGACTCCTCGGTAACCTGGAGCAAGCGGGCCACTTCTGGATCGACTTCTCCTACCGGGACGGTAATGGCCGAATCTCCAGCAAAACCATCCAAAAGAACTCCAAAGTCGATGCTCAAAATGTCTCCCTCTTTTAACACCCGTTTACCAGGGATACCGTGCACGACCTCTTCGTTAACTGAAGCACATATTGCACCAGGAAAAGGCGGTCCCCCTCTGGAATTGGGGTAATTCTTAAACACCGGGATGGCTCCACGCTTGCGGCATTCTTCTTCAGCCAGAGCGTTTAAGGATGCGGTGGTGATTCCAGGTTTGACCTGGCTCTCCAACAGACTAAGAACTTGAGCCACCATCTGACCGGCTACTCTCATCCGTGCTATCTCATCCCGGGTCTTCAAAATAATCATTTACAGACTCCCCATTACCTTTTCGATATCCTTAAAGACCTCTTGGGAAGAGCGGTTACCATCAATGCCGTAAAAATTACCCTGCTTTTGGTAATACTCAATCAGTGGATTGGTCTGCTCCGCATAGACTTCCAGACGCTTTTTCACGGTTTCACCCTGGTCATCGCTACGCTGTACCAGTTCTCCGCCACATTTATCACAAACACCCTCTTTAGCCGGAGCATTGAATTTAAGGTGATAAACGGTTTTGCAGTCTTTGCAACTGATCCGACCGGTCATGCGTTCTACCAGGATGTCTTCAGGAACATCGATGTTTATAGCTGCTTCTACTCTCTTGCCCAGTTGGGCTAACACTTGGTCTAAGGCTTCTGCCTGCTTAACAGTACGGGGAAATCCATCTAAGAGAAAACCCTGATTACAGTCCTGTGCATTCAGACGGTCTTGCACGATACCAATGGTAACTTCATCGGGAACCAGTCTCCCGCTGTCCATATACTTTTTGGCTTCCATACCCATTTCTGTACCGTTACTTACTGCATCGCGAAACATGTCTCCAGTTGAAATGTGAGGAATTGGATAATTGGCTTTGATCAAATCTGCCTGCGTTCCTTTTCCAGCACCGGGAGGTCCCATCAGTATAATGTTCACTAGGTCTCATCTCCTATTTTACAAAACCCTCGTAATTACGTAGTAACAAGTGTGATTCGATTTGTTTCATGGTATCCAGCGCAACCCCGACTACGATCAGCAGGGCAGTACCTCCGAACCACAGGCTGGTAATTCCAGTCAGTCCCATAACGAAATTGGGCAGTATGGCGATTAACGCCAGGAATATTCCACCCGCTAAAGTCAATCTGGACAGCACTTTATCAATATACTCGGCAGTAGGACGACCTGGACGCAGTCCGGGTACGAAACCGCCGTACTTTTTAATGTTCTCGGCTACATCCAATGGATTAAAAATAATCGATACATAGAAGTAGGTAAAGAACACGATCAAGAGCGCATAAACAAGATTATAGGCCACGCTTCCAAAGTTGAAGTAGGTAGTAAGAAACATATTGAACTTGGAAGTCTGCGGCATCCAGGAGCCAATAGTGGCTGGAAACATCATCAAGGCCATGGCGAAGATGATGGGAATAACTCCGGCAGCGTTTACTTTTAGGGGCAGAAACGTACTCTGTCCGCCATAAAGCTTGCGACCCACCACTCTTTTGGCGTACTGGATCGGTAAACGGCGCTGTCCTTCATTAACGGCGATAATAGCCGCAATAATAGCCAGAGCCAATACAATAAACAGGAAAATGTTGAAATAGCCTATGATCCCTCCGGCTAATTCCTGCATCACTCCCGATATCTGACTGGGTAGACGGGATACGATACCGGCAAAGATTATTAGGGAAATCCCATTGCCTATGCCATTCTCCGTGATCCGCTCACCTATCCACATTAGGAAGACGGTCCCTGCTGTCAGCGACATGACGATCACCATGTATGCCACAAAACCCGGGTTTTCAATAGCACCTGCCCGCCCCAGAGCAAAGGTCATTCCCAGTCCCTGTACAAAGGCTAAGACAACCGTACCATAGCGGGTATACTGAGTGATAACCTTACGTCCTTCATCGCCTTCCTTGGACAGTTCATCCAGGCGGGGGATAACCACCTTGAGGAGCGACATAATGATGGAGGCGTTGATATAGGGAGTTATGCTCATGGCAAAAATACTGAATCGCTTAAAAGCACCACCGGATATGATATCAAAGAATCCAAACAATTGTCCGGAGAGCAGTTGTTGAATAGCCTCAGCATTAATACCCGGTACCGCTATGTGAGCACCCACTCTAAAGACCAAAAGCATCATTAAGGTGAAGAGGAGCTTAGTCCTTAAATCCCCTACCTTAAATGCTTGTTGCAAGGATCCAAACATTAGATCACCTCAGCTTTGCCACCCCGGGCAGAAATTTTCTCTTCGGCCTGTTTGCTGAACCGGTGGGCTTTCACAGTAAGCTGTTTCTCCAGTTCACCATTGCCGAGTATCTTGACACCGTCTTTTACTCCTTTGACCATGCCGGCCTCCTGCAGAAGCTCAATGGTGACCTCAGTACCATCATCAAAGATGTTTAAATCTTGAATGTTAACGATAGCATATTCTTTCTTGAATATGTTGGTAAAACCGCGTTTAGGTAAACGCCTTTGTAATGGCATCTGGCCGCCTTCGAATCCAGGTCTTACTCCGCCACCGGAACGGGACTTCTGCCCTTTATGACCCCGGGTGGACGTTTTGCCGTGACCAGAACCAGGTCCCCGGCCAACCCGCTTGGTCCTTTTGTTGGCTCCGGGCGGGGCTTGAATCTCGTGTAATTTCACGTCCAAACCTCCTATTAATCAATCTCTTCCACCGTTATCAGGTGGCTGACTTTTTTAATTTGACCCCGCAATTCGGGGGTATCTTCTTTGACAACTGTATGCTGAAGCTTGCGCAATCCTAGTGACCGTATCGTCAGTCTCTGCGTTTCGGGACACCCGATGGTGCTCTTGCTCCAGGTAATCTTTAGCTGCTTGGCCATTTGGTTCCCTCCTAGTTCAGGATCTCGTCAATGGTTTTGCCGCGCTGTCTGGCTACTTCCTCAGCCCGCTTCAGGCTTTTGAGGCCTTCCATGGTGGCGTGAACCATGTTGTTAGAATTGGAAGATCCCAGGGACTTGGTCAAAATGTCCTTAATCCCGGCAGCTTCCAGGACCGCACGTACTGGTCCTCCGGCAATAACCCCTGTTCCTGGTGAAGCCGGCTTAAGAAGCACCCGCCCGGCACCAAAACGACCAATAATAGGATGGGGAATTGTCCGTTCCTCTATCATAGGAATACTAACCATGTTCTTCTTAGCATTTTCAACCGCTTTACGAATGGCCTCCGGCACTTCAGTGGCCTTGCCCTTGCCAGTTCCAACTTTACCCTGGCCGTCTCCTACTACTACTAGCGCACTGAAACTGAAACGGCGTCCACCTTTAACGACCTTGGCAACGCGGCGAATATTAACGACTTTTTCAATTAGTTCCGGGCCAGCCTGTTCCTTCTCAAACATCGTTTCCCTCCTAGCTTTCCAAATTCCTTAGAACTGCAGTCCCTTTTCCCGAGCAGCATCAGCTAAAGCAGCTACCCGGCCGTGGTATTTATATCCACTGCGATCAAACACTACACTGGTAATTCCCTTCTCCTGGGCCTTAGCAGCAATGCGGCTGCCGACCTCTTTGGCCGCCTCAATGTTAGTTCTGGAAGGAAGATCGCTCAGTTCTTTGTCCAGGGTGGAAGCTGCTGCCAGGGTAACGCCTTTCTGGTCATCGATGATCTGTGCATAGATATGATTCAAACTCTTGTAAATACACAGTCTGGGTGTTTCTTCAGTTCCAGAAAGCTTACGGCGAATTCTCTGGTGTTTGCCCACTCTCAGTTTGTTTCGGCTCTTTTTCTTAATCAATGCGGTCACTCCCTTCCTGTCTTATTTAGCGCCAGCCTTGCCGGCCTTGCGGCGAATGACTTCGTTTTCATACTTGATTCCCTTGCCTTTATACGGTTCAGGTCTGCGAATATCGCGTATGACGGCTGCCGTATTACCTACCAGCTGCTTGTCGATACCTTTTACCGTAATCTTAGTCACAGCAGGAACTTCGAATTCAATGCCTTCCGGGGGTTCTACCTCTACTGGATGGGAAAAGCCAATGTTTATTACCAGTTTCTTACCTTGTAACTGGGCGCGGTAGCCTACCCCGACCAGTTCCAATTTGCGTTCAAACCCCTCACTTACACCCTGTACCATATTAGCCAACAGTGCCCGGGTCAAACCGTGGTAAGAACGATTCTGTTTATTATCGTTGGGTCTTTCGACCACAATCTGATCATCCTGCCTGGCAACTGTGATCCCCTGGGGAATAGCCTGACTGAGGGTTCCCTTGGGGCCCTTGACCGTGACCATGTTATCATTGACGGTTATTTCAACGCCCTTGGGCAGGGTGATCGGTTTTTTTCCGATTCGTGACACGATACTTACCCTCCTTCAGTTACCAGATATAACAGACGACTTCGCCGCCCAGTCCTTCCCTGCGAGCTTTCTTATCAGTCATCAGCCCCTGGGAAGTGGATATCACAGCCGTTCCTAAACCGCCCAATACCCGAGGTATCTCGTCTTTTTTGACATACACCCGCAGACCAGGCTTGCTGATGCGCTTGATTCCAGTGATGACTTTTTGTTTATTGGGGCCATATTTCAGGTAGATACGAATGATCCCCTGTTTACCATCTTCTATATATTCGTAATCCTTGATGTACCCTTCTTCTTTCATGATGTCCGCAATAGACATCTTGATCTTCGAACCGGGCACTTCAACGGTTTCATGCATGACCATATTGCCATTTCTGATGCGAGTCAGGAAATCGGCGATGGGATCAGTCATGACCATATCCTATACCTCCTTTGCAAACAACCTTACCAGCTGGATTTGGTAACGCCTGGCAGTTCACCCTTATGAGCCAACTCACGGAAGCAAATGCGGCACATACCGAATTTGCGCATATAAGCCCGGGGGCGGCCGCAAATCTTACAGCGATTATATTCACGCACCTGGTACTTCTGAGGGCGTTTAGCTTTGGCAATCATCGCTTTCTTGGCCACTTTAAACCTTACCTCCTTATTATCTGAATGGCATACCCATAGCTTTTAGTAACTCACGACCTTCTTCGTCGGTGGAAGCAGTGGTTACTATGTTTACCTCCAGACCACGAATCTTATCAATCTTGTCATATTCGATTTCCGGGAAAATGGTTTGCTCTTTGATTCCCAAAGCGTAGTTTCCACGACCGTCAAAAGCATCCGGGGAAACTCCGCGGAAGTCACGTACGCGCGGCAATGCAAGGTTGATCAAACGATCCAGGAATTCATACATCCTTTCACCCCTGAGGGTCACCTTGCAACCGATGGACATTCCTTCACGGAGCTTAAAGCCAGCAATCGAGTTTCTGGCTTTGGTGACTACCGGCCTTTGTCCGGTGATCAACTGCAGATCATTGATAGCACCATCCAAAGCCTTGGGGTTCTGAATGGCCTCTCCTACGCCGATATTGACTACTACACGTTCAATACGCGGCACCTGCATGACATTCTTATACTGAAACTTCTCCATCATTTTGGGTGTGATTTCATTTTTGTATTGTTCATACAGCCTAGCCATTAATAACTAAGCCTCCCTTCCTGGCACTTTAATCCAATACCTCTCCGCAATGCTTGCAGAAGCGGACTTTTTCCTGGTTGGACAGTACCTTGTGACCAACCCGGGTGGGCTTATTGCATTTTCCACATAAAATCATTACGTTGGATGCATTAAGCGGGGCTTCTATTCGTTGGATTCCTCCCTGAGGAAGGGCCCGATTAGGCTTGGTATGCTTCTTGACCCGGTTTACCCCTTCAACTACGATCCGGTTAGCTTCAGGAAGCACTTTTAATACCTTACCCTTTTTTCCGGAGTCCTTCCCCGTCGTGACTAATACAGTGTCACCTTTTTTGATTTGCATCTATTAACACCTCCATCGACTTAAAGGACTTCCGGAGCCAGAGAGACAATCTTCATAAAGTTCCTATCCCTGAGTTCCCGGGCAACCGGCCCAAAAATGCGAGTGCCTCTGGGATTACCGTTATCATCTATGATCACAGCCGCGTTTTCCGAGAATGCAATATAGGATCCGTCCGGCCTTCTGATCTCCTTTTTGGTTCTTACTACAACCGCCTTGATAATATCGCCTTTTTTAACTACGCCACCAGGGGCTGCTTCTTTAACCGACGCAACAATAATGTCACCTACCGATGCATATCGGCGGGTCGAGCCGCCTAGAACCTTAATGCAAAGGATTCTTTTGGCCCCGGTGTTGTCGCCTACCTGGAGCATGGTCTCCTGTTGAATCACCCTGTAAACCTCCCTTCCAAAGTCCAGGCTTTACTCCAATGTCTTGGCTTTGCGAACTATTTCAATTAATCTCCATCTCTTATCTTTACTCAGTGGGCGAGTTTCCATGATGCGAACCAGGTCACCAGTTTTGGCTTCATTGTTTTCATCATGAACCTTATACTTTTTACTGGTACTGATGGTTTTCTTATATAATGGATGCTGTTTAACAGTCTCTACGCTCACAGTGATGGTCTTTTCCATTTTGTCACTGGTCACGGTACCTATCCTGACTTTTCTGTTACCACGATTTTCAGCCACCCCTTAGACCTCCTTTACTAGTTGTTTTCCTGGGCGATTTCACGCTGCCGGAGAACGGTTTTGCAACGGGCAATGTTTTTGCGAACGTCCCTGATTCTCATGGGATTGTCAAGCTGCCCGGTGGCCAGTTGAAATCTAAGGTTGAACAATTCTTCTTTATAATCGCGGACTTTTTTGTTCAGTTCCTCGTCGGTTAGCTCCCGTAGCTTAATTGCCTTCACTAACCTCACCACCCATCTCTTCTCGTTTTACGAACTTGCATTTTACAGGTAATTTGTGGGCTGCAAGCCGCATGGCCTCTTTAGCAACCTCTTCATTAACACCGGAGAGTTCAAACATGACCCGGCCTGGCTTAACTACTGCTACCCAGTGCTCCGGGGAACCCTTACCTTTACCCATACGGGTCTCGGCAGGTTTTACCGTTAGCGGCCGATCCGGGAAGATTTTGATCCACAGTTTGCCACCTCTTCTGATGTAACGATTGATAGCAATACGAGCGGCCTCGATCTGACGATTGGTGATCCAGCCAGATTCCAGAGCCTGCAGGCCGAAATCACCATAAGTTACACTGTTGCCTTTATTGGCTTGGCCAGATAAACTGGGCCGATGCTGTTTTCTATATTTAACACGTTTCGGGGTAAGCATTATCTGTCGGCCTCCTCCACTGCTTTTTGGGGTGGTCTCTTTTTGGCTTCCGGCATTATTTCACCCCGGTTTACCCATACCTTGATGCCAATCTTGCCATAGGTGGTGTTCGCTTCGGCAAACCCGTAGTCAATATCCGCTCTCAATGTATGCAGAGGCACTTTACCTTCCGCACTCCATTCGGAGCGGGCTATCTCAGCACCACCTAAACGGCCTGATACCATAATTCTGATACCGATACCGCCAGCGCGCATGGTGCGCCCTAAAGCCTGCTTGGTAGCCCGGCGGAAAGAGACTCTCTTTTCCAGTTGCTGAGCAATATTCTCAGCTACGATCTGGGCATCCAGTTCAGGTTTTTTTATCTCCTGAATATTGACACTGACATTTTTGCCAGTCATTTTTACTAATTCGCCTTTTAAGATTTCGACTTCCGTACCGCCACGTCCGATCACTATACCTGGTTTGGCAGTGTGGATCGTGACCTTCATACGGTTACCGGTGCGTTGGATCTCTACTTTGGAGATTCCAGCCTGATAGAATTTGTCTTTGATAAACTTACGGATCTTGAAATCCTCGTGGACCAGATCCACGTAATCCCGGTCGGCATACCAGTTTGAATCCCAATCCCGGATTATGCCAATGCGAAAACCTTTTGGATGTACCTTTTGACCCACTATTTAACCTCCCTTTCCCGCACTACAACCGTGATGTGGCTAGTCCTGTGTCGACGGACATCAGCTCTTCCATAAGCGCGAGGCCGCATACGTTTCATGATTGGCCCTTCATCAATATAGATCTCAGCTACGTATAGAGCATCAGTGTCCATATCATAATTGTGCTCTGCGTTAGCTATGGCTGACTTTAATACCTTACTGATCATGGGAGCGGATTTCTTGTTGGTATAACGCAAAATACCTACTGCTTCTTCCGCATTCTTTCCCCGGACCAGGTCGGCCACCTGTCGGGCCTTAAGAGGGGAAACCCTCATGTATCGAGCAATGGCTCTGGCTTCCATTCCCTGATCCTCCTTCCTATCTGGACCGGCTGGTCTTTTCGTTTTTGCCAGCGTGTCCGCGATACATTCTGGTAGGAGCAAACTCACCGAGCTTCATTCCCACCATGTCTTCAGTAATATAGACGGGCACATGGCGACGTCCATCATGAACAGCTATAGTATGGCCGACCATCTGCGGCATAATGGTGGAACGACGGGACCAGGTTTTGAGTACTTTTTTCTGTCCCGTTTCATTCATATTTTCAACTCTGCTTAAGAGTTTGGCCTCACAGTATGGTCCTTTTTTGAGTGACCTAGTCAATTCCAAGACCTCCTTTTACTTCCGTTTGCGGACGATCATATTGTCAGAAGGCTTCTTCCGGCGGGTCTTGCCACCAATGGCAATCTTACCCCAGGGAGAAACCGGATACTTACGTCCAACTGGAGCACGGCCTTCTCCTCCACCATGAGGATGGTCTGCCGGATTCATAACTGATCCGCGTACCGCAGGACGAATTCCTAGCCAACGAGAACGACCGGCTTTACCTATGGTAATGTTCTCATTTTCCAAATTACCTACCTGCCCAATGGTAGCCCGGCAATTGATATGAACCAAACGAACTTCACCGGAAGGAAGACGTACATGGGCATAATTGCCTTCTTTGGCCATTAGCTGAGCAACTGTGCCAGCTGATCTGACCAACTGTCCTCCTTTGCCAGGACGCAACTCAATATTATGAATCAAAGTACCTACCGGTATAGCTCTTAACGGAAGTGTGTTCCCGGTCTTGATATCTGCTTGTTCTCCCGATAGCACCACATCTCCCACTTTAAGATGGTTGGGGGCAATGATGTAGGCTTTATGCCCATCGGCATAATGCAGCAGGGCTATATTGGCAGAACGGTTGGGATCATATTCGATAGCTGCTACCTTGGCTGGCACATCATCTTTTCTGCGCTTGAAATCTACCAAGCGATACAGACGTTTATGGCCGCCACCTCTATGCCGGACAGTCATACGTCCTTGTTTATTACGCCCGCCAGTACTCTTTAATGCTACTGTTAAGCTTTTCTCTGGCTCGGTTTTGGTAATTTCATTAAAAGGCAAAACCGTCATGTGCCGCCTGCTGGGCGTAGTGGGTTTATATGATTTGATAGCCATTAGCTTATTCCCTCCTTATAACGGCTCAAGCCTTACATTCCGTCGAAAATCCGGATCTTATCACCGGGCTTCAATGTTACTATAGCCTTCTTCCGTGCGGGGGTCTTTCCTACAAAACGCCCCATTCGTTTAGGCTTGCCTTTCATATTTAAGGTGTGTACTGATTCGACCTTGACCTTAAAGATGTGTTCAATAGCATTTTTGACTTCGGTCTTATTGGCGCGTTTGTCAACTATAAAAGTATATTTATTATCCGCCAGTAGATCCATGGACTTTTCTGTTACCACCGGGCGAATGATAATATCGCGATAGTCTTTCATTATGCGAATACCTCCTCTACCCAGGCTACAGCGTCTTTTGTGATCAATAGGGTATCGTAATGCAACAGGTCGTAAACATTCATAAAATCTGCCCGCACCGGCTTAACGCCCGGGATATTACGAGCTGATTTGGTCACGTTGTCGTCCACCTTAGCAATCACGACCAGAGTCTTCTTACCAGCGTTGAGAGATTGCAGGGTATCTACCATTAGCCGGGTCTTGGGCTCATCAAAACTTAATTCATCAACAACAATGATATTTTGTTCCTTCACTTTGGTAGAAAGAGCAGACCGCATGGCCAGTCTTCTTACTTTACGTGGCAGTTTATAGGAATAATCACGAGGGTGTGGTCCAAACACGACTCCTCCACCGGTCCAAACTGGATTACTGTTGCTGCCTACGCGGGCACGGCCGGTACCTTTCTGACGCCAGGGTTTGCGTCCCCCGCCTCTTACCATAGCACGGGTTTTTACGGAAGCGGTTCCCACTCTTTTATTGGCCATTTGCATTTTGATAAAATCATACAAAACCGCTTGGTTGGGTTCGATACCGAAAACATTGTCGTTGAGTTCCAGCTCCCCGACCTGGGCCCCGCTCATGTTATATAATGGAACTTTGGGCATCTGGCTAAACCTCCTTCGACGTAACAACTAAGCTTTCACTGAATTCTTTATTAGTACAAGACCTTTTTTGGGCCCTGGGATAGCACCTTTTATCAGGATCAAATTGCGTTCTGGATAGACTTTTACGACCTGCAAGCCCTGCACTGTGACCCGTTCTCCACCCATTCTGCCGGGAAGCTTCCGGCCTTTAAACACCTTGGCCGGTCCTTTGGCTGCCAGCGAACCAGGCCCGCGATGGTATTTGGAACCATGCCCCATGGAGCCTCGGGAAAAATTATGCCGTTTTACTCCTCCGGCAGTTCCTTTGCCCTTGGAAGTACCAACCACATCTATCATGTCTCCGGGTGCAAAAACGTCCACTGTTATGTCCTGTCCAATTTCATACTCATCAACATTCTCCATCCGAAATTCACGGATGAAACGCAAAGGCTTAACATTGGCCTTCTTAAAATGACCCTTTATTGGCTGGTTAGCGCGATTCTCTTTCAGGTTGTAAAAGCCTACCTGAATGGCATTGTAACCATCTGATGCGGTGTTCTTTTTCTGTAACACTGTACAGGGTCCGGCTTCAACAACTGTTACTGGTATAGCTTTGCCTAGTTCATCGAAAATCTGGGTCATGCCTACTTTAGTGCCTAAAATAGCTTTTTGTAGCTGTGCCACCTTGGTTACCTCCTGTTGAGTTTTCTCTCAGCGATTGGTTGGAAGTGGGGTATCCAACATCACTTCTTTATACTTGCCGGATTTACCACCTTGAGGCCTCTTTCGCCCACTGGCCTCTTAGTACCGGTTCTCAACCTTACAGCTTAATTTCAATGTCGACACCGGAGGGAAGATCAAGGTGCATCAAGGCATCAATGGTCTTCGGGTTCGGATCGAGAATATCGATTAGCCGTTTGTGAGTCCGGACTTCGAACTGCTCCCGCGAATCCTTGTTTACATGGGGAGAGCGTAAAATAGTATAGATGCTCTTCTGGGTGGGCAGGGGGATAGGGCCTGATACGCCTGATCCATTTTTCCTTGCCGTTTCAACGATTTTCTGTGATGACACATCCAGAAGTTTATGGTCGAAAGCTTTCAACCGGATACGCACTTTTTGTTGGCCGCTCACTCTTGCTGAAACCTCCTTAAACGATGAGATTCGATATACACGCTTCCGGGTGTTTAGCGATGAAGACCAATAAATCTTCATCGCTAGCCCGGCTAAGCTTTCCTAAATAATTAAATAGCAGTTACTACTCCAGCACCAACTGTACGGCCGCCTTCGCGAATAGCAAAGCGCAGGCCTTCTTCTATGGCGATGGGGGTTATTAGTTCTATGGACATTTGAATGTTGTCTCCCGGCATTACCATCTCTACTCCTTCGGGTAGGCTGATCACTCCGGTCACATCTGTGGTTCGGAAGTAGAACTGGGGACGATAGCCTCCGAAAAATGGAGTGTGACGGCCGCCTTCGTCTTTGGCCAGTACATATACTTCGGCTTTGAAGCTGGTCAATGGCTTTATGCTGCCGGGCTTGGCTAATACCATGCCGCGTTCTACTTCTTTGCGGTCTACGCCTCTTAACAGGGTGCCTACGTTGTCTCCGGCTTCGGCATAGTCAAGCAGCTTTCTGAACATCTCTACGCCGGTACATACGGTCTTTCTGGACTCTTCTCTCATGCCGACGATCTCTACTTCGTCGCCTACTTTTACCTGGCCTCTTTCTACTCTGCCGGTGGTTACCGTGCCGCGCCCGGTTATGGTGAATACGTCTTCTATCGGCATCAGGAACGGTTTGTCAACTGGTCTTTCGGGTAGCGGGATGTAGGTATCTACTGCATCCATCAGTTCCCATATGTGTTTGCACCATTCTTCGTCGCGGGATCCACAGCCGCATTCTAAGGCTTTCAGGGCGGATCCTTTGATCACGGGAATATCATCTCCGGGGAATTCGTATTCGTTTAACAGATCACGAACTTCCATTTCTACCAGTTCTAACAGTTCTTCGTCATCTACCATGTCGGTCTTGTTCATAAATACTACGATGTAGGGTACTCCTACCTGTCTGGCTAACAGGATATGTTCTCTGGTCTGGGGCATGGGGCCATCGGCGGCCGATACTACCAGGATGGCTCCGTCCATCTGGGCGGCTCCGGTGATCATGTTCTTGATATAGTCAGCATGTCCCGGGCAGTCTACGTGGGCATAATGCCTGCTCTCTGTCTGGTATTCTACATGGGACGTGTTGATGGTTATACCTCTCTCCCGCTCTTCGGGCGCTTTGTCTATGGAATCATAAGAAGCTGCTACGGCTCCTCCTGCCTTCGACAGTACCTGGGTGATCGCTGCTGTCAACGTGGTCTTTCCGTGATCCACGTGCCCAATCGTGCCAATGTTTAAATGAGGTTTGGTTCTCTCAAATTTTGCCTTTGCCATCTGTTCTCACCTTTCCTTTCCAATTTGCCTTGAGATTAAACTGGCAGGCCGTATCGCCTGGCTACAATTTCTTTGCTTTTCGATTCCGGTACTTCGGCAAAGTTCTTCAGATGCATCGAAAAACTTGCTCTTCCCTGACTGGCTGATCGTAAACTGGTGGCATAACCGAAAGTTTCAGCCAGAGGTACTGTACCTTTTACTATTTTACTTTCCCGGTTATCTTCCAGGGCTAGAACTCTACCTCGCCTGGAATTTAAGTCAGCTATGACGTCTCCCACATATTCTTCCGGCGATAAAATTTCAATATCCATGATGGGCTCCAGCAACGCAGAATCACCTTTGTCCAGCAATTCTTTTACTGCCATACTGGCCGCTACCTTAAAAGCCACTTCGGAAGAATCAACCTCATGATATGATCCTCCCACTAAACTAAATTCGACATCATCTACCTGATATCCGGCTAGTATCCCAGCCTGTAAGGCTTCCATCACGCCTATTTCTACCGCTGAAACGAACTCTTTGGGTATGACATCACCACTCAATCTATTTATAAATCGTTTGCCCTGACCCTCATCCAATGGAACAGCTTCCAAAATGACGTGGGCAAATTGACCTCGGCCTCCACTTTGCTTCTCAAAGCGGGATTCAGTGCGAGCTTTGCCTCTAATAGTCTCTTTATAAGAAACCTGAGGTCGCCCCACATTGGCATTGACTTTGAATTCCCGCACCAAACGATCAATTATGATCTCTAAGTGGAGCTCTCCCATACCAGAAATAATGATCTGCCCAGATTCCTCATCTATTCGGGTACGGAAAGTAGGATCTTCTTCTGACAACCTTTTTAGACTGTCACCTATGCGATCCTGGTCTGCTTTGGTCTTGGGCTCGATGGCCACATCGACTACTGGTTCTGGGAAGTTCATGCTTTCCAGAACGATGGGATTATCTTCATTACATAAAGTATCTCCAGTTACAGTCTCCCTAAGGCCTACCCCAGCTACTATATCGCCAGCAAAGACTTCATCGATTTCTTCTCGGTGGTTAGCGTGCATCTTCAGTATTTTAGTTATGCGTTCTTTGCGTCCCCGGCGGCTGTTGTAAACCGGAGCACCTGCTTTAAGAGATCCGGAGTACACTCGAAAATATGTTAACTTTCCTACATAGGGATCAGTAGCTACCTTGAAAGCCAGCGCGCTTAAGGGCTCATCTACACTAGCGCGACTAACCTTCTCCATCCCGGTGCTTGGATCTATTCCTTGAACCGCTTCTATATCCAGCGGGGAGGGTAGATACTTGACAACTGCATCCAGGAGCATCTGTATACCCTTGTTTTTGAAGGAAGAACCACATAGTACGGGCACCACCAGGTTGCTCAGGGTGAGTTCCCGCAGGGATCTATACAGCTCTTGGGCGCTGATAGGCTCACCTTCCAGGTATAACTCCAGAATTCGGTCATCGTGCACTGATAACAGATCCAGTATATTGATCCGGTACTGCTCAGCTAGACTAGCTTCTTCAGCAGTAAGTTCACGCTCGATGAAAGTTTCTCCCATTTCATCCTCATAAACATAGGCTTTTAACTCTACCAGATCAATAACACCAGCAAAACTATCTTCTGCGCCGATGGGCAGTTGCACTGGCAACGCTGCACATCCCAATACATCCGTGATCATGTTGACCACATGCAGAAAATCTGCACCAATGCGATCCATTTTATTGATATAGGCTATCCGAGGAACATGGTAGCGATCGGCCTGTCGCCAGACTGTTTCTGATTGGGGTTGTACCCCTGCCACGGCGCAGAATATGCCAATAGCTCCATCAAGTATGCGCAATGCCCGTTCTACCTCAACTGTAAAGTCCACATGCCCGGGCGTATCAATAATGTTTATCACATGATCTTTCCACAGGCAGGTAGTAGCCGCTGAGGTAATGGTTATACCCCGCTCCTGCTCTTGGCTCATCCAGTCCATCGTAGCGGTGCCTTTATCCACTTCGCCTATGCGATGGACTTTACCGGTATAATATAGGAATCTCTCGGTAGTGGTTGTTTTGCCGGCATCTATATGAGCCATAATGCCAATGTTTCTTATTCGGGATAATTCAGTCATTGCGTTATTACTTCCTTTGATCGCCTACCAGCGATAATGAGCAAACGCCCTATTGGCCTCGGCCATCTTATGGGTGTCTTCCTTCTTCTTGAAGGAGGCCCCGGTGCTATTGTAAGCATCCATTAACTCGCCTGCTAAGCGTTGGGCCATGGTTTTTTCACCGCGTTTACGGGCATAAGTTACTAACCAACGCACTGCCAAAGTTTGCCGGCGTTCCGGACGAACTTCAACCGGTACCTGATAGTTAGCACCGCCAACCCGTCGGGCACGAACCTCTACCAATGGGGTAATGTTTTTCATGGCCTGTTCAAACACTTCCATCGGATCTTTGCCCATTTTTTGTTCAATAATCTCAAATGCCCCATAACAGATATGTTCTGCTAGGCTCTTTTTACCGTCCCACATGATCTGATTAACCAGTTTAGTAAAAACCTGGCTGTTGTAGATGGGATCCGGCAGTACATCTCTTTTGGGTACAGGCCCTTTTCTAGGCATGAGTTGCCTCCCTCCTACTTCTTCTTGGGTCGTTTAGCTCCATACTTCGAGCGACTCTGGTTACGATTTTGAACACCAGCTGCATCCAGAGAACCGCGGATGATATGGTAGCGAACGCCTGGTAGATCTTTAACACGACCTCCCCGTATTAAAACCACGGAGTGCTCCTGTAGATTATGACCTATTCCTGGAATATAGGCCGTGACTTCAATCCCGTTGACCAGTCTAACACGAGCAATCTTACGTAATGCCGAGTTGGGCTTCTTCGGGGTAGTGGTGTAAACACGTGTACACACACCGCGCTTCTGCGGACTATTCTTCAGAGCAGGAGCGGCGGATTTCTTCTCCATCTTTTCGCGTCCTTTGCGAACTAATTGGTTGATAGTTGGCATTTAGTGCACCTCCTTCCCCGGTTAATCACTATGAATTAGTGCCACGGCTGCTGCCCCCACTTCTATCTCGCAAGCTTTTCCTAAGCTTTCCATCGTGTCCACCATGATCACTTTGATATTCTTCTGGCTGCACAATTCACGAATTGGGTCGATTATGTGGGGTTCTGCATCATGAGCCAGATAGACTATGTCAACCTGTCCTTTTGCTATGGCTTTGTTCACCTGTTTGGTACCAATCACTTTAGCGTGTTCGCGTATTTCCTTTAGTGGCACCTCATACCCTCCTCAGGGTCAGTAAACATCACTTTAGCATCCCCTTATTTTCCGCGCACTTAAATATTTTAGCACCTGGCATAACCATCGTCAAACCTTTTGTTTATTCTGCAACAGGTTCCTGAGGTATTTCCTCCACTTCCTGGAAGCCGATATTTCGATACACTGGGTATCCGGTACCTGCAGGTATCAGTTTTCCGATGATAACATTTTCCTTCAAACCGATCAGGTGATCTACTTTCCCCTTGATGGCAGCCTCGGTCAGTACTTTGGTCGTCTCCTGGAAAGAGGCAGCGGACAAGAAGGAGTCGGTGTTGAGTGATGCCTTGGTGATTCCCAACAACATGGGTGAACAAACCGCCGGCTTCTCACCCCGGACAATAGCCTCCAGGTTCTCTTCTTCAAAAAAGGATATATCTATGAAGGCACCCGGCAGCATCGAGGTGTCCCCAGGATCCTCTATTTTGACCTTCTTCAGCATTTGTCTGATCATTATCTCAATATGCTTGTCACTGATATCCACACCCTGGGAGCGATATACCTTTTGGACTTCTTGCAGCAAGTAACGCTGCACGTCCTGCAGTCCTTTGGTCTTCAAGATATCATGAGGATTCAGTGGCCCTTCTGTTAAGGCATCACCGATTTCCACAAAATCATTCTCCTGAACTTTGAGACGGGAGCCGTAATGAACCGGGTAGGCACCCAATACTACGCCTTCTTTGCTAAGAACCTCTATCTCACGACGCCCCTTGTTTTCAGCAAAGCGGACATAGCCAGATGCTTCGGCAACCACTGCCTGCCCTTTTGGTTTACGAACCTCAAATAGTTCTTCAACGCGAGGCAAACCACGGGTTATGTCATCACCTGCCACACCCCCAGTGTGGAAAGTACGCATAGTCAGCTGAGTACCTGGTTCACCTATGGACTGGGCCGCCAGAGTTCCTACTGCTTCACCGATCTCTACATTATATCCGGTAGCCAGATTGCGCCCATAGCATTTACGGCAGACCCCGTGTTTGGTTTTACAGGTCAACACGGTGCGGATCTTTACTTTTTCGATACCTGCCCTCTCAATGGCATAACCGGTATCATCATCGATCATCTGGTTTTCTTCTACCAATATCTCACCGGTTTCAGGATGAAGGATAGTATCCAGAGAAACCCGACCAATGATACGTTGATGCAATGGTTCTATAAGCTGAGAGCCTTCCATGATTCTCTCCACCCATATGCCCTCTACTGATTCGCAGTCTTCCTCACGGACAATAACATCCTGGGACACATCCACCAGGCGGCGGGTCAAATAACCGGAATCAGCGGTACGCAGAGCAGTATCGGCCAAGCCTTTACGGGCTCCATGGGTGGATATAAAGTACTCCAGCACGGTAAGTCCTTCTCGGAAATTAGCTTTGATGGGCAGGTCGATGATCTTGCCCGAGGGATCAGCCATCAAGCCACGCATACCGGCTAACTGTCTTATTTGTTGGAAGTTACCGCGAGCACCGGAAGTAGCCATCATATATACTGGATTCTCTTCATTTAAGGACTCTTTCAGGGCATCGGTAATATCATCGGTAGCTTGATTCCAAATCTCAACTACCTGAGCATGCCGTTCTTCATCGGTTATCAGTCCCACCTGGAAATCCTGTTCGATATTATCTACCGCTTGATCGGCTTCACTTAATATGTGTTTTTTCGCTTCCGGGGTTTCGAAATCGTTCACACCAACGGTTATCCCTGCCTGGGTGCTAAACTTGTATCCCAATCTCTTCATGCCATCCAGCATAATAGCGGTTTTGGCGTTGCCTTCCAGACGATAGCACTCGTAGACGATGTTACCGAGCTTCTTTTTATCTATCACTTCGTTATAGAAACCCAGTTGATCCGGAATGATTTCGTTGAAGATAACTCGGCCAACTGATGTTTCCACCAGCTGCACTGAAGCTTCTTCACTATCGGGTTGAGGCATCCGCATACGCACCTTAATTTTGCTATGGAGTTTAATGTGGCCAAGTTCATAGGCCATCTGGGCTTCTTCCGGACTGGAATAAGCTTTGACATTTTCTCGAGCCCATTCTTCTTCACTAACAAAAGTTAGATAGTAGATGCCAATAACCATGTCCTGGGTAGGCGTTACTACCGGTTTTCCGTCTTTGGGATTAAGGATATTGTTACTGGCCAACATCAACAACCGGGCTTCGGTTTGAGCTTCAGCCGATAAAGGAACATGAACCGCCATCTGGTCACCATCAAAGTCAGCATTATAGGCAGTACAAACCAACGGGTGAAGCTGTAGAGCACGCCCTTCTACCAATACCGGTTCAAAAGCCTGAATACCCAAGCGATGCAAGGTAGGAGCTCTATTTAGCAGAACTGGATGCTCTTTGATAACATCTTCAAGAATATCCCAGACTTCTTCGCGGCCGCGTTCTACCATTTTCTTAGCACTCTTAATATTGGAAGCAATACTGCGATCGACCAATTTCTTCATGACAAAAGGTTTGAACAATTCCAAGGCCATTTCCTTGGGCAGGCCACACTGATGCATCTTCAGATTAGGGCCTACCACGATAACTGATCTCCCTGAATAGTCAACACGTTTTCCCAACAGGTTCTGGCGGAATCTCCCCTGTTTTCCTTTGAGCATATCACTGAGTGATTTTAAGGGGCGATTACCAGGCCCGGTAACCGGACGCCCGCGCCGCCCATTGTCAACCAAAGCATCAACGGCTTCCTGTAGCATACGCTTTTCATTGCGGACAATGATATCGGGAGCTCCCAGATCCAACAATCTCTTGAGGCGATTGTTACGGTTTATCACCCGGCGATATAGATCATTTAAATCTGAAGTGGCGAAACGTCCTCCGTCCAGCTGTACCATAGGGCGCAGTTCGGGAGGAATCACCGGTAATACATCCAGAATCATCCACTGGGGATCATTGCCCGACATGCGGAAGGCCTCGGTCACTTCCAGACGCTTGATCGCCCGGCTCTTACGCTGTCCGGTAGTGGTAGCTACTTCTTCCTTCAGCTCCCCAGACATGGTTTCCAGATCGATTTCGCTGAGAAGGGCCTTCACTGCCTCTGCTCCAATGCCCGCTTCGAAACTGTCACCATAGCGCTCCCGGTTTTCCCGGTATTCTCTTTCATTGAGCAGTTGCTTTTTCAAAAGCGGTGTATCACCAGGATCAATTACTATATAGTTAACAAAGTAAATTACTTTTTCTAATACTTTGGGTGACATATCCAACAGCAGTCCCATGCGGCTGGGAATCCCCTTAAGGTACCAAATATGGCATACGGGAGCAGCCAACTCGATATGGCCCATTCTTTCCCGCCTTACTTTGGAGGTAGTGACTTCTACTCCACAGCGGTCACAAACGATACCACGATGGCGAACTCGTTTATACTTTCCGCAGTGACATTCCCAGTCTTTTACCGGACCGAAAATCTTCTCACAGAACAGTCCTTCTTTTTCAGGACGTAGGGTTCTATAGTTTATGGTCTCTGGTTTTTTGACCTCGCCACTGCTCCAGGAGCGAATTTGCTCTGGAGAAGCCAGGGATATTTTGATCCGATCGAAATTATTCACGTCTAACAAGTCAGTCTCTCCCTTCCAAACGGATGGTCTCTAGTGCTTGCCGACTTACCCTCAGCTTTCATTATCTGGGAGCAGGTCATCCAAATCATCATCCTCCAGGGGATCACCCAAATCAGGCTCGATCTCTTCATCGGCATCTAAGATATCAGCCTCTTCTTCCTCACCTGGATCATAATCTTTTTCTATATCCGTTGTTCTAACTTGTGGACCTCTGGCCACTGCTGTTTCAGGAATATCCAGTCCCAGTTCCTTAGCTTTTTCCTTCTCATTGACCTCATAGTCCATATCCTGTATTTGGATTTCCTGATCGTTATCAGATAGAACCCGTACGTCAAGAGCCAGACTCTGCAGTTCCTTGATCAAAACCTTGAATCCCTCTGGTACACCAGGTTCAGGAATGTTATCGCCTTTTACAATGGCTTCATAGGTTTTCAATCGACCTACCACATCATCTGATTTCACTGTCAGAATTTCTTGCAAGGTATAGGAAGCCCCGTAAGCTTCCAAAGCCCATACTTCCATCTCACCAAAACGCTGACCCCCGAATTGGGCTTTTCCACCCAAGGGCTGCTGGGTCACCAGTGAATACGGACCTATGGAACGGGCATGTATTTTATCATCGACCAAGTGGGCCAGTTTCAGCATGTACACATAACCCACCGTCACATCATGATCAAAGCGTTCTCCGGTGCGCCCATCATAAAGAACTGCCTTGCCATCTTCGGGCAGACCGGCTTCCCGTAGTTTGGTGAAAATATCCTCCTCATTGGCACCGTCAAAAACCGGAGTGGCGATATTGATCCCCAGGGTTTTAGCTGCCCAGCCCATATGACATTCCAGGATCTGTCCGATGTTCATACGGGAGGGTACCCCGAGAGGATTTAAGACGATCTCTACCGGGGTGCCGTCTTCCAAAAAGGGCATATCCTCTTCCGGTAAAATACGGGATATTACTCCTTTGTTACCATGACGTCCAGCCATCTTGTCGCCTTCAGATATTTTGCGTTTCTGGGCAATGTATACCCTTACTAGCTGGTTGACACCAGGAGGTAATTCGTCACCTTTTTCACGAGAAAACCGTTTTACGGCTACAATTTTGCCGGCTTCTCCATGGGGAACCCGCAGGGACGAGTCCCTAACCTCGCGGGCCTTCTCACCAAAGATAGCGCGCAGCAATCTTTCTTCCGGAGTTAATTCGGTCTCTCCTTTGGGAGTGACTTTGCCCACTAAGATATCATCAGGCCGAACTTCAGCTCCTACCCGAATAACTCCTTGCTCATCGAGATTCTTCAACATATCTTCTGATACATTAGGAATATCACGAGTGATCTCTTCGGGGCCCAGTTTGGTGTCACGAGCTTCACATTCGTATTCTTCTATATGAATAGAGGTAAAAACATCTTCTTTTACTAACCGTTCCGAAATCAATATGGCATCTTCGTAGTTGTACCCTTCCCAGGGCATAAAAGCTACCAAAACATTACGCCCCAGGGCCAGTTCGCCCTGATCGGTACTGGGACCATCAGCGATTATTTCGTCCGCTTCCACCCGATCTCCGACTCTCACGATGGGACGCTGATTGTAACAGGTACCCTGATTGGAGCGAATGAATTTGAGCAGGCGATAGGTCTCTTTGGAACCATCGTCATGCTGGATCACTATGTTATCGGCGCTGACTGATTGCACCACCCCAGCTTTGGGGGTAACCACCACTGCACCAGAATCTTTAGCTGACTTATATTCCAGACCGGTTCCCACCAGAGGAGATTCCGTTTTTATCAAGGGTACAGCCTGGCGCTGCATGTTAGCCCCCATGAGAGCCCGGTTAGCATCATCGTTTTCCAGAAAAGGGATAAGCGATGTAGCTACACTGAATACCTGCTTGGGGGAAACGTCCATGTAATCGACCCGTTCTATGGGCACTTCCAGGATCTCTTCCCTATAGCGGGCTTCTACCCTTTCCCCTATAAAACGGCCTTTCTTATCCAGGGGAGAATTGGCCTGGGCTACATAAAAGTCTTCTTCTTCATCAGCAGATAAGTAACTGATCTCACCGGTAACTTGCCCTTTTGCTTTATTTACTTTGCGGTAGGGTGTTTCGATAAAACCGAAATCATTGACCTGAGCAAAGGTTGCCAGTGAACCGATCAACCCAATGTTTGGACCTTCAGGGGTCTCTATGGGACATATACGACCATAGTGAGAATGGTGCACGTCACGCACTTGGAACCCTGCTCTTTCCCTGGTCAGACCACCTGGTCCCAAAGCGGACAGACGACGCTTGTGGGTCAGTTCGGCTAAGGGGTTGGTTTGATCCATAAACTGGGATAGCTGAGAGCTGCCGAAGAACTCTTTCACTGCGGCAGTAATAGGCCGAATGTTGATCAATACCTGAGGAGTCAGAGTATCTACATCATGGATACTCATCCGCTCGCGAACCACGCGCTCCATTCGTACCAGGCCTGTCCTGAACTGGTTCTGCAGCAACTCTCCAATGGAACGCAGGCGTCTGTTGCCAAGATGATCTATCACATCTGTTTTACCCTGGCCATTGATCAGTTTTATTACATAGCCAATGGTGTGAGTAATGTCCTCTATAGTCAGATGGCGTACATCTTCTGGGATGTTCAGTTCCAGTTTTTTATTTACCTTGTAGCGCCCCACGGCAGCCATATCGTAGCGACGGGGGTCGAAAAAGAGATTCTTCAAAAGCTGTTCAGCGGCATCCTCGGTAGCCATTTCTCCCGGGCGCAGCCGTCTATAAAACTCAATAAGAGCTTCTTTCTTATTAGTGGTGGGATCCTTTTCTAAGGTAGTTACAATCGCCTCGTCCCCACCATACAATTCCATTATGTCCTCATTGGTTTCAAAACCAATGGCACGCAGCAATACGGTGACTGGTATTTTTCTGGTTTTATCAATACGCGTATAGATGACCCCGGCACTATCCATTTCCAGCTCAAACCAGGCACCCCGGTTAGGGATCAGAGTAGCACCGTACAGCACATTACCAGATACATCCAGCCGGTCACTGAAGTAAACCCCCGGTGATTTTACCAACTGACTGACCACTACACGTTCAGCTCCATTAATAATGAAGGTTCCCTTATCAGTCATCAGGGGGAGATCACCCATGTAAACCTCGGATTCTTTAATTTCCCCGGTCTCTTTGTCGGTTAATCGAACCTTCAGTTTTAAGGGAGCCTGATAGCTCACATCTCTTTCTTTACACTCGTGAACAGAATACTTTGGTTCCCCTCGACTGTAATCAATAAAACTTAGTTCGAGATTGCCGGTAAAGTCCTTGATGGGAAATACCTCATTGAGGGCTTCGCGCAGACCGTGTTCCAAGAACCACTCATAGGAGTTTTTTTGTACTTGGATAAGATTCGGTAGTTGAATGGGTTCTGCGATCCGGGAATAGCTGAGTCGTTCTACTCTTCCGTATCGTTCGATGTGGGCCATTAACAGCATTCACCCCTTCTATTTAATCCCAAAAGAGTGAAAAGCAAGGTCTCTACTTAACCTCGCTTTAACCTTAAGCGTCTAGACGTCTCTCCAAGACATACTTCTTCTACATTAATCGGAATAGCAATTATTAATGTTAGCACAAGACTATGTGGCAGTCAAGGAATGATTTAGATTTATTGTTCTTCGGTTCCTGTAGTGCTGTTATCAGCCTCTTCCAGTTCAATATTTTCTAAAGAATACTCGGTTTCTATCAGTTTATGTACGCGGTTAATACTGCGCATGAAAAACAGTCCTATTATGATTATGGCTAGCCCTACCAGCATAATAGCTAGCAACAGTCCATCGAAAACAGTGGCTTTGAGCAACTGATCTTCAGTAACAATATGATCCAAGCGATTTAGTTGCCATACGGCCTCCTGACTTTCAACTATCCGATCAGCTGAATGATCGCGAATAATGCCCGGTAGTTTTATGGAAAGCTGCGCATCTGGCAAAGTGGATGTCTGTGCATAAAGGCCTTCGGGGGCTGCCGAGAAGTTCTCAGTATTAAAGGTAGCTACCTTCAGTACCAAGAAATTACGGCTCTTTACCTTCAACGGAAGGCGATCGGATAGCTGCTGATAATCCTTCCAATCAGCAGTCTGTCTGGTTAAGATCAATTTGTTCTGGCTGTCGGTAGTTGATTGCCACTCTCCTTCCTCCAGAGCCAAATCAGTCCTCTCGAGTTCAACGATTTCCAATATGGATCCATCGTCTTGCCAGATAACCCGCCAGTCTACCGCCTGGGCCCAAGCCGGTACAGGACTCACCAATAGGAAACTCAACAGCAAAAGGGCACAACAGACTCGTTTTCTCATCCATCATCATTTCCCTTCTATTGACAGTTTAAACCTATATTAAGGGTATACCAGAAAAATATATGCAGCAATACCAATCTTAGGCTGAAAAATCTCAATTTGATTTTGACCAAAAAAATAAATCCACTTTCATTGCACTGCTATTGAAAGTGGATTTATTGATTTTTTATCTTACGGGTAATACTATTTAATCTCTACAGAACCGCCAGCTTCTTCGATTTTAGCTTTGATGCTGTCGGCTTCTTCCTTATTGACTTTTTCTTTGATGGGATTGGGGGCACCGTCAACCAGGTCTTTGGACTCTTTCAGACCTAGGCCGGTGATTTCCCGAACCACTTTGATAACATTGACTTTCTTTTCTCCAGAGGAAGTAAGAATAACATCAAACTCGGTCTTTTCCTCGGCAGCTTCGGCAGCAGCAGGGGCGGCAGCAGCAGCAACAGCTACGGGAGCGGCAGCGCTAACACCAAACTCTTCTTCCAGAGCCTTAACCAGCTCTGACAGTTCCAACACGGTCAAACCTTTAACAATATCAATAACTTCCTGTACTTTACTCATTTTATAACCTCCTAAAACTTTTAATTTAGCTGGCGATTAGCCTGCCTTTTGTTCGCGTACCTGATCCAAGGCCCGTACCAGACCAGTCAAGTTGGCATTGAGAACATAAACCAAGCTGGTGATAGGAGCCTGCATAGTTCCCAGTACCTGAGCAATAAGAGCCTCCCGGGATGGTAGTTCAGCCAGAGCCTTAACCTTATCAGCAGTGACTAGCTGTCCTTCCAGGATTCCCACTTTGACCTCGAGTTTCTTATGCTGTTTTATGAATTCATAAACAGCTTTCGCCGGACCTACCGGATCTTCGTTACTGAAAATAACTGCGTTGGGGCCAGAAATATATTCAATGATATCTTCATGGCCACTATTGGCTAGTGCGAATTCCATCATGGTGTTTTTTACCACCTGATAAGTAACCCCGGGGACATTGAGTTTGCCACGCAGGACAGACATCTCACCCACAGTCAGTCCCCGGTAATCTGTAAACACTACCAGAGTAGCATCTTCAACTTTTTGCTGTAATTCGGCTACAACTTTCTTTTTGGCTTCAATATTAGGCATTCGGTTGTCACCCCTTTCTGTACCGGATGCGTAAACAGCTTAGCTATGAAAAAACCTCTGCAGCTTATGCAGAGGTTTGAATGACATATTTGTCCTTATTTCATAACCTCGGCAGGCGAACTACGTTCTTTAAGACCTTAAAAAGTCACCGGCTGTCTACAGTCGCTTATATTCAATTTCATTAGTATTTTACCGGTTAGCTGTCATCAGAACAAGGGGATTAATTTTAACCCCAGGACTCATGGTGGAGCAAACCGTCACTGAACGCATATATTGGCCTTTAGCTGCCGCAGGTTTAGCTTTTATCAAAGCTTCTGCAAAGGCATTCAGGTTTTCCATCAGCTTGTCAATATCAAAGGAAGCTCTGCCGATGGGGGCATGAATGATGGCAGTCTTGTCAACCCGGTATTCGATACGTCCAGCTTTCAATTCATTTATGGTACGTTCGATATCGAAAGTGACGGTTCCAGCTTTGGGATTAGGCATTAAGCCACGCGGCCCCAGTATCTTACCTAATTTCCCAACTACACTCATCATATCAGGGGTAGCTACCGCAACTTCGAAGTCAAACCATCCGCCCTGGATCTTTTCGGCCAGTTCCTCACCGCCAACATAGTCGGCTCCGGCATTCTCAGCTTCTTTAATTTTCTCACCTTTGGCGAATACCAATACACGACGGGTCTTACCCGTTCCATGGGGCAGACTTACTGTTCCTCTGACCTGCTGGTCAGCATGACGGGGATCAACGCCCAATTTAATGTGGACTTCGATCGTCTCATCAAATTTAGCAGTTGCCATTTGCTTCACGATTTCCAGTGCTTCACTGGGTTCGTACAAATGGTGGCGATCAAACTTGGTTAAGCTTTCTCTATAGGCTTTGCTTTTCTTCATAATTATGACCTCCTGTGGTATAGCGGATGAATTACATCCTCCCACTTTATTAATCGATTACTTCCAGACCCATGCTACGCGCTGTTCCTTCGATCATACGCACAGCTGCATCCAAATCAGATGCATTCAAGTCATCTTTTTTAGTCTCGGCAATCTCAACCAACTTAGCCCGGGGTACTTTTCCAACCTTTTTCTTGTTTGGTTCTCCCGAAGCTTTATCAATACCAGCTGCTTTTTTGAGCAGATCTGAGGCGGGTGGAGATTTCAAAACAAAGGTAAAAGAACGATCTTCGTATACTGTGATCTCTACGGGGACGATAAATCCCGTCTGATTTGCGGTTTTAGCATTATATTCCTTACAGAAACCCATAATATTGACACCGTGCTGACCTAATGCTGGTCCCACTGGTGGTGCTGGTGTTGCTTTGCCGGCTTCAATCTGCAAGGACACTTTGCCAACTACCTTTTTGGCCACTTTTTCACCTCCTACCTACATTTTTTCAATTTGTTCATAATCAAGTTCTACAGGGGTTTCCCTGCCGAACATTGATATATTAACCCTGATCTTGCCGCGGTCAGATAATAATTCCCTGACCACTCCTTCAAAGTTGGCAAAAGGTCCGGTTTTAACCCGTATGCTTTCTCCTACTTCAACATCAATGATCTTAGGCTTGGCACCTTCGATAAGTCCCATCTGCTTCAAAATGCGTTCTATTTCTTCACGCTGCAGCGGAATCGGTTTGGTTCCACTTCCCACAAAACCGGTAACACCAGGAGTATGGCGAACAACGTACCAGGAGTCCTCATCCATGATCATGTTGACGATAACATATCCTGGGAATACCCTCTTCAAAGTGACCTTGCGCTTACCGCCTTTGTATTCGATCTCCTGTTCTTCGGGGATCAGTACCTCGAAGATTTTGTCCTGCATACCCATGGACTCAACCCGTTTAGCCAGATCCACTTTGATCTTGTTTTCATAACCGGAATAGGTATGTACAACATACCACTCCCCGATATAATTCATTTTATCCTGGCCTTCCTCAGGATGATTCTGGTCCAGTTCCTGTTCGACCGTAATGGAAACCACCTCCTCCACTCAGTCTTTTAGGCAAACGCGTCAAAAATCAGCCTCATCAAGGCTGACAGGCCCAGGTCAAATACCCAAATGATCAGCGCTATTAAGGTTACGGCGAAAAGAACCACACCTGTATAGCCAATCAGCTGTCTGCGATCGGGCCAATGTACCTTTTTCAACTCACTGTACACACTCCGGAAATACTCGGTAGTATTTTCCCAGCGTGTCTTCAGAGTTACCCCTTGTTTCTTGGCGGGTGAATTTGTTTTGCTCACAGGTTTTTCACATCCCCGGCTTTACTTGATTTCTTTATGAACTGTATGAGTATTGCAGAATTTGCAATACTTACGAACCTCAAACTTTTCAGTATGCGTTTTCTTGTCTTTAGTGGTTGAATAGTTGCGCTGTTTACACTCTGAACAGGCCAGAGTAATTCCGACTCTCATTACATCGACACCTCCATCCTTCGCACAAAATACCTAGAATACTCTATCACAAAGGCCGAGCGGCTGTCAATAAAGGGTGAGGGCGGATAATTATTTTAATAGGCTACGAGAGCAGGGGAGTTCCCCTGCTACTCGATGAGATTATCTGGTTATTAGGTTAACCTAATTAAATAGCAGTTACTACTCCAGCACCAACTGTACGGCCGCCTTCGCGAATAGCAAAGCGCAGGCCTTCTTCTATGGCGATGGGGGTTATTAGTTCTATGGACATTTGAATGTTGTCTCCCGGCATTACCATCTCTACTCCTTCGGGTAGGCTGATCACTCCGGTCACATCTGTGGTTCGGAAGTAGAACTGGGGACGATAGCCTCCGAAAAATGGAGTGTGACGGCCGCCTTCGTCTTTGGCCAGTACATATACTTCGGCTTTGAAGCTGGTCAATGGCTTTATGCTGCCGGGCTTGGCTAATACCATGCCGCGTTCTACTTCTTTGCGGTCTACGCCTCTTAACAGGGTGCCTACGTTGTCTCCGGCTTCGGCATAGTCAAGCAGCTTTCTGAACATCTCTACGCCGGTACATACGGTCTTTCTGGACTCTTCTCTCATGCCGACGATCTCTACTTCGTCGCCTACTTTTACCTGGCCTCTTTCTACTCTGCCGGTGGTTACCGTGCCGCGCCCGGTTATGGTGAATACGTCTTCTATCGGCATCAGGAACGGTTTGTCAACTGGTCTTTCGGGTAGCGGGATGTAGGTATCTACTGCATCCATCAGTTCCCATATGTGTTTGCACCATTCTTCGTCGCGGGATCCACAGCCGCATTCTAAGGCTTTCAGGGCGGATCCTTTGATCACGGGAATATCATCTCCGGGGAATTCGTATTCGTTTAACAGATCACGAACTTCCATTTCTACCAGTTCTAACAGTTCTTCGTCATCTACCATGTCGGTCTTGTTCATAAATACTACGATGTAGGGTACTCCTACCTGTCTGGCTAACAGGATATGTTCTCTGGTCTGGGGCATGGGGCCATCGGCGGCCGATACTACCAGGATGGCTCCGTCCATCTGGGCGGCTCCGGTGATCATGTTCTTGATATAGTCAGCATGTCCCGGGCAGTCTACGTGGGCATAATGCCTGCTCTCTGTCTGGTATTCTACATGGGACGTGTTGATGGTTATACCTCTCTCCCGCTCTTCGGGCGCTTTGTCTATGGAATCATAAGAAGCTGCTACGGCTCCTCCTGCCTTCGACAGTACCTGGGTGATCGCTGCTGTCAACGTGGTCTTTCCGTGATCCACGTGCCCAATCGTGCCAATGTTTAAATGAGGTTTGGTTCTCTCAAATTTTGCCTTTGCCATCTGTTCTCACCTTTCCCCTTTCTTGGGTTAATCTTTGCCATCCAGCTATATTTTAACCAATCTATAAATAAAATAAAAGAAGTGAGATAAAGTCCCACTTCTGAGGAATCTATGGTAGCGGCGCAGGGATTTGAACCCCGGACACTACGGGTATGAACCGTATGCTCTAGCCAACTGAGCTACGCCGCCACATGGAGCCCATAATCGGACTTGAACCGATGACCTCATCCTTACCAAGGATGCGCTCTGCCGACTGAGCTATATGGGCTTGGGAAACTACCTTTCGGCGAAATCCCCTTTCGGGGGGTGGTTGGTGCCCTGTGGGTGATTACCCTGGGGCACTCTTTATTTTAATTTCCTACCCTACCCCACACATATACTGGGTGGTTGGAGTATGGTTGGCCCTGTGAGGGCTACCCTTGCTTTACCAACACTGTTTGGTGCTAGTTATCTGGATTTGGTTGGCCCCCTCGGGGACTACTAATTGCTTTTTCAACACTGTCTGGTGTTAGTTATCTGGATTTGGTTGGCCCGGCGGGTAGTTTTGGAAATAATCCCTGCGGGATTATTTTGTATCTCAGACCCTCAGGCACTCCTTATTTTAATCCCCCTTCGGGGGATGCTTCAAATCATTGGTTGGCCTTTCGGGTGATTTCTGAAATAATCCCTGCGGGATTATTTTGTATCTCAGACCCTCAGGCACTCCTTATTTTAATCCCCCTTCGGGGGATGCTTCAAATCATTGGTTGGCCTTTCGGGTGATTTCTGAAATAATCCCTGCGGGATTATTTTGTATCTCAGACCCTCAGGCACTCCTTATTTTAATCCCCCTTCGGGGGATGCTTCAAATCATTGGTTGCGGGAGCAGGACTTGAACCTGCAACCTTCGGGTTATGAGCCCGACGAGCTACCAACTGCTCCATCCCGCGATATGGTGGAGGGAGAAGGATTCGAACCTTCGAAGGCGTTGCCAACAGATTTACAGTCTGCCCCCTTTGGCCGCTTGGGTATCCCTCCATAAAATTAAGGTTACTGGAGCCGAGCACAGGACTTGAACCCGCAACCTGCTGATTACAAATCAGCTGCTCTGCCATTGAGCTAGCTCGGCTCAAGCAAATTCTATTTTAACTGCTGGCATATTCAAAGTCAATAGAATATAAACTGGATTCCGATGCCATAAAAAGTGCGCCTTCCGGTTAGGAAAGACGCTTCTTTACTGTCTTTATGTATAACATTTACAGTTCATTGCGATCTTCCAAATACTTTTCCAGCTTGCGTTTCACTCTCTGCAGAGCATTGTCAATCGACTTAACATGGCGCTTCAATTCTACTGCTATCTCCTGGTAGGACTTCCCCTCCAGGTAAGCCATGAGCACTTTCCACTCCAGAGAACTAAGGATCTCTCCCATCTTTCTCTCAATAAAGATAAACTCTTCGCGACTGATGATGATATCTTCGGGATTGGTGATTTTGTTGGTGGATATTATATCCATTAAGGTTCGGTCAGATTCCTCATCATAAATGGGTTTATTCAGAGAAACATACGAATTGAGAGGGATGTGCTTCTGGCGAGTAGCCGTCTTGATAGCAGTGATTATCTGGCGGGTTATACACAATTCGGCAAAGGCCCTAAAGGAAGTGAGCTTGTCTACCTTGTAATCACGAATAGCCTTAAAAAGGCCTATCATCCCTTCCTGTATGATATCCTCCTTGTCCGCGCCAATTAGAAAATAAGACCTTGCTTTGGCCCGTACAAAGTTTCTATATTTATCAACCAAATATTCTACTGCAGACTGCTCGCCTTGCTGAGCCAATGCTACAATTTCTTCATCGGTCATCTCAGCATATGTAATGTAAATCTTTGCAGCGATAGAACTATACATTCCGTCGCCTCCATTGATGTTTTTACCTGGAGAAAACGCTAACTGTGCAGCGTGCTGTAGGCATTTAAATAAATTATAGCCACTGGCGGGTATCTCGTCAAGGCAAGGCTTGACGAGATCGGACTTTTTCCCCATAAATTACCGCTAATTGTCTCTCTGGCGCATTAATTCGTAGATAAGCAAAGCAGCGGAAACCGAGGCATTGAGGGAATTCACCTGTCCAAACATGGGGATACGCACCAGTAAATCGCAATTTTCCCTCACCAGGCGTCTTATTCCCCGCCCTTCTCCTCCTATCACCAAAACGGCTGGGAAAGGTATCGCTGTACGGAAATACTCTTGGGGGCCGGTCATATCAGCTCCGATCACCCAAAAACCGGCCTTTTTAAGTCCTTTCAAGGTGTTTACCAGGTTGGTCTCCTGAGCCACGGCTATATGTTCAGTAGCTCCGGCGGATGCTCTGACTACGGTGGGAGTTATGGCAACGGAATTATGGCGAGGGAGTATGATTCCACTTACTCCAGCACATTCAGCTGTGCGGATTATCGAACCTAAATTCTGCGGATCTTCGATCCCATCCAGAACCAGCAGTATAGAGCTTTCTTTAGGGGAAGCCTTGACGATAATATCATCAAGTTCAGCATATACATAGGGTTCCACTTCAGCTACTACTCCCTGATGGGGAGCTTGGGGAAATAAACGCTCAAGATCTTTGCGGCTGCTAGCCTGAATAGAAACCGATTTTTTATAAGCAAGCTTCAATATCTCTTCAATACGAGGATTATGCCTTTCTTGTTCCACATGTAGTTTATGGAACTTTCTTTGGCCGCGTAAGGCTTCGGTCACACTATTAATACCGCCTAATATCTCTCTCACTGCCCATACCTGCCTAAACTTTATTTGTCATATTCTGCCCGTTAGGGCTAACAAACTTACCGCCATCTGTTGATCGTTGCGGCGTGAAAATGCTCTCACCTGATTATTAACGGGGCAACAGAGTCGTCGCCCCCTACAACCGAAGCGCGGGGCGATGTGGGCATCGCCCCCTACACAACCACATCCAAGAGGATGTTATCATTGCTCGGGGCGAAACTGATCGTCACTGATAATGATCTGAGCGTAGTGTTCCTCGGGAAAACTGTCATCAAAGGGGATATCGTTAAATAGTACCGGGAATTTTTCCTGAAACAGGAGTAGCAACGGTATCGCTACCTGACGCATCTGGGGGTGGGCTGGAACAGCACAGCGTAACTGGAAGAAATGGCGCCACTCTCTCATATTGAAAGTCACCGCCAATTCAGTTTTTAAGCTGTTAGGAAGCACCGAACGAGCTTCCTGGGGAGAGCAACCTTTATCAAGCATTTTTATGTAGCAGTCTTCAGCCGCTTGGCAGGCTTGCTGCCATAAGGCATACCTTTCCTGGTCTTGAAGAAAAAATGGCTCAATGAGAGTTATTTCCCGTCCGAATTTGTCCTGACTATAGTTGCAATAGCGAGTGGATTCCTGACTGTAGGAGCCAATACGGTGGCGTACGATTTCATGAGAAATCCCCCGATCAACAACAAACAGCACGGTGACTTTTTCGTGCTCTATAACTGATTCATGGCCGCGGGATAGGATCGATTGCAAGAAACGAGGGTTAAAAGTGTCTCCCATGCGGTCTTCTGATTTGTAGCAAATGCGGGCACATCGTTCCAGCCGGATCAATTTGTTCTCATCCAATTCCTCCCGGGGCACCAAAACCTGCGGTTTTATTATTATCATACCTTTTCCTCCCTTGCCTGATTGATGGAACCGGAGTCTTCATTATTACTAAATCCCAGCGACCGGTTCACCAGGTCCAACAGCCGCTGGTAATCACCTTTTAAGTATAAATAGCCCAGCAGAGCCTCAAAGCCAGTGCTCATCTGATAGTCAGCTGGGTCGGCATGCCGGGGAGCTATACTTTTGGCATTGCGTCCCCGCCGGACAATATCCTGTTCCTGTTCACTGAGCTGATCATAGAGAAGTCTGATGACTCTGGCCTGGCTCTCGGCTCGAACCAATTCTACTGTGTCATGGTGGATGTCCTTGACCCTCCGATTACCGGTCGCCACCACATGAGTCCGAACCAGCAGTTCGAAAACAGCATCACCAATATAGGCCAGAACTACCGCCGAGTACTCTTTCAGGGCATTCTCATCTAAGTGTTCATTATTCAGCAAATTTCCAGCGAACTCCTTCCCGGGTATCTTCAATCAGGATTCCCGCTTCTGTCAGCTGATCACGGATCTGATCGGCTAACTCATAATTACGATCGGCTTTTAATGAAGAACGTATTGATAATAAATAATCAACCAGATAGCTTAATTCTGGAGGGCTATCGTAACGGAAGCGACTGCCGCCTTCCAGATCTTCCACAGCAACTCCTAATTCACGAAGAAACTCTCGCAAGGTATCGGCTAGTTCATATTGTTTCTGATGGCGGGCTGTCTGACGCAGTTGGGCTACCACTCCCAGAACCCGATCCACCAGTATTTCTTCCTGATCAAGGCTAGGCTTATCCATGAAGATGCCCAATAGATCTCCTAATTGTAAAAATAGCTCTTGAGCCTGTTGCAGCACACTCTGATCGGCGGGATCACTGGGTTCAGCCTGGGCTAGATAGGCATTGATCTCATGGGCCATTTCAAACAGGTGTCCGATAGCTTGAGCCGTATTAAAATCATCATCCATGGCAGCCAGAAAACTATCCCGTATCTGGCTGAGGTTATCCCAAAACTGGGCACCTTTTTCTGGCAGAACCTGGCTACCCGGCGTCGTCTTGCCGATGAATTCTTCTAACAGATGGCGAGTGGTCTTGAGGCGATACAAGGCTTTACGGGCTTCTTCCAGTTTGCCATCATCAAAATCGAGCGGGCTACGGTAGTGGGTCGCTATCAAATAAAAACGCACCACATCTGCCGGGTACTGGTCTAATATCTCTCTTAAGAGGAAGAAGTTCCCCAGGGATTTGGACATCTTCTCCTGATTGACCGTGATAAAACCGTTGTGCATCCAGTACTTAACAAAAGGTTGACCGGTTAAAGCTTCCGCCTGGGCGATTTCATTTTCGTGGTGGGGGAAAACCAGATCACTGCCTCCACCATGAATGTCAATAGTATCCCCTAGATAATGGGTAGACATGACCGAACATTCAATGTGCCAGCCAGGCCGGCCTTTTCCCCAGGGGCTGTCCCAGGCTGGTTCCCCAGGTTTGGCAGCTTTCCACAGGGCAAAATCAGCCGGATCCTCTTTTTGTTCATTTACGTCCACCCGAGCACCAGCCCGCATATCATCCAGGGATCTTCCCGACAGTTTTCCATAGTCGGGGAAGGCCCGCACCCGGTAGAAAACGTCACCCTGAGATTCATAAGCAAATCCTTTTTGGATCAATCCGGCTATGGCCTCCACTATCTCAGGAATATGCTCACTGACTCGAGGATGGTTTTGGGCTGGTATTATCCCTAGAGCCTCAGCATCTCGATAGTATTCATCTATAAAGCGCTGGGCTAGATGAAGGGGATCTTCTCCTTCTTCCTGGGCGCGTTTGATTATTTTGTCGTCTACATCTGTAAAGTTCTGAATGTATTTCACATCGTAACCGCGATACTCCAAATAACGACGTACCGTGTCAAACACCACTAAGGGACGGGCATTGCCCAGATGAATCAGATTATAAGTGGTGGGCCCACAGACATACATACTGATCTCAGGCGGTTTCGACGGCACCAGTTCTTCTTTTTGCCCGCTGACCGTATTGTAAAGGCGCATCCTCATTCTCCTCTCTAATATACTCCTCCAGCCTACGTTCTAATTGATCTATCCGGCTCTGCATAGCCATCAGGGTATCAGCGATAGGATCAGGCAACAGATGATGTTCCAGATCTACTTCCATTTTACCATCGGTGACTTTGGCTCCATCGCGAATCACTATCCTGCCTGGAACACCGACTACTGTGCAGCCTTCCGGGACGCTTTTGAGCACAACCGATCCTCCACCTATTTTTACATTATCGCCAACACTGAAAGAACCTAGTACTTTAGCTCCGGCACTGATGACTACATTGTTGCCGATAGTTGGATGGCGCTTGCCTTTTTCCTTGCCGGTACCGCCCAAGGTGACTCCCTGGTAGATAGTTACATTATCGCCAACCTCTGCCGTTTCTCCAATCACTACACCCATTCCGTGATCAATGAAAAAATTCCTGCCAATTTTAGCTCCCGGATGAATTTCTATCCCGGTAAAGAATCGACTTAAATGAGAAATCAGCCGAGCTACAAGGAACATGCGATGTCTATAGAACCAGTGTGCGATGCGATGATTAACAACCGCATGAAAACCTGGGTAGCAGAATATAATCTCCCATACGCTGCGCGCGGCTGGATCTCTTTCAAATACAACCTGGATCTCTTCTTTTAGGGTCTTAAACATGGGATCAACCTCCTCAGATTCTCTCGGACACCCTCCCATAAAATAAAAAACCTTTCGTCTGCACAAGAGACGAAAGGCTTAAACTTCCGTGGTTCCACTCTAGTTGAGCTGATCGACAGATCAAGCTCCACTCGTAAATGATAACGGCTTCTCACCGGATATGCCTACTATAATGTTCGGCATATCTGCTCCCGGGTGCATTTCAGCGACTTCTTTCTGAGAAAGGGCTTACAGCCGGTGACCCTCTCCTCTCTGGCAGCGATGGACGCTTACTTCTCCCGCTCACAGCATTACTTATTTGATTAGTTGCATTATATGCGCCCCACCCATAGATGTCAACCAGACCAG
>Ga0209509_1000301_pt1 | contig 49602 bp, 15 predicted proteins | sample BioC13SIPDNA_FD_185743 | JGI IMG/M metagenome (GOLD analysis project Ga0209509, IMG submission 185743) | Anaerobic biogas reactor microbial communites from Washington, USA - Biogas_R1_A C13 SIP DNA (SPAdes) (version 2) | ecosystem: Engineered > Bioreactor > Anaerobic > Unclassified | place...
CTGGGCGTGAACAACGGGTTCATCGAGGTGGATTCCGGCGTCACGCTGACCTATCCGGCCGTCATCTCGGGCTCGGGCGCCTTCGCCAAGACCGGCGCCGGCATCTTGAAGCTGACCGGGGCCAACACCTTCACCGCGCCCGTGACCAACAGCGCCGGCACGCTGCAGATCGGCGACAACGGCACCACGGGTTCGCTGGACGCCAACATCGTCAACAACGCGGCGCTGATCTGGCACCGGTCGGATGACGGGCTGGACTATACGGGCACGATCAGCGGCACCGGCACGCTGGACAAGAAAGGCACCGGCATGATGGTGCTGCGGGGCAACAACAGCTACAGCGGCGCGACGACCATCACCGAAGGCCGCTTGTCGATTACCCACGCGAACGCGCTGGGCACGACCGCCGGCAATACCACCGTGGCCAATGGCGCCCAGCTTCGCCTGGGCAGCTCCGCCGGCACTGCGGAGCCGCTGGTCTTGAACGGGACGGGCTACAACAATACCGGTGCGCTGTACAGCCCGAACGGGGCCAACACGGTATCCGGCACCATCACCCTGGGCAGCGCGGCCCGCATCAACTCGGATGCCGAGACGCTCACGCTGACCGGCAACATTTCGGGTGCCTACGGCCTGACCTTCGGCGGGTCGGCCAACATCACCGTCAACAGCGTCATCGGCAACGTGACCGCCATCACGAAGGACGGCACCGGCACGCTCACTCTCCAGTCCGGCCAGACCCACGCCTTCAGCGGCACGGCCACCGTGAGCGCAGGGACGATGGTCCAGGACGCGCTGGCCAGCTCGATGGCGGTTTCGGTCTCCTCTGGTGCGACGCTGCGGGGCACGGGCACCAACGCCGCCGTCTCGGTCACGGGCACGGTCGATCCGGGCGCCACGGCCGGCGCGGTCGGCAAGCTGACCGGCAGTTCCCTGACGCTGAACGCGGGCGGTGCGCTGCGCGTGGACGTCTCCAACGTTGCCGGCACCGCAGGCGTGAACTGGGACCTCTTCGCGGCTTCGGGCAACGTGGCGGTCGGCGGCGCCGCCACGATCGCCCTCTACGGCAATCCCACCGGCTGGGAACCCACCGCGGGCTACTCCTGGATGGTAATTGACGGCGGCGGGACGACAGCGGGCGAGGGGAAGCTGAGTGTCGACACCAACAACTTCACCGCCGCGACCGACGGCGGCACGTTCAGCGTCGTCAAGACCGGCGTGGACATCTACGTGGTCTATTGTCCGCGCCGCCCGGCGGCGCCCGTTGCGTTCGACGCCGCGGCGGCCAGCGTGTCCTCGATGACCCTGACCTTCACCCGCAACGCCCAGAGCGACGACGTGATCATCGTCTCTGACCTGGACGGCACGTTCACGGAGCCGACGGGCGCCGCCCCGGCGGTGGGCGCGGCCTTCGCCGGCGGCACCGTGGTGTATAAGCTCGGCACCTCGCCCCAGACCCATTCGAGCCTGGCAGCCTGCACCAAGTACTACTACAAGGTGTGGAGCTACAAGGGCACCAACTATTCCGAGACCGGCCTGACCGACAGCGATACCACGCAGGCCCCCGCCGCGCCCGCCACCGTTTGGGCCAGTGCCACCAACGAGACCGACTTCACCGCCCAGTGGACCGCCGCTACCGGCGCCTCCGGCTACCGCCTCGACGTCAGCACCAGCGCGACCTTCATGACCGGGGGCTCCGGCAGCACCCGCACCAACGACTGCGCCGATGTGGGCGGGGGGACCACCAGTACCTACCTAACCAGGATCTGGACCAATAACACCGACGTGGTTTGGACCGCCTACAATGCGCGCACCGATCAAACCGTCAACGGCAACCCGAGCGTTTGCTTGAGGGATGCGTCGGGATCGTATATCGAAACTCCGGACATCCCAGCCGGCCTTGCCAGCCTGAGCTTCGACGTCCAGCAAAAGTTCACCGGCAGCGGGGGACAGTTGACGGTGTACGTCAACGGCACCCAGGTCGGAAGTGCGTTCAGCTACGACACGACCGCCCGTACGGCCACGTTCAGCGGCATCAACGTCGAGAACGTGACGTCGCTGGTCATCAGCAACAACGCTTCCGCCCGGCCGGCCATCAACAACGTGGTCTGGACCGATTACGTGCCCAACGTGCCCTCCTACGTCCCCGGCTATTCGAACCGGGCGGTGGCGGGCACGAGCCAGTCGGTGACCGGGTTGACGGGCGGGGTGACGTACCACTTCCGGGTGCGGACGGAAGGGGCAGGGGGGTGCACCAGTGCCAACTCCACGACGGCCAGCGTGCTGACGATCGCCTACAGCACCGTGACGCTGGCGGACAACGGGACGCAGATCGGGGCGGGGACGGTGCTGCCGGGCGCCGCCTCGCACGTGCTTTACAGCTTCAAGCTGACGGTCGGCACGGCGCCGGCCACGCTGAGCGCACTGGCCGTCACCACCACGGGCGACTATGGCGCCGGCGACCTGTCGAACCTGAAGCTGTGGTATTCCGCCAACAGCACTTTCGGGAGCGACACGGCGATCAGCACTCTCGACGGCCCCGGCGCAGCGGGCACCAAGAACTTCACCGGCCTGTCGCAGAACCTTACCGTGGGCGACCACTGGTTCTTCGTGACCGCGGACATCGCGGAGGGCGCGAATTGCGGCAAGACCCTCGGCTTGGCGGCGGTCACGACCGGCGGCCTGACCATCGCCGGCGCCAACAAGTCCGGCACGGCCACAGCCGGCGGCGCCCAGACCATCACCGGGCTCGAGCCGACCACCCACGCCTCGAACCTGGCCTTCAACAACATCGGCGGGTCCCAGATGGACGTGAGCTGGACCAGCGGCAACGGCGACCGCCGCATCGTCGTGGCCACCGAATACGACGCGGCCGGCCTGTGGCTCTTGAATGAGGGAACGGGAACCACGGCGGCGAATTCGGCCACGGAACTGAATGATGCGGCGCTTGTGAACGGGCCGACGTGGACGACGCGAACCGGCGGTTATGGCGCTGTGGACCTGGATGGCACGGATGACTATCTGGAAGTAGCCACGGGGCATGGATTGCTCTCACCGGATATCACCGTCTCCATGTGGATCTACCGGCATTCCGAGGCCGCCATCACCTCGTTTGCCAGCTCGCGGGGAAATTATTATGATGGTTTCTTCCTGTTTGCCTTGGCCAGTGGCAATCTGAATTTCGATTGGGGCGATGGGACGGCCCAATGGCGCTGGGATACAGGATATCGCCCTCCGTTGAACCAATGGATTCACATTGTGGTCACCCGCAACAGCAGCGGGCGCACCCTCTATGTCAATGGCAATTACCAGAGTTCGACCGGAAATGCCGGCGGCCCGCCTACCGCCAACACCAAATTGCGCTTTGGCGCGGATACCTATGCCAACCAGTTCTACCACGACGGCTTGATCAGCGAACCGATGATTCTGGACTATGCGTTGACTTCGACGCAGGTGTCCAACCTCTACGCCATGGGCAGCATGGCCACGGGCTGGGTGCCGACGGACGGAACCGCGCCCAGCGGCGTGGACAACGATTTCTCCGCGGCGACCGACCAAGGTTTCCACAGCAAGATCGTCTATGACGGCACGGGCACCGGCTTCACGATGGCGGGCCTGGACCCCAACACGGTCTATCTGCTGACGGTGTACGAATACAAGGGTTCGGACTCCTGCGTGAACTACCTGACCAGCGGCACGCCGGCGAGCGACACCCAGGCGACCCACTGCCTCGGCGAGCCGACCGGGCTTTACGCCAGCGCCACCAACCTGACCGACTTCACCGCCGCCTGGACCGCCGTCGCCAACGCCGCCGGCTATCTGCTCGACGTCAGCACCAACGAGACCTTCGGCGGCTCTGGCGGCGGCAACCAGATGAGCAACGCCGGTTTCGAAACGGGCGATTTTACGGATTGGGACACGCATGAAACGCAATACACGGTGGTGTCCACCGATCCGCAGGAAGGCACCTACCACGTCAGTTGTACGGCCACGGCCACCCGCGACTTGATGCAGCAGGTGGCGATCACCGGCGACGGCACCACGGAATACGAGGTCAGCTTCTACTATAAGAAGCCATCCGGCACGGGCAATGCCCGCATCTGGGCCACGTGGTCGTCGGGCGGGCAGGTTTCCGGGGACGACCTGAGCCCGGACACGTACCTTCCGACGGCGACGGACTGGACCAAGGTGACCTATACGGTCGTGCCGCAGAGCGGCGCCAACACGCTCAACTTCGAGGTCCGCACGTACAACGGCGCGAGTGTGTACTGGGACAACTTCTACGTGGGCACGGGCGGCTCCGGCGGCGACTACGTGCCCGGCTTCCAGGCTCTGCCGGTTTCGGGCACGAGCCAACCGGTGACGGGGCTGACCTATGGCACGACCTACTACTTCCGCCTGCAGGCCACGAACTCGACCTGCATAAGCGGGTATTCCACCAACGGCGTGGTGACGCTGCCGACGCCGCCGCCGAATCCGACCGTCGCCACTGCGACGCCGGACGGCAATACGCTGATGCGGCTGGCGTGGACCAGGAACGGGTCATACAACGTCATGGTCGTCTACAAGGAAGACGGCGTCTCGACCGCCCCGACCCAAGGGCAGTCCTACAGCGTGGGCGGCGCCTGCGGCGGCGGCACCGTCATCTACAAGGGCTCGGCCGAGACCCTCGACCACATGGTGAACTCGGGCCACACGCATTATTACGCCTTCTATTCTTATACCGCCGCCAATCTCTACTCCAGCGGCCTGACGGACCACGACTCGACCGGGACCTTCGGCACCGGCGAAATCGTGGACACGTTCTCCTACACCAACGGCACCCGACTGGCCGACCATGGCAACGGGTCCAACGGCTGGAGCGGCGCCTGGTCCGGCCAGACCACGCTCTTCACCAACGTCTACGGCAGCTTCTCGGCGCAGCTCAACTACCCCGAGCCCACCGGCAACAAGCTCTTCACCTGTCCGGCCGGCGGCAGCGTCAACGCCGTCAACCGCACCAATTCGTTCTGGTTCCAGACCAATGTCTATGCGTCCTACATCATGAATCATACCTGGGACGGAGACAACAAGTGGTGCGGCGCCTACCTGATGGACAACGACACCGAGCGTATCTTCTTCGGCGAATCCGGCGGCGGCAACCAGCGGCTCGGATTGTTTAACCAGACCCACGCCACCAGGCAGATTCTGGCCGGGGAAAACAATGATTACATCGTGATCATCAAGTACGACATCGTCAACGACGACGCTTGGGCGAGCGTCTACAAGATCGGGACCGACACGGTGCCGACCGATGAGCCGGGCTCGTGGGACATGGAGTATCTGAACGTGCATGGCGGCGTCGGCAAGTGGATCAACGGCATCCGGCTGGTGTCGGGCGGCAGCAGCGGGCAAACGCCGGGCAACACCTACTTCGACGAAGTGCGCATGGGCTCGAGCTGGGACGCAGTGGTCATCGTGGACCAGACGCCGCCGGTCCTGCCGGGCACCGGGCCGTTCACAGGCAACGCGTTCATGGCCGTGGCGGCGGGCGGGCAGTTTGTCGCGCCGGCGGGCGGAACGGGCACCAACGTCTTCTACCGCGTGCCGGACAACATGTTCGGCGCCATCGGCACCTCCGGCCGCAGCGGCAACCTGCAGAACCCCGGGTTCGACGGCAGCGCCTCCGGCTGGTCCAAGACGACCGGCAACAACATCGCCGAGTGGAACGCCGTCGCCGGCGATCTGGCCGGCGGCTCGGCCGGCGGCCTCTTGATCAACGCCTGGGACAATTCGACCGGGGCATTCGGCGAATACCTGCAGGACGTGGCGGCCACCTCGGGCGCGCAGGTCGCGTTCTCCGCCCTCATGCGGCAGGATAAGGACTACGAGACCACCTTCTTCGGCCTCAAAATGCAGTTTGTGGATGTCAACGGCACCCTGTTGGCCATCAGCGGCGCCAACGATGGCACCCAGATGATGAAGTCCACGACTCCCGTCAACACGACCACGCAGCGCATTTCCGTGGCCGCCACGGCACCGGACGGCACCGATCGCGTGCGCGTGCTGATCATGATGCAGGGCCCGCCGGGAGCGGGCACGGGCGGCAGCCAGTCCGTGCTGGCGAACGGCGGCTTCGACGGCGCCTCCGGTACCACCATCAACGGCTGGATGCGGCAGGACAACATCGCCCGGGGCGACGGCAACGCGGGTGCCAACGCAGGCGGGTCCGGGGCCGGCATCAAGTTCGACGCCTACAACGACAACGGCTCCGGCGGTTTCTACCAGGACGTGGTCTGCGAAGCCGGCAACAGCGTGACCTTCCAGGCCCGCATGGTCCAGAACGGCACGTTTTCGACCACCTTTTTCGGTACCCGCCTCCAGTTCCTCGATTCCGGCAACAACGTGATCGGCGGCACCACCTATTCCTCGACCAAGGCCGTCGGCACCCTGTCTGACTTCATCCCCGTAACCGCGACTGCCCCCGCGGGCGCTGTGAAGGCCCGCTGCATCATCCGCATGGAAGGCTCCCCGGGCGGCAGCGACCTGTTCGGCTATGCCGACGATGCCTCCGTCAGCGGGGCGACTGCCTCCGCCGGCGGCGTTTCTCACTTCGGCTACGTGGACAACTGCCAGCTGACCGGCGCGGGCGAGGAGGGTACCGGTGATTCCACCCTGACTCTCGTCTTCAGCGGCTACGACCCCGAAAGCGGCCTCTCCCGGGGCACGACCGACAATACCACCCAGTGCAACGTGGATGTGACCAATGTTCTGAGCATCTGGAAGAATGACGACGTCGCCGGTTTCAACGAGTCCCGCAGCTCCAGCTATCCCAACACCAAATCCAGCAGCGCCACCAACACGTGGCATTGGACGCTCACCGGGACCGACTTCGCCAAGCTCCTGACCGAGAACTTCTGCAATACCAATCTGGGTAATGTGTACGACACGAACGGCCTGGTCGTGGCCACCAACTCCCTCTACATGTCCGACGGCCGCGAAATGGCTTCCAACCGCGTCACCCTCAGCCTCGCCAATGCCGTCGGCGGTGGCAGCCGCGGGTGGGTCGTCAACCAGCAGTACGGCTACGTGTCCATCGTGGACGACGACGTCCAGCCGCCGTCGCCAACCCTGCTCTACGTCGGCACCAACGTGCTGAACGACACGTACAGCGAGGCCAACCTCAAAATCACCGTCACGGACGAGGAAATGACCGGCGGCGGCGTGGACTTCGCCTATTCGTGGTACGACCCCTCGGGCATCTTCCTCACCAACGCCAACGGTGCGATGAACGTCTTCGAAATGGTCGATGACAACACCAAGATGGCCAACGTCTGCCCGAATTTCGACCTGACCAACGCCACCTATGGCTCCCTGGGCTACGACACCAACCACCCGGCCGAAGACTTGCTGGGCAACAACGGCGACCAGATCGTGACCTGCCGCGTCGTCAACCTCACCATTCCCAATCTGACCAAGGCCAATATCCCCCTCCATGAGGAGTGGACCCTGACTGTCAGCGCTCAGGACGCGGATGACGATCGCGGCTCGTTCCCCAATGTGTCCGGCGCCAACAACACCGATCCCCACGTCGCCCTGGACCGCGCCGTCGCAATCAACGTGCCATTGAAATTTACCATCCGGGACGACGACACCAACGCGCCGGTGGTAAGCGCGTCGGGTTTGACTACCAAAACCGACCACGACATGCGGGTCGGTGATTGGACTCTCAATGTGAATGCCCGGGACGACGGCAGCGGATTGGCCAAGGGCGACGGCACCCCCACGTCCTCCAGCGATCTCTCGCCATATGTCTCGCTGTATGCCCCGACAGCCTACCCGGTCCTGCTGCAAGAACTGTTCGACAACTACGCCAACATCACCAACGGCGTCTCCGGCAAGGGCCATGATTTCCCCTTGACCATCCAGGTGCCGGTGGTGCCCTACGAAAACGTCGCGCTCGGCGTGCATACCGTCGCCGTCACCGTCGCCGACTTCGACGATGACCGCTACAACGAATGGCCCGGCGGCCACAGCATCGACCGGTCCATTGCCCTCAACTCCAATGCGGCAGTCTTCACCGTCATTGACGACGACGTTCTCGAGCCCGAAATTCTCGAACTGACCGTGGACGGCGTCGGCGGCTCCGGCACGTCCAATCTGCTGGCCGGCGCCATCGCTATCATCGGCGTGAATGGCGCCAGTGCATACGACCACACGTTTACCAACTTGACCCATGAAAGCTTCAGTTTCGTGGTGCTGGCGCCGTTCCCTGCCGGCACGACCCTCTGGTTCACCGATTGCGGTTGGGATGCCAATAGCAACACCAACTGGTGGGACACCAATGAATTCCACCTGGCGTCCTGGACGGCGACCGGACCGGGCGACGTTGGTTTCGTGCAGACCCTCGCTTTGCCGGACATCAACGGCTATGGCGACCAGGTTGCCCTGTACCAATACACTGGCTCGGGCGACCCGAAAACCGACCCGACCAACTGCACCTTTATCTATGCCATCAACATCGATGGGAGCGGTACTAACTATCCGGGGTGGTACGCTGGCGTGCCGCCGCCGCCAGGCCCCGGAGACAACGAATACTCGGGCCTCTATCGCGGCTTGACGGAAGGCTGGTCCGCCGTAAGCGTGACGTCCTCGACCGTTAATGTGTACTACAGCGGCGGCACCACCGGCACGGCCTCCTGGCTGCTCCAGCAGATCTCCAACCCCACCAACTGGGCCACCAACCTGCCGACCGGAGTGGACTACGATTACCTGAGCGACTACATCCCGCCGTTCAAGGTGACGGGGGCGGGCTTCTTCGATTGGGAGGTGCCGGACATTTCCGACCACCAGATGCGCTACGGCGGCTATGTCGTGACCAACATCGTTCAGGATGGCGGCGCCGGCCTAGTTGCCACCAATATCAACTGCGGGGACGGTTCCGTCGCCAGCGCTCCGTACTACGTGCTGTATAACACCAATGGCGTGGTGGCGGTATCCAATGACTTCCCAACCACTTATGAAAACGGGTACAACGCCGGCATGGTCACCAACGTTGTGACCGCAGCCGGCGGCAACTACGACACCATCACCCTCGGCATGGTGGATTTCCAGGTCGTCGTTGCAGACACCGACGATGACCGGCCCGGCGACACGCTCTTTTCGACCAATGTTTTGCAGGTCAACGTATATGATGATGACACCGTCGCCCCGACCGTCGCCTTCACCAATATCAAGGGCAACGGCTCGAGCGCCTACACCGGAACCGGTGAAATCCTGTTCTACGACTTCGGCACTGAGACGGCTGCTCCGAACCTCCAGCCGGCCCGGGCCCATTCTGCCATCTCGACCGTGGCCGACGTCTCGGTGAACAACCGCAGCATCGCGGGCTATGCAGGCATGGACGGGGCCGCCATCAGTTCCACGAGTTGGACGAATACATTGCCGGCGTACTGGGAGTTTGCCATCACGCTCCAGCCCGGTTATGCGCTCGATGTGACCAGCTTCGGGTTTGCCCACCGCCGTTCCAACACCGGGCCGACGAATTGGGCCCTGCGTTGCAGTGCCGACAGCTATGCCGCTGATCTTGCCGCGGGCACGATGACCGACGACGACAACTGGCACACAGTGGCCGTGGCGCCGGCCTCCAGTTCCAACAGCGTCTCCGTGACCTACCGGCTCTATGCCTGGAACGCCGAAGCCAACGTCGGCACCTGGCGTATCGACAACGTGTACTTGACCGGCACGGTGTATGCAACGTCCACCTCCTACACCGCCACGGACAGCGACCTGAACACCAACGGGGTCGTCTTCTGGGCCAGCGTTCAGGACGCCTACAGCGGCATCTACGGCCTCGAGCATCCCACGCGGTACCCGAGTTGGGATCTCGTCTCCCCGCTGGGCGTCGCCTCGAACTTGCAGCGCTTCGGCAAGGGTCCCCCCAACGGCGGCGCCAAGACGGCCACGACCATGGTGGTGACAAATGGTTTCGGCTATGACGACATCGTCCTCGGCGTCTATACCGCCCGCGTCCGCGCTGCGGACTATGACGACGACCGCTTCGGCGACACCCTCTATGCCACCAACGAGGTCACATTGACGGTGGTGGATGACGATGATATGCCGCCTCGTTTCAGTACCCAGGTCGGCACCTATGTCTCCTTTGACGGCAAGAGCGCCGGATCGGAAGCCAACGCCGTGACCGATGGCGACCTGGTGAATGGCCTGAGCATCAGCAACCGATTGTACGACGAAAAGAGCGGTATTCTGGCCTCCAGCGTGCAGGTCCGGATCCAGTCGCCGGACGGGTGGGACAGCGGGCTGGTCGATTTCACCATCCGGCCGCCCAACGGCGGGTCCCGTACCAACCAGTTCCTGGATGCCGGAACCACTACGGTCTTCATCGCCAATTACGACGTGGAGTTGACCAATGTGGTGGGCGGCGTGGATGGTCGCGCCCTCGGCATCTGGACGAATACATTCTACGCCCAGGATTACGACAACGACCGGCCCAACGACGGCCTTGCGACCAACGTGAGCATCGTCATGTGGGTCAAGGACGACGACAAGACCGGCCCGCGCATGACCAACGTCACCGCCACCGGCGTCGCCAATCCCGCCCTCATCGCTACCGGCTTCGAACCCATGGACGGCTGGAAGGTCAACAACAACGGCAACTGGACGAACGTTGCCTATGATGGTTCCTGGATTTCAACCGATGCCTACACGAGCACAACCGACGGGCGCGGGCCGGAAGGCATCGACGCCGGCTACCATGCCGGATTCAACGCAGTCAACGACAGCCTGCAACTGCCAGCCCTGAACCAGCCCGGCTGGCTGACGGTCTGGGCCCGCTTGAGCGCCGCCGGCGAGAGCAAATGGGTGCTGGAACGCAACGATTCCGGCACGTGGACCAGTCTCGGCGTACAGTCGGTGCTGACCACCAACTACGCCATGCAGACCTGGCTGGTGGATTCCACCAACACCGGCGTCCAACTGCGCCTACGCCTCACCGAGAAAACCTCGGGCAACCGCTCGATCTATTTCGACGACCTTGTGGTGACGCCGTACCGGCCGTGGACCAACGTCGCCGTCAACGTGACGTGGGCGCAATCCACCGACATGCCCACCGAGAACTCCGGCATCAAGGAGTACCGCGTGGTGCCGGCCGGCACCAATAATGTGCCCCCAACCTCCAGCACCAACGGAAGTTCCCTCGCGACTGCGACCAGCACGACTTTCACGCCGTCCAAGGAAGTGCAGGGGACCGTGACCGGCTACGTCTTCGCGGTGGATGCCGACGAAGACCGCGGCCCGCGCGACCGCGCCGCCGGCATCGCCATTCCCACCATCGCCCGCCTCGACATCACCCCGCCAACCGTCGTGACTAACCTGGGCGCTGCCAACGACCAGGTGGATGATCCCTCGACCCAGTTCGACCTCAGTTGGACCAGCAACGGCGTCGGCCCCGATGACCCCGACCATGAGATGCACCCCACCGGCGTTGGCAACAATATTCTGTCGCCCTGGCAGACCTACAAGATCTATTACCGGCCGTGGGATCCAACGCTGGTGCCAACCAACGTTCCCGGCGAAACCTACGTCTGGCAGGAGTTTGTTGTGGACGGGGATTATTCCGGCCCCGAGTGGAAGTCGGTCTGCAACACCAATGTCGTGGCCGACACCTCGGCGGGCACCAACTACAATGCCTTGGCCACCGCGGGCAGCAGTTCCATCCGCCTGTGCGACCTCGAGCCCGGCGAAGACTACGTGGTCGTGATCGTCGGCCTCGACCGTGCCGGCAACGAAGGTCCGGTCGGAACTACCAGTTGGGCCACGAACGATACCATCAAGTTCGTCGTCACCAGCGCCTGGACCGTAGCCAAATCCGTGGCCTACCAGTCCTTTGCCACCAGCAACCTGGTCACGCTGACCAACGTGCCGGCATCGACCAACGCCACTGCGCTGGCCTGGATCGCGGCCGGCCAGAAGCAAACCACAACTGGACTCGTTGGTGCCGTCACCAAGGTCTATGACCTGATCTACTGGGATGCCGACAAGTTCCAGGAGACGACCGATGCCGACTGGCGGCTGGTCAACAATGTCAAGTCCAACTGGTTCGTGGATGATGGCGGCATGTTCAGGGGCCGCGGTGCCATCCGCTTCTACCGCGCTTCGTATAAGGACCGCTGGCGCAAGGTGAATCCCAACACCCAACTGCCCCAGCGCCCCCTGGCCAGCGAGGAAGTGTACGCCGTCCACAATATCGTGCTCTCGCGCGATCAGAACTTCGTGGCCCTCCATGGCGTGCCCTACACCAACACCTTCGAGGCTGTCTTTGGCAGCACCAACGTCTTCCCCGGCGGCACCAGCGGCTCGCCAGGCTCCGGTGCAACCATTGTGGAATTCTATGATTCCGGTACCAATGCAATCGTCAGCAGCCTGTATTGGCTGCGGCAGACCGACGGCCACTGGGTCCGGTATAACGACAGCGCGGATGTCCATTCCAATGCCATGCCCGTCACTTTCTTCAGCCGAGGCTTCTCGATCACCCTGCCGAATCCCTTGCCGACCAATTACATCACCACCACGGCGTACGACTACAACGACCTGGATCCCGTCACCGGCAAACCGCGCGAGATTCCCGCCATGATCTGGTCGCCGGTGCTCCAGGTGCCCACCAACAACGTCGGTTTCAGCCAGGTGATCAGCTGCGGCGAGCAATTCGGGCGCGTCCGTACCGAAATTTACAACCTGGCCGCCATGCGCCTCCCCGTCTATGCGCATCCCTCCGAGATGAACTTGGTCAATTCCGGATTCGCGAAGGGCGACCGGGATACCGGCGATCTGATTTACACCATGAGTACGCAGACCAAGCATCCCATCACTGGAACCATTTATTGCGATAACCAGAATAAATGGCGCTTTGTACAAGGCGATGCCGAAGTCGGATCGCGCTTTTTCCGGCCCAATGACATCATCATCATCATCTCCCGCAACGGAGGAGTGAGGAATTCCTGGATCTGGAATTACCATCCCACCAACTTCTATCGCCTGCCCGACAAGTGGATGGGGCATTAGCGCCTGGGAGGCGCGGTTGATGGTGGATGGTTGTTGGTTGATGGTTTTCTGGACCGAACTGTAGCCGCGCTCGCCGGGCTGTCCCCTTGGACATGGGAACTTCCTTGTTGGGCACTGGATATTGAGATTCCCGAACCCCCCGGGACGACCCCGTTCCGCCCGCTGCGTACCACGCGGCTCCCGTCGCGGGCACGTTTCTGAATCTGCGCGAGACCGGAGCCCCTCGCGACATGCCGATAACGAACGACCCGTCGGCTCCGGGATGGCACCGAACCGGCCGCAGGGGGGAGGATTGCCTATCCATAAAATTGTTCTCTTTTCGGTTGGCAATTCCAGGCAAAATGTATACATTAATTTTGTAGATGGCGATGGTCTCGGATTTTTCAAAATCCGTGATCCATTTGGGTTGTAAATTGATCCTTTTATTCGGGTGAAACGCATGAACACCGGGTATCTGGAAGCGTAAGGATGTGGCCGCGATTGGTAATGAAAACGTTTCGTGTGCCAAGGGCCCATGGCACCTTGTATTGTGCCTGCCATCTTGGCCTCTTGGCGTCCTTGGCGAGAGACGAGCTGTTTGGATCGGGATTGAACCACAGAGGTTCACAGAGGGAGCGAGACCTTCAGAAAACCGCCATCTCACCGAGGTGGTCTACAGCTCCTTTGGACATTGGAGATTCATATCCCATCCCCCGGGACGAGGGCGTCTTGGCTCCATCAGCCAACCATTCTCCCCCCCCCCAACGACCTGCGACGAACGGAACTAAGCTCGAAGGAACGGAACGAGCCATGAACACAACACACACGACAAACCGGATACTGCGCCCCATCTGGAACTGGGTCGCGCATGGACTTGTTCACCTCGGGCGGTCCGCCGCGCCAATTACCAGTCATCCGGAATCTCCCGCGCGCCATGGGCGCGGCATGCCGCCGCATTCTAACAATCATTGGCTGACCCCATTGGTGGTGGCGGGGCTGGTCTGGGCGGCGGGGACAAACAACGCCCAGGCGTGGTGGACCTATTTGTCGAACCAGGGAGCGCCGGCGGCGTCCTACTACCTGGGCGACAAGGTGCAGTATGTGTTCAAATTTGCCGTCAACCAGGATACCAGTCCGATGACGGTCAGCTATGGCATCGGCACCACCAAGAACGGCTCCGGCTGGACGTGGCGCGCGGCCGAATGGTCTAACCAGAGCGGCAGCGACCGCTATTGGAAAAGCAAGGCCAACGAACATCAATTCACGTCTACCGGCAATTGGTACTATTCCGGGCGGTTCGTCTGGACCGCCAACGGCTATACAGAATACGCCTCCGGAGGGTGGGCGGAGAACCGTACCTCCTTATCCGCCGGAAGCTATTTCAGCGTCAGCAGCCTGACTGCGCCGACGTTGGGCACGGTTTCGGCGACGGCCAGTTCCGTCACGCTCAATTGGACCAAGTGGAACACCAAGGATGTCATGATCGTCCGCAGCACGGACAGTTCTTTCACGGCACCGACGGGGGGCACCACCTATACTCCGGGCACCAGCTATATCGGCGGCGATCTGGTTGTGTATCGGGGTAGTGCAACAAGTTTTGAAGACACCGGCTTGTCTTCCGGCACCACGTATTATTATGCCCTCTATTCGGAAAACTGGAGCTACTATTCGGCCGCGGCCACAACCAGCAAAATCACCATCCCGGCCCAGCCGGGAACGATCACGGGCGATGCGACGGTGTGCTCGGGCGCGAGCGGCAAGACCTATTCCATCAGCTCGGTGACGGGAGCGACGGGATACACGTGGAGCGTGCCCAGCGGCGCCTCGATCACGGCGGGATCTGGGACGACCTCCATCACGGTGACCTTCGGGTCGAGTTCGGGCAACATATCCGTCACAGCCAATAACGCCAGCGGCTCCAGCACGGCGCGCACGCTGGCGGTGACGGTGAACTCCGCACCGGCCCAGCCGGGGACGATTACGGGCAACGCCAGCGTTTGCCCGGGCGCGAGCGGAGAAACCTATTCCATTTCTGCCGTCAGTGGCGCGACGGGCTACACCTGGACGGTTCCGACCGGCGCCTCGATCACTTCGGGGTCAGGGACGACCTCCATCACGGTGACATTCGGAACGAGTTCCGGCAATGTCTCGGTGACAGCCGACAATTCCTGCGGCTCCAGCACGGCGCGCACGCTGGCGGTGGCCATCCGGCCCAACGATGCGACGTGGGACGGGGGCGGCGGAACGGACAACAATACGCTAACCGCAGCCAACTGGAGCACGGACCAGTATCCTTGCCCCAGCAGCTCGGCGGGCATCATGCGCTTTGCGGGGAGCGCCGACACCCCCTACGTCAACCACACGGCAAACAGCGACTGGTACGCAATCTACTTCAATTCCGGCGCGGGGGCATTCACGCTCTCTGGCAACGCGCTGGATATCTTCTCGCGAATCCAAAACGATTCTTCCAGCCTCCAGACCGTCAACAACAACCTAGTGTTGGGGGCCGCCACCGAGTTCTATGCCAATAGCGGCAACCTGACGCTGGGCGGAACCCTGGCCAATGGCGGCTATACGCTGACCGTGCGGTCGGGTGCCAGCCGGACCACCACGCTGAGCGGCAAGATCAGCGGGACGGGGGACCTGGCGAAATCCGGCCACGCCGGCACCGTGAAATTGACGGCGGCCAACGACTATACCGGGGCCACCACCGTGGGCAACACGGGTATTCTGGAGATTTCCAACTCCAGCGCGCTGGGTACAACCGCGGGATCCACGACCGTGAGCTCCGGCGGCACGCTGGCCTTGTCGGGGAATATCAATACCCCGGAAGCCATAACGGCCCGCGGTGCGGGCTACAGTACGGGCGGCGCCATCCGGAACCTGTCCGGAAACAACACGATTTCCGGCAAAGTGACTGTGAACACAACGGACAATACGCGCATTCATTCCGATTCCGGAACGTTGACGCTGGACGTGGCATCCGGAAATGCCCTGGAATCCACGATGAGCCTCATTTTTTACGGTGACGGAGACATCTCCATCAACGACCCCATAACCGTAGCAGTCGGAAAGAGCGTCACCAAGGACGGCAGCGGCACGCTGGTCCTGGCAGGGACCAGCACGTATGGCGTGAATACGACGGTGAGCGCGGGCACGCTGCTGGTCAGCGGCGCGATCGGCAGTTCGGCCGTGGCGTTGAACGGCGGGACCCTGGCGGGGGCGGGGACGGTGGGTGCGTTGACGATGGCGGCCGGCACGATCGTCAGCCCCGGCAACACGGCCAGCACGAAGGGAACCCTGACGGTCAACGGCGCGGCCTCGCTGGCCGGGGCCTACACCTGCGACATCACGGGGCTGGGCGGCACCGATTGCGACTTGATTTCCGCCTCCGGCGCGGTTTCCGCCACCGCGGCGCTGGTGATCAACCTGCCGGGAACGGCACCGACCGGGTTCGATCAGGGGTCCTGCTACACGTGGACGATTGCGAGCGGCAGTTCCGCGAGCGCCGCGAACATGTCCATCGGCACCAAATGGACCAGTACCGGGACATTCGCGGTGGAAGCCAGCGGGAACACAATCGTGGTGACCCACAAGCCGCCGGTGCCGTCCGCGCCCACGGCGAATGCGGCCACCTCCGTCACGACGAGCGGATTCCAGGCCAATTGGTCGGCGGCTTCCGGCGCCACGGGCTACCGGCTGGACGTCGCAACCGACAGCGGCTTCACCAGCATGGTTTCGGGCTACAACAACCTCGATGTCGGGAACGTGGTGTTGAAAGCCGTGTCCGGCCTCTCCGCCGGAACGACCTACTACTACCGCCTGCGGGTCTACAATTGTGCCGGCACCAGCGGGAACTCCGGCACGATTACCGTGAAGACCATTTGCGCCGCACCGACCGGGGTCTCCGCGACGGACGGGACCCTGACGACGGGCGTTACGGTGACATGGAACGCGGCAACGGGCGCGACGTCCTACCAGGTCGTGCGCAACACCTCCGATTCCACCTCGGGCGCGACGGATCTGGGCACCCAGAGCAGCGGGTTCGACGACACGACTGCCGATCCAGGCGTTCTCTACTATTACTTTGTGCGGGCGTACAACGGCAGCGCCTACGGCGCCTACAGCACCTCCGACTCCGGCTACCGCAAGCTGGCGGCGCCAACGGGGGTGGCGGCGACGGACGGGACGCTGGCCACGGGCGTGACCGTGACTTGGAACGCGGTCACCGGAGCGGACTCGTACACGGTGTACCGCAACACGACCGACAGTACGACCGGCGGGACGGACCTGGGCACGCAGTCCAGCGGATTCAACGACACCACGGCGGTGCCGGGTACCCTCTACTACTATTTCGTGCGGGCCGTGGACAGTGCCCCAAGCCACACCAGCGACTACAGTTCATCCAATACCGGTTACCGGCAGCTTTCACCGCCCGCGAATGTGGCGGCTTCGGACGGCGGCTCGACGGCGCAGGTCACGGTGACGTGGGATGCGGCGACGGGGGCGACGTCGTACAAGGTGTTCCGGTCGGCTGCCGAGACCGAGACGCACACGGGCCAAACGGATCTCGGAACTCAGACGAGCCCGTTTAACGATACCGGGGCGGCGCCGGGCCAGAAGTACTGGTACTGGGTGAAAGCCGTTGACAGTTCGCCTGCGCACGAAAGCGATTACAGTTCCGCCAACGACGGCTACCGCAAGCTGGCGACGGTGACGATCACCGATGCATCGGACAACCTGGGGGACAAGGTGACGATCACCTGGACGGATATCACGGGCGAGACGGGCTACAGCGTCTGGCGGTGGACTTCCGACTCTTCCGGGTCGGCGGTCTGCATCGCCACCCCCGCGACGCTCGGGGCCGGCAGCACAACCTATGATGACACCACCGCCGTGCCCGGCGTTCCGTATTACTACTGGGTGCGCGGCACCAACAGCACCAGCTCCAGCCAGGGCGATTTCCAGGCCAACGGCTCGCCGGGACAGCGCGTGGCAGCGGACAAGGGGATTTGGGACGCCGGCGGCGGCGCGGACGGCAAGTGGAGCACCGCCGTCAACTGGAGCGGCGACCAGGTGCCGGGCACGGACACGAACATTGTCTTTTACAGCGCCGTCTCGGCCACTGCTATCAACGTGGATTCCCCCCGGACTATTCTGGGCCTGCGCTTCAATGAACTGGCCGATTCGGCCCTGACCTTCTCCGGTAGCGCATTGACCATCGATGGCGGCGGCATCGACATGGATGCCGCCGCGGCCGGCGCGCACACCCTCGGCGTGAATGTTGTCCTGAACGCCAACCAGAACTGGACCAATGCGTCCAGTGCCAACCTGACGGTCAGCGGCGCGGTTTCCGGCAGCGGCACGCTGACGAAGATGGGCACGGGGCGCATCATTCTCTCGGGCAACAACAGCTATACCGCCGCCACGGCGATTGATGCCGGCACGTTGCGCATCCAGCATGCCAACGCGCTGGGCGGCACCGGCGCCGGCACGACCGTGGCGACCGACGGCGCGCTGGAAATCCAGGGTGGCATTACGACGGCGGCGGAGGCGCTGACGCTGAATGGCACGGGCGTTTCCGGCGGAGGCGCGTTGCGCAATACCGCCAACGACAACACCTATGCCGGCGCCATCACCCTGGGCAGCGCGTCCCGGATCAATTCCGACAGCGGAACCCTGACCCTCAACGTGGCTGCGGGCAACGCGATTGCCGGAGCCTACAATCTTACCCTCGGCGGAGCCGGCAACATTACCGTCAGCGATCCCATCGCCACGGGCGCCGGAACCTTGACCAAGGAGGGTACCGGCACCCTGACTCTGTCCGCCGCCAACACCTTCGAGGGGAATACGAGGGTGGCCGCCGGCACGCTGGCCGTGAACCACTTGAATGCCCTGGAACGCAGCATCCTGGACATGAACGGGGCCGATGCGGGAACCGTGACCTTTGGGGCGGCCTCGTCGACCTATACTCTGGGCGGACTGACGGGCAGCCGTAACATCAACATGAACGGCAAGACGCTCAACCTCAACTACTGGGACACCACCACCATCTATTCCGGGCAGTTGAGCAACGGATCGATTGTCAAGAAAGGCGAGGGTACGCTGACGCTGTCGGGCCAGAACACCTATACCGGCACGACTAAGATCGAAACTGGGGCCCTGCAAGCGGGCGTGAACAACGCGCTCTCCGACAGCACGGTCGTGACGATCGAAAGCGACGGGACATACGATCTGAACGACTTCAGCGATACGGTTGGATCCATCGCGGGGGCGGGCCAAATCACGCTGGGCTCCGGGGCGCTGACGGCCGGGGGCGACAACTCCAGCACCGAATTCAGCGGCGTGATCAGCGAAACAGGATCGTTCACCAAGACCGGCACGGGCAAGCTGACGCTCTCGGGCGCGAACACCCACAGCGGCGGCACGACCATCAGCGGCGGCACGCTGCAGATCGGCAACAACGGGACCAGCGGCTCCATCGCCGGCAACATCGCCAACAACTCGGCGCTGATCTTTCATCGCTCCGACGACTTGAGCTACGGCGGCGCAATCACCGGCACGGGTACGCTGGAGAAGAAGGGCGCAGGCAGGCTATCCCTCTCGTCCGGGTCCAGCAGCTACAGCGGCGTGACGACCATCACAGAGGGCGCCATCCGGGTATCGAACAACAACGCGTTGGGTACCGCGGCCGGCGGCACCGTCGTGGCCAGCGGCGCGGCACTGGAACTCGCCAGCCACATGATGACCATCGCAGATCCCTTGTTCCTGAACGGCGCGGGCGGTTCTTTTGGCGGCGCGCTCGTCAATGTCTCCCAACAGAACACGGCCTCGGGCGCCATCACGCTGCAAAGCGACAGCACCATCAAGGTGACGACAGGCATCCTGAACCTGACCGGGGGCCTCGGCGGAGCCTACGACCTGACGTTCGATGTCGGGCAGACCTGCAACATGAACAGCGTCGTCAGTCAGGTTACCTCGATCACCAAGACCGGCAGCGGCACGTTGAGCCTGTCGCAGGCGAACACCTATGCCGGTCCGGTACAGATCAGCGCGGGCGTGGTGTCGGTTGCGCATGCATCGGCGCTGGGCACCACGGCGGCCGGAACAACCGTGGCCAACGGTGCCCAACTGAAGCTGAGCGGGGCGGGCACCGCGGACGCGCTGACGCTCACGGGGAGCGGCCCGGACAGCAAGGGGGCGCTGTATAATGCCGGCGGGGAAAACACCGTGTCCGGAGCGATCACCCTGGGCGGCGCCACCCGGATCAACTCGGATTCGTCCACGCTGACCGTGTCAGGCGGGATTTCGGGGAGCTATGACCTGACATTTGGCGGCGCCTCCGGGATCACGGTCAGCAGCGTGATCGGCACCGGCACCGGCAAGGTGACCATGGACGGCACCGGCACCCTGACGCTGTCCGCGGCCAATACCTTCAGCGGCGGGGTGTCCCTGGGCTCGGGAACCCTCAACATCAACCACGCGCAGGCTCTGGGCACGGTGGCCGGCACGTTCACCATTGGCGGCGGGACCATTGACAACACCAGCGCCGCGGACGTCACAACGTTAAACCATCCGATGGTGTGGAATGGCGACTTCGCGTTCACCGGCACCAAGAACCTGGATCTGGGCACGGGTAATACGACGTTAGGCGCCAGCCCCACGGTGACCGTCAATGCCGGCACGTTGACGGTGGGCGGGGCGATTTCCGGCGCAGGCTATGGCCTTACCAAGGCGGGCGCCGGCACGCTGGTCCTTGGGGGCGCAAGCAGCTACAGCGGCGCCACGACCATCAGCGCGGGCACGCTGGTCATGAGCGGTTCCGCGAACAACTCGGCCTGCTCGGTGGCTTCCGGCGCGACCCTGATGGGCGACGGTTCGGTGGGCGGCCTGACGGTGACCGGCTCGGTCAAGCCCGGCAACACCGCGGGCTCCCTCGGCAGCCTCGGTGTGAGCTCGCTGACGACGGTCAGCGGCGCGAAGTTGTATTTCCAGATCGGCGACTGCACGGATACCAGCGAGCGCGACTACATCAGCAACAGCGGCAGCGCCTCGATCGCCGCCACGACCACGGTCTACCTCGACGATGACCTGGTGGAAAACTGGAACAACGCGAACAGCTATTCGTGGAACCTGATTGTCGGCGGGATCACCGATGCTTCCAACTTCACGCTGGACGAGAGCCTCTGGGCTTTGGACAAGGCCGACGGCACTTTCTGCCTGTCCGCCAGCGGGAACAACCTGGTGCTGACGTTCACGCCGCAGCCGGCCACCCAGGCGCATACCATCACGTTCAGCAACGTGGGGAAGACCTCGATGGTTGTTTCCTGGACCCTCGGCAACGGTGACGGGCGACTGGTCATTGCGCGGGAGGGATCTGCGCCCAGCAGCGGCCCGGCGGACGGGACAACCTATACAGCGGATGCCGACTTCAGTGCCAGTCCGGGCGGCAGCACCCTGGGCGGCGGTAAGGTGGTCTATGTCGGCAGCGGCAGCAGCTTTACCTTAAGCGGCCTGTCCCAGAATACGACCTATTACCTTCAGGTCTTCGAGTACAGCGGAAGCGGAAGTTGCATTAACTATTACTCCGCCACCGCCAGCGACAATCCCAACAGCCAACTCACCGCGGCTGACACGGCCCCCGACGGGCAGGCCACTGATCTGAGCGTCACGGCCTTTGGTACGACCACGTTGAGCCTGGGGTGGAGCCGCGGCAACGGCGACAAGGTGCTGATCGTGGGACGGGAGGCCTCGGCGGCAGAGGAGCCGACGGATGGCGCCACTTATTCGGCCAACGCTGCCTGGGGCTCAGCCGGAACGGTGGGTTCCGCTTCCAAGGCGGTCTATGCCGGCACCGGGGAAAGCGTGGACCTGACCGGCCTGACCCCGGCCACCCTCTACCACTTTGCGGCCTTTGAGTATTTTGAGTACAGCGGCAACGAGATGTACAACCGGACCGACGAGCCGGTGGTTTCGCGCTACACGCTGTCCACCGAGCCGGCCAACCATGTCACTTCGTTCAATGCCAATGACGGCGATCCGGCCGCCAGCACCCTCAACCTGACCTGGGTGGCATCCAGCGGGACGCCCGCCCCGGATGGATACCTGGTCGTGCGCCGGGTGGGCACTTATCCGACCGGAGCCCCGGAGGACGGCCGGGGATATGCGGTGGGCAACGCAATCGGCGACGGTGTTGTCGCTGCCATTGTGACGCCCGGCACCGCCACCAGCAAGACCATCTCCGGTCTGGCGGCCAATACCGCCTATTACTTCAAGATCTTTCCGTTCTGCTCAAACGGGGTGAGCGAAGCGACCTTCAACTACAAAACCGACGGCACCTGGACGGAAACCGTCAATCAGGATTGGGAAGACACCGCCACGCTCAATGTCATCAAGGATCAGTTCAATTACACCGGCAACCTGAGCGGACAAAATGGCGCCGACACTTACAGCACCGGCTGGAACGGGGCGTGGTCCGTCACCTATCCGGGTTCATATCAGCCCACCCTGGTTTCCGGCAGCAAGAATTCCCCCGTCGGCTATCCCGCCGAAGCCGTCAACAAGGTCCAGATGTCGGCCACGGATTCCGAAAGCGATATATTCACGGCCCGGCGCACGTTCCCTGCGTTCACCAGCGGCAAGATCTACGCCTCGGCCCTGATGAGTTTCAATAAGAACGGCACGGGCCGGTATTGCGGCCTCTCGCTGATCGACACGACCGATGCCTCGCCGGAACGGGCCTTCCTGGGCGCCGCACAGGGGTATGGCGAAGTCCTGACCCTGGCCAGCCACGGGGCGGCCGCGGTGTCCTGTGGAGAAACGTTCTGGGGCGGGAACGAAAAGACCCACCTCGTTATCATCCGTTATGACTTCGACACGAAGAAGATCAGCGGATTGATCTACCGTTACGACAGCGGCAACAACGTGCCGACCAGCGAACCGGAAACCTGGCACATCAACAATGTGGACATTACCGGCCGGATCGATGCCGATGGCATCAACGCCGTCCAGTTCACCTGCGGAGGCAAGGGAGATATCTTCCAGTTCGACGAAGTGCGCGTGGCGGACTCGTGGGCGGCGCTGGTGGAGGCAGGCGGTTCGGCTTCGACCGAGACGCCGACCGTGCAGGCCGCCAACCTGAACGTGGCTTCCAGCACCATCGCGACCAACAAGTTCACGCTCACCCTCACCGGCGGCAACGGCAACAACGTGCTGGTGGTCGCCAGCAAGTCGGCCATCACCTGGACGCCGGCGGACGACGCGACATATACGGCAAACGCCGCCTATGGAACCGCCGGCACGGAAGTGGCCACCGGCAGCGGGGTCTATGCCATTTACAACGGGGCGGACGCGAATCCCACGATCAACCTGATCGCGCTGGAACCCAACACCATCTATCACTTCCGGGCGTTTGAGTACAATGAGGAAGGCGTCAACTTCCGATACCTGACTGTTCCTGCCAGCGCCAACCCGTATTCCCGTTCCACCCTCGGGCCTCCAATCCCCGCCATCGGCATGGCTGGCACAACAGCGGTGAACCTCAATTGGACCCGCTTCGAAAGCAACAACGAGCCCTTTGCCGTCCTTGTGGCCTACCGGGTGGGCCAGGCGGTCACCTTCACACCGACGGATGGCACGTCCTACTCGGCTGGCGTGCAGCCCAACGGGGACACCATCCTGCTGGCGGATGAATACAACAACACCTACCACTACCACAGCGGCCTGACCGAAGGGACGACAGTCCATTACAAGTTCTTCACCCGCAACTTCAATTATTACTCCGAAGGTGTCTCCCGCAGCGTGACGCTCATCAAGACCTCGATGATCCTCTATGAAAACTTCTACGATTCCTCCGGGAACCTCGACGACGACCCCACGCCCAGCGGTTCGGGCTGGGATTCGTATCCCCCCGCAACCTGGCAGGTCGAGGATAGCTATGGGACAGGAACCCCCGAGGATGCCGCCCAGTACAACAGCGGCAGCCTGCCCGGAGTCGGATTCGCCCAGGCCTACGACAACAAGGCGATCTTCTACGGAGCCAACGATGGCCGTGCCATCGTGGCGGAGCGCTGGTTCTCGGCCAACAAGATCAGCAACGGAACCTACTACCTGTCGTGGCGGATGAACACCCAGTGGGGCGGGGATTACAACTGGGCGGGGGTGGAACTGGTCAGCCAAAGCGGCACGGTGGAGGCATTCATCGGGAACCCCTACGGCTACAGCACCAAGCTGGGGGTGGACATCGACGGCACGGTGACCACCAACACCATGGACTACCATCTCTACAACGGCAGCGAAAACGATTACATCGTCGTGGCCAAGCTGGAATTGAATTCCAGCGGGAACGACGTGCTCCGGGTGCATGCATACAAGAGCGGCAGCCAATTGCCGGCCGAAGAGCCGACGGAATGGGCCTTGTCCGTCAATACCTCGATCAGCGACATCGCCCGCCTCCGCCTGAAGTGCGGTGCCAGCGGCGCCAACCAGATCGGGCTGACCTATTTCGACGAGATCCGCATGTCGCAGTACTGGACCGCTACGATGCGCGAAGACGGCGAACAGTATATGGAGATGCTGGAGGATGGTCCCACGCCGGAGCTGATTTATGTCGGCTCGGGCTATTCAACCGAAGCGGACAAAAAAATCACGATCACCGATGCCGAACTGACCAACGACCTCGCAAAAATCGACATCGCCGTGCGCTGGACCAGCCCCTATGGCGTCTTCCTGACCAATACGGTTTCGTCCAACAACGTGGAGCCCGCCGCCTTTTTATCGAGCGCAGGGAATGTCGTTCCGAACTGGGATCCGCTGGCCAAAGTGGACGGGGTTTCCTATCCGCTGGGATTCGACAACCTGTTCACCGGGTTCATCGGTTCCAACGGAGCCGTCAGCGTAACCTCCTATTACGCGAACGCCTTCACCGGCGATGACTTCAACTCGGAGGGTGCCAGCTGGTCTGTGGGCGACGAGTTCTTCATCACCGTTTCCGGCCAGACCTATCCTTCCACCGGTGCCAAGGTGGCGGCACCGGCCAGCAGCACCGCGGAGCAGGTGCCGGTCCGCCGGGCCCTGACCATTAACACCAACCTGCAATTCTATGTGGTGGACGACGATCCGAACCCGCCGATGCTCCGGGGGTTCGACACCGTGAATCCCACCGACCAACAGATGCTGGAGGGATTTAATCTGGCCGGCGAGGTTCAGGACACGTACAGCGGCGTCCAGCTCAGCAGCCTCAAGTTCTGGCTGACCAACTCCCTCGGCACCGCGGTGTACAGCGACCAGGCATTCAGCACCAAGCCGGCCAAGGACGGCGATGCGCAGCAGGATTGGGGGGGGCTCGGCCACCCGATCAGCGTTGCCTGGGAAAACAACTCCACGTCCCTCTGGAAGATGACCGTCACCGCCAGCGACATGGATGACGACAACTGGGAGGGCGACCGGGGCACGACCAATAAGCATTTTGAATTCACCGTGGTGGATGACGACGAAGGCGCACCCATCCTCCAGGACCTGAGCATCAAGGGCCTCTCGGCGCAAAACCGTTACACCGACAGTGGGGAGGTCTTGTTCTACGACTTCGGCACCACGGAGCCCGCCAATCTGCAGCCGGAGCGCATCTTCCCCTCGCTCTCCGTGGCCGACCTGACGAAGGCCGGTGCTGAACCCGACACGTCCATCTCGGGGAATCCAAGCGGTCTGGCCGTGTATGACAACAACTGGAACACGACCGACAACTATTGGGAGTGGGTCGTGAGCGTGCAGGAGGGCTTCAAGCTCAAACTGCTCAGCATCGGCTTCGATTCCAAGCGCTCCGGGGTCAATTCCCCGACCGGCTGGCAGTTGAAGAGCAGTGCCGATGGCTACAACAGTGTTCTCGCGTCCGGCGAACTGTCTGCTGGCACCACCTATGAGACGATCGCGCCCGTCAGTTTTACCGACACCGATCATCAAGACACCGTGACCTACCGCCTGTACGGCACCGGCGCGGGGGACAACAACGCGACCTGGCGGCTGGACAACGTGGTCTTCAACGGCAAGGTTTCCACCGTAGCGGGCACGTTCCTGGCGACCGACGGCGACCTGTACAACAGCACCCTGGTGGTGTCCAACAAGGTTCAGGACGTCTACAGCGGCATTTACGCGATCAATCACGCGGAATACGCCCCGGCCTGCAACCTCATTGCGCCCGGCTCGGAAACTCCCATCTCCGGCACCTTCAAATCGGGGCCGACCGGGACGCCGGCCACAAATACCCTGCACGAACTGATCACCTCGAACGGGGTGCCCTACGCGGACATTGTACTAGGCACCTGGACCAGCGTGGTCTCCGTGGTGGACCGCGACAATGACCGGCCCAACGATCGTCTAACCCACGCCTTGACCAACAAGATCACCGTCGTGGACGACGACGTTGACCCGCCCCGCATCAGCAATCTGCGCGGCACCTACGTGACCTTCGACGGCAAGAGCGCCGGATCGATCGCCAATGCCGTCACTGACGGAGACCTCGTGGATGGCCTGACCATTACCAACCGCCTCTACGACGAGGACAGCGGTATCCTGCAATCCAGCGTGCAGTTCCGCATTCAGGATCCCGATGGCTGGGACAGCGACCGGGTCAACTTCTCCACCCGTCCGGCCGACGGCGGGGCCCGGACCAATAAATTCAACACCAGCGGCACCACGATCAGCATCGAAAACTACGATGTGAAGCTGAATGAAAACGGTGGCCGCGCGCTGGGCGTGTGGACCTGCAGCTTCTATGCCGTGGATTACGACATCGACCGGCCGGGAGACGGGCTCGGCACTACCCAGACCATCACCATGGTGGTCATCGACGACGACACCTACGGCCCGCGCATGAGCAATGTCCAGTCCCCAGGCGTTTCCGCCGCGGCCTTGATTGCCACCGGATTCGAAACCTATGACGGCTGGCCGTCAGGAGGCATTACGGAAGGTGACTGGAATCACGCGGCCAATGACGGCACTTGGTCTGCGATCAGCACCTATATCCAGACGATCAACGGCCGCGGCACCGACCGGACCACCAACACCTATAATGCCGGCTTTAATGCCGCCAACGACAGCTTGCAATTGCCGGCCGTGGACAAACCGGGGTGGGTCACGGTCTGGGCCAAGCTCAGCGGTACCGGCGAGACCAAGTGGGCCCTGGACCGCAAAGACGGGGAAACCTGGATCAGCCTAGGCGAACGGTCGGTCACCTCGACGGACTATGCGGAATTCTCCTGGCTGGTGGACAGTACCAACACCGGTGTACAACTGCGCCTGCGTCTGACCCAGCAGGTTACCGGCACCCGCTCCATCTATTTCGACGACCTGGTGGTGACGCCGTACCGGCCGTGGACCAATACCGCCGTGTCCGTGACGTGGGAGGCCGGAACCGACGAGTGGACCGGCAATTCCGGCCTGGGCGGTTATCGCATGGTGCCGCTGGGTTCCAATGCGCCGACCTACAGCACCAACGGCCTCTGGCTGGCCTCTTCCGCCAGCGGGACCAGTTTTGAACCCTCCCAGGAAATCCAGGGTGTCGTTACCGGCTATGTCTTCGCTGTGGATGATGACGACGACCGCGGCGACCGCGACCGCGCCGCCGGTCTCGCCATCCCCACCATTGCCCGGCTCGATATCGTGAAGCCGACTCATGTACCCGGCGTAACGGCCGCGAACAGCGCCGACGATCCTTCGACCCAGTTCGACCTCGCATGGACTGCCACCAGCGTTGGCCCGGACGATTCCGGCGATACGGACCACTATCCCAGTTGGGGACAGGGCAACAACTTCCTCTCGCCCTGGCAAAGCTACAAGATCTACTACTCGCCGTGGGATCCGCTGAGCGATCCGGGAGAAAAACCTGCCGATGTCTACATCAACCAGGATGTTGTCGGAACCGGGATGTACACCGGCTGGCCGTCAGTCTCCCACACCAACCCCATCGCCGACCCGTCTGCGGCGGGCTTCCAGCCCAACTACCTCGCCCTTACCAACGCCGCTCGCAATTCCATCCGTCTTTACGATCTGGAGCCCGGGGAGGACTACATCGTTGTGATCGTCGGCGTGGACCAGGCCGGCAACGAAGGACCGGCCAACGGTTATAGCTGGGCGACGAACGACACCATCAAGTTCGTGGTCACCAGTGCATGGACCGTGGCCAAGTCCTATGCCCGCAGCAAGTTCGGAGAGGTGGGCGCACTGACCAATGTGCCGACCGCCTCCAACGCGACGGCCTTGGCTTGGCTGGCCGCCGGCCAGAAGGACGGCACCGGTACCGTCACCAAGGTGTACGACCTGATCTACTGGGATTCCAGCCGGTTCCAGGAGACCGCTACTGCCCAATGGAAGCTGATCGGCAATATCAAGTCCAACTGGTTTGTGGATGACGGCAACATGTTCAAGGACCGCGGCTCCATCCGCTTCTACCGCGCGTCCTACAAGGACCGTTGGCGCACCAACGTCAACGGAAATGTCCAACGCCCGCTGGCCAGCGAGGAGGTCTATGCCCAGCACAATGTGGTGCTGTCGCGCGGGAATAACTATGTCGCCCTCCATGGCGTGCCATGGACCAACACCTTCGAGGCCGTCTTCGGCGGAACCAATGTGTTTCCCGCCGGCACCAGCGGCTCGCCCGGCAGCGGCTCCACCGTCGTGGAATTTTACACCTCCGACACCAATGCGTTGTCCTTCGAGCAATACTGGCTGAATTCCGCAGACGGACACTGGTGGAAGTGGGGCGATGGTGATGTCCATACGGATCTGCAAGCGTCCAACTTCTTCAGTCGCGGATTCTCGATAACCCTGCCGGATCCGATTCCGGACCAATACGTCACCACCACGGCCCTTGACTACAACGAACTGGATCCCAGCGGCGATCCCATTGTTCTGCCCGCCATGGTCTGGTCGCCCGTCCTGCAGGTGCCCACCAATGATGTTGGCTTCAGCCAAACCATTCATTGCGGCCAGCAGGTCGGGCGCGTCGGCACCAATGTCTACAACCTGGTCGCCCTGCGCCTGCCGGTCTACGCCCATCCCTCCGAGTTGAATCTGATCGAGTCTGGCTTTGTCAAAGGACTGCCCGGACAAAGCGACGAAATCTATACCCTCAATACCCGCATCAAGGATACCCGCGACGGCAGCACCATCTATTGCGATCCCTCTGGCACTTGGCGCTTTGTGAAGGGCAATGGTCTGATTTCAACAACCTTCTTACGGCCCAACGACATCATTGTCATTATCTCCCGCAACTGGGTCGGCAATGGAACCTGGACCTGGACCTACCATCCCACCAACTTCTATCGTCTGCCCGACAAGTGGATGGGGCATTAGCGCCAGGGAGGCGCGGTTGATGGTTGTTGGTTGATGGTTTTCGGGAACGAACTGTAGCCGCGCTCGCCGGGCTGTCCCCTTGGACATGGGGACTTCCTTGTTGGGCATTGGATATTTAGAATCCCGAAATTCCCGGGTCAACCCCGTCCCGCCCGCTTCGTACTACGCGGCTCCCATCGTGTGCAAATCCCGGATTCGCGCGGGACCGGAGCCGCGCGGTACATGCCGATCCGGGGAAAGGATTATGGTCGAAGGTAGGGTGGGCTGGTTCAGCCCGCCGCGCCGTCCCGCGCCAACAATCGCTTCCTGTGCATCCGCACAATGCGCAACGACCCGGATTCAAAACGGACGAGGTGGAACCCGTCCCTCCAGAAGGCGGCCATGCGGGCCGGGTTGTTGGAGGGCCCGCTACCACACAGGCCGGCGTGGTTTCCTGACGCTCTTCGCGTGCTTGGCAAGAGCATGGCTGTTCGGATCGGCTATTGGTCCGGCGGCGGCCGGACGGGATCGGGACAATCCGCGCCACTTTTGCGCCCTTTGCGGTGAAGGCTGTCCGGATCAGCCCGCAGCATCGATTTTCCGGTTGAGCTGGTCCCGGATGATCTTCGGATTGGCCTTGCCGCCGGAAGCCTGCATGACCTGGCCGATCAGGAAGCCCATAGCCTTGCCCTGGCCATTGCGGACATCGGCCACGGCTGCCGGATTCGCCGCCAAGGCCTGATCGATCAGCGCCTCCAGGGCGTTTGGATCCGAGACCTGCTGATAACCCCGGGCGGCGACAATGACTTCCGGGGCGTCGCCGGTGCTGAACATTTCGATGAGGACTTCGCGCGCGGCGTTGGCGTTGATTTCGTCCCGGGCCAGCATGCGCAGCAGGCCGGCCAAACGGTGGGGAGCCACCGGCGAAGCGCCCAGTTCCAGGCGGCGCTCCTTGAGGGCCGGAAGCAACTGGGTCAGGAGCCAATGCATGGCCGGCCGCGGGGCGACGTCTCCGCCAACCAGAGCCTCGAAGTAGCCGGCAATTTCAGGATCGGCGCTCAGAGCTTGCGACTCGTCTGCGGTCAACCCGTGCTGCGTGGCCAGCCGCCCCGCACGGGCGGCGGGCATTTCCGGCAGGCGCGCGCGCATTAGTGCCCTCCAGTCGGCGGTCAGTTCGATGGCGGGCACGGAGGGATCGGGCACGCAGGGACCCGCGAATTTGGCGCGCATGGGAACCGTGGCCTTTTTTTCAGGATCCCAGAGGCGGGTGTGCAGGACCACGGTCTCGCCAGCCTGCACGGCGGCAACCTGGCGCTCGATTTCATGCGCAATGGCATCGCCGACGTGGCGGACGGAGTTCATGTTCTTGACCTCCACCTTGGTGTTCATCTCGGCGGAGCCCCGCGGCCGGACGGAGATGTTGGCATCGACGCGCAGGGTGCCGGTCTCCAGGCTGCAGTCGGAAGCCCCGGCATAGCGGATACGGGTACGCAGGGCCTTTACGAATTCCATGGCTTCCCGGGGGGAGCGGAAATCCGGTTCCGTGACGATTTCGACGAGCGGGGCGCCGGCGCGATTGAAATCCACCAGGCTGATCGGCCTGCGGCCTTCCATTTCATGCACCAGCCGGGCCACGTCCTCTTCCATGTGGATGTGATGGATGCGCAGCATCCGGGGGGAGCCGGATTCGGCGGTCAGTTCGATGCCGCCACCCCGCGCCAAAGGCTGGTGGGCTTGCGAGAGCTGGTAGCCCTTGGGCAGGTCGGGATAATAGTAGACCTTCTGGTCGAAGGCGCTGAGGGGCTGCAACTCGGCATCCAGCGCCAAACAGACCAGGGCGGCCTTTTCCAGTGCCGCCTGGCTCAGCCGGGGCTGCGCGCCCGGCAGCCACAGGCATGTCGGACAGGTATTGAGATTGGGTTCGTCTCCCGGCCGGTTGGGGCAGTCGCAGAACAGTTTCGTGGGGCAGTTGAGTTCCACATGGATTTCCAATCCGATGACCGCTTCGAAATCCATGGCTATGAATCTCCCTGGAAAGCGTCCAGCAGCTCTTCACCCGCCGCCAGCAACCGTGCGTCCTGAAGCCGGGCCGCCGCCAACTGAATGGCCGGCCGGGCACCGTCCGGCGCGGGAGGCAAAATCAGCGCCGGCTGGCCGGTGACATTCGCAAACAGCGTTGGCGAGAAGCCGGCCCAGATATCGGCCGGCGTGGCGGGGTTGCCGCCAGGTTCGCCGTCGCCTGCGGGCAGCGCGAGCACATCGGCCTGCGCGGACAGGCGCTGCATCGCCGCCAGCAGGCGGGCGCGGATCCGGCAGGCGTTTTCATAGGCCTCGTAGCGCTCGAACTGGAAGAAGGCGCCCTGGAAAAGCAGACGTTTGAGCAATGGGCCGAAGGCTGCACCGCGGGATTGCAGGTACATCTCGTTCCAGTTCCGGGCGCCCGGCGCCCGGGGGCCGTAGCGCACCGAATCGTAACGCCCGGTGCTGGAGGAGGCCTCTACGGATCCAATGATCCGGTGCACCAGTGCAAACAGGGGAAAATCGGGGCAGGACACTTCCCGAACGATAAAGCCGGACCGGGCCAGGCTGCCCAGCAGGTCGCGAAAAGCCTGGGCCTGTTCGCCGGACACGAGGTCCAAGGCTTCGGTCACGATGCCGAGAGACGGGCGGCGCGCTTTCGTCTTGGGCGGAGCGAAATCCGGCACGGGCTCGTCCGCCATCGAGAAGTCATGCTCGTCTTGGCCGGCAACGGCCTGCAGAATGCCGCGGATTTTGGCGGGCGTGCCAGCGAGCACGCCGCACACTTCCAGCGAGGGCATCAAGCCGATCAGGCCGAAGCGGGATACGAGGCCGTAACTGGGCTTGAAGCCGCAGGCGCCCGCGCGCGCGGCGGCAACGCGGCTCTCCCCGGCCAGATCCAGGACCAGCTCTGCGTCGGCGGCATGCTCCCGCAAAGCCCGGCCGGCTTCGCTGCCTTGCAGGCCCCAGCCGAATTCGCTCATGCGGGTGTAGCCGGGCAGCATGGCTCCGGCCTGACGGAGCCGCCGGACGATGGTGGCATCCTCCGGCGCCAGGTAGCCGGCGAGCGCCCGGGACCCGGCGCCGGCTGGCCAGCCGGCCGCCGCGAGGTTGGGCTGGAGGGCGACCTTCAGTCCGCGCAGCGGGCCGTCCCCGGCCGGGGCCGGGTCGGGATTGGAATGGAGGAAGATGGAATCCATGTGGCGCCTTTTATTCCAGGATGCTGGCGACTTTGTAATAACTGCCCTTGACCGCGGGCGCGTTATTGAGCAGTTGACCGGATTCGGCGAATGGCGAGCGGCGGGCTTCCGTGCCCGGTCGTGTGCGGTTGGTGACTGGAACCGCGCTGTAGACGGGGTCCTCCGGGCCGGCGTGGCGGGCCGCCTGTTCTGCCAGTTGATCCGCCTCGTTCAGCACGGCCGCCAGTCCAGGCCGTTCTTCGGCCGTCATCCCGATGCGGGACACCCAGGACAGGCGGTCGAGACGGTCCTCCTGCCGGGCAACGCCGGGCAGAGTTTCCGCGCCGCCCAGGTTCAACAGGCCCAGTTCGGCCAGTTGTTCGCGCTTGACTGTCGACGGGGCGCCGGTCAGAGGGCAGGCGGCGCTGCGGTTCTTCGGGAATGCGATCACTTCGCGGATAGACGCCGTCTGCAGGATCATCGCGGCCGTGCGGTCCATGCCGAGGGCCAGGCCGCCATGCGGCGGCGCTCCGTATTCGAACGCGCGCAGGAAGAATCCGAACCGTTCCTGGATGTCCTTCTCCGTCAAGCCCAGGGCCGCAAAAATCCGGCGCTGCACGTCGGGACGATTGATGCGGATGCTGCCGCCGCCCAGCTCTTCGCCGTTGACAACCAGATCATAGGCGCGGGATTTCAGCGACAACAACTCCTCAATGTTCCCCGGATCAAAGTCAGTCCGGTCGGGTGCGGTGAAGGGATGATGGCTGGAGGTAACGCCGCCCTCTTCCGCCGCCTCGAACAGCGGAAACTCGGTGATCCAGACCGGGCACAGCCGTCCGGGGGGGATCAGCCCGAGGCGGGCGGCCATGTGCAGGCGCAACTGGCCCAGGGCCGAAAGCACGGTGGCGCGGGACGGATCGGCGATGAGCACCAGGACATCGCCATCGGCCACGGCGAACCGCCGGTGCAGTTCCTCCAGCTCCCGCGGGCTGAAAAACTGGACGATGTTGGATTCCAGTCGGCCGTTTTCGGCGCGCATCCAGGTCATGCCCTTGGCGCCGAACGACGGGGCAATTTCCTTGGCGTATTCGTTTTGCAGCACGTTCTTGCTGAGATGGGCCGACTGCCCCTTGACATTAAAGCCCTTGATGACCCCGCCGCGCTGGAGAATCTGGCGAAAGATTGAATAGCCGGTGCCGGGAAAGACATCCGTAACATCCACGAAGCGAAGGTCGAAGCGCAGATCGGGGCGGTCGGAGCCGGTCGTCTCCATCGCCTCTGCATGCGTCATGCGGGGAAAAGGGCGGGGCAGCGTCTGTCCGCCGACGGCGAACATCCGGACAGCGAGCTCCTCGACCAGTTCGTAGAGGAATTCCTCATCGATAAAAGAGGCTTCGATGTCAAGCTGGGTGAACTCCGGCTGCCGGTTGGGCCGGAGGTCTTCATCCCGGAAGCAGCGCGCGAGCTGGAAGTAGCGCTCCAGGCCGCCGACCATGAGCAGTTGCTTGAAGAGCTGGGGCGACTGGGGCAGGGCGTAGAAACTGCCCGGATGGACGCGACTGGGCACGAGATAGTCGCGGGCGCCTTCGGGGGTACTGGCCGTCAGCATCGGTGTTTCGATTTCCAGAAAGCCGCGGGAATCGAGAAATTGGCGAACGCACTGGAAGATGCGGTGCCGCATCGCCAGGCGTTCCTGCATGGCGGGACGGCGGAGATCGAGGTAGCGGTATTGCAGGCGCAAATCCTCGTCCACCGGGCCGGCGCCGGCGCTGGGCGCGCCGGCGACCATGGCCTTTTCGGAGATGGCGAAGGGCGGCGCCGCCGCGGGCGCCAGCACCTCCAACTCCGTGACTAGGACTTCGATCGCGCCGGTTTCGAGGTTGGGATTTTCCGTGCCCGCCAGGCGCCGGGCGACCTGCCCTCCAACCATGATGCAATATTCCGCGCCCAGGGTTGCGGCCTGCCGGCAGACTTCGGCGGAGACGACTTTCGGATTGAATACGATCTGCAGGATGCCACTGCGGTCGCGCAGGTGAATGAACAGCAGTCCGCCGTGGTCCCGGAAGGCATCCACCCAGCCGGCCAGCACGACCGGCCGGTCGATGTCCTCCGGTGTCAGTTGTCCGCAAAAAATGCGTTGGGAAAACCGCATGTTCGGGGTCCTTTCCGTGCCGACCCGCCCGGTCGGCGCTTCACGATGGGCAGCGGGAGTCACGCCTGGTGGATTCGAATCTGGGTGAAGGGGATTGTCCAGCCGTTTGCGTTGCAGAGCTCCACCAGGATCTGCTGGACGGCTCCCGGAACGCGCACGGACTGCGGGGCGGCCGCACCCTTCAAATCTATCCAGATGGTATATTCCAGCGCGGATTCCCCGGCCCGGGAGAGGAACACCTGGATGTCGGCGATATTTTCCGGGCCAACGGTTTCGGGCAATGCGGTTCGGAGGTTGTCCCGCATCGTGGACGGGATGCCGGTCGTGGCTTCGGCCTGATGCCGGTAGTCCAGTCCAAACGTGCTGACCACCCGGAATCCGCCCATCAGATTCTTCGGCTGGAGTCCGAGGAAGGCGGGCGTGGGGAACATGGTCTTTTCTCCGCCCGGAGCAAGCAACTCCACCGCCGCCGGCGTTTGGCTGATCACGATTCCGATACGGCCGTCGGCCAGTTCGACCCAGTCGCCGGCTTCGCAGGGGAACCAGGCCTCGCTGGGGCCGACGGGACGGGAGGTCATGCCGACCAGGTATTTGACGGGCAGCAGGCGCGTTCCACCATCCAATCGTGGGTTGTTCAGGTGGGCGGAGAATCCGAGGGCGTCCACGCGGTAGGGCGTGCCGTCATAGACCAGATATTCGCCTTCGCGCACCGCACCGATGTTCAGCATCAGTTTGATGGTTTCGACCTGCTGGGGCAGGGTATTGATGCTGGCCCAGCCCACGCCGACCAGGAAAATGATGACAATGCCCAGCAGGAACCAGTCGCCGGCCATGTTGAACACCAGCATCATCGCCGCCAGCCCGCCCAGCACGCTGAACACATGGAACAGGAGGGTGGTCAGCCGGGAGCTCAGGTGCTTTTCTGCGCCGCGCCGCCGCAGCTTCCGGACAACATGTTCCCCCAGCCGGAAACCGAAGAATACCGCGCAGAACGCGACCACCCCCAGCAGGAGATTCAAGCCCCGGGTTTTGAAGAAATTCTTGGCATAGGCGGTGGTCTGGTCCAGCACCGATTCGCGCGCAGCCAAACGGCTTTGCAACTGGATGTCGAGCGCGGAAAATTCGTTGTTGGCTTCCTCGTAAATGCGTTTCCAGGCTTCCTGCCGGTTGTGGAGGCGGGTTTGCAGCTCCGGCGAGGCCGGCTGGGTCAGCAGCGTGTCCAGGTTCGACACCGCCTGGCCGGCCAGGTCGCGCCGCTTGCGCACATCCGCGAGCTGGGCCCGGAGCTGGCCGATGATACGCGATTCCGCAGTGGCGTTTTCGAATTCGGCCAGGATGGGTTCCAGCAGCTTGCCTATCTGTTCCTGCCAGTCGAACTTGCTCTCCTTTTGCGGGGAGAAAGGGCTGAGGTCGATGTCCACGGCGAACCCGTCGAACTGGCGGCGCTGTTCCTCGATGGCGGCCCGGACCTCCTGCAGCCGCCGCCGAAGGTCGTCTCGCATCAAGTCATCGCTGGCGGCCGCCAACTGCTCCTGGAAGCCGGCGGCTTCCGCCTCTTTCATGGCCAGCGCCCGCTGCAGGGCCTCCAGGGATTGCAGCGTTTCCTGGCCAGTGTCCGGAACTTCCCCGGCATATTCCGAAGCGGATTGAGCGAAAGAACTGCCGGCCAGCCAGCCGGCGAAAAGGCCGGCGGCCAGTCTGGCGGAAAACCTACGCATCATCTTCATGCCGCCATCATGGAGCAGACCGGGAATAAAAACAAGACACCGGTATCCGCCGGCCTTGCGGGCGAAGGCCGTGATCTGAAAATTCCGGGAATACCCGCCGCCGGCCGGGGCGGACCCGAGCTGGCGCGGACGTGGAGGGGCAGAACGGGCGTTTATTTCTTGCCCAGGACGCCCTTGATCAGGCCGATGACGGCCATGACCACCCCTCCGCCAACGCCGCCGCTGGCGATGCTGCCGATGATGCTTTGGAGATTTGACCCGCCGGTCGTGACATCCAGTTCCAGCGCTTTCAAGATGCCGGCTCCGAGGCCGCCGCCGAGGATTCCCACAACCGAATTCAACAGGGTGCCCAACGAGAACTTCTTCATCAGCGCACCAGCTACGTTGCCGCCCACGGCACCACTCACAAGCTGGATAATCAATGGCAGATATTGATCCATGATAGTACCTCCTTGATGTGTTTCTATGGATTCCGATGGCGCCAAATGCCCGGTCCATCTCGATCCACATTGTGGGCCCGTCCAATGCGGCTGTCCAGTGGTTTTCAACCCGCTCCTGCCGGGGGAGGGCATCCCTGTTTCATTGACAACGATCGGTCCAATTTGGAGTGCGGCGGGAAGCGAGGCTCGGCAAGCGCCACGCCGCTATTTCTGGGTGCAGCCGAACCGGCGGCCGGGACAGCCAACAGCCCAAACAGCCAAAGAGGGGCCGCCTCCCGTTGGTCGTTGTCCCCGCACTCCAAAAGGCCGGCCGACGGGAGCAAGATGTTTCATGTCCGGTCGGCCAATGAAACGGGGATGCGCCCACGCAGAGGGCCACTGAAAGGCAGGTGTCAGGGGTCAGGGTCCGATCCATTCGATTCGTCGGATCCGTCCTATGCTGAATTCAGACCTCTGCCCTCTGCCTGCTGCTCTTTGGCCTCTGCCTGGGCCACGACGATGCGGTTGCCGTGCGCTTCGACGACCCTGACCATGGCGCCGGCGTTGATAAATTCGCCGGAGGTGACGACATCGAGGTGCTGACCGTCGATTCGGGCCGCGCCAGCCGGCCGCAGGGGGGTGAGGGCAACGCCGGTTTGGCCGACCATGGCCGAGGTGTCGGGGGAGGCGGTATAGCCCTCGGCGGCCGCGGTGGCGGTGGTCAGTGCGAGGCGGCCAAACAGGCGGCTGCGCGGCAGGAACCGGCCGAGGATCAGCGCGCCGACGCCGGTGCCAACCAGCGCAACCCCGGTTTTGAAGACGGGCAGCTGCAATTCGTTCCAAGCCGGCAGCCAGGCGCCATCGGGTGTCGCGCGGGTCATGGCACCGACCAGCGAAACCAGGACCAGGGCAATGCCGAAGATCCCGGCAAAGCCGAAGCCGGGAATCAGGAATATCTCCAGCAGGATCAGGATAAGACCCGCCAGCAGGATCAGGAGGTCTTCCATGCCGGCCAGACCGGCGATGTGGTGACCCCAGAAGAACAGGGCCAGGCACGCTGCGCCAAGAATGCCTGGCAAGCCGAACCCGGGGGTTTTCAGCTCAATGTAGATGCCGAGAAAACCGATGATCATGAGGATGGGCGCCGCTCCGGCGATGAGGCGGGCCAGTTTTTCCGTGGACGTAATCTTCATTTCGACCAGAGGTTGGCCGGCGAGGGATAGCTGTTCGAGGACAGCGGTCAGATCCGGGGCAGTGCCCGCGGAAAGCAGGGGTTGCCCGTCTTGGCCAAGCTGGAGAGCTTCTTCGGCGGTGAGCGTGAGCAGGTGTCCCGCCGGACTGATCACATCGTCCCCGATCTTGTATTCCAGTTCGCGGCGCACCATTTTTTCGGCGAGTTCCGGGTCGTGACCGGCGGTCTGCGCCGCCGACCGGACAAGTGCGGCAACTGCGGATACAGCTTTTTCCTCGAGACCTTCGGACATTTCCTGCACGCCGCCGATGGGCGACATCATGATGGGCAGGGCGTCGCCGATGACGGCGCCCGGGGCCATGAAGATCTTGCGGGTGGCCAAGGCGATGATGGCCCCGGCGGAAAAGGCATCCTTTTCAACAAAAGTATGAACCGGCCGGTGGGCAGCCTGGATGGCGCGGACGATATCGCTCGCGGCCGCGAGGGTGCCGCCGGGAGTGTCCATGACCAGGACGACGGCGGCGGCATCCTGGCGTTCCGCCTCGGCGAGGCCGCGGCGGATGACGTAGAGCAAGGCGCCTTCAATTTGGCCGCGGATGGGAATGACGTAAACGGGAGCCGACGGGGCAGGGCGGGCGGGCTCCGTTTCGGCGCGCGTGGACGCGACCAGCGGGAAGAGAGAAACCATCAGCAGGCACAGTGCTTTCATGCGGGAAAGCATAGGTCGGGAGGAGGCCGGGATTCAATCTTCAATATTCAAGAAGACGCCGGTCGTTGGTCAGCGGGCGGGGTGCAGGGTCCGATCCGTCGGATCCGTCCCATCCGTCCTGTTCCGACCTCTGCGCTGGGGCTTCTTTCTTACCGTTTTCCTTCCAGGCGGTTCATGAGGCGGGCGGAAGCGCAGGCGGGGTTGCGCATGAGGCGGGCGCCGCGGGTAACGTTGCACAGGCTGCCGCCGATGCGGCGGGCGATTTCCCGCTGGGGCACGCCGTCGCGGAGGAGGCGGAGGATGGTCCAGCGCTTCCGAACGGCGTCCAGTTCCGAGCGGGTCAGCAGGTCGGCCAGCACGCGTTGCATTTCCGCCGGATCCTCGATGGCGCAGAGGGCCTGAAACATGCGGGATTCGTCGCTGGTCATGGCGGGGAGTGGGAAGCCGAGGGGGCGCCCATGGTTTGTGGTTCGAACTGCAGATGATAGAGCCGGCGATAGATGCCATCACGGGCGAGAAGTTCCTCGTGCCGTCCGCGCTCGGCGATGACGCCCTGATCCAAGACCAGGATCTGGTCGGCGCGCTGAATGGTGGAGAGGCGGTGGGCGATGGCGAAAACGGTCCGCCCCTGCATGGCTTCGTTGATGGCGGCCTGCACGGCGCGTTCCGACTCGGTGTCGAGGGCGCTGGTGGCCTCGTCAAGGATCAGGATGGGCGGATCGCGCAGGAGGGCGCGGGCGATGGCCAGGCGCTGGCGCTGCCCGCCGGAGAGCAGGAGGCCGCGTTCAGCGATTACGGTGTCATAGCCGTTGGGCATGGCCAGGATGAAGTCATGGGCATGGGCTTTGCGGGCGGCGGCCTCGACTTCTTCCCGGGTGGCCGCGGGTTCGCCATAGGCGATATTGCGGAACACGGTGTCATTGAACAGGATGGTTTCCTGGGTGACCAGTCCGATCCGCCGCCGCAAGCTGGCCAGGGTGAATTCCCGTAGATCGCGGCCGTCAAGCAGGACGCGGCCGCTGACGGGATCGAAGAAGCGGGGCAGGAGGTTGACCAGAGTGGTCTTGCCGGAACCGGAGCTGCCAACCAGGGCGATCAACTCGCCGGCGCGGGCGGTCAGTTCGATGCCACTGAGGACGGGCGGCTGGCCGGGACCGTAGGCGAAGGCGACGCGCTCGTACCGGATTTCCCGGATGGGGCCGGCCAGTTCGCGGGCGCCGGGCAGGTCGCAGACGGTATCCGGGGTGTCGAGGATGGCGAAGATCCGCTCGGCGGCGGCGCTGCCCTGCTGGATGAACAAATGGACGCGGGACAGCCGTTTCACCGGGGCGTACATGAAGAACATGGCGGCGAGGAAGACGGTCAGGCTGGGCAGGTCGAGGCCGGTGCGGCGGGCATAGACGAGGATTGCGCAGGCTCCGAAGGCGGCCAGCACTTCGATCAAGGGGCTCATCGCGGCCTTGGCGGCGGTGATCTTGATTTGCCGGCGAAAGAAATCGTGGCTGAGCCGCCCGAAGCGTTCTTCTTCGCGGACCTCGGTGCCGAAGGCCTTGACGATGGCGGCGCCGCTGACGACCTCCTGCTGGAGGCTGGACAGATCCGCCATGCGTTCCTGGCCGGCCCGGGCATGGCGCCGGACGCGCCGGCCGAAGATCCGGATGGGGAGGATGCAGACGGGAAACAGCACCAGGCTGAAGACGGCCAGGCGCAAATCGGTGATGCACAGGGCGGCGGCGGCGGCAATCAACACGAACGGTTGCTGGACGAGGTCGCAGATGACTTCGGTGATGCCGCGTTCAATGAGCTGGGTGTCGTTGAGCGTGCGCGACATGAGTTCACCGGTGCGCGAGCTGGTGAAATAGAGCAGGGGCAGGCGCAGAATGCGGGCGAAGACTTCGTTGCGCAACCCCAGGATGACGTATTGGGCGACCCACTCGATCAGGTATTTGCTCAGGAAGAATCCGACGCCGCGCAGGATCACGAAGAACAGGAGCAAGGCCAGGAGGAGCCCGGTGACCAGTCCGTCGTGGTCGAGGCCGCCGGCATACCAGCGCGCGACCCAGGCGCTGGCGGCCTCGTTGAGGGGCGTGGCGGTGCCGCCGAAGATCCGGCTCATGCCGCCGCGCGCGGCGGCGAACATGCCGAAGATGGAGCCGCCAAACATGCCGCCGAAAACAACTGCCAGGAGCAGGCGGCCCAGGCAGGGCCGGGTACGGGCGAGCAGGCGCAGATAGGTTTGCGCCGCCTGCTTCATCGGTTGGCGCGGGGGCGAACTCATGCGCCGAGGGATTCCAGATAGTGCCTGGCCTCGATGGCGGCGGCGCAGCCGCTCCCGGCGGCGGTGACCGCCTGGCGGTAGCGCGAATCGGCGACATCGCCGGCGACAAACACGCAGCAGAGCTTGGTACTGACGCCGTTGGTCAACAGATAGCCGTTGGCATCGCATTCCAGCACGTCTTCGAAAGGCTTGGTCGCCGGCACTAGGCCGATGGCGACGAAGAGGGCGCCGACCTCGAACAGGCTGTCCGCGCCGGTCTTCACATCGCGCAGTTTCAGGGCGGTCAACCGGCCCTGGGCGGGATCGAGCAGCCCGGTGATGACAGAATTCCAGCGCACTTCGATCTTGGGGTGTTCCAGCACGCGGTTGGCCATGATTTTGGAGGCCCGGAAGACATCGCGCCGATGGATCACCGTGACCTTGGACGCGAAGCGCGTCAGGAAGAGGGCTTCCTCCATGGCGGTATCGCCGCCACCGACCACGGCGATAGGCTGTCCGCGGTGGAAGGCGCCGTCGCATGTGGCGCAATAGGAAATGCCCCGGCCGGACAGTTCCTGCTCGCCGGGCAGATTCAGTTGGCGGTGATGGGCGCCGGTGGCGATGATGACGACATCCGCCGGCAGGGTCGTGCCGTCCTCCAGTTGGAGATCGGCGCCGCCCGGGCGCGGAACAAGCTTGCGAACGTTGGCGCCCCGGAAACGGGCGCCAAAGCGTTCCGCCTGCTTGCGCATGATCTCCATGAGTTCGAAGCCCGGAATGCCGTCCGGAAAACCGGGGAAATTCTCGATGAGCGGGGTGGTGATGAGGGGACCGCCGGGGTTGGGGCCTTCCAGGACGAGGGGTTCAAGACCGGCTCGGGCTGCATAGATTGCCGCCGTCAGGCCGGCGGGGCCGGAGCCGATGACCACCAGGGTTTTCATAACTGTAGACTACCAGCGTAAGCAGTTCGGAGCAATTCTGAAATGGATTTGAAACACAGAGGGACACTGAAAGGCAGAGAGGTCAGAGCGGGGTCCGATCCATTCGATCCCTCGGATCCGTCCTGTGCTGATTTCTGACCTCGGTTCTCTGCCCTCCAGGCGGCAGCGGGATCACTCGTCATCCTCTTCCGGTTCGTTCTCCTCGTCTTCGGCCATGGCGATGGCGGAGGGCAGGTGCCGGGCCAGCAAACGCGGCAGCCAGGCTAAGATGGCAAACAGCAGCGCCCCGGCCGACAGGATGCCCAGCACGCGCCAATCCATCTGGCGGGTGGCGAGTTGTCCGGCGGCCCTGACGGTCCACAAAAAGGCCAGGGTGTTGGGGATGACGCCGAGGGTTGAAACCAATAGATAGTTCCAGAACGAGATGCGGGTGAGGCCGTAGGCGTAATTGAGAAACCCATAGGGATTGATGGGGAACAGGCGGGAGAACAACACGATTTTCCAGCCGTCGCGCTGGATGTTTTCCTCGAGCCGCCGATAGAGGCGGGTATGGCCGATGCGCCGTTCCAGCCAGTCGCGGACGACAAAGCGGGCGAGGAGAAAGGCGATGGACATGCCGAGCCCCAGTCCGGCCAGGCAAATGGTCAGTCCCGGACCCACGTTGAAAAGCAGGCCGACGAGGATGCACACGAGGGTAGTGGGCAGCAGCAGCAGAGTGAAAACCGCATTGAGCAAGATGCACAGCAGCGGCGCCCACCGGCCCGATGCGCGGACTGCGTCATCCAGGCGCTCCCATTCCAATCGGTCGAAGAAGGCGGAAAGTTCCGGCCAGAAGACGACGGCGGTGACTCCGGTCGCGATCAGAGCCAGACCGCCCCACGTGCGTTTGCGTCTGTAGAATCTTCGCTTCACGGGGGAGCACCGGGCAGGACCACGGCAGTGACGCCGGCCCCGGCGGCGAAGATGGATTCGGCCGCTGAGCGGACAGCGGTGGCCTCCAGGCGCTTGAGGCGTTCCGGCGTTTCGAGGGCGTGGCGCCAGCCGAGACCGAGAAGTTCATCGAGAGCGCACTGTTGGGCCAGGCCGGCATTGTTTTGCCAGGCCCTGGCCTGTTCCGCCAGGAGCTGCTCAATGGCCCGGGCGAATTCGTCAGGCTCCGTCCCGTCGCGCGCAAGGCGGGCAGCCTGGACATCGATCTGGGCCTCGACTTCAGGAAGGCCTTCCGCAGTGGTGCCGGCATAGATGATGAATAGCCCGCCGACCGGTCCGCTGAATTGGGTGGCGCCGGTGTAGTAGGCCAGCCCGCGCTGGTCGCGCACCGAGATGAACAGTTCGGAAGACAGGCCGCTCAGGGCGTCCATCAGCACGGAAATAGCGTCTTCGCGGGGGTCGCCGATGGCGATGCCGGGCCAGGCGCGCACAAGGACCGTCTGCTTGAAGGGCAGGCGTTTTTCCAGGCGGACGGGTTCCGTCGGGGCGGAGGGGAGCGGCGGCCAGGTTGGGGCGTTGTTCGCGGTCAGCGCGGAGAAATGCGTTTCCGCCAGTTCCCGGACGGCCGCGGCGCGGACATCGCCAAACACCGCCAGCACAAGGTTCGAGGCACCGATCAACTTCCGGTGGTGGGCTTGGACAGCCTCGCGGGTGAGGGTGGCGACGGTGCCCGTTTCGCCCAGCGGCGAATAGCGGTAGGGATGGCCGGGAAAGAACGTCTCGCGCACCATCTGGTGCGCATGGGTCATGGGTCGTTCCCATTCGCGCCGGATGGCGGCCAGTTGGAGGGCGCGCTGCTTTTCCAGCTCGTCGTCCGGAAACGCGGAGTCGAGCAGGCATTCCGCCACGGTCTCCAGCATGAGCGGGAGGTCATCGGCCAGACCGGCGGCGGACAGCCCGTAGCTGTTGCGGCCGGAAAAGCTGGACAGAGAAACGGCATGCGCTTCGAGGCGCTCGGCCAATTCGGCGGCGGTGTGGCGCGTCGTGCCGCGCGTCAGGAGGTCGGCGGCGAGCTGGGAGATGCCGGCCTGGCCGACGGACTCCGCCAGGAGGCCGCCTCCGAGGACGGCCGAGACGTACGCCATGGGCAGGCGCGGATCATCGCGCACGATCACGCGCAGGCCGCTGGACAGGGTGAAGGCCTGCACGTCGAAGTTGCTGGCAGCGGCCCGGTCCGGTGCGGCAGATACAGTCTTCGCGGGGGCTAGAATGGCCCATGAACCGTTCTCCGGGCGCAGGTATTGGCGGGCCACGCGGCGGAGATCGTCGGGGGTGACCTGGCTCACCTGCTTCAGATAGGTTTCGGTGTGGCGGGGATCGCCGGCATAGAATTCGCCGGAGGCCATGGCGCCGGCCTGGCCGGACATGGTCGACAGTTCCTGGATTGCACCGACGAGGACCTCGCGCCGTGCCTGCTCGATCCGCGCGGCGTCAAATGGCTCGGTTTGCCAGCGGGCGACTTCCTCTCGCAGCGCGGCCACGACCTCGGACTCCCGGTCTGGTTCATATTCGGCCCCGATGCCGAACAGGCCCGGGTCCTTGGGCGTATAACTCCAGGCATCCACATCCAGCACAATTTGCCCCTCTTCGCGCAGGCGCTTGACCAACGGCGAGGAGCGGCCGGACCCCACGGCGGAGGCGAGTACATCCAGCGCGGGGGTGTCGGGGTTGGCCAGGTCGGTGGTATGAAAGACCCAGGCGAGGCGCGCGACTTCATAGGGACCCGTTTTGCGCGCCATGCGTTCCGCCAGTTGCGGCGGCTCCGCCGGGATGACGGCCGGTTCGCGCGCGGTGCGCGGGACAGGTTCGAGGAGCCGGCGAACAGCGGTTTCCATCTCGTCTGCCGGAATGTCGCCGGTCACGGCCAGGATCATGTTGTCGGGCGAATAATGCCGGCGGTGATAGGCCACCAGGTCGTTGCGGTTCATGGTGACGAGCACATCGCGCCAGCCGATGATGGGCACGCGGTAGGGGTGGACGCGGAAGGCGGTTTCCCAGGTCAGGCGGCCCAGCACGCGTCCGGGATCGTCTTCGCCCATGTCGTATTCACGCAGGATGACTTCGCGTTCGCGTTCCCACTCGTCTTCGGGGAAGGCGGGGCGGAAGACCGCGTCGGTGAGGACCTCCAGGCCGACCTGCCAGCGGTCTGCGGGCAGCGTGGCGTGGAAAACGGTGCGGTCGGTGGACGTGTAGGCGTTGATTTCCCCGCCGGCGTCGGCAATCTCCTGGGAAATCCGGGCCGGACCGCGGGTCGCGGTGCCCTTGAAAATCATGTGTTCGAGGTAATGCGAGAGACCGCCGCCCAATTGGGGGCCTTCGTGAATCGAGCCCGCGCCGACCCAGTACTGGATGGCCACCAGCGGCGCGCTGCGATCCTCCTTGAGCAGCACCACCAGCCCGTTGTCCAGCACGAGGCGGCGGCCGCCCGCATTGGCGGTTTTCAAGACATCCACGGGATTCCGGGCCATGGCGAACTCCTGGGTGAGCAATAGGGCGCAGCACGCGCCAAGAAACTGAAGCCAGCGATTCATTCCCGGCAAAATAACACGGCGGCGGCAAAATGACAGCGGGAAACGGTTCTCGTTTGCGTTTGGGCGGGGCTCCCGCTAGGGTATCCGGCAGGAATCCGGGACCCATGCAGCGCGCGGTACAACTCATTGTATGCGGGTATGCCATCGGGGCGGGCCTGGGGGGTGTGGCGGCCCGGGGGCAGGCCTATCCCACGCCGGTGCGGGCCAGCTGGCGGGAGGATCCGGCCACCACGGCCGTGATTTCGTGGGATACGCCCGTCGCCGCCCGGGGCACCGTGCGGTATGGCACGACAACGAACTACACCACCACGGTTCACGATGGCGGGGGTGTGCACCGGCATGTGATCCCGTTGCGCGGCCTGATACCCGGCACCCGCTATTTTTACGAGGCGACTGCCACGGATGGGTTCGCTCAATCCGCGTCGTTTCAGACCGCCCCGGCCCCGGATCAGCCGCTCCATTTCGTTTTTCACGGGGACCTGCAAGGAGGAATCGACGAGCCGGGGGCGCAGGGGGTGGTCGACCGGATCGTGCAGGAGAATCCACAATGGGTCCAGCACCTCGGCGACATGGCGGAGGAAGCCTTCAGCGATTCAGGCTTCGAGACCTGGAATGTATTCTTCCGAATCTGTTCCAACGAATTGGCCCGGTCCGTCTTTATGCCCATGATGGGCAATCACGACGCGGCACCCGGCTCGGATTACGCGCGCGGGCTCTACCACCGCTTGTTTGCGCTGCCGAATCCCTCGACGGGCGAGGGCTATTACTCCCATGCCGTCGGGCCTGTCCGGTTCATCGCGCTGAACACCGAAATCCCGGCTGCGGACCAGAACGATTGGCTGGCACACGAGCTCCAGGCGGCGGCCAACGACCCGGGCAACATCTGGACCATCGTGCAATGCCACCGCCCGCCGTACTCCTGGGGGGAGCGCAGCGGGGACGCGGGCTGCCGGGACAACTGGATGCCGATCCTGACCCGCTACGAGGCGGACTGGGTTGTCAGCGGACACAGTCACAACTACCAGCGCATGGTTCCCATCCGGGGCGTGCGCTACCTGGTGGCTGGCGGCGGCGGCGGCAAGCTCTATTGGACGGCGCCCGGCGAGCCGGCCCACGCCTTTGCGACCACCTGCTACCACTATGTCTCCTGCCATGTCACCGGGGACGTGATGCAGGTGCGCGGCATCCGTAGCGATGGCCTGGTCTTCGACCGGGAAGTGGCTACCAATCGCCGCCAGGTACGAGTCGCGCCCGCGTTTCCCCTGCGGGGCCAGATGGCGACCGTCAGCTACCGGGCTACGGAAGGCCCGCTGGCCGGCGCCAATCCGGTGCACATCCACATCGGCCAGGATGCCTTCACCAACGCCTTTGACAGCGCGCCCATGACATGGAACGCATCCCGCCAGCGCTGGGAGTACGAGTTCATGGTCCCGGCTTCGGCCACGGAGCGGGTCGCCTTCGCGTTCTTTGACGGGGCGGATATCTGGCACAACAATTACGGCTATGATTGGCAGGCGCTCCTGGACCGCGCCAGCGTCTGGCCCGCGCCACCAGGCGCGGGATCCAATGCCGTGCTGCGCTACGAGGCCGATCTGGGGCCGATGCCGGCGACGGCGTCCGTGGCCGCCTGGATCTCCTTCAACGCCGAACGTTTTCCCGCGGCGGGGCCGGTGGCGATGTCCAACATCGCCGGATCGCACTGGGAGTGCTCCGTGGCCGTGCCCGCCCACGCCCAAAGCATGACCGTGCATTTTCAAGGCGATTGGGGATTCTGGGACGACAATGCCAAGCGGCATTGGACGTTTCCGGTGGCTGGCGCGACCAGCCGCGCCTGGCCGCCGGCACCGGTCGCGGTTCACGGTTCGCCCGAACTGACGCTGAACCCCCCTGGCGATTCGCCGAACAACATCGGCGACAACTTTGATCTCGTGCCGGAAGGCCCGCCCCTACGGGTTCTGGACGGTCCCCGGGGGTTTGGCGATTTCGGCTCGATCTGGGTGAATGTCGATGCAACCAATCTGTATCTGGGCGGACATGGCCTGAACCTCGGCGGCAGCAACAACGTCATGGCACTCTTCGTAGGCGTGGACACCTTGACCGATAACGCGTGGAACCTGTGGCACAAGTCCGGTTTGCCCAACGCGCTGGACTTTCTGCACAACGTGCGCTTCACCGAACCCATGGATGTTGCGATCCTGCTGGGCGATCAATATGCGGACGATCCGGTCTATCCCACCTTCACCTACGGCGGCTACGATTTCGGGCAGGGGATCTTCTACATCGGCACCAACAGCGGTAGTTTCGGCCATCTGACGGCGGCGAAGCTGTCGCAGTTCCACGGCACGGGCACGGAGCCCTGCGACACGCCGGGAGATGCCCTCCAACGCCAGACCAAACGCTGGGAAGCTGCGCTGCCATGGAGCGCCCTTAACGCGCCGGGGCCGGAGGGCGTCGCGCACCTTTTCGTCTGCGGAGTGATCGCATCCGCCACCGTGAACGCCCAGGACCGGTACTTGTCCCGAGCCGTGCTCGGCCAAAGCGTCTGGGGGCGCCGTGACAACTACCGGCAATACGCCTTCAACACCATCTATCTGGAGCCCCAGCGGGTCAACCTGCTGCACGCCGACCTGCACGGCGACGGCCTTACCAACGGCTGGCGGCTGGAGCATTTCGGGACGCCGGATGGTCCGCCCGCCGACGAGGATTCCGATGCGGACGGACAGGATAACCGCGCCGAGGAGATTGCCGGGACCCGTCCGTTGGATCCGGATTCGCAGTTTGAGGTGACCACCGAGCCGGGCCCGGGCGATGTGCCCGGCATGCTGACCTGGCCGTTTGCGGCTGGACGCATCTACGACGTATATCACACCCCGGACCTGCGGCAGCCTTTCGAGTGGCAGGCTGCCGTGGAGAATACCAATCGCTGGCCGGTCGCCGCGCCCGGCTTCTTCCGCCTGCGCGTGCGGAAGCTGTTTCCGCCCGGCTAGAACGGGACCAGAGTCATTTTCCTGCGGCGGTATTGGGCGCGGTGCGTGTAGCCGGCGGCGCGGGCCAGGGCAACCGCCTGCTCGAAATGTTGTCCGATCTGGCCGGGGTTGTGGGAATCCGATCCGAAGGTGATGGGGATGCCGCGCTCATGCATCCAAGCCAGGATCCGGGGGGCCGGATAGAATTCGGCGGCGCCATGGTTGAGGCCACTGGTGTTGATCTCGATGGCCATGCCGGCCGCGGCCACGGCATCCAGCGCGGGCGGCACGATCTCGGCGAGCAGGGCCTCGGGCGCGCGTATGCCAGTGCGTTTGACGATGTCAAAATGCGAACACACGTCGTAGAGCCGCGTGTCCGCCAGTTCCGCCATGCGCAGGTAGTAGGTCCGATTCATTTGTTCGACGAATTCAGGCGTGGCGGCCGGATCGCCGGGCGCCAGGTCCCAGAACGGACCGGTGTGGAGCGAGCCCAGCACAAGATCGAAATCCGCCAGGTCCAAAACGGATTGGATGTGGGCGGAGACGAGATCGCGCTGATAGTCGGCCTCGATGCCGAGCAGAACCGTGCACCCGCCGGCCGCCTGCGCGGCGCGCACATTGCCGACATAGAGATCAAAATCCTCCCGGGTCATCCGGATGGAGGGGGTGGGATCGTTGGGAAAGGGAATGTGGTCGGTGCAGGCGATTTCGGAAATGCCGCGTTCGATGGCGGCCCGGGCGTAGTCGATGGGATCGCCGCCGGCATGCCGGCACAACCGGTTGTGCGTGTGATAGTCCGCTGGCAAAGACGGGTTCATCGGACGTGCAACCCTACGCGCCCGGGAATGGAGTGTCAATGTTCGAGCGGATCCGCGCGGGACGGGCGAATTGATCCAAATTAAACATGACCATAGAGGGGATGGGGGCGGAGGGGGAAGGGGATCGTTGCTTCATAGACCTGACCGAACGAAAGGAAGGTGCCGGCGATGGTCAGGGCAACGAAAAGGGAGTATTTGGAGAAGATCCGGAACCGGTATTTCCGGGTCGGGAAGCGGTATAAGACGAAGATTCTGGACGAGTTCTGTGCCGTCTGCGGCTACAACCGGAAGTATGCCATCGGATTGCTGTCGAACCGCCCCCGGCGACCCCGAACAAAG
>Ga0209509_1000306_pt1 | contig 48770 bp, 67 predicted proteins | sample BioC13SIPDNA_FD_185743 | JGI IMG/M metagenome (GOLD analysis project Ga0209509, IMG submission 185743) | Anaerobic biogas reactor microbial communites from Washington, USA - Biogas_R1_A C13 SIP DNA (SPAdes) (version 2) | ecosystem: Engineered > Bioreactor > Anaerobic > Unclassified | place...
CTCGCGCGGGTGTTGCCAGCGCCGGAACCGTCCTTCCTTCGCCCGGACGATGCAGAACTCGCAGTTCCGGATGCAGCCCCGCGAGGTGAACCCGAGCGAATATTCGGACGGGTAGAGGTCGTAATCCGGCCGGACCTTCTGCATCGCTTCGGGGAGCCACGAATAGCCGAGCCCCGAGCCCCCGAGGGTTACGTCGGCGCCGGGGAACATCGTCGCCACCCCGCGCGCGTTTGCCGCGTTCTTCGAGAAGATACAGGAGATGTAGACCCGATCGGGGTCATTCACATCGAAGCCGACCTCGTCGCCCTGCGCCTTGTGGTAGGCGCTGACCTGCATCAGGGCGAGGTTTGGGATCCGGCTGTCGATGTCGACGAGGCGGACGTTCACACCAACCCCTCCTGCACCTTCGCGAGCCCGTGGAACGCCGACCCATCGCGCCGCGCCTTGTTGTACATCTTCCGTATGGCAGAGGGCGTCCGGTTCGAGTCGGGGAACCGCGCCCGGTAGAGGGTGATGGCCTCCTCCTTCGATGTCGCCGGCCGGATCGCGGCCTTCTCCGCGTCGGACCACGGGGTCACGCGACCACGTCCTGTCGGATCACGGCCGGGCCCGCCCCGCATCCACCGGCTCCGGATCGCCATGTCCGTACGCCGGGCCTCGGGGCCCATGGCCGCCCGGTAGAGGGCGATGGCCTCCCTCTTCGAGGTCGCCGGCCGGATCGCTGCCTTCTCCGCGTCGGACCACGTCGTGTTCGGTTGCTCCACGCCGGCCGCGCGGAGGACGGAGAACACCGTCCTCACGCCCCACCCGGAGCGCTTCGCGATTTGTGCCGGGGTGAACCCGGCCGCGGCGTCGGCGATCATGGCGGTCTTCACCTCGCCCCACCCGGTCGGCAGGAGGATGGAGGTCATCGCGACCCCTTCCGGGCGGCGTCCCGGATCATGGTCAGCCGCTTGTGCCGGATCGCGTCGTCGGTTCGCCGGGCGCGCTCGCCCATGGCGGCCCGGTACCGGACGATCGCCTCGTGGGGCGTTGTGGCCCCGTCGATCGCCGCCTCCTCCTCGGCGGTCCAGATGAGCGAGAGCCCAAACGGGTTGGTCTTGATCCCGTGCTTCTTCAGGACGCGCCGGATCGCCTCCAGGCCCCACCCGACGTGGAGGGCGATCTCGGCCGTCGTCACCCCGGCCCGCTTCATCTCGCAGATCTGGCTCTCGACCTCGCTCCACCCCGTTGAGATGACCGTCACGCCGTCACCTCGACCAGGTTGACCGGAAACACGTCGAGCCCCGTAAAGAGCAGCCCGGGGCCGTCGCGCGAGACGGTCGGGGGGGTCATTGATACGCCTCGTCCGTCGAGTCTTCCCCGAGACTGTCGCAGATGTCGAGGAGCTTGATCGCCTGTTTGCGGAGCGTGCGGGCGTCGTCCGAGATGTTCTCTGCGAACTTTCGGATCTCGTCGACTTTCTCCTTCGTGACCTTCATTCGTGTCCCCCGCAGGTGCATTCCGAGCACCCGCCGCGACAGGTGCGTTCATGGCCGCGGGCGGGGCAGTCCATCGCGCACGAGCGGCAGACGTCCACGGGGAGGAGCCCGACGCAGACGATCCCGCACGGGGTCTTTGGGACGGTCATGCCCACCCCATCCGTGCGAGGTGTCCGCGCTTCGGCGGGCAGCAGTGGAGGTGCACCGCGGCGAGCCCGACCACCAGGACGGAGACCGGCACGAGCCACTCGAAGATCGGCGTCAGTAGGAGCGTCATCGGCGCCCCCGAACCGCACGGTAGAGGAGGACCACGAACGCGATCGCGTCGCCGAGCGCCGTTCGCCGGTAGATCCGGAGGTTGCCGCGCGGCGTGCGCGTGACGAGCCCGCGCTTCGCCAGGAGGGAGAGGTGATACGAGAGCTTCGAGTCGGGATAGGAGCTGATAATCTCGTTGAGGTCGTGGACCGGCATCGGCTCGTCGAGCGTCAGGAGGACGCGGAGCCGGATCGGGTTGCCGAGCGCGTGGAAGAGGTGCGCCTCGGCCGTGGTGTCTTCGGTGTCGTGAATCATGGTTCGCTATCCTCACGGATCGGGATCTCGACCGTCGGCGTGAACTTGAGCGCGAGCTTGTCCTCGCTCCGCTTCAGGACCGGGGCGAGCTCCTCCGGCGAGAGGATCGCCTGGGCCGCCGCGAGCCCCGGGGCCTTCTTCACGGTCTTGCAGAGCGCCGGAAAGGCCGCGACGAAGAGGTCGTTGTCGATGCTTCGGCGGCCGGGGGTGACGACGAGCCGGACGGTACCGTATCCAAGATTCACCACGTGGATCGGGTCGTCCTTCGCCATGTCGAGCGCGTACGCCTTATCGTCCTCCACCGTCTTCAGGCGCTCCCGGAGGCGCTCGGCCTCCAGGTGCCGGTCGTATGCGACCTCCAGCCACGTCCCCGGCTTCCCGGGGATCCTCTGGCCGTCCTCGTCCAGGACCGGGGCCATCATTTCGGGCCGACACCCCCGTACTCGTCGTCCTCGGGAGCCGGCACGGGCCCGACGGGGCCCTTCAGGCCGGCGCCGCTCGTCTCGGCGATGGCGATCGGCGTGAGCTTGCCGATCATCTTGCTTACCTCGCCCCGGAGCCATCGGATCTCGTCCGATTTCTCCCCGAGGAGCTGATCGCGGGCGGCGATCGCGGCCCGGAGGCTCCGCCGGCACTCGCGCGAGAGCTCGACGCGCACGCGCTCCAGGGCCTCCATCGCCTCGCGGTCGCCCTCGTGGCCGGAAAGGGCCTTCACGAGGGCCCCGGGGGGCGCGTGCTCCAGGACGGCGGACCATGGCGCCACGGCCGGCTCGATGGCGTACCCGTCGAACCGTCCGCCGGCAACAATGCCGGTTTCCGACGCATAGATGGACGTATAGCAGTCCCCGTCCGGATCCCCGCCCGTGGTGATCGTCTTCGGCTCGCCGCTCATGCGGCCGTCCCCCAGGTCTTCGCGGCGTGGGCCTCGAAGTCTCGTTGAGTCGCGCGCCGGAGGGTGGACCCACACCGGGAGCACGTCGGCGTCGCGTTCGCGGCCCGCCGGAAGATCACGCGCCGCCCCTCCGCACCGCACGCGGGGCATATCATCAGGGCCGGAACGATGTTCACGAGCTCGCCCTCCCCGTCATCCCGATCTCGTTGTTCTCCCGCTCTGCCATGATCGCCGCTTCCAGGAGCGCCCGACCGAAACACTCATGTCCCCCAGGTACCAGTATAGATCTGGCGTTGGTAAGGGACGCCGTTGTCACCGCTTCCACCCCTTCTTTTTGCGTCATGTTCTCAAGCCTCTGAGTCGATGCGGTCGGCGAGCGTGCGACCGTCGGACCCGTAGAGCCCGAGGTCTTCCGCGAGGCGCCGCGCCTGGTAGTCCGTGAGGCGATCGCAGACGATGATCGCCGCCGGTTTCGCTTCCATGGTGTTGGTCACCATGGATAGTGATTAGTCGGCTACTTAAAAAAAGTTTTGTTTTGATTTTCTTCAGGAGCGAACGACCTTCAGGGAGAGCCGGGCCTGGCCCCCGACCGGCACCACCGGCGAATACTCAGAGAGCACCACCACGGCGCCCGGTGGAGGGTTCTGGACGCGAAACGAGGCCACCAGGGCCGCGCCCGTGACCCCGGTCACGTTCTGGAGGCTCAAGTTCGTGATCCGCGGCAGAACGGACTCCGCCACGACCGAGATCGGGATCGTGATGTCGAGAGCGTCGACGGACGCATTGAGGACGGGCCAGATCGGCATATCCTCGAAGATGGCCCGGGCGAGCCTCTCCCCACCGACCGCGTTCTCGTAGAACTCCCCGCCGCTTATCTTCTGAGGGAGCGCCGCGAGGTCCGCGCCGAGGATCCGCACCTGGAGCACGAGGTTAAGGGTGTCCTCCTCCAGGGTCGCCGTGATCCGGCCGGCCGTCGGGATGCGGGGCGCGAGGGCCTTCCCGCCCTCGTCCCGGAGCTCGATATACCCGAACATCTCGGCGACCATCTCCAGGAGGTCGACGAAGCCGGCGTATTCGAGCTCGTGGATCGCCGGCGGGGCTGCGGGGGGCCGGAGGACCGTGATCGCGTGCTCGTGCTCGACCGTGGACGTCCCCGCGCCGTTCGTGACCGTGAGCCGGGGCGAGTAGACCCCCGGGGACGTGTAGACGTGGGTCGGGTTCCGGGTGGCCGCGGAGCTCTCGGCGCCGTCCCCGAACTCGTACCGCCAGGTGTCGGGGGTGCCCCCCGTGCTCTCGTCATAGAATTGGACGCCGAACGGGGCCTCCCCCGCCGACGCGCTCGCCCGGAAGGCCGCGACCGGGGGCGCCGTGGGGGCCGCGACCGTGAGCGTCACGAGGTCGGACGTGTCGAACCCCTCCCGGGTCGTGACCGTCAGGTGGACGGGGTAGGCGCCGGCCGCCGCGTACGTGTGGACGGGCGAGCGTTCGGTCGAGGTCGCGCCGTCGCCGAAGCTCCAGAAATACGTTACCTGCCGGCTCCAGAGCTCCGGGGTCGTGCGGTACGTCTCGATAAGGTAATAATAAAAGAAGCTGAGGAGCTCGTACGTCGTCTCCATCGCCGCCGGGTTTCGGAGGAAGGCCGTGGCGAGGTCGGACGGGTGCGCCTCCAGCCAGGCGAGGAAGCCCTCGGAGAAATACAGATCGTCCGAGCTCTCCAGCCCCTCGATCGTGTGGAGCAATTCGTGGAGGAGGGTCTGGCCGTGCTCGGGGTACAGGCCCTTCGCGACCTCGTCCGCGATGAGGGGAAGCGAGACCTTTCCGAGCACGGGGGGATAGCACGAGATCGCCCCGACCCCGGTCCAGTCGGCGCCGGCGTGCGCCCGGTCGGAGACGAGGACCGTGTCGTTCGTCAGGGGGTAGGGGATGAGGATCGGGCCCCGTTCCGTGGCGTGCTCCTGCATGGCCCAGTCCACGCCCTCGACCGGGGTCGTCGGGTCGATAGTGAGCTTGAATATATCGTCAGGGACGTACTTGATCATGTCCCGGACGTATCCGGGGTCGATCCCGTCGATGATCACGACCCGCCGGTGCATCTTCTTCCGGTCGGCGACACTCCTATCCGTGAACGTGACCGCGGCGCCCGCGACAACCGAGGCCGGGGCGGTCACGAACTCGGCCCGGATCGACCCGACCGAATAATTCGGCTCCTCCCCGGTCTCCGGGTCGGGTGTGGGGATCACGGGGCCCACCCCGCCGAGAAGGGGCTCGACGGCCGCGAAGAATTGTGAGGAAATGTGCTTGTCCCCGGCCTCGTTCGGCTTCCTCCCGGTGCTGTCGCTCATGGCCGCCGTCCATCCGTCGTGGGGGTCGACGAGGAGCACCTGGGACTCGGGCTTCGTGAGGGTCGTGACGAGCTCGGCGAGCGCGAGGTTGAACGGCTGGATCTGGGTCCGGTCCCGGTATGCCCCGTTCTCGCCGTCGGTCGTCGGCGGGAGGGTTGAAAGAACGACCTGGAGCGCGCCCGTCGCGTAGTGGTCCGCGTACCACCCGCGGAGCTCCGTGACGAGCGAGAGGATCCCGGCCTTCCGGTCTGCGATCGTCGTCTGTTTATAGGCGTCCTCTGTGCCGATGAGGACGAGCGCGACCTGGGGGGCGATCGTGGCCTCGCCCTTCGCCTTCGCGGCGGCGTCGGCCACGCGGAGGGCCCGGACCTTGTCGAGCATCCAGGCGATCGTCGTGTTCCCGCCGAAGGCGCAATTACCCTGGTCGAACTCGACATTTTCAAAATCGGGCCATGTGTGCGGCCCGACGAAGTCCACGTCCCGCCCCTTCTCCCGGAGGGCCGTCCAGAGCCACCGGCGCCAGGAGTAGGAGGTGATGGTCGAGGGGAGCGCGCCCGACCCGTCCCGGTTGGTGCCGCGCGTGATGGCGTCCCCGACACAGAGGATCCGCGTGCTCATGGGGCCTGGCCCTCGTCGATCCGGAGCGTGATGGTCGCCGCGATCGCCCCCTCACCGTCGTATGCCTGGACGACCTTCGGGTCGGAGAGGAGCCAGACGCGGTTTCCTGGGTTGACCGGGACCACGTCGGTCCCGCCGGCCGAGAAGACGCGGATATATCCGCTCTTATGCTCCCCGTCGTACATCCCGCCCTTTCCGACGTTCAACGATACCGGGTACGTCCCGGGGACCGTGTAGGTGTGCGTCGGGTTCTGGATGGTCGAGGTCTTCCCGTCACCGAACGACCACGTCCACGACTCGGCCCCGTCGGTCTGGTCCGTGAACTGGACCGTGAGGGGCGCGAGCCCCGAGGTCGGGGCGCCCGTGAAGGCCGCGACCGGGGCCGTCCCGGGCTCTCCCGGCACCTCGGGGTCCGTCGGCTCGACGGGATCCCCGGGGTCCGTCGGCTCGACGGGATCCCCGGGATCGGTCGGCGTGGCCGCGACACAGAGCGCGTCGAGCTCCGCCTGGGAGAAGACCGGGGTCGTGGCCCGCGAGAGGGTGACGGCGCCCGGGCTCTTGGGTTGGTACGGCCCGCCGAGGTAGGCCGCCACGCCCGCATTGAGCCCCTCCACGACCCCGTCCACGGTGACGGCGACGTCTCTGCACTCCTTAAATCCGCTCGTGAAGTTCCCCATGCGCCCGTCGGAGAGGCTCATGGCGCTATTCACCCGGCAATACCGCCCGATGCGAAGCGGCGGGCGCCCGGCGCGTTCGGCCGGCACCTTGATCCGGATGCCCTTGACCGTGTACGGCCCGTTACCGGCGAGGTTCACGGCATAATGCCCGTAATTCGCGAACGTGCAATTTTTGATCAGGACTCTCCCCGTGTTGCACGGGCCGCACGCGACACCATACCCAGATCCACAGTCCTTACACCCGACGAGCGCCATCCGGTACGCGACCCCGTCGACGACCTGGGTATAATCGGACTGGGGGAAGAGGTCGTACCCGGCCTTCAGGGCCCCGCGGCTTATGCAGTCATAGAGGACCGCGTTCTGGAGGTAGAAGTTGGACGCCTCGCTCTCCCGCGGGATCATGCGGACGACCGCGCCCGTCCCCGTCCCGATCGTGATCGTGGCCCGCTTCCCCGCCTCCTCAGACACGCACCGGACGAGCCGGACGTTTTTGTTGATCCGCCCCGGTTCCTGGTAAAACCCGACCTTCCACGAATCGTAGGCGTAACAGTCCTCCGCGAGAAGGTCGTCGACCGTGCCGTGCTCGTTCAAGTCGAACCCCACGGCCCAACAGAGATACCCGCGCCCCTGGCGGAACTTGAGGGCCGGGACTGCGAGGGACTCGTTCAGGAGCGCCAGGGCGGTCCTCTTATCCGCGCCCGACCGGATCATGCCGCACCCCGAATGGAGCGCCCGGCAGTCTTTGAGCGTTATACCCGTGCTTGTGCCGCTCCCGAATTGGATGTTAAAGCCGTGGTGAGAGCTGAACTGACTGATGCACGTATCGAATTTGATATTCGAGCACGAGCTCTTCAACCAGAACGCGCCGGTCGCTTCAAATCCCATGTTGCACCAGGAGCCGTTCGGGTAGTCGCTCGCCTTCCCCAGGTAGTTCGAGATCACGACCCGGAACACCGTACAGCTCCGTGCGCTTGGGAGGTTGAGGGTTATGTACCCGAGCATGTAGACGTCCGCGATCTGGACGTTCGAGCCCGCGCTCGCCGTCGTGATCGTGGCCTTCACACTCGACGGCTTGGTCGGGCTCTCGACCCCGCCCGGGGCCCCGCCGATCATGGTCTCGGTCGAGTACTGGTGGCTCGGCAGAGACCGGAAGACGGCCATGGTCCGCGGGTCGTGGTCGACGAGGGTCCGCTTCCGGGCCGGGACGGGGATCGACCCCGCGGGCCCGTGGAAATTCGTGTTGTTGCCGACCGTCAGGGCCCCGGAGAAGGCATAGGTGCCGGCGCGGAACTCGATCTCCGAGGCCGTGTTCGACGAAATGATCGCCTTCTGGGCCGTGGTCCACGACCCCGAGAAGAGGCACCCGGCGGATGCCGCGGCCCGGTCTGCGTCGGACGAGTCGGGCGCCGCGAAAACGTATTTTGTCACCATATCACACCTTGATGAGCATCCCGCCGACGGTCAAACGCGCGGGGATCTCGGCTCCGCCGCCGGCGGTCATGGTGACCGGGAGCTGGAGCACCCGTTGGCCGATGATTCCGAACCCCGTCGCCCCGGCCTTGTAGAAGCCCATCACGGCCCCCTCGAAGTTCGGGAGCCGGAAGAAGAGCGACCCGCCGCTCGGGGTGCCATAGGCGTCCCCGATCGCCGTGTAGAGGTCGCCATACCCGATGTCCCGGGACTCGACGCCGAAGGTCGTCTTACGGACCTCGGCCCCGTTGCAGAGGAGCCACTCGACGTCTCCGCTGTTGACCCGCCGGCCGAAGATGTGCTTTCCAGATGCCGGGTTCGAGTGGTCCGCCCCGAGGTCTTCGAGCATGCCCGGGGCCCCGGCCATTGGGACGAGGTCGCCCGCAAAATTCGCACTCTGGATCGCGCTTTCCCAGAGGGTGTGGGCCACCCCCAACGTACAGGCGTCCCCGTTCGCCGTCGGCGTCGCCAGGTTCGTGATCTTCTGGCCCTGCATGTTGACGGCCGCGGTCGGGTAAAACGACGTCTGGCTCACCCGCCAGGGCTCGATATACCCACACGTCTCGGCGATCATGCGCGTGTCCGTGACGGCCGAGACCGTCTCGGCGTTCGCCGGGAGGAGGAGGGTCGCGAGGCCGATGTCGTAGAGCCCGCCAGAGCGCACAAGGGCCGGGGCCGCGGGGGTCGCGGCCGGCGTCCCCGTGACGACGAGCGCCGTTATGGCACGGTCGCCGAGCGCGTCGAGCCGGAGGACGACCCGGTCGATGCGGGGGTTCGTCGCGTCCGCCGCCGCGATCGGGAGGGTGATCGTCGCGTCGTTCTGGTAATAATACCCCTGGATGAGGGCGCACCCGTCGGCCACGGTGACCGCACGGGTCGCCGGGGTCGTGACGGCCACCTGGCACCCGTTCCCGAAGATATGCGAGACGCCGTTCCGGGCGAAAAGCATCAGGGCCGCCGCGAGGTGGGCCTGGCTGTATCGCCTGATGTCGCCGACACCGTCGGCGAAAAATCCGCTTTGCTCTGTCATGGTTATCCTTTCCTCTCCTGTTGGTCCTGGCGCCGTGCCAGGTCGAGTATGGTCTTCCTCACGTCCGCGGGCTCCGACCCGACCGCGACGGTCACGGTGCGCCCGTCGGCGTCCCAGCGTTGCCCGACGGCGACGATCCGGGCCTCGGTCGACGCCCATCCCGGGTAGTCGGCCCGGACCACGTCGCCCGTGCGGAAGTCCCGGGGGTAATCGTACGCGCCGCCCGTAAGGAGCGTGAACTCCACGCTCGCCTCCTCGGCGACCTCCGCGAGCTTTTGGTCGCCGCGCTCCTTGAGGGTCGTCTCGGACGTCGGCCCGATGTCTCGTGCATCAACGAACATCTCGCGGAGGGCGAGCCCCGACGGCGGGCCCCGGGGATACCGGGCCGTGTCGTAATACCCCCGCACGTCGCGGAGGGCGCCCTCGCCCTGGCCCGCGACCCACGCGAGGTTCCGGGCGTCCCGCGTCCGGCGCGCGAACGCGATCCCGGCGACCGTGCCGTAGTCGGGGGAAAACGCCACCCGGCCGGTCATGTCCCGGCCGCCGAGCACGTCGAACCGGAAGAGGCCGGCGTCCTCGTCGTACCGCATACTCCACCCGAGCCCCGAGTACTGGCAGATCTCCAGGAGGATCTCCGTGATCGGCTGGAACCGGGCGTTATACCGGACCTGGAGCTCCGTGGCCGTGAGCGTCCCGATCGCGAGGTCGGGGACGGCCCGGTAGGCTTCGGCCGGGGCGATCGCGTTCCGATGAACGTAATAGGCCATCGCGCCGGCAGGGGAGCCCGGTTGGCCGCCGTCCCACGTCGATGTCAGGCCCCAGGCGTCCGTCCCCGAGCCCGACGCGGTCCCCGCCAGGGCGTTTCTCGCGCCGAGCATCGACCCGTAGCACCGGCCGGTCACGACGATCGCCTCGACGCCGTCTGTCCCCGTGAGCGAGACCCCGGGGTCGTCGATGAGCCCGACCTTCGTCTCACCGCCCGGCACGACGGCCGCGATGAACGCCCCGGTCGCCAGGGTCTTCGCGCCCGGCACCTTCGCGTCGATGATGAGGGTCCACTCGTCGGGCTCGCGCCAGTGGTCGACCCACTCGAAGAGCTCGTACCCGTCGAGGACCGCGACGGGGTGCCGGGCCGCGTCGAGCACGAAGACCACGGGGGCCCGGAGGCGCGCGAAGACGGTCGAGGCGGCCGGCGAGATCTCCCCCGTCAGGCCGTGCACGACCGCACCCGACGCCCCGCACCGGCCGAGGGCGATCGTTGCCGTGGCCTCCAGGACCGCGCCGACGACCTCGATGGGCTCGACGTATCGCCGGGAGAAGGGCGAGAGGCCGAAGCGGTCGGGCTCGCACGTCGGGGCCGTTGGGGCCGGGACCGCGCGCCGGCCGAAGCGCGAGAGGGCGAAGCGGTCGGGGCCGTCCGTCCACGAGGCCGCGGCCGGCACGACGATCACCCGGGCGATCGCGAAGTCCTGGAGCCGGTAGCCGTCGGCGGTGTTCTCGACCACGGCCGTCAGGGTCGCACCGTCGACCCACCCGAAGACGATATGGTCGTCGGTCCCGGCCGCGGGCGCCAGGTCCACGAGCTCGGCGACGGCGACCCCGTCGTACTGTGAGAGGGAGGACGCGAAGGTCTCGCCCCACGCCCCGGTCGACGCCCAGAGGACCGCCCCGGCGCCGTCCGGGAGGAGGCCCGCGTGGAGGGGGAGGGTGCCGAGCCCGGCCACGGTCTCCCAGGCGGTGCCGGTCCATCGGTCGACGGTGTGGACGATCCCCTCGTCGAACGTCTCGGCGAGGAGGACGTGCGGCACCCCGTCGACGAGCGCCGCGCTCTCGACCCACCGGGAGGCCCCGCCCCCGCCCGTGCGGGTCATGGTCGCCGCCCCGGGCCCGGCCCATGCGAAGTATGACGAGAGCCCGTACAACCCCGTCTGGGTGTCCCCACAATTCGAGGCGGCGACGATGAAGCCCTCCGCCCCGTCCGGCACGACCGCGACGACCTCCCCCCCGGCCTCGTCCGTCAGGGTCGCGGACCATGTGGCCCCGTTGAAGGCCGCGATCGCGCACGCCGCCGCGTCGCCCTCGCCGTACATGCCGCCGAAGGCGCACATGATCCCGCGGATCGAGAGGAGGGCGGCCGTGTAATCGAGCCCGGTCGAGGGGAGCCCGGTCCACGTCGCGCCAGTGTACCGCCAGCACGCGCCCGAGGGGGTCGCGAAGACGAGCGCGCCCCCGTGGACGCACGCGAGCGTGATGTCCGGCGAGGGGATGCCCGGGAGCGGGGTCCACGCCGCCCCGTCGAACCGGAGGGGGCCGCCGAACGGGAGCACGGCGTACACGGCCCCGCCGAACCAGACCACCGCGAGGGGGCAATCGGGGAGGGCCGCATACGGATCGCCCGTTGCCGTGAGCCCGGAGGGGGCCGTCTCGGCGACCGGGACGCCCACGAGGTCCACGAGCTCGCCGTCCGTCATGGGATCACGAGCTCCAGATCGGATCGCCGTTCTCGTCGATGGTGAGCACCTGGCCCGCGCTCGGCGCCGTCCCGGTCCCCGTGCCGCCCTTCGCGACGGCGAGGGTCGCGATCGCCGGCTCGTACGTGCCCGTGTGCGCGTGGTTCGCCGCGGCCCGGCCGGCTATCGCTGTGTCGATGGCGTCGAGATTGTCGTTGACTAACTGTTGCCAGCGCCCGGCGTAGGCGCCGAGCATGGCCTTCTCGAACGCGAAGGTCGCCGTATAGGTCGAATTTGAGTCGACCGGGTCGTGTGCCATGTGTCAGATGCTCCTATACTGGATCCTCGACGAGGTCGACCCGGTAGCCCCACCAGGACGGAGCGAGGGGCGCCTCGGCAATCTCTCCCCGGATCATCACGCCCGGGTACTCCACGCCGTTGATGTTCAGAGTCAGGTGCTGGCCGGTGAGGGCCGCGAGCGCTTCGATCTCGGCGTGGTCGTCGGCCAGGGCGTCGATCGTCCACGCGCGGCGCGAGACGCTCGAGCCCTGGAGCCGGACGCGGCCGTTCTGGAGGTCGGTCGCGTTGCACGTCGGCTCGTGGTCGATCGGCGCGATGTCGGCCTCGGAGAGCACGATCTCGCCGTAGGTGGCGGTCGGGTCGTCGATGCCGCCGAACGGCCCGAGCCCGAACGGCCCCTCGCCGAAGCCGGTCATACCTCCGCGCTCCAGACGTACGCCTTCCCGCTCGTGACGGTGGCGTGGAGGTTCGTGGCGTCGGCCCAGACGGCGGAGACGGTCGCGCCTGTCTCGGTCGGGGTGACGGAGACGCGCGTCGGCGCGGCGCGGAGCCCGTGGGCGATGGTCTGCTCCGAGCCCGTGCCGGTGCTCGTGCCGGTCGCCTGGAGTTTGAAGTTGACGTTGCCGCCGCAGTTGACGATCGTGCCGGAGCTCGGGAGGGCCGCCGCCGACCGGCACCCGGTGAGGGTCGTGGACCCGGTGCCGCCCGCGATCAGGTAGTCGAGGTCGGTGCCGAAGTAGACGTTGGAACAGTGGTTCCCGGCGGCGTCGACGTAGAACCCGTAGCAGGTCGCGTCCGGGATGCCCCGGATCTCCCCGCCGTCGAGGTGGACGAACGCGCCATAGTCGGCCTTCACCGGCGTCGCGGCGACGATGAGCCCCCGGTTGTGGATGTAGGCGACCGGGACGGTCAGCGCGCTCCCGCCCTCGGGGACGTACGAGTGGGCCCAGATCCCGACCGTCGGCGCGGCGACGTAGTCGACCTCGACCACCGCCTCGTAACAGCGGTACAGGTTCACCCCGCAGACGTTCGCCGCATCGGTGATCGCGGTCGTGTCGGAGTAGAGCCCGCGGACGACGGGCCGTTGCAGGTTTTTGAGGTAGAGCCGGTCGTACGTGGTGACGTTCTCGAGGACGAGCCGGTCGGCCATCGTGCGCGCCCCGAGCGTGGCGGGGTTGTTGTGCGCGATGATCCCCGTGAACGCGGCCGATGCGTAGTCCTCGCCGTTGTTGTGGGTCAGGATGTTTCGAGCGGTGACGTGGTCCGTAAAGTCGATCTCGATGGCCCGGGCGCCGCAGTCGTGCACGTAGAGGTGATCGAGGAGGGCGAAGTTCTCCACGCCCCCCGAGTTGTTGCCGCAGTAGACCGCCGCCGCCTGGCTGTTCTTCAGCTCGAGGTCGTGCAGGTGGAGCCCGTAGCGATCGTAGACCGTGCCGGCCCGCTTGCCCCCGGTGAGGATGAGCCCGGAGCCGTCGATCCAGATCGGGCCGAGGGTCTGGTTGGCCTTGTTGCCGTCCAGGGTCATCCCGGCGATCTCGAGCCCGTCGTACGTCGGCCCGTAGACGCCGCCGGCCTTCTGGCCCGTGGCCATGATCATCAGGGCCCCGCGGTCCACGGCGTTCTGGCCGTCGGCGAGCTTCAGCGTCGTCGCCCCCGAGCCCGCGCCGATGAGGCGGGTGGTTTTGCTCGGCGGGACGATGAGGCAGACGCTGTACGCGAAGGAGAAGTCCGGGGTCTGCGTCGCCTCCAGCACGTATTCGCCGGCGTCGACGAGGACGGTCCCGCCGGGGGTGATCGCCGCCTGGAGGACGGTCGCGGCGTCGTCGCTGCTTGAGATAGTCGCGCCGTGCCGGTTCTCGGCGGTGACGGTGCCGCCGTCCTGGTAGACCAGGGCGTCATAGCCGCCGTACTCCCCGACGCGGCGGCCGTTGACGGTGATCTTCGGAGCCATCTCACCCCACCCGCCGCGTGCGGATGGTCGCGCCGAACGTCCGGGCGCTCGGGTTCGCGTACGCGACCACGACCGCGTCGCCCGGCTCGCACGGGAGCGCCCCGCCGTCGAACCCGACCACGATGTCGGTCGCGACGGTCGCGGACGGGTCGACCCGTGCCAGGACCGTATCGTACGCGGCCCCTTGGGCGCTGTCGAGCGTGACGGTGAGGTCGCCGGCCGCGGCCGGCGCCGCGTTGAAGTGGACGGTCACCGCGTCGAGCACGAACGCCTCGGTCGCGTGCGTGTACGAGAGCGCGATCGCCGCGCTCCCGGTCGCCTTCGTGACGGTGGGGGCTCCCCCCGTCGTGTGGATCGGGTTGGCCGCGTCGGCCAGAGTCCCGTCCTTGGTTGTGAGTCTAGCTCTGATTGACATACTACTAAGCTCCTAAATACCTGGCATACCATTCAACGGTCAGCGTGGCGCTCTCGGCGCTCTCCGAGCCCGCGAACGAGATCTCGTTCGGCCCGGGGACGAGGTCGATCCATTGCGAGCCCATGCGGAGGGTCGCGAGCGCGTTCGTCCGGACCCCCGTGGCCGGGTTGAAGTGGTAGACCGTTTTGGCGCCGAAGACGCTGGAGACGATCAGTTGCTCGCCGGCGAGGAGGGGCTGGGTGCATTTCCAGACGTCCCCGGTCGTCAGGTTCTCGAACTGGGGATACCGTGCCGGGCCCGTCAGGGTGAGCGTGCACGGGACGGCGACGTCGCCGGCGTTGTTCACGGCGATCACGCCCGTCCTCTCACCGAACGAGAGGGGGAAGCCCCACTCGCCCGTCCCCGGGGGATCGCCGGCCCCGAGGGACCATCCCCCGGTGAACATCGGCGCGCTCGCTGTGTTGAGCGCCGCGTCGTAGAAGAAGGGGTCGTCCGCCTGGAGGACGAGCGTCCCCTTGAGCCGGTGTTGGCCGAGCGCCCCCGGGGGATCCCACCGGACGCCCTCGACGACCCGGCACCGGAGCACCCAGGACACGCCGTCCTCGTGGACCCACCGGAGCACGCCGACGCCGGCGTTCGGCGCGAACAACCGCATGGTCGCGCGCCGGAGGGCCGGCATGGTCGCCGGGTCTTCGGCGATCATGACGAACGGGAAGACGACCTCGCGGGGGTCGAAGCTCCCGCCTATCGCCCGCGCCCCGTCCTCATACGGCGCCCTCGCCGAGTAGAGGGTGGCCCCGATGTTGTCCAGACCCGTCCGGCCGGCCTGGGGGACGTAGGTCGGCTCGATGAGGGGCACCTCGATCGCCGACCCCGGCGGGGTCCAGTAAAAGCGTTCCGTCATGGGGACACCCCCCGGCTCCCGAGGATCTGCCGGGCCGCGCTCCTGGCCTTCACGAGGGAGCGCGAGGGGGTCTCGGGGTCCGGGTTATATATGTTAATGTTTATGTCTCCTCCATCGGCTTTAACCTGTCCCACGGGGATGACTTTCTCGCCGTCCTGGAGCACGGCGATCCCCTCGTCCTGGCCCGGCGGGGCCCGGAAGATCCCGCCCTGGTGATGGACCGGGGCGCCGTGCGCGCCGCCGCCCGAGACCGTGATCCACCCGGACCACGAGGACGAGCCCCCGGGCCCGCGGACGGTGAGCCGGGGGTAATACGTCCCCGTGTAATTGTACGTGTGCGTGACCCGCTTTCCCGACCCTCCGGTGCCGTCGCCGAAGTCCCAGTCGTAGCTCGTGATGCTCCCGGACGACCCGGAGGCGTCGAACGAGACCGTGAGGGGCGCCCCGCCGAACTGGGGCGAGTAGTCCATGTGGGCCACGGGCGCCGACGCGCTCGGCGCCGGTGCCGCGGGGCCCGCGGGTTGGCCCGTCTGGGGGTTGTACCCGCCGACCTGGCCCGGGGGCACGACGGCCGGCGCCTTAACGACCGTAGGCGCGGTGACCGTGATCGACTGGCTGAAGGTGTCGACGATGCCCTGCCAGATGTTCGCGGCCCACGACACGAGCTTGTTGAGGGGCGAGTCGGTGATCATGAAGTTGTAGACCCCGACGGTCGCTTTGTAGAGGGCCGTCTTGATGCCGTCCCACGCGCCCTCGATCCCGCCCTCGATCCCCTTCCAGATGGCGCCGACCGCGCCGACGAGCATCCCGAGGGCCCCGCCCGGGCCCGGGTCGGTGATCCACCCGGCGATGAGCCCGATCGCGGCCTTCACGGCCCCGAGCACGAGCTCCCACGCGGCCGGGATCGCGAGCTCGATCTCGCTCCAGATCGCGCCCATGGCGGCCGTGGCCGTGCCGAGCGCGCCGTTCGGCCCGGGGTCTTTGACCCAGCCGACGATGAGATCCCACGCATACCCGAGCGCGTCCTGGATGAGATCCCAGGCGACTGGGACCGCGACCTTGAGCGCCGTCCAGACCGTGCCGACCGCGGTCGTGAGCATCCCGCACGCGCCCATGGGCCCGGGGTCTTCGACCCAGTCGACGAGGCGGTCCCAGGCGAACGAGACCGCGCCCGTGATGAGCTTCCACGCCCCCGGGATCGCGTCCCCGATCGCCGTCCAGACCTTCCCGGCGGCGCCGGCCATGTCGTGCTTGGTCTCCTTGCCGCTGAGGATGTCGACGATCGCGCCGACGGCCTCACCGATGAGCCCGGCCGCGGCCTCGAAGATCGCGCCGACCTTCCCCATCCATGTCCAGACCTCGCCGAGGAGCTCGCTCGCCGTCCTGAAGCCGTGCTGGATGGCCGGGGACGTGAACCAGTCGCCGAGCACCCCGAGCCCCCAGAGGAGCACGTCGAGCCCCTTGTCGACGAGCCACATGAGGGGCGGAGCGACGTACATCTGCCAGATGTCGACGAAGAGGCCGAGCGCGCCGACCAGGCGATCGCCGATCCACGCGGCGGCCGACTGGAGAAATTCGATCACCCCGGCGCCGTCCCCGGCCATCCAGTCGGTGATTTTTGTTAATTGTTCGGCGTAGAAGTCCCCCAGGAACTTAAGGGCCCCGCCGATCTTCGTGCTCAGAAACTCGTAGACCCCGCCGGCCCACGCCATGAAGCCGTCGCCGACCCTGGAAAACGCCCCCAGGAGGTTCCCGACGGACGTCCGCAGATCTTCCGACGCGGTCCACATGCCCCAGAGGATCGCCGCGCCCCCGGAGAGCGCGCCGAGGAGGAGGAGGACCGGGTTCAAGCTCGTGGCCGCCGCCGCCGCGAGCGATACGAGGGCCCCGGAGAGCCCGGCACCGCCCGCGACCGCCTCGGGCCCCAGGAGGGCGACGACGGTGGGCAAAAGCCCGCCGAGGAAGGCGAGCGCTCCCCCTAACCCGATGAAGACCGGGGCGAGGGGTTCGAGGGGCGCCAGGAGGTCCGCGGCCTGTTGCTTCAGGGTCGTGAGCCAGTAGCCCCAGCGATCCATGGTGCCGACGGCGATCTCTTGCGCCGCGGCGTAGTCCTTCGCCTTCCCCGTCCCGTCGGCCGTCAGGTCGTTGTACGTCTTGAGGTCGTCGAGCGAGATCCCGAGGAGCTCGGCGAGCCTCTCCTGGGGCGTGAGCTGGCGGTTGAGGGCCGCGGTCTTCTCGTCGATCGTGGTCGTGAGCTCGTCGTAATCGGTCTTCAGGTCGGCGAGGAGATCCCGGTTCCGTTCGTACGCCCGGGTCTCCTCCTCCGTCGGGACGGTCTCGTCCCGGATCTTCTGGAGGGCCTTCGCGAGCTCCTCCTCTATCTCGACCTTCTGGGCCGCGATCTCTGCCAGGCGTTCGCGTTGGTCCTCGTAATACTCGGCCTCGCGCTCCTTCCGGCGTTCGGCCTCCTTCGCGGCGTCCGCTTCGGCCTTCGCCTCGTCCTCGCGCGTTTGCGCGATGCTCGCCCGGTAGTCCGCGACCCGCTTCTGTTGCGTCCGGTAGTACTCGGCGTCCGCCTCGGCCTGTTTCGCCCGGTCCTTCGCGTACCGGGCCTCCGTGTCGGCGAGCCCCTCCCTGGTGTCCGCGATCCCCTTCGCGTAGTCGTCGAGCGCCTTCTGGGAGCGCTCGAAGTAGTCGGCCTCGTCCCGGAGCGCCCGGGCCCGGGCCTTCGCGTACTCCTCGTCCGCCTCGACGAGGTCGGCCTTCGTCTTTTCGATCGCCTTCTGGTAATCCGCGACCTTCTTCTGGGAGGCGTCGTAATACTCGGCCTCCGCGACGATGGCCTTCCGGCGGTCGCGTTCGTATTTCGCGTCCGTCTTCGCGAGATTATCGACCACTTTCTGCCGGGCCGCTTCGAGCTTCGCGATCTCGGCGTCCGCGGCGGACGTGTCGGGGTCCGCGAGCACGAGCCCCGGGAGCCCCTCGTCCCGCCGGGCCGTGAGCTTCGCGATCTTCTCGTCGTAGTCGGCGAGCTTCTCGGCGGCCGTCTCGTGGGCCGCGGCGAGCCGCTCCTCCGCATCCGCGGCCTTCTCGATCGCGTCCTGGCGATACCGGATCACCGCCTCGCGCGTGGAGACGATCCGCTCTTCGTAGTCGGTGATCCGCTCCGCGGCCCGTTCGTGGGCGTCCGCGATGTCGTCCGCGGCCTTCGCTGCCTTCTCCGCGGCGTCCTCCGTGTACCGGGCGACGGCCTTTTCGGTCGCCTCGATCCGCTCCTGGTAGTCGGCGATCCGGTCGGCGGCGCTCTCGTGCGCGTCCGCGAGGGCCTCCACGGCCTCCGCGGCGCGTTCGGCGGAGTTCCGCCGGTATCGCTCGACGGCCCGCGCCGTGTCGGCGATCCGCTCCTCGAACTCGGCGACCCGTGCCGCGGCCCGTTCGTGGACCTCCGCCAGGCGTTCGGCGGCCTCGGCGGCGTCGTCCGCGGCCGTCCGGGCGTAGTCGGCCATGGCCTCTTCGACGTCCCGGGCCCGGCTCGCGAGCCGGGCGAGGGCCTTATCGGCGCCGTCGGTCGCGTCCGCCATGCGTTCGATTTGTTCGGTCGAGAGCGAGAGGCTCGCCTCGTACTTCGCGATCGCCGCGGCCGTGTCCTCGATCCGGTCGCCGAGCCGCTCCTGTTGGTCGACGAGGGTTTCGAGCTCTTCCGCGGCCCCCTTGACCTCCCGGATGGCCTCGTTGATCTTCCGAAATGCCGTGTAGCCCTCGATCCCCCGCTCCGTCAGGGCCATGACGATCGCCATGACGTCCGTCAGGGAGAGCCCGAGATCCTGGAGGTCGGGCCCGACGCGCCGGATGAAGCTGGAAAACTCGCCGATCTCGACCGTGCTCTCCCGGAACATCGCCGTAAAGCCGTCGACGTACTGGGGAAGGTTCGCGAGGGGCTCGTTCATCGCCTGGAGGGCCGGGACGAGGGTCCGCGCGAGGCTGGAGGCCGGCGCGTCGACCGCGGTCGAGAGGAGCCCGAGGGCGTCCGTGAGCCGGCCCATGGTCTCGATGTCGTCGACCCCGGCCCGGCTCAAGTAGTCCATGGCGCCCGCGACGTCGGCGATCGGGTCCGTGACCGACTGGAGCGAGTACCCGAGATCCTCCACGGCCTCCGCGTCGGCGTTCATGGCGAGCGCCGTGGTCGCGAACGAAGCCTCCATCTGGCGGGCGTCGTCCCTGAGAAGAATGGTCGCCGAGCCGAGCCCGACGAGGATCCCGCCGAGGATTTCGAGACCCCGGCCGAGGGTCTCCGCCGACGCATTGAGGGCGTCGAGCTCGGTCTTGAGCGCGGCCTCCGCGGCCCGGGCCTCGTCCGCGGCCGTGGCCTGGTCGCGTAGGGCCCCGGTGACCGCTTCGGTCGCGAAGAGCTCCTTTTCGCGGGCCGCGATCACGTCCTCGATCCCGCTGGCGCGAGAGAGGGCGTCGTCGCTCACGCCCCGGACGGAATAGACCGAATACTCCCCGTTGGCGTATTTCTGGACCTCCGCGGCCCATTCCCGCTGGGAGTCGGCCCACGCCTCGAACTGGATCCGCGCCTGTTGGAGGTTCGCGGTCGTCTCGGCGGAGAAGGTCGCGACGTCCGCGCCGGCCTCCGCGAAGCCCGCCTTGAGGTCGTCGAGGTCGACGCCGAACTTGTATGAGAGCTCTTCGATTGTGTTCGCCATCTAGTTCCCCGTGGCGACCTTCCAGAAGCCCGCCCGGTCGGGCTCCTGGTAGGTGCCGAGCTCGTGATCGGGAGCACTCCGCGCCGAACTATCCGGAGATTCCGGATAGTTCCCCGGGCCCGCGGCCGAGAGCGCCGGCTGGAGCCCGGGGCGGCGACCGCCTCCCATGAGCCGCGAGCCGGCGGCGACGAATCGCACCGCGTCCTCGACCGTCAGCCTGTCCAGGATGTAGTCAGGCGTCCAGCCGTAGATCATACCGAGCGCGGCGACTAACTCGATAAGACCGTCGGGTTTTTTTCCGCGTCCGTGACGGCCTTGAACTCCGCGGCCCGCCGGTTCACGTACGCCATGACGAAGGCGAGCGCGGGGATCACCTCGTCGAAGGCGTCGAGGTCCAGGAGGAAGTCCTTGGTCACGGCCTCGTTCTTGGGCTCGCACACGAGCGCGACGGCGGTTAACGTCTTCTCGTAGTTCCCCATCCCGAGGTTCTCGGCGTCCGTCCCGACGAGGTCGAGCACCTTGATGAGCGTCCTCATGGGGATCCGCGTGATGTCGACCTCCTCGCCGCCGATGATGAGCGCGACCTTCTCGCGCTCCTTCGGCTCGAAGACGGTGGGGGTGGCGGTATCCGCCATATCACCACACCACCGACTGTTCGTCCTTGATCTGGAAGAGCTGGTACCCGGACGCGAGGGTCGTGTCCTTGATGGCCTTGAACGCGAACGGGCTCCCCAGGGGTTTCAGGTTGCCGTCCTTCCCGTACGTCCACGAGAGATCCCCTTCGATCGTTGCCTTGTGGCACACGACGATGAACTGTTTGGTGTCGCTCGGCCGGGTGTTGGTGAGGCGGATCTTCAGGAAGTCGAGCGCCGTGATCCCGCCGACGTCGATCGTCTTCGATGCCGCCGGGGTGTAGGTGTAGTTCACGAAGACGGTCGCGCCCGTGGCGATGTCCGAGTCGGCCATCCGGACGATCGTGGTGTACCCGTCACCGTCGACGGCGATCGCGTAGTCAGACGACGACGAGCCGACCGCGGCCCGGGTGTAGGTCGTGCCCCCGCCGGACTCCGACCTGACCGTGATGGTCGCGACCTCGGTCCCGTCGCCGTTCTTGTGCGCGAGGCGCTGGGAGACCACGCCCGTCAGGGTGATCGCCTCGTTCGTGACGGCGACCGGGTCGGTCGTGACCGTGCCGAGGTTCGCCATGCCGCCCAAGACTTTTTTGATGTTCTCGGCGGAGAGCTCGTACCAGGTGCCGGAGATGGTGGCCTCGTCGGCGTTCGCGTACTTCTTCCAGACCTCCGTGTTATCAAATTCAATTACTTCAAATTTGGGCTTGAAGTTGAATTTGATGCCGTCGGCGGCGCCGATGTTGGAATACACGCCCGTCGTGTAGGGGGCGATCTCGATTTTTGCCGACCCGAAAAGGATCGCGTTGTCATTCTGAACAGTGGTCTGTGCCATGGTGGTTACCTCTTCTTAACGTGGAGGACGTGGACGTCCTGGTCCTGGCGATAGCCGAAGACCGTGTCGTGGTCCTCCCGGTCGTCGGCGAGCGTGATCGCCTCGATCCGGTCGGTCGCGGACACGATCCCCGTCCCGCGGTCCTCCACCGCGGAACGGATCGCGTTGCGGACGGCTAACGCGCCGTCGGACGTGGTCGCATAGGCGGAGAGTTGGACGAGCGCGGGCCCGTGGTGGCCCCAGATCTCGGGGTCGGCGATCACCTGGTACACCAGGAACGGCTTCGCGGGCGAGCCCGGCGGCACCAGGTGGTAGACGTTCGTCGTGACGTTGTCCTTGAGCCAGGTGACGAGGAGCGCTCTCCAGTCGGTCGAGACCATCAGGCCCCTCCGGCGAGCGCGTGCTGGGTGATGATCTGGGCCGAGAGCACGACGGCCTCCCGGGACTCCTCCCGGACGGCGCCGGACTCGAAGGCCGGCCGGAGGAAGGGATACGCCGGGCGGAAGTTGCCCGTTATCTGGCCCCCGCCGTACTTGTGGAGCGCGACCTTCGCGGCGGCCGAGATCCGCCCGGCCCCGCCGAACTCGATAATGGGGGCGTAATTGAGGTTCGTCCCGACGAAGACCGCGGCCCCGGTCGCGGAGCGCTCCGGCATGGCGATCTCGCCGTACTCGAAGAGGTCCGCGTTAAGCCGGGTGTCCGGCGTGAGGTCCGCGTGCCCGCCGATGTGGATCGACCTCGCGAGCGTCCCGGTCTTCTTCCGCACGATGATCTTGGCATAGTTCGCGATCGGAAGCGCGCCGGCGCACGCGATCGTCTCGGCCTCACGTACGAGAGCGTCGTAGATGCGATCGAGGGTCGCCCCGTCGCCCTTCGCCACCAGCGAGATCGTGAAGCCGGACATGGGACGCTCAGAGCCCCCCGATCACGGCCGCGACGTCGAGACCCCGCCCCAGGAGTATCCCGATGAGGATCAAGACGAGGATCCATACCCCGCGGTCGAGCTTGTCAGTCAGGGCGTTAACCTTCTTGTCGGTGCTATCGACCTTCTTGTAGACGGCGTCGATCTGCTTGGTCAGGGTCTCGATCACCCCCTCGATGGTCGAGAATCGATTGTTGATGAGGGTCCGGTGGTGGTAGCACTCGGCGTGCGTGACCGGCGTGGTGTCGGTGAGCTCCTCGGCGGCGTCGTCGGGCATCAGACGACCTCGCGCATAACCAGGTGCGTGAACGGCGAGCCCGGGGGCGAGTCGTACGCGACGACCCCGTGGTTCCGGCTCTGGTAGACGACCCGGTGCTTGTCCGTGACGGCCGGGTAATACCCCTTGAGGATCACGTTGTAGGTCGAGACCTGGACCATAACGCCGTCCTTCTCGACCTCGACCGTGCCCTCGTGCCGGACGATCGCGTCGACCGCGGAGCATCCCGTGACGGTCTTGAACGATGTCGAGACGTCCCCGTGCTCGTTCACGGTCTCGGTCGGCTCCTGGAGCGCGACGGTCGTATGCCACCGGCCGGCGAGCCCGACGGTGAGCCAGTTGGACGGGATGAGGGGACGCGAGGAGGCCATCAGTCGGTGCCTCCGATCTGCGTGTCGGTGAATTGGTCCACGGCCGCCGAAGCGACCCCGACCCATTCACCGCCCGCCGTGCCGGCCGACCCGATCCGGGCCCGGTATTTCTCGGCCTTCGCGCTGAAGTATTGGCCGACGGCGACCCCGTTCGTCGAGACGCCGTTCGCCGAGATCACTTTCCCAGCGAGCGCCTCGTCGTTCGCGAGCACGTCGCACGCGGCCGCGGCGCCCCCGTAGACGTCCCCGCCTTCGAGGGCCAGGAGGGCCGTGATCTCCTCGTCCGTAAACGCGGCGCCCGTTTGGACGCGGTCGGGGACGAGCAACCGCACCTTTCCGATGTCGTTCGTCAGGGTGTACGTGTAGACCACGGCCAGACCCCCTCAGATCGCCGTGTACCAGAAGTAGGCGTCGCCCGCGAGGGCCTCGGCGTTCTGGGTCTTGATCTGGCCGTTGATGAAGTCCGTCGTGCCGCCCTTCTCGTCGAGCACGAAGACCTTGTCGCACGTCGTCTGGAAGATGCCCGGGGTCGTGATGTCGAGCTCGTTCCAGAGGTTGTTATTCGCGCTCGTCGCCTCGTCCCCGGTCCCGACGTTCATAACGGCGAGAGGCGTCCCACCGCCGGCCGTGATCCGGATCATGCCCTTGAAGACGATGATCTTCGTCGCCTCCGGGTTCTGGAAGCTGAAGGCCCATTCATCGGCGACCCCGGGGGTGAGCGCGACCTTCGCGCGCTGGAGGAAGGCCGGGGCGATCTTCGCGTTCGTGATCGCGTTGTCCGCGACCGTCAGGGCGCCCGTCGCGGCGAGCGTGGCGTCACCGGAGACCGGGACGCTCGCCAGGTCCGTCCCGTCGCCGACGAGGATCTGGCCGGCGGTCTTCGCGTCGAGCGCGGTGGGCCGGTTGCCGGCCGTGGCGCCGACGATGAGCGAGCCCTGGGCAAGGTCGGCCATCTTCGCGAGCGTGACCGCTTCGGCCGCGATCGTGACCGCACCCGTGGCGGCGATCGTGGCGTCGCCGGACATGGCGACACCCACGCCGGTCCCGGTCGCGTCGCCGACGATGATCTTCGCCTCGTCGACGAGGAGGGCGCCGGCCTGGACCGCGGCGAGCTCGTCGTCGATCTTCTTGAACTCGTCCGCGGTCTTGTCGGGGATCTTGCCCTTCCGGCTCCGGAACTCTTTTCTGGTTGGGGCGGTGTATGCCATCGCCTACACCTCAGATCCCGCTACCGTAGAGGAGCGCGTACGGTTCGCGCACCGCGGTCTTCCCTTCGTACCAGAACTGAAGGATCGTGTCGTGGCTCCCGTCCTCCTCGAACTGCTTGAAGTGGATCCCGAAGTTCGGGACCGTCTTCTCGACCCGCGTCCCGTTCTCGATCGTCGGGTAGGAGACCGACGCCGACCCGTATTTCGGATCTACGTAGTAGTGGTATTCGGCGCCCGGGTGCTCGCTGTCGACGCCGAGCACGTAGCCGTCGGCGAAGCCGGAACTGGCCTGGAGCTTGTGCACGTCGAGGTCGAGCGCGGGGATCCGGATCGTGTCGCGGTTCGGGCGTTCGGGCCGGCCGTACATCTCCCGGGTGACGCCCTGGACGTCGAGGCTGAAGAGATAGCTATTCAGCTCGTTCCAGCACGGCTTGAGCACGTAGGCGTCCGTGAGCTTGTACTCGTACCCGTCCCGGTCCATGTCCTGGCCGAGGGCCAGGAGGTCTTCGAGCGGGACACATTCCCCGTCCGACCACGCGACGGTCGGGTTGAAGTACGTGAACGACGTGGTCGCGCCGGCCGTCATGGCCGCGAGCATGGAGGCATTGAGGGCCTCCGCCATCCAGAAGCCGGCGCGCTCGTACGCGGCGCGGAGCTCGGGCTCGGCCCGGGACTCGTCCCGGATGAGGGCCCGCGAGAGGCGGATCGAGAAGCCCTTGGCGCTCGTGATGTCGGCGACCGTGGTCTTCCGGCTCCGGTCGATCTCCGGCAGGAAGGCGCCGTCCTCGAACGGGGCCGGGGTCTCCTTCTTCGCGTCCGCGCTCATTGTGGCGTCGCGCATGAAGACGAAGTGGTCCGTCTTCTCCTTGACGAACGGGATGAGGTCTAACATTGCGAGGCGCGGCTCCATGATCCGGTAGAGGACCGGGAGGGCGACGTCGGACTTCAGGTATCTGTCAGTAGTTCCGCTTACCATGATTCATGCCCCCGTGACCCAGTAGATCGCACCCGTGACGGCGACGAGGATGTTTGAGAGGTCGCCGGCCTGGCCCGCGGCGACGTAGTGGAGCGGGATCACGCCCGTCCCGTTGGCCGCGGCCTGGGTGAGGCAGAGCTTGTGCTCGCGAAGCGTGGCGGTGATATTCCCGTTGAGGGTCGCGCCCACGCCGATGATCGTGGCGTTCGAGCCGTTCTGGTAGACCTCGGCCTTCACGATCTGGTTGAGATACGGGAACTCGACGATCGCCCGCCGGTAGTACTTCCCCGCAAGGCGCTTGGCGAGCGAGTCGGCCGCGGCCGTGGTCGGCGGGGAGTTGACCGGGATGGTCGGGGTCGAGGTGATCCGGCCCCACGGAAGGCTCTCCGTGTTCTGGGGCGCCTCGACAGCCGGGATGCCGTCGAGCGCGGCGAAGGTGAAGTCGTTATCGTTCGCGATCGTGACGATGTCGCCCTCGTGGAGCTCCTCGGCCCAGGTGATCGTCGGGCTCTTCAGGCCGTCGGTGCCGTAGGCGGTTCCGACGGTCGGCGCCCCTTCCATCAGGGCGCACGTCTGTTTTACGCCGGTCGAGGGATACGACCCGGCGATGTTGGATCGGTTGTCGGTCATGGTGCTCTATCCCCTCCGCGGGGCCCGGATCCCGCCGGTGCGGTCCAGGAAGTCGCTGACGGCGCCGGTCGACCCGGACCCGCCGGGGACGCCGACGGGCGCGGCGCGTGCGGCCTCCGCGATGGTCGCGGCGTAGCTCTTCTCGGCCTCGATGGTCTCCGAGACGGCGGCCGTATAGGCGGCCTCGTCGAGGGCGTGGTCGTCGGTCATCGGCAGGGCCGTCCCCGCAACGAGGGCGCGGACGCGGGCCTCCACGGCCTCGTCGAGCTTCGCGGCGGCGATGCTCTCGGCGAGGATCTCCCGCGCGCGGAAGCCGGCGATCGTGGTCATGTGCTCGGCGATCGTGGCCTCGGCGGCGGCGTGAGCCTCCTCCAGGGTCGTGATCCGGGCGTCGCGCTCGGCGATCGCCTCCTCAAAGTTCGTGATCTCTTCGTCTACCATGTGCATCTCCTCCTCTTCGACGAGGACCGACCCGCCCGCGGCGGGCCTCGCGACCCAGTCGACGGTCACGGGCGGGAGCCCGTACTTCGCCGGGTCGTAGATCTCCTCGACGATCTTCCCCGTCCTCCCCTCGGCCGTCCCGGCGACCTCCCGGCCGCGGACGCGGTGCGAGAGGCCGATGGTCTCGGCGAGCTCCAGGATACGGTCGCGATACGTGGAGATCAACCGGGCCCGGGCATAGAGGCCCGCTCCGTTGGGTTTTCCCGTCTTCGGATTGATCGGGCCGACGGGGTCGAAGTGCGCTTCTTCACTCAGAACAGACGCGATCGCGTTCAAGTCGCCGCCGGGTTGTTCGCGTAATGCGTTCGGCCCGGGGTGGTTCCAGAGCATGTGCGTCCCCTTCCGGTAGATGGAGGCCGCGCGCGTCAGAACGCTCTCTGAATAATAGCGCTTGTTCTTCGACCAGCCGGCTTTAATCACGCAGACAGGGATGGTTCCGTCCGCCGCGATCTCGGCTTCGACGAGGGGCTGAAAGTCCTCCTGAATCAGGACTCCCGGGCCGTCACCACCTGGCGATTTCATCCGAGGAAGTCTCTCTGGTTACCCGACTTAAAACTATTGTAAAATCTAAGGGGGGTGGCGGGCCCGGAAGGGCCCCTCAGACTGAGTAATAGACCCGCACGCCGATGAAGTCCACCATGGCGATCGCCGTCCCGGCCTGGGTCACCGCGAGGGCCACCCCGAACTCCCCCGAGTTGATGTCGGCCGGCGTCCACGTCTCGCCCCACTTGGAGTTCGTGCCCCCGTGGCTCATGGGTTCGGCCGTGACCTCCCACCAGTTCCCGGCGTCGGCGAAGTTCGACGCCGAGAGCGACCCGTCGGCCTTGATGAGCTTGAGGACGGCATCGTCCACGACGTTCGTCCCGACGTCCTTCGCCGTGGCCTTGCAATAGACGATCACCTGAATCCCTGTGATCTTGGCCGTGCCCGGGATGTTGAACCGGAAGCCCTGGACCTTCAGGAGGTTGGTCTCCCCGGCGCCGGCCGCGGCCCGGCAATACCCGCCGTCCTGGTGGAGCACCTTCTGGGGCGCGTCCCACGCGATCGTCCCCGAGCTCGCGTCCGACCATGCCGCATACGGCGCCGTCGGGGTCGCCGTGCCCGTCACGGGCGGGGGAAAGAGGGTCGCGTCGTCGTTGGCCGTGGACACCAGGACCGACCCCGCCGACATGGGCTCGGGCCCGATGAACTCCAGCCGGGCCCCGAGGGTGCGCTCGCCGACCGATGCCGGGAGGTCGCAATCCATCGCCATGAGCCCGGCGTCGTCGCCGGAGGCCCACGAGCCCCCGACGGCCGCGCCACTCACCGCGGCCGGCGCGAGGAACCTGTCACAGCAATAGGTCGAGGCCGACCCCCCGGTCACCGACCCCGGGAGGAGGAGGAGCCGGGTGAGCCCCTCGAAGAGGAGGTCCGAGACATGCCCGTCATCATGGGGAAGCTTGGACGCGGGGAGCTCGAACGGCCTGGCGTCGCCGGTCGTGAGCGCGACCGTTCCTTCGCGCGGGACGATATAGGCGTTCGCGTACGCGTCCGCCTGGAGCCCGTCGACGTATGTCGAGACGTTCCCCCAGGGGTTTTCGATCCCCCGCCAGACGATCGCCGCCTCGCCATCGACCCCGGCCCCCTTCCCGGTGCCGTTGGTCGCGATCGCCGCGTCCGCCCCGCCGTAGCCCGTGAGCCGGCCGGCGTACCCGGTCCCGGCCGCGAGGTCGACCACCCCGCGACCGAGCGCAGTCTGGAGATCCCAGGTCTGATACTCGATCGCCATCAGGAGGTGCCAGGCCCGGTTGGTCCAGATGTTTTCCAGGCCCCACCCGGGCCCGATGGCGTCCGCGTACCCGCGGGCGTCGTCCTCGTCGAGGTAGAGCCCGACCGCGGCCCCGCCGACCGTCATGCAGTTCGCGCCCGAGGCCGAGCCGTTCAGGTTCTCGCTCCCGAACGTGCCCGAGACCTGGCGGAGGATGAGCGTGCCGGCCGCGTCTCCGCCGGCCCACGTCCCCGACGTGAGGTTGTAGTCGACGAGGACCGCGGTCACGGCCGAGGTCGCGCCCGTCAGGGTCTCGCCGACGGTTGGCGCGCTCGGCCCTCCGGACGTGAAGGCGAGCGCCCGGATCGACCCATTGCCCGTGGCCGGTTGGGCGCCGGAGAATGAATGGAGGGCCAGGACGGTCGAGGCGTGGGCCGGGTAGTCGCGATAGGCGAGCGCTGCCTCGTAGGCCCCCACATAGATGAAGTCCCGCTCGACCCCGCCGCGCTGGCGGAAGGCCGGGTGGACCTCGAAGCCCGACTGGGGGACGGACGAGACCCACCAGCTATAGACCCCGGTCGCCGTGCGTTCGGCGCGGACCCAGAACTTCGGGATCTCCACCATGACGCGCCCCGCGCTCCCGTCGAGCGTGAGCCCGTCCCCGCGGGCGTTCGTCCCGCGCGTGACGGCCCCGTTCGCCGAGACCGTGACCCGCCGGATGTTGCCCCAGAGCATGTGGTTATCAAAACTATCGAACGGGAGCGAGGGGATCGCGTTCCCCTTGTCGTCGATCAGGACGAGGTCGGTGTGGTTCGTGCCGCCGGCCCCCCGGTCCCACCGGACGCCGATCACCTGTTTCTCCATCAGATACCGGATGTTCTCGGCGAAGGCGATGTCGTCGAGGGCGCAATCGCCCCGGTAGACGGCGATCCCCGCGTCGTGCGCGACCGGGGCCCCGAGGGCCCCGTTGAGCGAGACGCCCCGCGTCAGGGTGTAGAGCGAGGTCGCGTCCATCGACTCATATCGAACAATCTCGTATTTGCCGGCGTCGTTGATGATGCAGACGTTCGGCGCGGGCGGAAGCCAGGCGGTCGTCGTCAGGTGCATCTCGGCCACTTCGCCGATGGCGAGGGGCTGGGTCAGATAGGCGTCGGGCGAAAATTCGGCCGGCGGGAGCATTTCACGAACCATTCACATAAACCTCTTGGAGGAGCGCCGCCGGGACGTGCACCGTATGGCGGAGGGTCTTGGACTCGGCCGTGGTCTCGATCACGACCCCGGCATAGGAGACGCGCGATCGCCCGTCGTCCCCGTCGGCCGTTGGGAAGAGGCGCGTGGCCCCGAGCCGGACGGGGAGGAGGCCGGCGAGCTCGGGGTCGGTCCCCCGGAGCCGGGCCTCGTACTCGACCTCCGCGGTCGCGTCGTTCACCGTGACCGTGACCCGGGGGTCCGCCTGGGTGTCGAGCCGGGCGACCTCGTTCATATCGACGTCGTAGACGGCGAGATAGCGCCAGCGTTCGGCGACCCGGGCCCGAAGCCATCGGTACCCGGCTGGGTCAAGCTCGTGCGTCATGGGTCAGTCCGAGAGCCCAACGAAGGGGAGGTCCGGGTCGGGCTCGTCGGGAGGCATGTCCGCGCGCCGGGTGATCGTCGGTTGGCCCCGGGCCAGGTGCTTCTCCCACGGCCACCCGGGCCAGTCGTCGGCGGCCATCAGAGCCACCCCTTCGTCTTCGCGTACCCGGCGATGATGAGTGCGAGGCCGGCGCCGACCTTCAGGGCGTGCTCCTTCAGGAAGCCGCCGAGGCGCTCCAGGGCCGAGTCCGCGGTCCACCCGATCGTCCACCCCCAGTTATAATAATGGTATTCGCCGAGGATCGCGTCCCGCACGGCCTGGGGATACCATACCGGGATTAAGTTCACGTCGAACTTGAGCGCGGGGTCGTCCGCCGTCCACCCGGCCGTAAAGCCGTAGGTCATGGCGTGCCACTCGTTTCCCTCGGGATCGTTGCAGAACTCCGCCGCGAGCCCCATCCCATTCTTGAGCGCGGCCTCCACGACCGCGATCGCCGACTCGTTTGCCATCTCTCTCTTCCCTCCTTACGCTAAAATTTCAACCCTCCCTATTTAATGATAGCGTAAAATTCGACGGGTGCCGGGTTCGGGGACCGGGCGAGCATCTCCCGGGCCCGTTTCGTTGCCACCCGGTAAATCGTAGTACACCGGCACGCGATGTGGAAAGGAGAGCGCTGGTGCTCGACGTTGTCCTTCTGAAGGTGGGTTGTGAAGGGTTGGTCGAGGGGGATCCACTTCTGCGCCTCCTTTGCCAGACATTCAGCGTCGACCCGGTCGTCTCCCACGGTGATCGACGACTTCTCAATGGGGATCCCCTTCTTCGCGATGGTGTCCGCGACCTCGCGGCCCGCGGCCTCGTAGGCGGTGGCGGTCTCGTACGTGGCGATGAGCTCGGCCCGGTTGCGGAGGTGATGCTGGGGGACCGGGGTGCCGAACGCGGCATATCTCGAAACCATGCGGGCCGCGATCTCCGTGTAAGAGGCGCCCTCATAGAGCCCTTGATAGACGATCCCCTTCATGATCTTCAGGGTCGTGGCGTCGATCTTCTTGATCTCGTTGAGACAGTAGGTCTTGAGGTATCTCTGGGCCGCCGGGTTGCGAAGGGAGAAGCTCATGGCGTACCCAAAATCGAGGAGCCGGTGCTTGATGGCGCCCTCCATGGCCATCATCAGGATCTCGCGCATGGCGTCGGCCGTATCGACCGCGAACTCGTCGAAGATCGTGATCATGAGCCCCGCGACGGCGTCCCCGAGCCCCTCGCGACAGACGGACTCGTTGAGGTGTGCGCCCCGTTCGCGGAGTTTTCGCTCCAGGACGGTCTTCTGATTATCGAAGTGCACGCCGGCCACCCGGGCCATGCGCGACCGGAGCGGGGCGAGGAAGAGCTCGCGCCGGGCCACCTCGACCCGGACGAGGGCTTCGGCCGCGGCCTCCGCGAGGGCGAGGGTCACGCTTCGGCCTCCGTGAATTGGTCGAGGGTGGCGATGCTCTGAAGGGGCGCGAGTCTCTTTTCGATGAGCGCGACGTACTCGGGATTGAGCTCGATCCCGAGGAAGTTCCGCGCCTCTTCGAGCGCGACCAGTCCGGTAGTGCCGGCACCGGCGAACGGGTCGAGGACCACGCCGCCGACCGGGCATCCCGCGCGGACGCACGGCCGGATCAGGTCTGGGGGGAACGTCGCGAAATGGGCTTCGGCGTATGGCTTCGTGGCGACCGTCCACACGTCGCGGCGGTTGCGCCTCTCGCGGATTGCCCGGAAAGACTCGTCGCCCTTCCGCGCAACGTCACCGGCATACTTCGAGTTGAAGCCCCCTTTCGGAACGTCCTTCCGGGTGCCGGGGGGATAGACCGACTCCTCTGTCATCTCGTCATGGTCGAACCAGTACCGCGGTGACTTGCTCAGGAGGAAGAGGTATTCGTGTGCCTTCGTGCAGCGGTCGCGAACGCTCTCCGGCATCGGGTTCGGCTTGTGCCAAATAATGTCCTGCCGGAGATACCACCCGTCCGCCTGGAGCGCGAACGCGACGCGCCACGGGATGCCGACGAGGTCTTTTTCTTTTAACTCCGGTGCCGTTGGTCGGTTCGCGTCGGAGCCGTTCGCGCTCGCCCGGTTGGTCCCTTGCTTGTAGCCGATCCGTGTCCCGTGTCCGGCCCGCCCCGCCGCGTTGTACGAATCGCCGAGGTTCAGCCAGAGCGTCCCGTCGTCGGCGAGCACCCGCCGCACCTCGCGGAAGACCTCGACGAGCCGGGAGACGTACGCCTCCGGCGTCTCTTCGAGACCGATCTGTCCGTCGACGCCATAGTCCCTCAGCCCCCAGTACGGGGGCGAGGTGACACAGGTATTAACCGACTGGTCGGGAAGGTCGCAGAGGGCCGTGAGCGCGTCGCCGCAGATGATCCGCGCTGTCACACCTTCCGCCCCCGGAGGTCCACGAGGTTCAACCTGATCGGCCGGGGCGTGATCGGCACGACGGCCGGAGAGTCGCGCGGCCGGAACTCCCCGCACCATTGATCGCGCGAGACACAGGGGTAGCCCCTCCCGGGCCAGGGCGGGTGCCGGCGGCAGTCGCCGGTCCCGAGCTTCGCGTCCTCAATGGCGGCGAAGCGGCAGTCCTCGCACCGGGGCGGCACGGTCAGCCCCCGCCTGTCTTCCGTGGCCGCCTGAGACGCTTGACGATGGCGAGGCCGTCCGCGGTGACCTTCAGTTGGTGGGTGGCATAGGCGTCCTTGAGCACGGGCTCGCCGTCGGACCCGGTGCCGATCTTCTCACCGCGGACGAGGTACGGGGTCTTTCCCGCCGCTTCGAGTACCTGGAATTGCCCGGTGCCGAGCGTGTCGGCGATGTCGAATAACCCCGTCTCGGGGTCGAACTTGCCCGAATAGACCGACGTGCCTTTCTCCAGTTCCCGCGTGGCGTGATTGAGCGAGCGCCCGCCCTTGGGGATCCGGCCGTACCGGACATAGAGATCCTCGGCGGGGTCGATCCCGATCTTCGCGGTGGTCGCGACGACCTCTTTCGCGCGGGCGCTCCACTGGGCGATCTCGTCGGGCGTTGCCTTTCCAATGTCGGTATCGATATGGTTTCCGTCTTTGTCGAAATATGCGCAGTGCAAGTTTTTGCCGAGCGGGTAGTCCACCCTGTACACGGCGCCCGGGACCGTCGTCTTCCCGACCACCACTGAAAACGCGCCCGGATCCTTCTCTTTCGCCTCCCGTTCGAGCCGGGCCCGCTCCTCGCGGTGTTCGCGGTCCTTTTGATCCCGCTGCCGCTTCTCCTCCTCGTCCGACTTGAGGACATAGTATTTTTTCTTGTCGCGATCGTATCGCTTGTCGACCCCCAGGTACATGTCCTTCTCGTTGTCATCGAGGTACCGCCGATCGTCCAACGAACCGGCCCCGGCCTTCTCTCCCGGCAGGTCTTCGATCCGCGTCCCCTTGGGGCAATCTCCGGATATGCAGACGCGCCGGCCGTTTATCGTTCTCCACTCCGTCCCGGGATAGGCTTCGGCCTCGGCGATGGCCGCGAGGGGCTCGAACCGGATCCCGTGGTCGCCGTTCCTGGCGGCCGTGTGCGGGTTGCCGTCGAAGAAGATGGCGTCCGGGATCCCGTCGGGATACGCGGCGCACCGCGGGACCGGGTCGTCCGTCCCGCGCTCGTAATGCCGGCACTCCATACAGGCCGGCGCCCTGGTGTAGGTCATACGTCCCTCAGCCTCCTCAGCACGGCGTCGAGCTCCGCCTCGGCCTTTTTGCGCTTCTTCTCGGGGAGCGTTTCGACGGCGACCGGCCACGGTAGATCCTTCTGGCGCGACTCGGTCAGGATCTCGATGATATTCCGTTGCATCTTCACGCGCGGGAGCGCGCTCGCCGGGGCGCCGTAATGGATCGCGACGAAGCCCTCGGCCCATGTCTCCTCGTCGATGGAGCGCCCCTTGACGGCGTACTCCGAAATGGCGGCCCGTGAGTCGGAGCTCCGGTAATACTCAAGCATGGCGGCGTCGACGGTCCCCTCACGGGGCGGGCGCGCATATTGATCCGCAAGAGAGCTTGCGCGGGTGTAGCCCGTGAAGGTCGTGGTCGCGCGGTCCTTGCTCACCGCGTCCATAACGGCGTGCCCGTATTCGTGGACGAGGATCGACTGGGGATCGGTCACGCCCTTGGGGTGGAAGCCGGTTGCCTCGTTCTTGCGTACGGACTCGGCGAGCCCAACGGGATCCTTCCACGCCTTTCCGTTCAGGTAGATCTTCCCGTTCTCATACGCGGCGTACACGTTCTCGTCCATCCAGTCGTCGACGGTCACCCGGCTCACATTGACACCGAGGTCGTAATACCGCGTGGCGAGCTCGTTATACGTGATCGCCGTCTGTTTGGCGGTCTCGAAGTCGGCCCCGTCGAACTCCATCTTGAAGTCCTCGTAATTCTCCTTGTACCAGGCTTCGAGGTCGGCGGTCGTCTTCGCTTCGGCCAGGCCCTTCGGGACCGGGACTTTGTGGTCGAAGACCGATTCGCCCTCGGGCCAATCGGGCATATCCTTGAGCCCGGGGTGCTCCGACGGGATCCCGTACGGGCGGTCGGGGTTGTTCGGCTCATCGGTTATGAAGACGTGCCGGCCGTGGATGGTGACCCAGTGGCCCGGGGCCCCGTAGGTGTCCCGGGTCTTGGTCTTCGCCTTCGCCTTTTTGCGCGGAAGGCGGAAGGTGTCGAGGTTGTCGACCTCCTCCGCGATGGCCGCGAGGGGCTCGAACCGGATCCCGTGGTCGCCGTCGACGGGCGAGGTGTGCTTGTTCTCGCCGTCCCAGATGGCGAACGGGATCCCGTCGGGGAACGCGGCGCACTTGAACCGCGTGGTCTCGTCCAGGTGCCGGCAATGGGCGCACACCGGGGAGTAATACAGGTGCTCGTGTGCCGAGTCGTCAATCCCGATCATCGTATCCCCATCCCCTTTCCGCGGATCCACCGGGTGTAGTGAATCCCGGGATACTCGGACGCCACGATCTGCATGGTCTCGTGTGTGTGCTCATTGCTCGCCTCTTTCTCGCCCATCTCTCCAGACCGGACCTTCGGGCGATATTTCGCATACAGGGAGCCCTCGGCGACCGCGTGCCGGGCAAGGGCCAGGTGCGCGTCGTGATCGGAGTACGCCGTTGTGTCGAGGGAGAAGACGTACTTCGGCGAGACGACGACGTGCTCGGCGATCCCGTGCGTTACGGTCATCGCGAGATCCTTATCCGAAAAGGAATTGTCGCTCGGGTGGTTGTGGATCGCCGTGCATCCCGGGAACTTCGCCGCGTCCTCGGGGTCGAACGGGACGCCTCGCACGTCCCCGGTCCCGTAGAAGACGGTCGAGCCGTCGGGGGCCACGACGAGGAGGCTCTCGACCCGGTCCTCGGCGTGCCATTCGGTGAACTCGTCGAGCCGTTTCCGCACGGCGGCCGGCCGGCCGCGCTCGTCGACGGGCCCGGGTGCCAGTTGCTCCGGTGCCGGTGCCGGTTCCGCCCCGAGCGTCGACTGGGCGGTCCCGGGGCCCATCGGGCCCGTGCCGGCCCCCTTGTCCTTAATGTAGACCCGCCGGCCGTCCTTCAGGGTGACCCACTTCCCCGGGGCCGTGGGATCGAAGGCTTCGGCGAGCTCCGCCTCCACCAGGGCCGTCCGGGCGACCTCCTGGAGCGCGGTCGCGACGGCCGAGAGCGACTCTTCGATCCCTTCTTCGACGTCGTTGTCCCGGGAGCGCTTCGTCGGCTTCTTCACGCCCTTCTTCGCCGGCGGCGCGTCCTCGTCGTCCTCGTCGGGCTCCTCCCCGCCGAGCTTCGCGGCCTGGGCCTGGCGGGCGAGCTCCAGCTCGGGCGGGTTCTCATGCCTCTCGACCTGGCGGGCGATGTCCTCGTCGTCCATCTCGGCGATCGCGTCGTCCACGTTCGGGATGTTGAGGGCCCGCAAAAGCAACCGCTGGAAGGTGGCCCGGTCCATGATCCCGGCGAGCGACCCCGTGCCGGCGGTCGCGGCGCTGATGATGGCGGCGACCTCCGAGACCGGGTCGTGTTCGAGGATCGCGGGGAACTCGACCGTGACCTCGGCGACCTCTTCCCGGACGGGCCCGAGGTTCGCGTCGGCGGCCTCCTTCTTCGTCGCCTTCGTGCCGGGCGCGGCCTTCGCGGCCCGGGCTTCCGTGACCTCGCGATCCGTCTCGTGGTCCTTCACGACCCGGCGGACGGAGACGAGCACCTGGCGCCGGCCCCAGTCGTCGAACTCGACCTTGCCGGTGAGCGGGGCGAAGCCTTGCGCGAGCACCCGGGCCTCGACCGCGAACGACCCCAGGAGGGTGAGGGTATCGACCCACCACGCCTGACGGTCGAGCACGGCGAGCTCCAGGGGGCGCTCCATCGTCTTCGTGGTCGCGAGGTTCCCCGTACTGGGATCCCCGAGGAGGATATGCTCGGGGACGTCCGTGTCGGAGCACACCATGAGCGCGAAGCGGCGGGCCTCGTCCGCGCTCGTGGCGACCCCGGCCGTCCGGATCGGCTCCATGGTGACCCCGGGGGTCGAGGCGAGCGTGGACCCGGCCGGGATCGGCGTCCTCTTCTGGCGGTCGACGATGTCCGCGACGGCGCGGGCCGCGGCCGGGTTCGCCCCGGTCGCTTTCCACGCGAAGGTCGCGAGGGCCGCGTTGATGCTCGCCACGTTGCTCAGGTGTTGCGTGTAGGCTTTGCCCCACGGGATCCCCGCCACGATCGCCGGGAGGCCGTACACGCCCTTTCCCGCGCGCGGGAGGGGCGCGTGGTAGAGCCGGTCGGTCCAGACGACGGGCGTCCCCCCGATCGTCTTCGGTTGCTTTTCGGGATTATGCCCGAGCGCCGGATACCAGTAGGTTTGGCTCTTTCCCGTACTCGTGCCGTCCTTCTGGACCGTGTACTCCGTAAACGTCCGTTTCCAGTACCAGACCTTCCGCGGGTTTTTCGGGTCGCGGAGGTAGCCGGCGATCTCGCTGATCGGGACGGTCACGACCTCCACGGCGCCGAGCTCGTCGACCTGGCAGAGTAAGAATAAATTGCCGCCGATCTGGACCTGGATCTCCTTCTCGACCCGCCCCAGGTGGCCGAGCTCTCCCTGGTTTCGTTCGAGCCAGTCGGTGAGGACCGCGTTGACCTCTACCTGGTCCGAGGTGATGGTGACGCCCCGGCCCCAGACGAAGTGGCTCTTGACGTTGACGGCCCGGCGGATGAGGGCGTTCGCGTGGTACGCCTCGTAACAATTCCGCGCGGCCTCGCGGATCTGATCCACTGAATACTCGTCCTCGCCGTCGCCGAGCGCGAGGGTGAGGGTGAGGGGGTCTTTCCACGAGGCGTTCGCCGAGACGGCCTCGGTGAGTGAATCCTCGATAAACGTTTCTAATTCATCGATCCGTTCGGCGATCACCCGGTTGGAGACGCGGGCGGCCATTAGTGCCCCCCGCGGTCGCGCTGAGTGTTCCCCGGCCTCCGATAACGACCCCGACCCACCATTAGTGCCCCTTTACTTAGAGATCGCGGCGGGCTATAAAAAGACTGTTGGTTTATTCCTGGGGGTGGGGCGGGGCGGTCGCCCCCTTCAGGCAGACGGAGCACACGAAGGCCGACTCGCCATCGATCCGGCAGACATTGAGCTCCGCCTTCGGATACCCGCAGAGGTCGCAGGTCGTCTTGAGGGGGACGCCCCGCCCGAGGACGACGATGTCGACCGCGGGGCGGGGAAACTTCCGGCCGCAGTTGGGGCAGGTGATCCGATCCCTCCCGGCATCCGATCGCCAGACATACGAGCAATGGGGGCACGTTGCGATCACGGGATCACCGGCAATCGTCGCAGTAGCCCGATCCCGGGTTGGTCGAGAAGGGGTAGTTTCCCGAGCGCCCGCTCTGGCCACAGGACCGGCAGTTGAGGACCGGCCCGTGCCGGGCCTCTTGATCGCGCTCGTGTGCCTCCCGTTGCGCCCGGGCCCGCGCTTCGAGCGCGTCGGCGGCCTCGCCGTCGCGGCAGAACGAATACCAGTCGTTCGGATCGTTCCGGACCTTGTATCCGTTGGCCAGTGTCGCGAGAACGGTGGCGCGGTCGGGGAGGTTTCCGAACCGGACACACATATCCAGGAACTCGTCGGTGCGGTCGCCACAGGCGTACCATGCCCCGCTTGGGAGTTGATATTCGAGTCGCATACAAGACTACCGTTGGTAGTCTTGATTTAAAAATGTTACCGCCGCTTCCGCACCGGCTTTTTGTTGTCGTGGGCCCAAAAGTTCGGGTTTGTGGCCCTCTGCTGCTTCCAGTGGCTCGGGTTGTCGTTCCACCCCTCGTGATAGCCCATGTTATACGCCGAGGTCGTTCTGGCTTCGGTGTACGACACGCCCCGGATGCGGTCGAGCTTGCCCTGGCCGAGGCCAAGGCGGTAGTCGACCGAGCTCATGAGCTGTTGCCGGGCGAGTTCGCGCTTTCGCAAGGGGTATTTCCTCCCCAGGCGGGCCTTCTCGGCGTCGAGTGCGGCGAGGGCTTCCGCGGCGGCCTTGAGGCGCTCGTCTTCCGGGACGGACTTCTTGAGGTCGTTCCGGGTCATGCGGTACGTTACGCCGTCGTACGTCTCGCCGACGATCGCCTGGCCCGCGACCGGGTCGGGGTATGTGGTCCGGTTGGGTGCCGGCCGCGAGGACGCCCCACTTCCACCCATGGATCACGCCCTCCGGCGGATTGCCTTCACGATGCGCTCGAATACACTATCCGACAACCCCTTCTGATTGAAGGTTTTTGTCTTCACGTCGTACCAGACCTTTCCGAATTGGAGATCCGTGGCGAGCGCCCTGGCTTTGCTATTGCTGATAGCCACGCCGTCGATAGACGCCGACGAGATGTTGCCCGTCCCGTAATAGGTTGCATCGAGGCCGTAGAGCGACCGGAGATCGTTGAAGTAGATCCGATGGTTTCCCCCGCCGGTCCACTCTTTTCCGATCGCTTTGAGGCGCTCCAGATCGTCCGCGGGCGCGATCGCCGCGTTCTTCGCGGGTGCCGACCCGGCCCCCTTGCTTGATGCTCCGTTACCTCCCATGTTTGTCACCGCCTGGTTGTGTTCTCTTTTCTCTGGTCCGCATATCAACATTTCCACATTTGTCCGGGGCTCCGACGCACCGGGCGCACGCGAGCACGGGCTCGTCCCCGACCGCGGCCGGCGCGAGGGCCTCCGCGAGCTCGTCGCAGACCTGGCACCGGGCGCGGCCGGGATAGACGACCGCCAGCCCGAGGGCCCGGGGCGCCACGTCCCCCCGCTTATGCTTCCGCTGGCACCGTGAGCACGTCAGCCAGGGGGCCGTCGACCGGGCGACCCATCGGTGTCCACATATCGGGCATACGGCCGTCTTAACCACCCCGGGCGGCCGTGCGGTATTCGCAGTTCGGATCGCACGGGCCCGCCGAGAGGGGGACGCGGCGCGCGTTGCACCACCGGCCGCACCCGCACCCGGGCATGGGGCCCCGGTGGGAGCAGTAGTCGTCGGTCATACGGACCTCCCGGCCGTGCCGGTGCCCGGGGACCGATGGAGCCCCCTCCCGCCAGGCGATCGGGCCGGGCCCGTTGCCGGCCTTCCGGTCGGCCGTGTGCGAGACCTCCAGGGCGGCCTTCGCCTTCGCGATCGCCTCGGGGACCGTGTCGCATTTGCCGGTGCGGTGCGCGAGCACGGGCCCGCGGACGCACCACCGGCCCGAACGGTCGGCGAGCGCGTACACGGCCTTCCCGGTCGTGGTGTTCACGTACTCGCCGAGCGGGGTGTCGTAGTGGCCGGACGGGAATTTGCGGGCCATCAGGCGCGCCTCCAGCACCCGCACCGCTGGCTCCAGGAGGTCGGATCGCCCGTGTGCCGGCACGTCCCGACATAGAGGTTCGTCTCCTTTCCCGGGAGGCGCTCGGGCGCGAAGTCGGCGCACGTCCCGCACCACTCGCGCGAGAGCGCGTCCTCGGTTGCATCCAGGGCCCGGCGCTTCTCCGCCAGGTCGCGCTCGGCGAGCTCGATCTCCGCCGCGATCGTCGGGTCGGGGGCCCCATGCTCGCGCACGGCCTCCAGGCGGCCGAGCCGGGCCTCCGCGGCCTCGACCGCGGCGCGCGCGAGCTCGACCCGCGCGGCGTGGTTGTCGGTGATGGTCATTCAGTTGTCACCGACTACCATATGGTAGTCAGAGAGAAAAAGGTTTTGATTTTGTTTTCAATAGAGCGCGAACGAGAGGCAGAGGTCGCACATGAGGACCGCGTCGCCGTCGACCCGGACCACGTTGACCTTCTCGAAGCATCGGTCGCACATATCGCACGCGGCCCCGTTGGCCTTCTTATCGGGCCGGAGCACGAGGCGCCCCAGGGGCTCCACCACGGCCTCACGGGGCCGGCTCACGCGAGCGCCTCCACGAGCTCCCGCCGGGGCCCGTCCGGCGTCTCCAGGTGCACGAGGGGCCCGTCCTGGGGGATGAGCCGGGCGTCCTTCCGGACATATTCGTAGAGGGGCGAGACCTTCGCGACGAGGTCGGGCTTGTAGGGGTAGAAGTGCTCCGGCACCTCCCCGAGGAGCTTCTCGATTCTCCCGTAGCATATGACGGCCCGCGGGTGGATCCGGTCGAGCATCTCCTTGAGCCCCGCCTTGAACATCGCCCGCGCCTCGCGCTCGCGGTGGACGCCGACGGTCGAGACCGCGACCATGGACCCCTCGGGGATCCCGTCGAAACAGAACGAATACGTCTTGGGCCCGGCCCACGAGACGATCGGGATCACGGGGATCCCGTTCGCTTGCCAGTAGGCGCCGAGGAGGCGCGAACGGTAGACGTTATTCCGCTGGACGTGGATATTCCAGTCGCGGAAGAGGGAGAAGTCGGGCGAGAATATCCCGGCGAACGCCTGGATCTTGGGTAAATAAAACTCCGGCCGGCGCCAGAGTTGTTCAAATCGATAATCCTCCGTGTAGAGGTGGACGAACTTCCCCGCATAGAGCCGGGGCCGGCCCTCCCAGATCATGATCTCGGCCGGCGGACTCAGGAGGGTGTCGTGGATGATCGGCATTTCCGAGTCGTTCGTGACGTCGACGAAGTCCAAAAGCCGGGTGTTCTGGGTGTCGAGCGACCCGCACGGCTTCACGCAGTTCCGCATGGCATAGCCGGCGCCCATCTACGTCGCCTTCTTCCTCTTCCGGGCGTCCGCCGCCTTCTTCAGGGCCTTCTCGGCGTTCGCCAGGGCCTTATCGATCGTTGATTCCATCGCCTTCACGGTCGCCGGCCCCCCGCCCTTCTTGGGGTAGCCGTACCGACTCAGCCACTTGAGCTGGTCGTAATAGAGCGGAGCGATGTAGCTCCCGTCCGTCTTTCGCCGCAGGATGATCCCGCGGTAGTTGTAATCAACGAACCCGTTTTGTGCGGCGAGCTTGCGCCCGGCAACGGTCGCAGTCTCGGCCGGCATGTCGCGCGCCGGCATCGTGTAAAACCGCTTCGATGTCACGGGGACGGTTGCCCCGCCCCCGGCCCCCTTGCTCGATGCTCCGTTACCTCCCATCTACACCCTCCGCTGATTTGGTAAATGCTCAGTCGCGCGGGAGATAAGAGTTTTGCTTTACCAGGAGGTCAATGGAGCGGGCACCTCGTCATAGACCGTGGCCTCGTATTCAATGTCGAGCATCAGGTCCGTTATGGCCCACACCAGGGCGTCGACACGATCCGGCGACCGCATACCCTGGCCCGGTACCCACTCTGTCATTTGATCTTCGAGCTCGGCGAAGACGCCGACGTGATGGACGAGCCCTTGAGCATACAGGGCGCTCACGGGGTCGGCGCGGGCTTCTTTGCTATGGGACGCCCGGACGGCCCGGTACGGTACAAAGACGTTGGCCGCGTTCGCGCACGTCCCGACCACATACCCAACCATCTCGCCGCCGTTGTTGACCTCGCCCACGACCTTGTTCGCCTCCCACCGGGAATAGGCGCTCACGGCTTGCGCGCCCCACTCCCCGGGCGTCCCGCGGATCGTCACGTCGTCGAGGACGTACCCGTGGCCGTCGGCACCGAGTCCCACGACGAGGATCCCGGTCTCGGCGGACTCCTCTCCGCTGGACGCTTCGGGGTCGACGCCGACGACGATCCGGACGAGCTCGGGGAGGGCCGATACCCGGTTGGCGTCGATGATGGCCCGGGTCCAGAGGGCCCCGGGGTTGTCGTCCAATATCTCGCCGTTGATCTCCTGGCGCCCCAGGCGTGTCCCCTCGTATTTCCGGATGATCTGGGAGAAGTAGGCGGGCGCGAGGTTGGCCCGGTTCTCGTAGGTCGAGCCCCGGACGGTGACACAGGTGGGGTCGGCGATGAGATCCTTGATGATCTTCGTCGGCCGCGGGGTCGTTGTGATCACGACCCGGGGGTGAGTGCCGAGCCGGAGGCCGAAGAGGAACATTTCAAAAGCCTCGGGGTGGGACCACGCCGCGATCTCGTCCAACCACCCGAAATGATGCTGGGGGCCCCGGAGCGCGTCGGGCTCCTCGGCGCTGAAGAGGGTGGCCTGGCTCCCGTTCGGCCACTCCAGCCGGCGGATGCTCGGCCGGTAGCGGGGCGTGAAGTCGGCGGGGCTGATGTTCATGATCCCCGAGTCGCCTTCGATCATGACGTCGCGCACGTCGGCCGCGGTCCTGGCGACCATGGCGATCCGGCACCCGGGGTTATTGCGGGCCGTCTTGATCACCCACTCGGCCCCCGCGCGGCTGTTATGGGTCGGGACCATGAAGCGGCCGGCGAGGAAGAGGTGCGAGGGCGAGTCCACCACGATACAGCGCACGGGGACGGACGCGACGGGCTCGACGGCGACGATCGCGCGGCAGAGGTCTCCCGGGCCGTCTATGGAGTGGTTGAAGTCGCCGCGGGGCCCGTGGGTGAGGGTGGCGCGGATCTCATCGGTCGTGACCGTGGCCGGGCCCGTGGCGCGCGCCGTTGTGCGCCAGAGGTGCCCCGCGTCGGCGACTATGGCCGATCCGTCATCGAAGACCACCCGGTAGCACGGCCGGCCGAATTGGACCTCGTGCACGGCCGTAACGGTGCACGGGGCGCCGGTCTCGTCGAAGAGGCGGGCCCCGGGCCGGACCTCCCCCATGGTCGTCCATCCGCCGGGAGTCGGGAGGGGCGTGTCGAGCGCGAGGGCCTTCCCGCTTCCTCTCCCAGAAAGTAAAAGCCACTTGGTCCAGTCGCCTTCAGGTGGGAGCTGGTTGTCCCTCGCTAAGAGGATCTCCCAATCCGTCGCCAGCCTCTTCGCCGCCTGAGGGCTCAGGCTCTCCATGAACGGCCGGCGGAGCTCCGGCGGTAAAGACCTTATCGAGGACCGAAGCGAGCTCGGCGTGATAGTTTCGGACGTCAATGGTCCCGCCGTCCTTCCCGGTCAATTCGACCCGTTGCGCGGCATAGAGGCCCTGGAGCTTCGCGCGTTCGCCCCGGACCCGGACGAGAGCGGCCTCCGCGGCGATCCGGGTCGCGGGGGTTTGCTCCTCGTCTTCGGCGATCGCCAGAAGGTTCGCCTCCGAGGCGTTCTGGCCGGCGATCTCGTTGGCGAGCGCGTCCTCTATATCGATCTGGGCGTGCTTCCGGCGTTCCGCGATAATGGCTTTGACGTCCCGGACGACCGTGGTGTGGTCGCACCCGAGCATTTCGGCGATCTGCCGGGTGGTTTTCTTCTTGCGGTACTCTTCGGCCACGATTGCTCTCCGGCCGGCTATCTCCGCACGTTTCTGTGCTTCGTTGCCTTTTCCGCGTCCCGCCATAGTGGTGCATTCCTATATGGTGCATTATTGTACGCAGCATTATATGCATTGTGATGCTTTCGCCCCCCTCCCGCATCGGCACGGCGTACACCCTCCCGAGCACGTCCGGCCGTCGTGGTGGGCCCTGGGGCAGGTCGTGGAGGCACACGCGAGGCAAACGTCGTGCCCGTCCGTGACGATTCCGCAGGGCGTGGTGTCGGTCATGGTATCCATTGCCACCGGAGGTTCTCGTCCCCGAGCATTTCGATCCGGAAGCGGAGGGGGGCCGGGGTCTCGCTCACGGGCCAGAGGATCCAGACCATCGCCACGTCGCCGTCGACGCTCTTGACCCAGGACCGGGTCGTCGGGGGGAGTTTTTCATAGGCGATAACATCGGCGATTGCCTTCGTGAAGCGCTCGGCGCCCTCGGGTGCCGGCGGCGGGATAAACCCGGCCTCTCCCGGGTAGGTTATGGGTTCGGTCATGGCCGGACTCCTGCCGGGACGTGGACGAGATAGTCCCCGCGCCCGAGCCCCTGGACCTTGAGGAGGTCGCTCATTCTCCCCTCCGGACGACTCCGAGGAAGGTATGCGGGGTGTCGGTTGCGATCGACCCGTCGGGCCGGAGCATGGAGACCTCCCGGACACCGGCGTTCACCAGGAGCCGGGCGCACATGGAGCACGGCCAGTTTTCGACGACCTCCCCGGTCTTCGGGTCGATGGTCGCGAGGTAGAGGGTGCCGTCGCTCGCCCACGGGCGCGCCTGGATCACGGCGTTGGCTTCGGCGTGCACGCTCCGGCAGATCTCATACATCGTCCCCTGGGGCACGCCGAGCTCTTCGCGGAGGCATGTGGTACAGTGGTCTTCGTTCACGGGCGCCCCGTTATACCCGGTCGCGATCACATGGCCGAGCCGGTCGAGGAGGACGGCCCCGACGTGCCGGCGGAGGCAGGTCGAGCGCTTCGCGGTCTCCCGGGCGAGAGCGCACGCCCATTGGCCTTCCGACGGGCGGCTCACGGTGACACCCCCGCGGGGGCTGAGACGGGGACGCGCCCGTGGGCGAGCGACGGCGCGGCCCCCATGGCACGGAGGAGGACGACCGCGAGAAGGGCCAGGAGGGCATACCGCCAGAACGGGCTCACGGTTCGGCCTCCGGTGTGTTCACGGCGTTAACCGTCCCGAACTGGATATTGACCGTACCCGCCCCGAGATCCTGGATGATGAACGCATGGGTCGGGACGAACTCGCCGGCCCCGTCGTTGACCCGGTAGTCGTTGTTTGGAGTGAACTCGCAACAGGTGACGCGGAGGGCCGGGTTACATGCGGCCTTGATGGTCCGCGGATACCGGGCCTTGCCGACGATCGTCTCCTCTATCTCCAGGTCGAACTCGCCCGTGACGTGCTCGGTGTCGAGCCGGTCTTCGGTCAAATAGTCCATCTCGCGCTCCGTCAGCGCGATCGGTTCGGTGTCGGTCATGCTGGATAGTCCTCTTCGAGAGTCGCGCGGATGGTCGCCGCGAAGGCTTCGGCCCGTCACTGAGTCTGGTTCACGCGGTCCCCCGGAGCCTGGCGATCGTGGCCGCGATCTCGGCGTGGGCGATCCGTTCTGCCGGCGAGGCCGTGAGAGGCGCCGGGGCGTCCCGGAGGTGAAGGATCTTCTCCTCCCGGAACCGGGCCAGGTCGGCGAGGTGCTCGGTGATCGCGTCGATGGTGTCCCGGGCGGCCGGGTCACGGGTCGCCCGGACCTCGGCGGTCAATGTCGCGATCGCGGCCTTCGCGGCGGCCACCGTGGCGGCCGGATATTCGCAGAGGGACGGGACGTCGCGCTCCGTCGAGACGGCCAGGAAGAGGGCGTCGAGGGCCTGGGATCCCTCGTCGCGGGCGTCGGTGTCGGCCGTCATACCTCGCAGTCCTCCCGGGCCCCGCCGATGTCGCGGCCCATGACTGTCACCGGCGCGGTCTTCATCTCCAGGTGTGTTGCCACGTAGTCCTCCATGGTCCTCTGTACTTGTTCGCCCCGGAGGACGTCGAGGTCGGGCTGATTGTCAACGTAATACTCCTTGATCGCCGCGTGGATCTCCGGGTCCGAGGGGAGCACCTGGAACTTCTCGTACCACCACTCCCGCGCGGCCTGGGTGATCTCCTGGAGGAGCTTCCGGCGGAGGCCGAACTTCGCCACGACTCCCATGTGCCCGCCGGCGACCTCCTTCATACACGCGGCCATGATCCGCTTCCTGGTTCGCTCCCGGTTGATCTTGAGCCGGATCTCTTCGATCTCGATCCGGGCCTCGTCCGAGAGCCCCGAGATCGGGCACGTCGCCAGGAAGTCGTCGAGGGCAATGGTGCATATCGTTGTGAGGATCCCGTACCCCCCGATCTCGCGGGCCCGTGCGACCTTCTCGTCGTCGAGATTTACGGTTGTGTGGCGGGGTTTCATGTTCGGACGCCCCCGAACAACAGTACGCAATGCGTACTGTTTGAACTTCTCTTTTTTTCCGGAGACACCAGAGGCCGGAGCGCCGTTATTTTTCTTAGAGAGAGTATATATAGATTGAAAAGCAATCTATACAACAAGCCCCCGGAAATGGAGGTCAGAGGAGGCCGAACGGCCCCCTCGACGGCCCGGGGTCTCGTCCCGTGGGAAAAAAGATCAAACAGTACGCATTGCGTACTGTTGTTCTGTCCGGTGCGAACCGTTTTCTCGTGAGACGCTCCCCATTTCTGGGAGAGAAGTTCAGACAGTACGCATTTCCACCGGGCATGGTGGACGTGCGAGTCCGGAGATCGCACCACGATCGCCCCCATTTTCAGGCCACCCCGTAGGTCTTCCTGACGTGCTCGATCAAGAGGTTTCGGGCCAGGGCCGACTTCTTCACGAGGTGCTCATCGAGCTTCTCCGCGACCGCGACGGGGATCAGCGTGGTCACCTGTACGACCACTTCGCCCGACGCCGTCCGCCGATAGTTTCCCATAACAATCCCTTTCACCAGAGAATGGATAAAACTTTCTAATTGCATTTTCTGTCACCGCTTTCGTGTCTCATCGACCCCTTCGCTTCCACTGGAGCCAATGCAGGCGTCCCCGGTGATAATTCTGGAGGTCGTCATTCGAGCGACTCCTTCCAACCTCTCCCGTCCCGGGTGACGATGTACAGGGGCTCCTCGTACAGATAGGTGTAATTCGCCCGTTTCGACCGGAAAAGGGGCGTCTGTGACCCCTTCTCGCCCTTCACGTCGTAGACGCGCCGCCGGCCGTCGGCATAGTTGACGGTGAAGTCGGCGAAATAGACCTCCGCGCGGAACTTGATCCCGTGCTTCTCGAAGGCCGGCCGAAGTGGAAATGGCGGTTGGACGACGAAGTCGGTGACCTCCCCGGCCTTCTTGAGGATCTTGAGGTAGCTATAGAAGTCCGCTTCCTCCGTGCTCGCGAACCGGATCCCGTCCACCCATTTGGGCCGGTTGTGGTACTTCGCCTTCTTCGGCACGGTCACGTCGAGCCCGAGCCCGGCGGCTTGCTCCGCCGTTATGCGGACGGTCACGGCGACCACCCGACGGCGGCGAACAATTCGGGCGGAGCCGGCATCTCGGAAAGGACGCCGTACCGAACCCACGGCAGATCGCCCTCAGGGTCAACCGTTACGAAGGGCGCCGTTATCCACCCAGAGATCGACCGCCACGCATCCCCGCGCCCGATCTCGTCCAGGTTGCAGGGCGAGACCGGGTACTGCTTCGGCCCGCAGTGCCGGCCGTCCGGTTCGCCGAGGGCACACGGGTGCCGACTGGCGACGTAAAAGGGGCAGGTCACGCCGCGCCCTCCCGCAACTGCCGCAGCGCCGGTGACGCCTCGCCCTGCCGCTTCGCCACGTGGTACCGTCGGTTTATCGCGTCGTCGGTTCGCCCCGACTCGGGGAACCGCGCCCGGTACCGTTGCCGGGCGTCGCCCTGGTCCCGTGCGAACACCACCGCCACGAGCTCGGCGTCGGACCACCTGGGCGCTTTTCCATGCGCTCTCGGCCGTCCGCGCGGGTTGATGCCGTGCTCCCGCAGCACACGAGAGACGACGGTGGGACTCCACCCCACCCGCGCCGCGATCTCGCCGAGCTTGAACCCGGCGTGCCAGTCGGCGACCATCGCGCCGCGCACCTCGGACCAGCTCGTATCTATCATGTCGTCCCCCGTAGCGTGTACCACATTCTCGCGGCGGCACCGGGCCCGCGCTTCGAGTCCGGGAACGCATCGCGATAGAGGCGCTGTGCATCGGCGCGCGAGGTCGCCGTGCGCACGACTGCCTTCTCCTCATCCGTCCACCGCACGAAGCGCGACTCCTGCCGGCCCCGGACGAACGCCCCGCCCACCGAGTAGACGGGCATCCCGTGGCGAGCGAGGACGCCGGCGACCGCCTGCCGCGCCCAACCGTGCCGTGCCTCGCCAGACCTCGACTGCCTAACCACGTCAAACGCGTTTCCGCGCCCCCGCCTGTCGACGGAGTAATAAGTCTCTATCCCGTCACCTCCTGTGCACACACTGTGCATACCTAATATGCACGTTAAGACTATATATAATTGGTGCACACATTGTGCATACATGGCGACGCCGATAGAGGTGAAGGTCGAAGGGTTCTCAATAATCGAGCGGATCGTTCGAGAAGGCGGCAATAGCGCCCGCGTGAACGTCCCGGTCGATTGGGTCGGCCGCCGATGCATGGTCATTCTCCTCGACGATCCGGACACTCCTCTCCCCACCAGTCCCGACGCTCCGGCATAGCCTCGCGTTCGACGAGTGCTCCCGGCGCCGGCTTCGGCGGTCCTTTCTGCGGATCCAGCGTCGCCATCGCCTCCTTGATCTCGCCGTTCATGAGGTCGCACGCGGCCACGACCTCGGCCTCGAACGCGGTCCAGCCCGTGGAGACGACGTTCACGTCCACTCCCTCCAGCCGTTCCGCGTCTTCGTCACGCAGACGAGCGGCTCGTCGTAGAGCCGGGCATACCACTTTTGCTTTAACTTGAACACCGGCGTCGGCATCCCCTTCACGTCGATCACCTTTTTGGAACCGTCCTTGTAGACGACCCCGAAGTCCGCGACGTAGGTGACCGACCGAAACGCCCGCCCATGCTTCGTGAACGCGGCCTGCAGGACGAACCGTGGCTGCAGGACGAACGACCGGACCTCGCCCAGGTCGCGCAGGACGCATAGGTGCCGGTAGTACTCGGCCTCCATCTTCGAGGCGAACGCGATCCCGTCGACCTCGCACCGCCGCGCCGCGTACTTCTGCTTCGGTTGCGTGATCGGCATCGGGGGGATCCCGCGCCGCGCGGCCGTGCTCACGGCGCCACCGCCTTGCGGGTGTAGTCGGCAAAGTCCATCGTCCAGTAGAGCCGGCGGACATTCGCCCACCGCGCCAGGGCGTTCAGCCTGGGTGACCGTGAGAACCGCATTACATAGGCATTCGTGCCGGCCCCCTTGAGCCGGCGGCACCGATATAACGCATCCTCGAAGGTCGAGCCGCCGAATCCAGCCAGAACGAAGAACGAAACGTCATT